>Ga0308161_1005732_pt1 | contig 10776 bp, 9 predicted proteins | sample PhyFR2_FD_201034 | JGI IMG/M metagenome (GOLD analysis project Ga0308161, IMG submission 201034) | Phyllosphere microbial communities from UC Gill Tract Community Farm, Albany, California, United States - DLSLF.R2 | ecosystem: Host-associated > Plants > Phyllosphere > Unclassified | place: USA...
TCATCCGGCCGGAACCGGACGGGCACAGAAAAAAACGGCGCGCGAACCAGCCGCGCGCCGCACACAGGCTGCTGATTATTTCCAGGCAGCGCACTTGGTTTCGGCTTTGGTCGTGAAAGCCTGGTCGCCCGGAATCGTCGCCACGATCTTGAAGTAATCCCATGGCGTCTTGGACTCGTTGGGCGCCTTCACCTGCATCAGGTACATGTCATGGATCATGCTGCCGTCGGCGCGGATGGTGCCGTTCTTGGCGTACATGTCATTGATCTTGGTGGACTTGAACTTGTCCCAGGCCTTTTCGGTGTCATCGGTGCCAGCCGCCTTGACTGCATTGAGGTACTGCAGCGCCGCCGAGTAGTCCGCCGCCTGCAGGCTGGACGGCATCTTCTTCATCTTGCTGAAGTAGCGCTTGGCGAAGGCACGGGTGTCGTCGTTCTGGTCCCAGTACCAGCTGTCGGTCAGGTACATGCCCTGGGTCAGCGCCGGGGTCAGCGAATGGATGTCGTTGATGAACATCAAGAGGCCAGCCAGCTTCATGGTCTTGGTCACGCCGAATTCATTGGCCGCCTTGATCGCATTGATGGTGTCGCCGCCGGCGTTGGCCAGGCCCAGGATCTGCGCCTTGGAAGCCTGCGCCTGCAGCAGGAAGGACGAGAAGTCCGATGCCGACAGCGGATGCTTGACCGAGCCCAGCACCTGGCCGCCCGACGCCTTGACCACGGCGGAAGTGTCGTTTTCCAGCGATGCGCCGAAGGCATAGTCAGCGGTCAGGAAGTACCAGGACTTGCCGCCCTGCTTCACCACTGCGCCGCCGGTGCCCTTGGCCAGCGCCACGGTGTCATACGCATAGTGCACGGTATAGGGCGAGCATTCCTCGTTGGTCAGGCGCGCGGTGCCGGCGCCGATCGAGATGAAGGGCTTCTTCTTTTCGGCCGCGACCTTGGCCATGGCCAGGCCGGTAGCCGAGTTGGTGCCGCCGATCAGCATGTCCACGCCTTCACGGTCGAACCATTCGCGCGCCTTGCTGGCGGCGATGTCGGCCTTGTTCTGGTGGTCGGCGGTGACGAGCTCGATCTTCTTGCCGTTGACCGTGCCGCCGAAGTCGGCGATCGCCATCTTGATGGCTTCCGCGCCGCCCTGGCCGTCGATGTCCGAGTACAGGCCCGAGATGTCGGTGATGAAGCCGATCTTGACCACGTCGCCGGAAATTTGCGCATTCGCGCTTGCGCCGAAACCCATGGCGGCAATCGATGCCACTGCCATCGCAATTACTTTAGCCTTCAACTTCATTGTCTTCTCCTTGGTGAATGGGGTGATGCCTTTATGCTGTCCCGGGCCCGGATCAGACCCCGAGCAGTTCGTTTAACACCGGCATCTTGGCGCTTAGTTCGGATGCAGCGAAGGTCTCCACGATCTGACCGTGCTCCACCACATAAAACCGGTCCGCGAGCGGCGCCGCGAAACGGAAATTCTGTTCCACCATCACGATGGTGTAGCCCTTGGCCTTGAGGGTTGTGATCATGCGCGCCAGCGCCTGCACGATGACTGGCGCCAGGCCTTCGGAAATCTCGTCGAGCAGCAGGAGCCGCGCGCCGGTGCGCAGGATGCGCGCCACCGCCAGCATCTGCTGCTCGCCGCCGGACAGGCGGGTACCCTGGCTGTTGCGGCGCTCCGCCAGGTTGGGAAACATGTCGTAGATCTCTTCGATCGACATGCCGCGGTCGGTCTTGGACACCGACGGCGGCAGCATCAGGTTTTCCTCGGCCGACAGCGACGAGAAGATGCCGCGCTCTTCCGGGCAATAGCCCACGCCCAGGTGCGCCACCCGGTAGGTCGGCAGCTGTATCGCCTCGACGCCGTTGATCCTGATGGAGCCGCGGCGCGCGCCGGTCAGGCCCATGATGGCGCGCAGCGTGGTGGTGCGCCCGGCGCCGTTGCGGCCGAGGAGCGTGACGACCTCGCCCTTGTCCACTGAAAAACTGAGGTCGTGCAGAATGTGCGATTCGCCATACCACGCGTGCAGGTTGGCGACTTCAAGCGCTTTTTCCATGTGTGCTTTCCAGACCGGCGGCAGCAGAGCGTGCAGCCGCCGTGTTGATCAATGTGCGCCTTCGAGCGCGCCGCTGGTGGTGCCCATATAGGCTTCCATCACCTGAGGATTCGACGACACTTCCTGGTAGTTGCCCTCGGCCAGCATGGCGCCGCGCTGCAATACCGAAATGCGGTCGCAGATGCCCGACACCACGCTCATGTTGTGCTCCACCATCAGGATGGTGCGGCCGGCCGATACCTTCTTGATCAGCTCGGTGACGCGGTGAACGTCTTCATGGCCCATGCCCTGGGTGGGCTCGTCGAGCAGCATGAGTTCGGGCTCCATGCCCAGGGTGGTGGCGATCTCCAGCGCGCGCTTGCGGCCGTACGGCAGGTCCACCGTAACGGTGTCGGCGAACTCGGTCAGGTCGACTTCGGCCAGCAAGGCCATCGCACGGTCATTCAGGCGCGACAGCGTGCGTTCGCTGGTCCAGAAATGAAAGGAGTTGCCCAGCGCGCGCTGCAGGCCGATGCGCACGTTTTCCATCACCGTGAGATGCGGAAAGACAGCCGAGATCTGGAACGAGCGGATGATGCCCTGGCGCGCGATCTGCGCCGGCGCTGCCGAGGTGATGTCGCGGTTATTGAAAAGGATCTGGCCTGCCGTTGGCACCAGGAACTTGGTCAGCAGGTTGAAGCAGGTGGTCTTGCCGGCGCCGTTAGGGCCGATCAGAGCGTGGATATGGCCCCGCTGGACCTGAAGATTCACGTCGTTCACCGCGGTGAATCCCTTGAACTCCTTGGTCAGGTGCCTGGTCTCCAGAATGACATCGGCCATGGGGTCTCCTGTGTGGCTCTTGCTTATTCGTCTAGAATTTTTCGCATCCTACACAGCGCCTGATCTTCTTAGCAATACGGTATAACTACCGTGCGTCAAGCTTTGTTACTGTATTTTGCGCTAGCGCATCATACATGCGCCTGCTGCGCTTGTTCAACAAATAAGGAGCATGCTGTCTAGGCAGCTTTGCAAGGTCATTTCAGCGCAGCTTTGCGAGGTCATTCAGCGGTAGCCTGCCCGTATCAGCGCAGCCGCCTTTTCGGCAATCATGATGGTGGGCGAATTCGGATTGCCGGAGGTGATGACCGGCATGATGGACGCATCCACCACACGCAGCCCGGCCACGCCGCGCACCCGCAGCTGGCTGTCGAGCACGGCGCCGGCATCGTCGTCGCGACCCATCCTGCAGGTGCCTACCGGATGGAAGATGGTGGTGCTGATGTCGCCTGCCGCACGGGCCAGTTCCTCGTCGGTGGTCAGGTGCGCGCCGGGCTTGAATTCCTCGGGCGCATACTTCTTCATCGCCGGCGCATGGACGATGGTGCGGGTCAGCTTCAGCGATTCAGCAGCAATCTTGCGGTCTTCCGGCGTGCTCAGATAATTGGCAGTGATCTTCGGCGCCGCCGATGCATCGCCGGATGCGATGCGCACATGGCCGCGCGCCGTCGGCCGCAGATTGCAGACGCTGGCGGTAAAGGCCGGAAATGGATGCAGCGGCTCGCCGAAGCGTTCCAGCGACAGCGGCTGCACATGGTATTGCAGGTTGGGCGTGGCCTGATTGGCGTCGGAGCGGGTGAAGGCGCCGAGCTGCGATGGCGCCATCGACATCGGGCCGCTCTGGTTCAACATGTACTCCATGCCGATCTTCATCTTGCCGAACCAGTTGCTGGCCATGGTATTCAAGGTCTTGGCGCCGCGCACCTTGAAGGCCATGCGGATCTGCAGGTGGTCCTGCAGGTTATCGCCCACGCCGGGCGCATCGAGCTCGACCTTGATGCCGTGCTGCTGCAGCAGCGCGCCCGGTCCGATGCCCGACAGCTGCAGGATCTGCGGCGAGCCGATGGCGCCGGCAGACAGCAGGGTTTCGCGTGTGGCGTCCGCAGTCCATGCACGGCCGCCGCCGGTGAATTCCACGCCGGTGCAGACCTTGCCACGTTCAGTCGACGCAATCTTGAGCCGCTGCACATGGCAGCCGGTCATGATGGTGAGGTTGCTGCGCTTGCTGGCCGGCTTCAGGAAGGCCTTGGCGGTGTTCCAGCGTATGCCGCGGCGCTGGTTGACGTCGAAGTAGCCACAGCCATTGTTGTCGCCGCGGTTGAAGTCGGCGGTCTTCGGAATACCCACCTGCTCCGCCGCGTCGCGGAAGGCTTCCAGGATTTCCCATTTAAGGCGCTGCCTTTCCACCCGCCACTCGCCGCCGCTGCCATGGAATTCATCGGCGCCGTTGTAGTAGTCCTCGGTCTTCTTGAACAGCGGCAGCACCGCGTCCCAGCGCCAGCTGTCGTCGCCGGTCAGCGCGGCCCACTGGTCGTAGTCATGCGACTGGCCGCGCATGTAGATCATGCCATTGATGGACGAGGACCCGCCCAGCACCTTGCCGCGCGGGTAGACCAGGCTGCGTCCGTTGAGGCCGGCGTCGACCTCGGTGCGGTACAGCCAGTCGGTGCGCGGATTGTCGATGCAATACAGGTAGCCGACAGGGATATGGATCCACAGATAGTCATCCTTGCGGCCCGCTTCCAGCAGCAGCACGGACACATTGGGGTCCTGCGTCAGGCGGTTGGCCAGTACGCAGCCGGCCGAGCCGGCGCCGATGATGATGTAATCAAATTTGCCTGCCGATTCCACTGTCGTCTCCCCTGTCTTTCAGCCTTACTTCGCCACCGGCATCGTGAATTCCGCGCCCTTGTCGATCGACTGCGGCCAGCGCTGCATGATGGACTTGTAGCGGGTGTAAAAGCGCACGCCTTCCTCGCCATAGATATGGGCGTCGCCAAACAGCGAGCGCTTCCAGCCGCCGAAGGAATGCCAGGCCATCGGCACCGGGATCGGCACGTTCACGCCCACCATGCCCACCTCGATGCGGCGCGAGAATTCGCGGGCGGTATTGCCGTCCGACGTGAACAGCGACACGCCGTTGCCGTATTCATGGGCATTGATCAGTTCCACAGCCGACTTCAGGTCGGGCACGCGCACCACGCACAGCACCGGCCCGAAAATTTCTTCCTGGTAGATCTTCATGTCCGGCGTGACCTGGTCGAACAGGGTGCCGCCCAGGAAGAAGCCGTTTTCATGGCCAGGCACCTTCAGGCCGCGGCCATCGACCAGCAGCCGGGCGCCGGCGCGCACGCCTTCCTCGATATAGCCTTCGATCTTGGCCTTGTGCTGTGCGCTGACCACCGGCCCCATCTCGGCCGCGTCCTCCATGCCGTTCATCACCTTGAGCGACTTCACGCGCGGTATCAGCGCATCGATCAGCTTGTCGGCCACCTGCCCCACCGCCACTGCCACCGAAATGGCCATGCAGCGCTCGCCAGCCGAGCCGTAGGCCGCGCCGATCAGCGCGTCCACCGCCTGGTCGAGATCCGCGTCCGGCATCACCACCAGGTGGTTCTTTGCGCCGCCCAGCGCCTGCACCCGCAACGGCCAGGCGCCCTTGCGGCGCGCCCCTTCGGTATAGATGTATTCGGCGATCGGGGTCGAGCCGACGAAGGACACCGCCTTCACGTCCGGATGCTGGATCAGCGCATCCACCGCCACCTTGTCGCCCTGCACCACGTTGAAGACGCCGTCCGGCAGCCCGGCCTGTTTCAGCAGATCGGCCATCATCAGCGATGGCGACGGATCGCGCTCGGAGGGCTTCAGGACAAAGGTATTGCCGGTTGCCAGCGCCACCGGCGCCATCCACAGCGGCACCATCACCGGGAAGTTGAATGGCGTGATGCCGGCGGTGACGCCCAGCGGCTGGCGCAGCTGCCAGTTGTCGATGCCGCCGCCGATATTGTCGGTGAACTGGGTTTTCAGGAGCTGCGGCACGCCGCAGGCGAATTCAACGATTTCCAGACCGCGGATCACCTCCCCTTTCGCATCCGAAAACACCTTGCCGTGCTCGCGGGTAATCGCCCTGGCCAGGTCGTCATGATGACGTTCTATCAGTTCCTTGAACTTCGACAGGATACGTCCGCGCTTCAGCGGCGCCGTCTCGGCCCAGGCCGGCGCCGCAGCGCTTGCCGCCGCCACTGCCGCATTCACATCGGCCACGCTGGCCAGCGCCACCTGGGCACTGACTTCACCAGTTGCGGGATTGGTTACATCCTGGCTGCGGTCGCCGGTGGATGCCGTGACGGCGCCATTGATGAAGTGCTCGATGCGTGCGGGCTGGCTCATGGAAATCCTCATAAATGATTGATGTTCGGTGGCGCACAGGATAACGATGCCCAACCGGCAAATCCAATGAGTTATGCTGGCGACCAATATAAGGAATTTTTATAAAGCTAAAACTTATGGATTTCAACCAGTTACGTGCCTTCGTCACCATCGCCCATGAAGGAAATCTGACACGCGCTGCCGAGCGTTTGCACCTGACGCAGCCCGCCGTCAGCCTGCAATTAAAGGCCTTGCAAAGCACGCTGGGCCTGCAGCTTTTTCAGCGCACCGCAGCCGGCATGGTGCTGACAGACGATGGCGCCAAGCTTCTTCCCTTTGCCGAGCGGGTGCTGGCCAGCCTGATGGAATTTCGCCAGGGCGCCGATGCATTGCATTCCACCTTGTCCGGCACACTGTCGATAGGAACCATACTCGACCCGGAATTCATCCGGCTTGGCGCATTTTTAAAGCGACTTGTTGAATCTTACCCGCAGTTGTCCACGCAACTTCAGCAGGGCATGTCCGGCTCCGTGCTTCAGCAGATCAGGAATGGCGGGCTCGACGTCGGTTTTTACCTTGGGATTCCAGGCAAGGAATTCAGTTATCAGGCCCTGACGTCATTTAACTACTACGTTCTGGCCCCACAGGGATGGAAAAACCGGGTCGCCGGCCGTGACTGGAAAGCGCTGGCCAACCTTCCCTGGATCTGGACGCCTCCCGAATCGGCCCATAACCGCCTGCTCACCAGGGTATTTGCCCAGCACAAGGTGTCGCCACACAAGGTGGCGATGGTGGACCAGGAACCATCGATGCTCGATCTCGTGAAATCCGGTGTTGGCCTGGCGCTGACCAGGGATTCCGTTGCATTGCGGGAAGCCCAGGCGCGCGGCCTGGTAATTGCCGACCAGGTCAGCCTGGCAATGGATTTGAGCTTTGTTTGCCTGGCCAGGCGTGCCCAGGAACCCATCATCCAGGCAGTCTTTTCCCTGTTGAAAACCGTTTGGGAACGGTGAAATTCCTTACTTTTCAACAGCTTGGGGTGTGGACAACTCTATGGATATCCGGTTGCCCGCTTGTGCATAAGCGTGGATATTCAAAACTTCCGATTTTTGTTCAGAAGCTATCACGTTAACATACAAGGCTTATCCAGCCCTTATCCCCGACCCAAGTGATTGATTCGAAAGACGTTAACTGACTTACTCACAGAAAAAATCACCGGTTAACACTATTACTAGATTTGTATACAGCTATTTAAGATAAAACCAGATTCGCGGTTTTACGCGTCTTCCGGGCCTTTGAAAGAGATGAAATGGAAAAAAAACCGCACCGATTCGGCATCATCAGCGCCCTGCATGAAGAACAGGCGGGTCTCATTACGCAAATGCGTGACGCCAAAACCATTACGCTAGGCAAGAGAGACTACGTTCAGGGAAATTTATGGGGAATCGACTGCGTCTGCGTGTTGTCCAGGCTTGGAAAAGTTGCTTCATCTGCAACGGCAGCGATGTTGATCGAACGTTTCGAGGTATCGCATCTTCTATTTACCGGTGTTGCCGGATCTGCCGATCCGGAAGTGAGGGTCGGAGACATCGTTATCGCAAGTGAGCTCGTCCAGCACGACATGGACACGCGCCCGCTTTTTCCGCGATTTGAAATTCCGTTGACCGGACTTTCCCGATTTCCCAGCGATGCAAAAATCAATCGTTATTTATTGGACGCGGCCAGCCACTTCCTGCAGCTGGACTTGGTGACCGAAATCTCGGAAGAAAACCGGTTTAACTTTAACCTGCAGCAACCCCGCATACACCAGGGATTAATCGCCAGCGGCGATGAGTTCATTGCCGGCGTTGCAAGACTGCAAGAATTAAAGGTGGATTTTCCCGATCTGCTGGCAGTCGAGATGGAAGGCGCGGCGGTTGCCCAGGTATGCCATGAATTTGACGTGCCGTTTTCCGTAATCCGGACAATTTCAGACAACGCCAACGAAGACTCCGCGGTCGATTTTCTTTCCTTCATTCGCCACGTTGCTTCCGTCTATGCATTTCATACGATGCGCAGGCTATGCGCGCTTCTGTCGTGACTGCGTTTGTTAACACCCCTGCGCCAGGTTTACGCCGTTTATTTAATCAAAGCTTTTGTATACGGATAATAGTAGTTGTTAACGCATGCGCGAAATTGTGGATAACAATAAAAATACATATGAAATCAAACGCTTGGAAATTTCATAAAGCCTGCATAAACCCTGTATTCAACAGTGGGCGATTCTGTACAAGAATCCCGTTCCGCTTTCAAGGCGTTTTATCCCCACATCCTGCACAGCTTATCCAAAGCCTTATCCACATCGCGGAGCCTGAATGAACAGGCCATTAACGGTCGTCGTGAGCGGCCTGGGCATTGCGCAGATCATTTCCTGGGGCAGCCTTTATTATCCAATTGCGGTGCTGGGCGAGCGCATGCAGCAGGATTTGCAGGTCAGTTCGAGCATCCTCTTTGCCGCCTTTACATTAAGTCTCTCCATTTCCGGCCTGGCCGCGCCGGCAGTGGGCAGGCTGATCGAAGTGCATGGCGCCCGCGTGGTGCTGTGCGCGGGTTCGGTGATGGCCATGCTTGCCCTGTGTCTGCTTGCAGCCGCCAGCGGGCCTTTAAGCCTGTTTGCCGCGGCCTTGCTTGCTGGATGTGCTATGTCGGCCTGCTTATATGACGCCGGTTTCATGGCACTGAACCAGATTGCGGGTGACGCCTATCGCCGTTCCGTTACCGGATTAACCTTGTTCGGCGGTTTTGCCAGCACGGTTTCCTGGCCGGTATCGCAATGGCTGATGGCCATGGCCGGATGGCGCCAGGCCCTGCTCTTCTATGCGCTGCTGCAGCTGCTGGTCTGCCTGCCGCTGCACGCCTGCCTGCTGCCCGGGAATGGACGCAAGCCCGGCAGCCTTCCCGACCGTCCCGCAGCCACGGACCAGGCGCCCCGGATTGCGTGGCTGGCGCTTGCCTTTGCATCGGGCAGCTTCGTTCTGTCGGTATTGTCAGTGCACCTGATCGGCATGTTCCGCACCTCCGGCCTGAGCGATGCGCAGGCGGTCATGATTGCCGCGCTGGTTGGGCCGACCCAGGTGCTCGGACGCCTGCTGGAACTGGGCATGGGTCGCAATACGCGCGCGGTGCACGTCGGCACCCTGACATTCGCGGCAATGATATTGGGCATGACAGCGCTTTTCCTGCTGGATGGCTCGACGCGGCTGGCCTATCTGGTTGCCGCGCTGTACGGCATCAGCAATGGATTGATGACCATCGTCAGAGGCATCGTCCCGGCCGAACTGTATGGCCGCCAGGATTACACCACCTTGCTAGGCCGGCTGGCCCGCCCCGCCTTCGTCGCCCGCGCCCTGGCGCCCTTTGGCTTTACCCTGGCGCTGGCAAGTCTCGGGCAGGTCTCCACGATGCTGTTGCTCTTGGCAATCAGCCTGGTGGCCACCGTGGCTTACTGGCTGGCTGTGCGTGATGCCGGGCGCAGGTATATCAAACGGGCGGCGGACTAGCGGTCGCGGCGATGGTCGTCAAGTGTTCGCGCATCCACTTGTGCGCGAGGTTGCGCGCATCGCGCTCGTGCCACAGCATGTCCACATGGACATCAGGCATGTCAAACGGCAGTTCAAGGTCCACCATTTGATCGCCGATGCCAGTCGAAGCGATCAAATGGCGAGGCAGCACCGTAATCAGGTCGGAATTGGCCACCACCTTGCCCGCCGTGAAAAACTGGTTCACGGTGAGCAGGATGCGGCGTTCCCGCCCTATGCGCGCCAGCGCATCATCCACCAGCCCCCGGGCCCGCCCCGAAAAACTGACAAGCAGATGCTTGGCATTGCAATACGCATCCAGTGTCAGCGGCCCCTTGGCCAGCGGATGATCCCGCCGCATGACACAGACATATCTGCCGGAATACAGGCGCTCGTGTCTGATCGGCGTCGCCAGTTCACCGGAAAGCTGCGCCACCACGCCCGGGAAGAAGCCGATGGCCAGGTCGATGTCGGCGCGCAGCAGCATCGGGCGCGGCTCGCGGGTGGTGAGCGGCATCATCCTGATGTTCAGGCCCGGCGCCTCCTTTTCAATCGACCGCATCAGCGGGGGCAACGCCAGCGCGGCGGTTGCGTCGGCCATCGCCAGCCGGAAGGTCGCTGTTGCCTGCGAGACGTCAAACGTATGAGGCGCCACGGCTTCCTGCAATTGGGCAAGCGCCCTGCGCACTGCCGGCCACAGGCTTTCCGCTCTCGGGGTCGGCTTCACGCCATGTGCGGTCCGCACCACGATGTCATCCTTCAGCGCATCGCGAAGGCGACGGATCGCATTGGATACCGCTGGCTGGGTCATCGCCAGGCGACTCGCCGCGCGGGTCAGGTTCTGCTCGCTCATGACTGCATCGAAGACGCGCAAAAGGTTCAGATCGAGGCTCAGGAAGCTCACCTGCCCACCTCTTTTTCGGTCCAAACCTTATTCATGAGAAACATAACGGGTATCCAAACAGAAAATTGGCTTTCGATCTT
>Ga0308161_1005733_pt1 | contig 10774 bp, 14 predicted proteins | sample PhyFR2_FD_201034 | JGI IMG/M metagenome (GOLD analysis project Ga0308161, IMG submission 201034) | Phyllosphere microbial communities from UC Gill Tract Community Farm, Albany, California, United States - DLSLF.R2 | ecosystem: Host-associated > Plants > Phyllosphere > Unclassified | place: USA...
CGGTAAAATTCTTAAAACATTTTTTCTCCGACCGACATCCCATTAAATATCCATTGCAGAAAATGGGAAACTAACGAAGCGCTACCTTAGTAAATGGAGAACTCTTATGACTACAGGCAACAAATATCCAGGCAACTTTGCTAACGACCGCGAAAAAGCTTCCGAAGCAGGGAAAAAAGGCGGCCAATCATCGGGCGGAAACTTTGCCAATGACCGCGAGAAAGCGTCTGAAGCAGGACGCAAGGGCGGTCAACACAGCCATGGCGGAGGCCGAAAATCGGGATCTTAGTGCTCATACAGATGGCGGCCTCGCCGCCCTTTGGGGCTCGTTTCGGCGTGCTCATTACAGCGGCGTAACCGGATATACCTGCGCCGTCGATAGCACCTTATCGATCGCTTGGCCGAAACAAACCGGGTGACTGTCGGCAAGAAGCAGCACTTCTGTACTATTCGAAGCACCGTTTCCCTCTGCTCGGCAGCCTATCTTGACGTAAACTCAAGGCCAATAATATAACCACGCCTACGGACCCATCTTTATATTAAAACTTCCTTGGCGCTGATGAAAATCAGGCAACTTAAACCAGGAGATCGGCAGTAAGGAGATACCATGTCAAACACTACCCATCTCGGTCAATGCGCTTGCGCTACTTGTCAGTGCGACGCCTTGGCAGACCATCAACGGGACGGAAAGCGCTACTGCAGTCAAGCGTGTGCCAACCTGCACCCACACGGGCAACCTTGCCCGGCCGCTGACTGCCATTGCGAATCGAGCGTCACCCTCCATGAGCGTGCCATAAGCGACAGCCAGCTCGATGAAGCTATCGAAGAAACGTTCCCCGCCAGTGATCCTATTTCCCCTTAGTTTTTTTAGCGCAGATTTCAATCTGCCGGACAGCACTTTCACGGGTTCTCCCGGCTTTCTTCCAACAACAGGTCAACCACTGCTTGCCCGCCTTGCAGTCCGGGCGAAGACTGTGCACTAAAGACGCGCAGTTGACGCTCGGCGCTGCTGCCGTCGCGCAGCATTTGCCGTGCGTGGTCGAACACGACGTCTTCTCCCAACACACGGGCGGTTTCGCCGAATTGCTGCTCAGCCAGAATCAGCCACTGTTCAAGTGATATTGCCTCGGTGTCCGGAGCCAGCGTGAAGCGCCCATGATGTCCGCAACGACGAGCGCGAATGCGATTTTCCTTAAGCAGCCAAAGACGTTCAAGGCTGTATTGGCTGCCGGGTGCCGGCATCTGGCAGGCGTGTTTGATCATGATCCGGAACAGTCCCGCCAGGACCAACGCGTCGCTCAAACGCGGGCACGCGTCGGTCATGCGCAACTCGAGCGTCCGGTAGCTCAACGAGGGCCGGCAACCCCACCAGACATTTGCATCCTTTGCCAGCGCCCCGCTACGTTTCAATAAGCCCAGGTATTGCTCGAAGCTCTGCTCATCCGATAGAAACTCAGGGATACCCATGCGCGGCCACTCATCGCAGACTACTTGCCGATAACTGCAATACCCACTGGGCTGACCCTGCCACAACGGCGATGAAACGCTCAGAGCCAGCAGCATCGGCAACCAGGGCAACACCTCGTTCAGCACTGCGATTCGATCAACACCCGTCGGGATCTCTGCGTGAACATGCAGACCACTGAGCACGCTGCGCTGCGCGACGATCTGGAACTCCTCGAACAAGCGCTGAAAATGGACCTGAGGCGTAGCACGTTGCGCCCGCCAATCGGCCAATGGGTGTACGCCGCTGCATATAAACCCCAGTCCATATCCGGCCAACGCCTGGCTCAACTCGCGGCGCACCCGGCCCAGGTAAGTGGCCGCTTCTGCGGCGTCGTCAAACACTGGAGACGCCACTTCGACCTGGCCCTGGAACATCTCATAAGAGAAGCCATCGCCGATGACCTCGCGGCACGCCGCAAGCACATGAGCTGGCGGCTCGGCGAGCATTCGCCGACTGCGCAGATCTGTAATGAAATATTCTTCTTCAATGCCAAAGCGCTGATTGCGATCCATACGCAGTCAACTCAGTCGAGTAACGGAAAGCGCCACCGCTGCGATGCGTTCGACGCGCTCGTACCCTGGTTTTTCCAGCTCTTCGCCAAACACGTCCGGGTCAAGCTCATGGTAGGTCCAGCCAAAAGCATCGCTACTCAACAAGGCGCGAGCGGATTCAAGGAACAAATCGCGGCCATCGACCATTGCCACCCCGGTGTAGAGCAATAAAGTGCCATCGCGTTCCAAACGGGGCAGCGCTTCGCGCAAAATGCGCAGCGACAACGCTTCGCCCAATTCACCACCACCGTGGCGGTAGGACCGCTGCTGACTGTCCTTCATGTAGGGCGGATTGGCGAGGATCAGGTCAAAGCGACCATCAACGCCGTCGAGCACATCACTGTGGTATACGCTGACGTTCGGTGCGTTGGCGAGTTCGGCGTTGACCGCACTCATGCGCAACGCCTTTGGGTTGATGTCCACCGCGAGCACCTCTGCGTCAGGCCGGGCGCGCGCCACCAGCAAGGCACCGGCGCCCGAACCGCAGCCGATGTCCACGGCGCGGCGGATCGGCGCGAAGCGTTGGCGCAAGCTCTCTTTGATTACGCTGGCGAAGCGGTAAGTGTCGGGGCCGAAAAAAACCGCATCAGCGGCTTCTGTCGGAAACGCCGAATGCGCCAACAGCAACGGGCCCAGATTCGACCACCGCACCCGGCTCCGCCAGCGGTCATGCGTCTTGACGATAATTTCAGCCTGTTGCAGTTCCTGTCGTTCGGCAGCCTCGAAAACCTCAGCATCGAAGGGCCGCGACCAACCGAATATCCCGCGCGTATCGCTAGCCGGTGCATTATCCCAACGCGCCATGACCCGTTGATGGGTCAGCGGTGTGGGCGTTATAAAGCGATAGCCCTGCGCCTGCAGGCGGCGGCCCAGATTGAGCAGTACCCGATCAGCATGCGATTGGGCCGATGACCCGGAGGGCGTTGGGCACAGTGAGTCGACCATTGGCAGGGCTCCTTGTCAGTCAGCGCAGAGCTGCGCGTAATGCGATAAAACGGCGGGTGGCAAACAAGCCGGCGGGCCGATGATGGCGGTCAGGGCCCAGCCACGGTAATAACAGGGAAAGCAGTTGCTCGCCGTCGGGCTCCTGCAGTGCCTTACGGAGTGCCTGAGTTTCAGGGTCATCCAACATTTGCGTGTTTGCGTCCAGCGATACGGGCCGCGCCGGGCGCGCGTGCGCAGTACTTTTTTCATCACGCCAGTCACCGGCGATCCAGTCCCGCAGCAATTGTTTTTCATAACCGCTGAACACGCCGAACATGGCGGCACCCGCGCCTTCGATCAATTGCCAGAAACGACTGTCTTCAGGGGCGCGGTTGCGCTTGATCCAGCCTTTGTCCTGAAGGGCCTGCAAGAAGCCGCGAACCTGCCCGGGGTGCGCCAGCCATTGGTTGACACTCTTACCTTCAAAGCGGCAGTAATCCGAATGCATGTGCTGGCCGAACAGTCGCTTGCGCTCAAGCATTGCTACCAACTCGTCTTCCAAGTCAAACGCCTGGATCACCGCCGTAGAGCCCAGTCCAAGGTCGTTCAGTTGATAACCCCGCCGTACCCGTTGCCAATATTCCTGCGCGTCCATCCCGCGCGGCATCAATGCCAGGACCGCTTGCACGGCCCGGCGAGCATGGCCACTGCTGGCGTTGTCGATGGTCACATGCAAACTGAAGTAATAGGGGTCGATGCTCAGTTCCTTGAGCTCGTAGGCGCAGATGAGCAAGTGCAACGGCAGTTGCTCATAACCCAGGTTATACCCGAGGATCTCCGGCAAGTGCGACTCGGCGCTTTGACCCAATGCCAGCTGGATGGCGCCTTGGTGAAAGTGCTGGTCTTGCCATGCGAAATCGCCGTCGCAGCCTTGCTCGGCCAGCAGACGCTGGTATATCGCGACATGATTTTGCATTGGTTCACCATCGCCGAGCTCTTCCAAATAAGTGGTCAAAAGCCCGTCGTAGCGGTAGTCCCGCCAGTGCGCAAGTACACCGTATAGCCAGGCACCGTCCACTTGTTTGGTGGGTGCCACGCATTGCAAAAAGTACAAGGCATGAGCTTTGTTTAGAAAATACCGGCGGCCGCCTCCTTGCATCCGACCATGCAAGTAACGCGCGTATTCCTGAGCAACGCTAGAGCAGTTGAGCACCACCCAATCCATAAGTTGGTCGGGCGACGTAGGCAGCGGATTGTCTTCAACGGGACCGAGGCAGTCCAACTGCGCTTGCAAAAACTCGGCCGCCCATTGGGAAGATTCCGTGTTCCAATCTGTGAGGAGACGCTGGTACTGGCTGCGCAATGGGCCTTCCCGTAGCCTCTGGTCAGAACTACTAAGCAGGGATTGAAAGACAGTCATGAGAGACTCCTTTGATGGCGTGCAAGGCATATCCGCCAACGGCCACCGGCAGGCAAATACACCCCGAGAGCAACGGGACAAAACAGAAAAACTAAGTAACCGGGCAACGCACGCATGACTGGCTCCATCCGCTTGTTTTTTTCAAGCGCCAGCGACTGCCGGCACCTATTACGGGGGGCGCTTTTTTGCGCGTCCTATTCAGAAAGAGCCGCACAGGACGCAATAATTCCATCGGCATGCGCTAAGTTCTGACAAAGTGATGGGTTAACCCTTGGCGGCTAATTTTGGAAGGCTTCAAGCGGTGGCTGAAGCGTGCGCCACCAGTTGCTGAATCGGTTTGCCCTCATCTACTCAGGGGTACGCGATCATCGTCATTGAGCCAAGGCTGACGCTGTCAAACGCTGGCAGGCTATGCCGGCATCGTTGCGCAGTTGACCATCACAGAACGATCAAATACAGGGTCCGGCCAGCGAAAGCTTATTATCGCTCCACATCATTAAGCATTCCTGTAGGTGGCCGACGTCGGTGCTCAAAATTGTCCCATTGCTCAGGTTTTCGTTGCTCTGCGCAATACATACACACATAAACATCTGGGCTTAAGCCAAGATAATAACCTTTACGTATATAAGGGTGGCTACAACCGCTCGATGGGCGCTCGCCATTAGCTGGTAACTCTTTAGCCATATAAAACCCATAGAAAAAAAGCCCGCACTGAGTACGGGCAAAAAGGAGTTATACCTAGAGGCTGTCTGAGTGAACAGGCTCAGTATTAAGAAGCCAAAAACTATTCAGCGGTTTATTTTTTTTTCAACGAAAGGCGACGAAAGGCGCGATTAACAAGCGAAGCGTAAAATCATATGGTAAGTCGATGCTTTAAGATAAACGCATGGAAGTTGGGTAGATAAACCAAATCTATCGAAGCGCACACCGGGTTCATTTCCTGCCTTTAGCAAGTCATCAGGTACTCGCAAAGCGTCGCCGAACAAGCCCGAACTGCGCCGTCTAAAATCAGCTCATAACCATGAGTGTTTTCGGTAGGTATTGCTACGCACCCCGCTCTAGCCGACGAGCCATTGCTTAATACGGCGCTCGCATCTGAGGCAAAATCGACGAGTAACGCATATTGAGGGCTGTAACCACAGCGCTCTGCTGCGGCGGCTAAGGCCATCACGATGTCGCGTGTGTAATAACCCTTTTCGTCGCCGGTATTGATGATTGGATCGACGCTCAGCCTCGTTCCATACTCATCCATCACTGGCCCGACCTCTACAGCGATGGTGGTTTCACCTGGTAGGGACGCGGATGCGAACATCGCCCCTGCATTGGATTCTTCTTCCGACGTCGTAAATACAAAATATACATCACATGCCAGCTCATCTCGGCGATGGCTCAATTGATGCGCGGCATCAATTATGGCCGCCAAGGGTGCACGGTCATCCAGAAAATGCGCCGCGATGGCGTCACCCACTCGAAACGGTTCACGCCAATGACGACTCAACACGACCCGCGTACCTGGACGTACGCCTTGAGTGCGCAGGACCGGGGGTGAAGATCGCGTAATCACATGAACGTCATTCCAATGCACATCTCCCGATAACACATCAGCGCCTTGAGGCGCATTCTGCGTCGCATGCATTGAGCCGAAAGACAAAACGCCTGGGATAATTTCGTTATCACCCAGAATATCAACCGGACACATACCGAAATTCACCGGGTTCGCGCCTCCCAGGGCGATAACTCTCAATGTGCCATCTTCATTGACGCTCTTAACCACCATCGCGATTTCATCCATGTGCGCCATGACCCTTACAGCTCCGCGCGATTCGGTAGCCTTCCGCTTACCCTTAATAAGTCCTATGACGTTACCTGCGGCATCAACCCATGTTTCGTCGCAGAGAGGAGTAATGGTTTGCAAGCATATTTCGCGAACCTCATCTTCCTGCCCACCTGGCCCGCGAGCCATCAGGAGTTGAGCTAACAACTCGGAAAGCGTGTTTTGCGGGTTGGAGGCTCTGGAAATAGCTCCACGTTGTGCATCAGACATTTTCGGTCTCTCGCGCAGGCACTTATAAGTGGCAAGCGGCGCCATTGCGGCGCCGCCTGATTTCAAATCACGGCCGTCACTTGGATTCCAACGTTGCAGCCTGATTGCCACCCTGCTCAGCAATCTTTGTCAGCTTTTCATCGGCGCCTTTTTCCTCAGCGAGCGTCGCAGCCAACAACTTTGCAGCGTCGTCATATTTGAGGTGTTTGGCCATCGCTATCAGGGTGCCATAGGCGGCTATTTCATAGTGTTCCACCTTCTGCGCCGCGCCAATCAACGCTGCATCAAGAACGGCGCTCTTCTCGATCTCTTCCAAGAGCTCTTTCGACTCTTCAACCAACCCCTCCATCGCCACGCATTTCATGCGCTTCAATTTTATCCCGGTCAGTTCCACCAATTGATCAATGCGCTCGATCTGGCCCTGGGTTTCTTCCAGGTGTGAGGTAAAGGCCTCCGCCAACAGCGGGTTGGTCGCCGCTTTCGCCAAGCGCGGCAAGGCTTTGGTGATTTGCTTTTCCGCGCTGTAAACATCAGAGAGTTCGTGGATAAACAAATCTTCGACAGTTTTTCTAGCCATTTCGAGACTTCCTTCTGGTCAGTCGGGCGTCGCCTAATCGCGGCGTCCGTATGGGATTCACCGGCAAGCAATATTTGCCGTGCATGAAAACTGACCTGCTCAATTTAAGAGGTGTTCCGAAAATTTTCGGGGTGACTGATAAAAGGTTCAGAACTAGCCGAGGGCTGTATCAAGAAACATCATGACGCCGAAACCCAGCATCAGGCCTAAGGTCGCTGGTGTCTCATGACCATTGCGATGTGTCTCGGGAATGACCTCATGGGACACTACAAAAATCATGGCGCCAGCTGCCAAGCCGAGAGCGATGGGATACCCCAAGGCAAAGCTACTGGAAATCCCTAAACCAACAATTGCCCCCAAGGGTTCCATCAGCCCCGAACCAACCGCAATCAGCGCGGCTCGAAGCGCGCTGATGCCTGTCACTCGTAATGCCAGGGCGACTGCTAACCCTTCCGGAATGTCCTGTATGGCAATTGCGGTTGTCAGAGGCAGCCCCACCTTCATATCGCCGTTGGCGAAGCTCACCCCAATAGCCATGCCTTCTGGCAGGTTATGCAGCGTGATTGCCAAGACGAACAACCAAACCCGATTGATACGCTGCGCACCCGGTCCCCTGCGTCCGCTTTTCTCGTGTTCGTGAGGGACGAAACGATCAAGGCCGACCATCAGCGCTACGCCCAATCCCAATCCCGCAACAACAACGCATGCTGCGAGCAATTGGTTTGCGCAAAGGGCCTGTGCTGCTTCAATACCAGGGAGAATGAGCGAGAAGGAACTGGCGGCCAGCATCATGCCGGCGGCAAAGCCAAGCATGATGTCTTGCGTACGGGCGGCGATATCTCGCAATGCTATGGCTGCGGCTGCGCCGATAGCTGTCGCAGCGAAACCGGAAAGTCCGCCCAGAAAAGCAAGGTGGAGATTCGCCTTATTGACACCGATGAATGCGCCATAACCGCAGACGATCAGGAAAACAGCCACACACAACAAGAGTATCCAGAAGGACAATCCTCCCCACCCCGAGCGGGAAATGTGTACGAACCAAGCGCGCAAAGGCGCTCCAAACGATGGAGAGGGCTCTGACATTTTTCCTCCACAGCTTTCTGCGTTATGAGCATGAAACGCAGCAATGGGAAACCACCTTTCGCGTTAAATGCAGAGGCTCTGATTCGCAAAGATTGCAGTCAGCCTTTGCTGTGCTCGGGCGAAGATGGCCCCTCCTTGATCCCCCGTGGTCCGGCGACTCCCCAGACGACCAAACCCAATAACGGGAAAATGATCAGACCGAGCGCCCACGCGGCTTTGATCCCTACGGTTTTGTCGCTCCGAAACACGCTGACAATGGCCCATAGATCGACAAGCAGAATGAACACGGCGACAGCAATCGCAAAATAGCTGGTGGCTTCAGACATGATTTAGCCCTCCTTAGGGTGTTAACGCTTAGGCCCCGATCGAATACGGTCGTTCCAAGAAAATCACAAGCCTCCAGCAAGCACGGGTCTGGGTTTTAATTTTCTTTGGCAATGATGGAGATTTTTCCGTTGCGCTCAATTATCGCGAACTTGATCTCTTCCAGCCGCTCGATACCTTGGCTGGAGCGCGCAGCCTCCATTACATCAGCTTCGACTAATCGAGCGTGCCGCAGGCGTCTGTGCAGGAGCTTGCCATTCTCGACGATGATCGTTGGCTCGCCATCGATCAGCCTTGATACCCAGCCAGAACGCTGTTTAAGCAGCGACAGACCAACATCAATGGCGATCAGCGTCACGATGACGAGTATGCCGTTGGTAATGGAAAAATCATCGCCCAGCAGCGCTTGCTGGGTGGCTTCGCCGATCATCATCAGCAAGACGAAATCGAAGGTCGTCAGCTCTGCCAATGAGCGACGCCCAGCAATCTTGAAGAGCACCATAAGGGCTAAATACATTGCTCCTGCACGTAAGACAGAGTCCATAGGCCACCTAAGGAAAAATGAATTGAACAAGCCTTACGCTGCGAGTGCCAGATGAGGTGATTTGGCTGCGGAAGAGACCGACCGCGTCGCCGCGCAAAGTGATGTACAGCGTCGCCTGTCCGTCAGCATCAGTTTGCATCCAGAGTTTCATGCCTTGAGAAGAGCTTCGTGAGCGCAACGGTTGAGGTTGTAATGTTTCAATGCTGAAGCCCTCTAGCAACTGCCCAGCCAGCTCCAGCTCAACGGGTGAGTTTGGCCTTTCTGTTAGCGTGATTTTCATTGAGTTGGTAGAGCCGTTTCGATGAAACATTTCATATTCGACCCTCACCTTCCCATCGTCGCTACGCACATCTCTCGAACTGAGCAGTCCTCTGGAAAACACGCCCCCGAGCGCCATCACCAAAATTAGAACCAACACGTACCAGCCGACCCGCTCGAAACGCCAAACTTTCAATTGATAGGCCATGTCCTCACGAAGGGGACGGTTTCGGCTTTTCAAGTCTGGATGATCGGCGTCTTCGCTCATCAGGCTTCACCTGTATCGCCGAGCCGTGCGCGGCGATGAAAGTGAGGAAGCTGGCGTAATGCGTATTCCGTGGCTTCCTCTTGAACCCGACAACGCCCGCCGGAGAATCGGTGCTCGTGACTGAAGAGATAGCACTTTTCATCGGACTGAAACGCCCAGGCAAAACAAATTGTGCCCGCAGGAATTCCATCCACATCGTCGGGGCCGAGTATCCCCGTAGTCGCGATGGCGGCATTTGCAGTGCTGTCTCGTAAAGCCCCCTTCGCCATTTCCTTAGCGACCTCGACGCTCGTCAGGTTGAACGTCTCGATAGTCTGGGGGCTGACATGGAGCAATCGTTGCTTGGCCTGTGGCGAATAGACCACATAACCACATTCGATGAATTCGCCGCTGCCTTCCACTCCAGACAACAGCGTCACGATTTTACCTGCGGTGCAGGACTCTGCAGTGGTCACGACCAAGGCGTGCTCACGCAAGTATTGGACTATTTCATTTGCGATGGGCATGAGCTGAACTCAACAGGGCGTTGTTCGATCGACCACTACAGAAGCGGAACATTCCAAAGATTTCCAACGAATAAAATTTAGAGCGCCATGGGACGCCCACCTCTTATGCGGTAACTTCGGTAGCCGACGAACGATTAAAATGTAAGAAAGAATTTCAAGCTTTTGGGCGGTCTATTTGTACACACAACAGGAGTCCACATCATGAAATTCGCACGGTTCTGCCAAGCACTTTCCAACTGGGCAGGCAGCTCAAAAACCTTTCTTTTGGCTATCGTTTTGATAGGCGTCTGGGGGATCACAGGGCCGTACTTCCATTACAACGACACGTGGCAACTCATCATCAACACGTCGACGACCATCATCACGTTCCTGATGGTATTTCTTATCCAAAATACGCAAAACCGCGACAATGACATTTTGCATCTCAAAATTGACGAGCTGATTCGAGCCACCAAGGAGGCACAAAACGCGAGTCTCTGCTTAGAAAGCATGAGTTCAAAAGAGCTCAGAAAGCTTCGTGACCAGTACAGTTCTCTAGGTAAAAGTGATCAGGGCAATCTCGAGCCGTCCGATACCGATGCCCCACATGAGCTTGAGGTTCGCCCTCATTCTGAACTGAGCGGATGAGATTCTTGCCCGCTTTCGCCTCTATCTAAATGGAACTCTTTGGTGATCGACATGGACGACATCTAGCAGGCGACACGTTGATTGCCTAAGCACAAGGAGGCTCACATGCCCGATTTGAACGGCAAAATTCGTTACGCAGTG
>Ga0308161_1005734_pt1 | contig 10772 bp, 10 predicted proteins | sample PhyFR2_FD_201034 | JGI IMG/M metagenome (GOLD analysis project Ga0308161, IMG submission 201034) | Phyllosphere microbial communities from UC Gill Tract Community Farm, Albany, California, United States - DLSLF.R2 | ecosystem: Host-associated > Plants > Phyllosphere > Unclassified | place: USA...
GATCGAAATGCCGTGGATGACGGCAACCGACTTGGCGCCGCTGCCGTAGGTCTTGGTGATGTCTTTCAGATGTACTTGTGCCATGTCTCTTTCCTGTGCCGCGACCGTAATGGCGCGGCGGTTTCCCCTGGGAGCGCCTTCGGCCGCGAGGCCAGCGCCTTATTTCTCCGAATCGACCAGTCCCTTGACGAACCATTTCTGCATGATCACCACGACCAGGCCGGGCGGCAGCATTGCCATGATCAGCGTGGCCATCACCATGTTCCATTCCACCGCCGCGTCGCCGCCGGCGATCAGGCGCTTGATGCCGATGCCGATCGGGTACATGTCCTGATCGGTGGCGATCAGGAGCGGCCACAGGTACTGGTTCCAGCCATAGATGAACATGATCACGAACAGCGCCAGCACGTTGGTGCGCGACAGCGGCCAGATCACGTCCTTGAAGAAGCGCAGCGGCCCTGCCCCGTCGATGCGCGCCGCCTCCGCCAGTTCGTCCGGCACGGTCAGGAAGAACTGCCGGAACAGGAAGGTCGCGGTGGCCGAGGCCATCAGCGGTATCGTCAGGCCGGCATAGGTGTTGAGCATGCCGAGGTCGGACACCACCTTGTAGGTCGGCGTGATGCGCACCTCCACCGGCAGCATCAGCGTCAGGAAGATCATCCAGAAGAACAGGCCACGGCCTGGGAAGCGGAAGTACACCAGCGCGAAGGCCGACAGCATCGAGATCGCGATCTTGCCAATCGCAATCGCCAGCGCCGACACCAGGCTGACCCACATCATGCGGCCCACCGGCGCCACCGCGGTGCGGGTGGTGCCGGCGCCCAGCACCTGGCTGTAGTTCTCGATCATGTGGCTGCCCGGCACCAGCGAGATCGGCGACATCGCCGACTGCTCCACGGTCTGGGTGCTGGCGACGAAGGCCACGTAGACCGGGAAGGCAACGATCAGCACGCCCAGGATCAGCACCAGGTGGCTGATCATGTCGAGTATTGGTCTGCGCTCGATCATGAGTAATTCACTTTCTTTTCAACGTAACGGAACTGCACCACGGTCAGCGTGATGACGATGAACATCAGCACCACCGACTGCGCCGCCGAGCTGCCGAGGTCGCCGCCCTTGAAGCCGTCGGTGAAGACCTTGAACACCAGGATCTCGGTATCCTTGCCCGGCCCGCCCGACGTGGTCGCCTCGATGATGCCGAAGGTGTCGAAGAAGGCATAGACGATGTTGATCACCAAGAGGAAGAAGGTGGTCGGCGAGAGCAGCGGAAAGACGATGGAGAAGAAGCGCCGCACCGGGCCGGCGCCGTCGATCGCGGCCGCCTCGATCAGCGACTTCGGTATCGACTGCAGGCCGGCAAGGAAGAACAGGAAGTTGTAGCTGATCTGCTTCCAGACCGCGGCAATGACGATCAGGATCATCGCGTGGGTGCCGTTCAAGGTATGGTTCCAGTCGATGCCCAGCGGCCGCAGCGCATGCGCGATGATGCCCAGGGTCGGGCTGAGCAGGAACATCCACAGCACGCCCACCACCACCGGCGCCACCGCATAGGGCCAGATCAGGAAGGTGCGGTAGATCGCGGTGCCGCGCACCACGCGGTCGGCGAAGACCGCCAGGATCAGCGATATCGTCAGGCCCAGCACCGCAACCGATACCGAGAAGATCGCGGTGGTCTTGAACGACTCCAGGTAGCTCGGGTCGTTCCACAGCGCCTCGAAGTTCTCGAACCAGACGAACTGCACGCTGCTGCCGAAGGCGTCCTGCAGCAGCACCGACTGGTACAGCGCCTGCACCGCGGGCCAGAAGAAGAACAGCACGGAGACGATCAGCTGCGGCGCAACCAGCACGAAAGGTAGCCAGGCGGATTTATAGCGGGCGCGTTTTTCCATGATTTCCCTTGTATTGCCGCGACTAGCGGTTGGCCTTCTCGAACCGGACCAGCTGCTCGTCGCCGCGCTTGACCGCCGCGTCCAGCGCTTCCTTCGCCGTCTTCTTGCCCGACCAGACGTTTTCCAGTTCCTCGTCGATGATGTTGCGGATCTGGACGAAATTGCCGAGGCGGATGCCGCGCGACTTGTCGGTGGTCTTGACGATCATCTGCTGCACGGCGATGTCGGTGCCGGGGTTCTTTTGGTAGAAGTCCGACTTGCGGGTCAGATCGTAAGCCACCTTGGTGGTGGGCAGATAGTTGGTGTCCTGGTGCCACTTGGCCTGCACTTCCGGCTGCGACAGGAACTTGAAGAAGCGCGCCACACCCTTGTTCTCGTCGGCGCTCTTGCCGCTCATGGCCCACAGCGAGGCGCCGCCCAGCACGGTGTTCTGCGGCGCGCCCGGCACGTCGCTGTAATACGGCAACGCCGCCACCGCGAACTTGAACTTGGCGTTCTTGGCGATGTTGGCGTAGGTGGCGCTGGACGACGTGAGCATTGCGCATTCGCCTGAGAAGAACTTGGCGTCCGGCTCGCTCTTGCGGCCGCCGTAATTGAAGTAGCCCTGCTTGATCCAGTTCGCCAGGTTCTCGACATGGCGCACATGCAGCGGACTGTTGAACTTCAGGCGGGTGTCGAGGCCGCCCAGGCCATTGCCCTTGCTGGCGAATTCCACGTTATGCCAGGCCGAGAAGCTTTCCAGGTGCACCCACGACTGCCAGCCCGTGGTATAGGCGCAGCGCTCGCCGCTGGCCTTCAGCTTGGCGGCGGCGGACACCACGTCCTGCCATGTCACCGGCGGCTTTTCCGGGTCCAGCCCGGCCTTGGCGAACTTGTCCTTGTTGTAGTAGAAGACCGTGGTCGAGGCATTGAACGGCAGCGATTGCATCTCGCCGCGGGCCGACGTGTAATAGCCGGCTACTGCAGGCACATAAGCGGACGGATCGAAGCTCTCGCCCGCCTTCTTCATCAGATCTGCCACCGGCACCACCGCGCCCTTGGCATGCATCATGGTGGCGGTGCCGACTTCGAATACCTGCAGGATGTTGGGTGCATTGCCGGCGCGATAGGCGGCGATGGCGGCTGCCATCGCCTCGTCGTAACCGCCCTTGTAGGTGGCGACGATTCTGTAGTCGGACTGGCTCTTGTTGAACTGGTCAGCCAGTTCGAGCACACGGTCGCTCAGCGCGCCGGTCATCGAATACCACCATTGGATGTCGGTAGCGGCATGCGCCGGGTTCAGGAATGCGGCGCAAAGGCCGGTGGCGCACAAGGCCTTTTTGGCGTGAAACATACGGGTCTCCTGTCAGTATTCTGTTCCGCTGAAGTAGTCTGGCGTGCGGAAAAGGCTGGCGAGGCAGCCTTGCCAGCCTGAAAGCTGGCGAGAATATAACTGATGTTGAACGTATGTGCAATTAATTTGAAATTATGTGCAGACGCCGTCACCAACAGTAGATGGCCATGTGCGTCTGCCCGGTCACCAGGCGCCAAAACGGTCGTCCTGCACCAGGCTCGGAGGAGATGCCCGGCAGGCTGGCCGCCGCGCCAACAGCGCGCTGGCGCCCTGCCGGCCCCGGCGAAAACCTGCAGTCGCTTTTACTTGCGCTTGACCAGCTTCTTGCCCAGGCCAACGACCATGAACACGATGGCGCCCGCCACCACGCCCGCCACCGCGCCGCCGGCAGCGCTGGCCAGCCAGCCCAGCACGCCACCCACGCCAGGCACGCCGTGCGCGGCCTCTTCCAGATGATGCAGCCACTCTCCCAGCGCCGGTATGCCATGCACCAGGATGCCGCCGCCGACCATGAACATCGCGGCGGTGCCGACGATGGACAGCAGCTTCATCAGCTTGGGCGCGCCAGCCAGGATCACCCGTCCCAGCGCCCGCTGAAAACCCGCTCCCGGCCCCGGGCGCTGGCTCAGGTAAAGGCCGCCGTCATCGAGCTTGACGATGCCGGCGACCAGGCCGTACACGCCGATGGTCATGACCACCGCGATGCCCGACAGCACCAGCACCTGGGTTGCCAGTGGCGCGTTGGCCACCACGCCCAGCGTGATCGCAATGATCTCGGCCGAGAGGATGAAGTCGGTGCGCACGGCGCCCTTGATCTTGTCCTTTTCCATCGCAACCATGTCCACCTTCGGATCGGCCAGCGCATGCGCCAGCGCTTCGTGCCCGGCGTTGCCGCCATGCGGCCAGAACCGGTGCGCCAGCTTCTCGAAGCCTTCGTAGCACAGGAAGGCGCCGCCTATCATCAGCAGCGGCGTGACCAGCCATGGCGCGAAGGCGCTGATGGCCAGCGCTGCCGGCACCAGGATCGCCTTGTTGATCATCGATCCCTTGGCCACGGCCCATACCACCGGCAGTTCGCGGTCGGCATTGACGCCGGTGACCTGCTGCGCATTCAGCGCCAGGTCGTCGCCCAGGACACCGGTGGTCTTCTTTGCGGCGACCTTGGCCATCACCGAGACATCGTCGAGGATGCTGGCAATATCGTCGATCAGCGCCAACAGGTTGCTAGCTGCCATATACGTTCCTTGTCAATCGTTGGAAATATCGTTTGCCGTTCCTGGCGCCGCATCCCGGTCCAGGTCGAGCGCAATCACGTTCACCGGCATGAAGTGCCGTGTCTGGTGCTGGTAGTCCCAGCGCTCCACGGCGCACGACAGCGGCGAGCGCTTGCCGTCGCTGCCGGCGTCGCCATAGCGAATCAGGTTGACCGAATTGCCGGCGCCATGCCGCACCCGCGACGACACCGCGGTGCCAGCCTGCACGGCCCACAATCGCCGCGCCACCTTGTCATGCCGCTCATGCAACGCGCAGACATAAGGCAGATGGATATGGCCGCCCAGGATCAGGTCGGCGCCCGCCTCCGCCCAGCGTCGCACCGCGGCGGCGCTGCCATGCAGCACGTTGCATTCGTCCTCCGGCAACAGCGCGCAGATGGGCTGATGCGTCACCACGATGCGCAATTGCGCCGCCGGCGAGGCCTCCAGCCTGGCGGCCACGCGCTGTATCTGGGCCGGCGAGACTTCGCCGTCGGCATGCTTGTAGGACCGCGTGGTATTGACGGTCACCACCAGCAGTTGCGGCTGCTCGAATTCCGGCTCGAGTTCCTCGCCGAAGGCGCGCCGGTAATTGGCATACGGCGCCAGCAGGCGCAGGCCGACGTTGAGCAGCGGTATGTCGTGGTTGCCCGGAATGGCCACCAGCGGCGTCGGCGCAAGGCGGTCGACAAAGGCGCGCGCGGCGGCGAACTGGCTGCGCCGGGCGCGTTGGGTGATGTCGCCGGACAGCACCACCAGGTCGGGCGCCTGTTCCCGGACCAGGCGCACCAGCGCCTCCACCACGTCGGCCTGCTCGGTGCCGAAATGCGTGTCGGAAATCTGGATCACCAGGCTCATGCCGCCTCACCCGCCGGCGCGCCGCTTTTGAGCAGATAGAGCGGCTGCGGCGACACCCGGAAGCGCAGCGGTTCGGCCATCTGCATGATTTCGCCGTCGACCGCCACCTTGATGCTGCGTGCGCGCCGTCCGGCCCGCATCACTTCCAGTTCGCGCAGCAGGAAGCTGCGCACATGTTTGGCATCGCCCAGGTTGCCGAGCGCGCCGCGCAGCGCCAGCCAGAGCAGCGACAGGGTGCCAACCGGCTGCGGCGCAATCGCCACCAGAAAGCCCTGGTCGAGCGCATCGGCTTCCTCCATGCCTATGCGCTCGAGTTGCAGCCGGTTATTGCCGACAAACAGCGTCGGCGTACGCCAGCCAGCGACTTCGCCATCCTTTTCCAGCCGCAAGCGCAGCTGGCGCCGGGTGCGCAGCACGCTGGCCAGTCCGGCCCACAAGGCCACCAGCCGGCTGCGGCCATATTGCTGCTTCCACGCTTCCCTGTCCTCCAGCAGCTTGGGATACAGCCCCAGGCTGGCATTGACCAGGAATGCCCTGTCGTTGACCATTCCCACCTGCACCGCACGCGGCGTGGCGGTCAGCAGCATGCGCACCGCCTGCTCCGGATCTTCCGGTATGCCATGGGTGCGGCCGAAGTAATTGAAGGTGCCGTGCGGCAGCACACCCAGCGGACATGCGCTGGCCAGCACCGCATTGGCCACCGTGTTGATGGTGCCATCGCCGCCGGCCACCACCACGGCGCCGCCGACATGATTGGCCTCGAGCACGGCGGCCCGCGCCACCTCGGCAAGATCGGCAGGATCCTCCACCAGGCGCAGGTGATGCTCGCGCCCCGCCTCCTGCATCACGCGGGCAATGATTCCCCGCGTGACGTCGGACTCCCGGTGGCCGGATGCGGCGTTGAGGATGATGAAGAACGGCATTTCAGGTTGCATTGCGGACATGGGAGCATCATGGGTCGGGAATCGGTGGAAGCAGGCATTTCAGCAAACAGCAGGGAGTATAGGAATGGCAGGTCCGGCCCATCGGTCTGTTAGCTCACACCAGGCTGCAGAAAATGCAGGCAGGCTGCGCAAGTTGCCCGGGTCAACGCGCGACTCTGCACGCCGCTGCACTGATTTCCCGCTGCCAGACAAACCATCGTCACGATACAGCGAAATTGTTCCCGGCCCAGGCCCGGCAGGCAAGGCGTCCACGCCGTGAGCAAAAAAAATCCGGGGCAAGCCCCGGATTTTTCAGATGCAACAGAAAAGCGCTTTTGCCTTACTCCGCAGCGGCTTCCGCAGCCACGGCCTTCATCGACAGCTTCAGGCGGCCGCGGTCGTCGGTTTCCAGAACCTTGACGCGAACCTGCTGGCCTTCCTTCAGGTAGTCGGCTACCGCGTTGACGCGCTCGTTGGCGATCTGGCTGATATGCAGCAGGCCGTCCTTGCCCGGCATCACCTGCACGATGGCGCCGAAATCCAGCAGCTTCAGCACGGTGCCTTCATAGGTCTTGCCCACTTCCACCGATGCGGTCAGTTCCTCGATGCGGCGCTTGGCTTCCTGGCCGGCAGCGGCGTCGACCGAAGCGATGGTGACCACGCCCTCGTCGCTGATGTCGATCTGAGTGCCGGTTTCCTCGGTCAGCGCGCGGATCACCGCGCCGCCCTTGCCGATCACGTCGCGGATCTTTTCCGGGTTGATGCGGACGGTGATCAGGCGCGGCGCGAAGTTCGACAGTTCAGCCTTGCCATGCGGCACGGCTTCCTGCATCTTGGCCAGGATATGCACGCGGCCTTCCTTGGCCTGCGCCAGCGCGACCTGCATGATTTCCTTGGTGATGCCCTGGATCTTGATGTCCATCTGCAGCGCGGTGATGCCCTGCGCGGTGCCGGCCACCTTGAAGTCCATGTCGCCCAGGTGATCTTCGTCGCCCAGGATATCGGTCAGGACGGCGAACTTGCTGCCTTCCTTGATCAAACCCATCGCGATGCCGGCCACGTGCGACTTCATCGGCACGCCGGCATCCATCAGCGCCAGGCAGCCGCCGCAGACCGACGCCATCGACGACGAGCCGTTGGACTCGGTGATTTCCGATACCAGGCGCACCGAGTAGCTGAAGTCTTCCGGCGCGGGCAGCGCTGCCAGCAGCGCGCGCTTGGCCAGGCGGCCATGGCCGATCTCGCGACGCTTGGGCGTGCCCACGCGGCCGGTTTCGCCGGTGGCGAACGGCGGCATGTTGTAGTGGAGCATGAAGCGGTCGCTGTATTCGCCCATCAGCGCGTCGATCTTCTGCTCGTCGCGCGCGGTGCCCAGCGTGGCGATGACCAGCGCCTGGGTTTCGCCGCGGGTGAACAGGGCCGAACCGTGGGTACGCGGCAGCACGCCGGTACGGATCGAGATCGGACGCACGGTGCGGGTGTCGCGGCCATCGATGCGCGGCTCGCCTTCCAGGATCTGGGAACGAACGATCTTCGCTTCCAGATCGAACAGGATGTTGCCCACTTCGACGCTGTCGGCGGACACGCCATCGGCGGCCAGCGCGGCGGCGACCTGGGACGAGACGTCCTTGAGCTTGCCGGTACGGGCCTGCTTGTCGCGCACCTGGTAAGCCTCGCGCAGCGGGCCTTCGGCCAGCGACGTCACGCGGGAGATCAACTCTTCATTCTTTGCAGCGGGCTGCCAGTCGAGTTCCGGCTTGCCGCCGTCGCGCACCAGCTCGTGGATCGCATCGATCACGGCCTTCATCTGGTCGTGGCCATACACCACCGCGCCCAGCATGACTTCCTCGGACAGTTCCTGCGCTTCCGATTCCACCATCAGCACGGCGGTCTCGGTGCCGGCCACCACCAGGTCGAGCTGGGTATTGGCCAGTTGCGACACGGTCGGGTTGAGCACGTACTCGCCGTTGACGTAGCCGACGCGCGCCGCGCCGATCGGGCCGTTGAACGGAATGCCGGACACGCACAGCGCGGCCGAGGCGCCGATCATCGCAGCGATGTCGGGGTCGATTTCCGGATTGACCGACAGCACGTGGATAATGATCTGCACTTCGTTCAGATAACCTTCCGGGAACAGCGGACGGATCGGACGATCGATCAGGCGCGAGGTCAGGGTTTCCTTCTCCGAAGGACGGCCTTCGCGCTTGAAGAAACCGCCGGGGATACGGCCGGCGGCATAGCTTTTCTCGATGTAATCAACGGTCAGCGGGAAAAAGTCCTGGCCCGGCTTCACATCCTTCTTGGCCACGACGGTCGCCAGCACGACGGTGTCCTCGATCGACACCATGACTGCGCCGGAAGCCTGGCGAGCGATTTCGCCGGTTTCCAGGGTGACCTGGTGCTGACCGTACTGGAAGGTCTTGCTTACTTTATTGAACACGGTGATTCCTTTCTATTTTGCCGACAGATTTTCAGGAGCTGTCGTTCCACCTCACCACGGACGACGCGACATCATCGCGCCGTCTTCATGCATCCAGCAGACTGCGAAAGAACCGCAAAACGAAAAATGCCCGCATCAGCATCACTGACGCAGGCATTTCACATGGTTCTTGGATCTGGCAATGATTACTTGCGCAGGCCGAGCTTTTCGATCAGGGCGCGATAGCGGGTTGCGTCCTTGCCCTTCAGGTAGGACAGCAGGCTCTTGCGGCGGTTAACCATCATGATCAGGCCGCGGCGGGAGTGGTGATCCTTGGTGTGGGCCTTGAAATGGCTGTTGAGTTCGTTGATGCGGGCCGTCAGCAGTGCGACTTGCACTTCCGGGGAACCAGTATCATTCTGGCCGCGCGCGTTGTCCGCGATGATCGCTGCCTTGCTGCTTTTTTCTACCGACATGATGTACCTTTCACATGCGGTGCCTGGAGAGATTACCCCGGACACCGTGAACAAAGTGTTAATAAAATACCAGCCCGAATGGACAGGATCGGCGAGTATAGCGGATTACCGCCCGTGATTCAAACCCTATATGCCGCCCAGAGGAGAACAGAAATGATCACTTGCCGGACCGCCGCGCTTGCGGCCCTGTTTGCGCTCGCCAGCCTGAGCGGCTGCGGCAGCATCTATCTCGCGCCGCCGCAGCCGGGCGAGTCGGAAGCCAGCATCGTGGCCCGGCTGGGCGAGCCGACTCACCGTTACGGCGAGGGCAATACCCATCTGCTGGAATACATGACCGGCCCGTGGGGCCAGTCCACTTTCATGGCGCGCATCGGCGCCGACGGCCGGCTGATCTCCTATGAGCAGGTGCTCGATAACGCGCATTTCAGCAGGATCGTGCCCGGCAAGTCGGACAAGCAGGAAGTGCTGCACCTGGTCGGCGCGCCCAGCGCCACGTCCTACCTGACGCTGCCGCAACTGGAGGTCTGGTCCTACCCCTACCGGGAAAGCAATGCCTGGGACTCGGTGATGCACGTCCATTTCGACAATGCCGGCATCGTGCGCATGCTGCAAAACGGCCCGGACCGGCGCCGCACGCCCGACATGGCATGGCCGATGGGCGGCGGACTCTGAACGTTTCCCTCCTACGCAATTCGCCATTTTCGGACTCTTGAAATCGGTCTGGCGCGCCTTATTTACGGACCATCGGAGCGAGGCTCCAGACCACTTCAGGAGAAAAAGAAATGAATGTCATTCTGCGTAACCGTGCTTTTCCCGTCCTTAATAACCGCGCCTTCGACAGCAGCTTCGAGCGCCTGGTCGGCAACCTGCTCGACAACGCGCCGCTGGCGCCGCGCGTGAACGTAGTGGAAACCGCCGCCGCGTACCGCATCGAGGCGGAACTGCCAGGCATCGTCCGCGAAGACGTCAAGATTTCCGTCGACAAGAAGCGCGTGTCGATCGAAGCCGAATCCAGGGTGACGAATGAGGTTGCCGAAGGCGAGAAAGCGCTGCTGACCGAACGCACCGCACGTAAATTCGGCCGCGTGTTCACGCTGCCGACCGAAGTCGACGATGCCGCCGCAGTGGCGAAGCTGGAAAACGGCGTGCTGAGCCTGACCCTGCCGAAGAAGGCAGCGGACCAGCCGAAGCAGATCACCGTCCAGTAAGCGCCGAAGCCCGGGTTTCCGGGCTCAGGCAAACCGGCGCGGGCTGCGCGCCGGACTCTTTCGAGGCTTGCTGCCTGACGTCAGTGGGAAGCACAAAAGAAAAGGGCCGGATCTTCGATCCGGCCCTTCCTGTTACTGGCGTCCCCAAGGGGATTCGCCTACATCCTGCAGGCCGCCGACCGGGCTTGCAAGCCCGGTCGCTTCGAATCCCCCGGAATGCGCTCAAGCGCATTCCTATTGGGGACTTAACAAATGGAAAAAGCTCCTTGCGGAGCTTTTTCTGTTTACTGGCGTCCCCAAGGGGATTCGAACCCCTGTACTCACCGTGAAAGGGTGATGTCCTAGGCCTCTAGACGATGGGGACAGAAAACTGCCCGTACTGCTGGCCACACACGATATTGCCAAACCATTTG
>Ga0308161_1005737_pt1 | contig 10770 bp, 9 predicted proteins | sample PhyFR2_FD_201034 | JGI IMG/M metagenome (GOLD analysis project Ga0308161, IMG submission 201034) | Phyllosphere microbial communities from UC Gill Tract Community Farm, Albany, California, United States - DLSLF.R2 | ecosystem: Host-associated > Plants > Phyllosphere > Unclassified | place: USA...
GCGGGCGCCAGAGCTGCAATCTGTCGACGGTCGGCTGCACCAGTTTCTTCCCGAGCAAGCCGCTGGGCTGCTACGGCGACGGCGGCGCCCTATTCACGGGCGACGACGCGATCGCCGCCGCCGCGCGCGAAATCCGCGTGCACGGCCAGTCGCGTCGCTACGTGCACACCCGCGTTGGTGTCGGCGGGCGCATGGACACCCTGCAATGCGCGATCGTGCTGGCCAAGCTCGATCGTTTCGACTGGGAGCTGGCCCAGCGCCAGCGCGTGGCCGACGGCTACGAGGCCCTGCTCTCGGGCCGCGTGCAGTTGGTGGGCCAGGCGCGCGACCGCAGCAGCGCGCATGCCCAGTACACGGTGGTGGTCGAGGAACGCGAGCGCGTCCAGGCCCAGCTGCAGGCGGCCGGGATTCCCACCGCCGTCCACTACCCGGTGCCGATGCACCTGCAGCCGGCCTATGCCCACCTGTCCAGCGCCGACGCCTGCCCGGTCGCCAGCAGCATGGCCGCACGCGTGCTCAGCCTGCCGATGGGCCCCTACCTCGACAACGCCGGCACGCGCCGCGTGGCCCAGACCCTGCTGCAGTCGCTGCGCATTCCGGTTCCGACGTCCGCTGCGGCTTCCGATGCGGCGTCCGCGGCATCCACCGTCACAGCGAGCGCCGCCACAGCATGAAGCTGCATCCGCCGACCTTCTGGAAGCACGTGATGACGGTGCTGGGCGGCGCGCTCGGCGCCCAGGCCCTGCCCTTGCTGGCGGCGCCGCTGATCACGCGCCTGTGCACGCCGGCCGACATGGGCGCCTTCAGCCTGTGGCTGGCGATCGTGGCGGTCACGGCCATCGGCGCCACGCTGCGCATGGAAACGGCGATGATCCTCGACCACGACACCGAGCAGCAGCGCACCTGCTTCGGCGTGGTGCTGTACGCGGCCACCATCACCGCGGTGATCGTCACCGCGCTCACCGTCGGCGCCCACCTGGTCGACGTGCCGGCGATCCACCAGCTCACCTGGCCGGCGCTGCTCACCGTCGGTGTCGGCACCTGGCTGACCGCCAACATGCAGACCACGCTCGCCTACGCCACCTCGCACAATGCCTTCGGCAAGGCGGCGCGCGCCAAGGTCTGGGGCGCCGGCACCATCGCCGTGTCGCAGCTGCTCCTGCTGTTCGTCGGCGTCGGCGGCGTGGCCCTGCTGGCCGGGCAACTGATCGGCCTGTTCACGGGCCTGATGATGGCGCGCCACTTCCTGAAACCGCCGCCGGCGCGCATCGGCTGGACGCTCGGCCCGGAAGCGCGCGCCTACCTGGTTCGGCACCGGAACTTCTGGCGCTACGCCCTGCCCTCGAACCTGCTCAACAACCTGGTCGGCCAGTTGCCGCTGTTCCTGATCGGCATGCGCCATGGCGCCATGGCGGCCGGCTTGTACGCCCTGACCCAGCGCGTGCTGGCCGCACCGATCTCGCTGCTGGCGGCCTCGGTGCTGGAAGTGTTCAAGCGCCAGTCGGTGCACGAGTTCCAGACCGTCGGCAACTGCAAGCAGGCCTACCGCTACACCTTCAAGGTGCTGATGCTGCTGGGCCTGGCACCCTCGTTGGTGCTGCTGCTGTTTTCTCCGCACCTGTTCTCCTGGGTGTTCGGCCCGGCCTGGCGCGAAGCCGGCGAACTGGCGCAGATCCTGGCGCCGCTCTACTTCCTGAACTTCGTCGCCAGCCCGCTCAGCTATGTGTTCTTCGTCACCGGCAAGCAGAACGTCGACCTGTGGTGGCAGCTGACCCTGTTCGTCATGACAGTCAGCGCCTTTGTCATCCCCGGCTCGCTGCATGACAACGTGCTCTGGTATGCGATCGGCTATTCCTCGCTGTATTTCGTCTACCTGCACATGTCCTGGCAGTGTTCCCAGAACCGGCTGGCCACAGCATGAACGCCTACGCCGCCACGAACCCGGGCTTGCGCCCGAATGTGCGACCTCACTCGCGCCCGCTTTCCTCGCGGCGCGAGCAGGCCGCCCTGCTGGCGGCATTCTTCCTGCTGTTCCCGGGATTTTTCTTCTATCACACCCTGCTCGGGACCGGCACCACTGGCGCCTTCCTGGGCGGCTACTTCGCCCCGATCTCGGTGCTGTTCGCGCTGCCGCTCACCCTGATCTACATCAAGCGCATGCGGCGCGACCCGCGCCGCTTCCACCTCGTCGATCTGCACCTGGGCCTGTTCCTGCTCTACTTCGCCGCCGTCATCGTCGTGAACGCGGCGGCCGGCGCGAACCGCACCATCGTCGGCAACCACATCCTGGGCTGCCTGTTCATCTTCAACATGTTCGTGATCGCCAGCTTCCTCGACTTTGCCGGCCGCCCTTTCCGCATCGTCGGGTTGCTCAGCCTGGCAGGAATGTCGGCGGTCGCCTTTTCCTATTCGGTGGACGGCGTGTTCTACCTCGGCGCCATGGGCATCGCCAAGGATGCCGACGCGCTCGCCACCTACCAGGGTTTCGCGCGCTCCTACCTGATCACCTTCCTGCCGGTCATCGCGTTCACCCGCTCGCTGCCGCTGCGCCTGCTGCTGCATGCAGGCGGCGCCGCCACCCTGTTCGTGAACACCGCGCGCAGCGAGTTCGCGGCCCTGATGTTCGTGATTCCCATCATCGAGTTCTATTACTCGCGCCACAAGCTGCACTTCATCCTCTGCGGCCTGATCCTGTTCTTCGTAATCCATCTGTACTTCGACCGCATCCTGGCCGCACTGCCCGACAACCGCATCCTCGAGCTGCTCGACTTGTCGCACTCGACCTCGGCCAACAAGCGCCACTACCTGACCGTGCACGCGGTGCAGACCATCCTGGCCCATCCCCTGCTCGGCGACTACGCCAGCTACAAGCCCGGCTACTACTCGCACAACGTGCTCTCGGCCTGGGTCGACCTCGGTTTCTTCGGCATCGCCTACCTCAGCCTGGTGACCATCGTGCCCATCATCCCGATGTTCATCCGCGAATACTTTGCCCCGCGCCACTGCGGCATCTTCCTGCTCGGCTTTTCCATGGCCTGCGTCACCGTCCTGCTGCTCATTACCTCGCACTACTTCACCGACATGCTGATCGGCGCCACGCTGGGCGCCAGCTCCCGCTACTTCTACGAGAGGAAATATGCGAAAAATCGCACACCTGACCTCCGCCCACCCGCGCCACGACACCCGCATCTTCATCAAGCAATGTCGTAGCCTGGCGGCGCATGGACATGACGTGAGCCTCGTGGTGGCCGACGGGGCCGGTCCCGAACGCGCCGATGGCGTGCGCGTGGTCGACGTCGGGCGCCTGCCCGGGCGCGTGAACCGCATGCTGCGCACCACCCGCCGCGTGCGCGACGCCGCGCTCGCCCTCGACGCCGACGTCTATCAACTGCACGACCCTGAACTGATCCCCGTCGGCCTCAGCCTGAAGCGCCTGGGCAAGAAAGTGATCTTCGATTCGCACGAAGACGTGCCATCGCAGCTGCTGGCGAAACCCTATCTCGGCAAGACCTCGGCGCGCCTGCTGTCGCAGTCCTTCGGCGCCTACCAGCGCTTCGCCTGCAGCCGCTTCGATGGCGTGATCGCCGCCACCCCGACCATCCGCGACAAGTTCGTGCCCATCAATCCGCGTTCGGTCGACGTCAACAACTATCCGCTGGTGAGCGAATTCGATGTCGCCGCCGACTGGCGCAACAAGCCGGCCCAGGTCTGCTATGTGGGCAGCATCTCGGCCATCCGCGGCATCCGTGAACTGGTGCGCGCCTGCGCGCTGCTGCGCTCGAACGCACGCCTGGCGCTGGCCGGGCAGTTCGCCGAAGCCGAGCTCGAAGCGGAGGTGCGCGGCTATCCGGGCTGGGACAAGGTCATCGCCCACGGCCACCTGGGGCGGGTGGGCGTGAACCGCGTGATGCGCGGCGCGATGGCCGGGCTGGTGACCCTGCATCCGGTGCTGAACTACCTCGATGCGCTGCCGGTGAAGATGTTCGAATACATGGCTTCAGGTATCCCGGTGATCGCCTCGCGCTTTCCCCTATGGCGCAGCATCATCGACAGGCACGGTTGCGGCGTCTGCGTCGACCCGGGCGACCCGGCAGCGATCGCGGCTGCCATCGACCACCTGGTCCAGCACCCGGAACTGGCGGCGCGCATGGGCGAGAACGGCCGGCGTGCCGTGGAGCAGCATTACAACTGGCTGCACGAATCCGAAAAGCTGATCGCGTTTTATGAAACGGTGTGATTTCACATGAACGCGCCAAAACTCCATGAAATCGCCGTGCCATATCGCGGCGGCGGCGATATTTTCCACTCAGAAAATCATTGCGTTTTTAATGGCGCATTCCACCCGCAGATTTAATCAGCTTCAAAGAGCAATTTACCGACCGGATTTATTGTCTTATTAAACTGCCGAGCCGATACCATGAATTCCATCCTGCGCCATTACCGCCTGCTGTCCGATATTATCCGGCTCCCCGTGGCCCACCTGCATTTCGACTCGGCAATTCATCCGACGGATATCCGCACCACCTACCGCTATTACACGAAGCCGCATCCGCGCTATAAAGTGATCCGGAATAAGACCATCGGCGCCGCCCTGCTCGACCTCGGCAGCCTGGGCACGCAGGAACACTACCTGGAATCCATCAAGGGAAAAAACGCCGGCGCCCACCATGCACGGCGCGCCCGCGCACGCGGCTACCAGCTGCGCCACATCGACCGCAATGCGTATATCGACGACATCTACGCGGTCAATACCTCGCTGGAAGAACGCCAGGGCCGGCCGATGGACGCGAAATACCGCGAAAAATCCACGGCATTCGATACGCTTGCGCATTTCAGCTATTACGGCGTCTTCAATTCCGAAAATCGCCTGGTCGCTTATGCAAATCTCGGCCATTACGGCAATTTCTCCTCGTTTTCCCAGCTGATCGGCATCCGCAACAACGACGGCATCATGCACATGATGGTGGTCGATATCGTCGAGCAATTAATTTCCCAGGGCCGCGCCCGCTACCTGATGTACGACACCTTTTTCGGCGCCCAGCCAGGTTTGCAGACATTCAAAAAAATCCTCGGCTTCCGCCCTTATCGCGCCAGGTACACATTGCAATGATCAGTCTCCTGAATCGGCTGTATGCCGACTATTTCATGCCGACCAGGCTGGGCGAATACGGCGCCCTGCTGCGCGAGGCGCGCGACCGCGGTTATGCACAAATAACCGTGCGCAGCTTCTTCCGCCAGCTCGTGGCGGCAGACGGTGGGGTGCCGGGGCCGGCGCCGGCCAGGATCCTGGTGCACCGGCACGACATCGACAGCGATGTACGCACGGCGCGCAAGATGTTCGACCTGGAGACCCGGCATGGCGTCAGCGCCAGCTACTACTTCCGGCTCAGTACCCTGGATTTCGGCTTCATGCGCGAAATCGAGGCCGCCGGCGGCGAAGCCAGCTACCACTACGAGGAAGTGGCCGACTTCGCCAAGCGCCACCGTATCCGCTGCGCCAAGCTGATCCGCCAGCGCTTCCCCGAGATCCGTGAACTCTTCGTGCGCAACTTCAATAGCATCGGCGAACGCCTCGGTCTGCAGATGGTCACCGTCGCCAGCCACGGCGATTTCGCCAACCGCCGCCTGAACGTCATCAACCACGAGCTGCTGCGCGACCCCGAGCTGCGGCGCCGCTGCGGCATCGAGTGCGAATCCTACGACAACGAGTTGCTGCGCCATTTCGATATGTACATCAGCGACCGCTCCTATCCGCAGTTCTACTACCCGATGTCGCCCTTCGACGCCATCGAGCGGCATGAGCGCATCTGCTTCCTGACCCACCCGGTGCAATGGGAAACCAACTGGATCGAGAACACCCGCTGCAACGTCCGCCGCCTGGCAGAGGAGATCGCATGGCGCGCCTGAATATCCTGCTGATCAACCATTACGCGGGCTCGGTACGCCACGGCATGGAGTACCGCCCCTACTACCTGGCGCGCGAATGGGTGCGGCTCGGGCACCGCGTGCGCATCGTCGCGTCCTCGACCTCGCACATCCGCGCCCAGGCGCCGGAGATGGGCGGGCGCACGCGGCTCGACCAGACCATCGACGGCGTCGACTACACCTGGTTCGCCACCCCGTCCTACCAGGGCAACGGCGCGGCGCGGGTGCGCAACATGGCCAGTTTCGTCTGGCGCCTGCTGCGCGAAGGACGCGCCCTCGCACGCGAGGTGCAACCGGACATCGTCATCGCCTCCAGCACCTATCCGCTCGACATCTGGCCGGCGCGCCGCATCGCCCGCCTGGCCGGTGCGCGCCTGCTGTTCGAGCTGCACGATTTGTGGCCGCTGTCGCCGATGGAACTGGGCGGCTACTCGCGCTGGCATCCCTTCATCATGCTGCTGCAGGCGGCCGAGAACTACGCCTGCCGCCATGCCGACGCCATTGTCTCGATCCTGCCCAAGGTACGCGAGCACCTGGAAGCGCACGGCATGGCGCCGCACAAGCTGCACATCGTGCCGAACGGCGCCGATCCGGCCGAATGGCTGGCGGACAGCGCGGCCCTGGCGCCCGCGACCGACAAACTACTGGCGACGCTGCGCGCCTCGAACGACTGCATCGTCGGCTATGCCGGCACCCACGGCATCGCGAACGCCCTCGACACCCTGGTCGAAGCCGCCTCGCTGCTGCGCCACCGGCGCGTCGCCTTCGTACTGGCCGGCGGTGGCCCCGACAAGCAGCGCCTGCGCCTGCGCGCCCGCACCCTGGCGCTCGACAACATGTACTTCCTCGACCCGGTGCCGAAGCAGCAGGTGCCGGCCCTGCTGCGCCGCTTCGACCTTGCCTACATCGGCTGGAAGCGCCAGCCCTTGTACCGCTTCGGCATCGCGCCGAACAAGCTGATCGACTACATGATGGCGGCGCGCCCGGTCGTGCATGCGGTCGAAGCCGGCAACGACCCGGTGGCCGAAGCCGGCTGCGGCCTCACGGTCACGCCCGAGGACCCGCAGGCCCTGGCCGCCGCCATCGCGGCGCTGATGGAAACCGCCCCCGCCGAGCGCGAAGCCATGGGCCTGCGCGGCCAGCGCCACGCCCTCGCCCACCTCACCTATCCCGTCCTCGGACAACGCTTCTTGACCGCCTGCGCAGGAGACCCACAACATGGATGACCACCAGATTGCCGCGGCCGGCACCGATGCGCCTGCCGCTTCCATCGCCACCCTCACGCCCCCCACACCCGCCACATCCATGGCGCCCGCTGCGGCCGGTGCGCCAACGATGCCTGCGATGCCGACCGTGCAGGCCGCCTCTACCGCGCCGGGACCGGCCGTCGGCGCCGCACCCGACGCCGGCAACGCCACGGCAGCGCCCTTCCTCCCGTTTGCCCTGCCCGACATCGGCGAAGAGGAAATCGCGGCCGTGGTCGAGTGCCTGCGCTCCGGCTGGGTCACCACCGGCCCGGCGACGCGCCGCTTCGAGGCGGCGTTTGCCGCCTACCTGGGCGACGGGGTCCAGGCCATTTCCGTCAACTCGGCCACCGCCGGACTGCACCTGGCGTTGGAAGCGCTCGGCATCGGTCCCGGCGACGAAGTCATCGTGCCCACCCTCACCTTTACCGCCACCGCCGAGGTGGTGCGCTACCTGGGCGCGCAACCGGTGCTGATCGACGCCGATCCGGCCACCCTGAACCTGTGCCCGCGAGCCGTCGAGGCGGCGATCACGCCGCGCACGCGCGCCATCGTCCCGGTCCACTATGCCGGCATGGCCTGCGCCATGGACGAACTGCTAAGCATTGCGCGCGCCCACGGCCTGCGCGTGGTCGAGGACGCGGCCCACGCCTTTCCGACCCGCTACCGGGGCCGCCTGGTCGGCACCCTCGACAGCGACATCACCGTCTTCAGCTTCTATGCCAACAAAACCATGACCACCGGCGAAGGCGGGATGGTGATTGCGCGCGACCCCGACCTGGCGCGCCGCATCCGCCTGATGCGCCTGCACGGCATCAGCCAGGATGCCTTCGACCGCTATGTTTCCAAGACGCCGGCCTGGTTCTACGAGGTCGTTGCCGCCGGCTTCAAGTACAACCTGACCGACATCGCCTCGGCGATCGGCCTGGAACAACTGCGCAAGATCGACCGTTTCCTGGCGCGGCGCGAGCACCTGGCGGCGCGCTACGACGCGGCCCTGGCCGGCCTGCCCCTGCTCCTTCCGCCGCGCCCTTCCGGCGACAGCACCCATGCCTGGCACCTGTACGTCGTGCGCCTGCGCGCCGACGCGCCGCTGGGCCGCGACGAACTCATCCTGCGGCTGTCGCAACTCGGCATCGGCACCAGCGTGCACTTCATTCCGCTGCACCGCCAGCCCTACTGGCGCGACAACTGCGCCTCGGACCCGGCCCGCTTCCCGGCCGCCGAGGCCGCCTATGGCGCCATGCTGACGCTGCCGCTGTACACGCGCATGCTCGACGCCGAGCAAGACCGCGTCGTCGCGGCGCTGCAGAAGCTGCTGTCATGATGAAGCGCGCCTTCGACCTGACGGCCGCAGCGCTGGGCGTGATGCTCCTGCTGCCGCTGCTGGCCGCGATCGCGCTGTGGGTGAAGCTCGACTCACCCGGGCCGGTGCTGTTCCGGCAGTTGCGCGTCGGGCGTGGCGGCCAGCTGTTCGAGATCCTGAAGTTCCGCACCATGGCCGCCGCAACCGACCCGCGGCGCCAGCTGACCGTCGGGCGCGATCCGCGCATCACGCGCGCCGGCCACGTGCTGCGCAAGTACAAGCTCGACGAACTGCCGCAGCTGTTCAACGTCGTCGGCGGCTCGATGAGCCTGGTCGGGCCGCGTCCGGAAGTGCCGCGCTACGTCGCCTGCTATCCGCCCGACCTGCGCGACCTGGTCCTGTCGGTCCAGCCCGGGGTGACCGACCTCGCCGCCATCCTGTACAAGGACGAAAGCAGCATCCTCGGCCAGGCCGCCGACCCCGAGCGCGCCTACATCGAGACCATCCTGCCGACCAAGCTCGAGTATTACGCCCGCTACGTCCGCGAACGCAGCTTCTGGGGCGACGTGCGCATCATCTTCCGTACGCTGGGCGCGCTTGCACATTGACGGGTGCGCAATGTCCTGGCCCCCCATTTTCGAACTCGGCGACCTGACGCTGACGCTGCCGCTCGCCGCCGCGATGGCGGCCGGGCTGCTCAGCGCACGCGACTGGCGCGCCGGCGCCGCCTGGGCCTGCCTGTTCGCGCTGGCACTGGGCACGGTCGGCGCCGCCAAGCTCGCCTTCCTCGGCTGGGGCACTGGCGTGCCGGCCCTGGATTTCAAGGCGCCGAGCGGCCATGCGGCCGGCGTCAGCGTGGTGTTCCCGACCCTGTTCTACCTGCTGTTGCGGCATGCGGGGGCGCGGCTGCGCCGTGCCGGCGCCGCGGCCGGCATCGTGCTCGGCGCCGCGGCGGCGTCCCTGCTGGTGCTTGCCGGCGAGCACAGCCCGGCGGAAGCCTGGGCCGGCTGGATGGTCGGCTGCGGCGCCAGCCTGGCCGCCATCCGGCTCGCCGGGCCGGCGCCGGCCGCGCGCCCTGCTGCGGGACTCGTTTGCGCGCTGCTCGCCTTTGCCGGCGTGGCCTGGGCCATGCAGAGGGCGCAGGTCGGGTACTGGATGATCAAGGTCGCCCTCGCCCTGTCGGGCAATGCGCGCCCATTTCCCTGGGACAGCTGCAGCTGAGCCGTTCCTGTCTTGCGCCGCACTTTTATCGAGGAGAATTATCATGTCCATTGCAAGCTTCCACTGTCTACGACAGAGCCAGCTGAACGAAAACGCCATGCAGTCGCTGCTGATGAACCTGCTGCGCGGCCTCGCCTCGCTGCAGGTTGCGGCGGCCCACCTGCGCGCCGAAACCTACCCCGGCCTGCGCGGGCTGGAAGAGCCCGGCCTGGCTTACATGGCCCTGGCCTTCTTCACCGGCTTCGCGCACCAGGCCGTGATGGTCTTCTTCCTGATCAGCGGCTGGCTGGTGGGCGGCAGCCTGCTCGACAAGATCGGCAAGCCCCAGGCCCTGCGCTCCTACGCGATCGACCGCGTGACCCGGCTCTGGACCGTCCTGCTGCCGATGCTGGTCATGATGCTCGGCATCGGCCTGGTGATCGGCACCATCGCGCCCGAGCCGGCCGGGCTGGGCGCGTCCGACGAATTCTCGGCCGCCGCCTTCGTCGGCAACCTGCTCGGCCTGCAGACCATTTTGGTGGACAAGTTCGGCGGCAATTATCCGCTCTGGAGCCTGGCCAACGAAACCTGGTACTACATCCAGTTTCCTCTGCTGGTGCTGGTGTTTACCGGCCGCGGCATCCTGCGGCCGCTTGCGGCTGCCGCTGCGCTGGCGCTGACCGTGGCCTTCCTGCCCTACGTGATGACGCTCTACTTCGGCATCTGGCTGCTGGGCGCCGCCTTCTCGCGCATCCGTATCGACTGCGGCTTCTGGACCCGCATCGCCATGCTCGCGGTTGCCATGGCCGTGTCGGTGTACTACCGGCTCACCGGTGTCAACGACGACATCCTGCCCGAGTCCTTCGGCCAGGACCTGATCTGCACGATCCCGATCGTGCTCCTGCTGGCCTCGATGCACGCGCCGATCGACCGCAACTCGGCCTTCCTGCGCCGCCTCGGCACCATCGGCAAGCAATTGTCCGAATTCTCCTTCACCCTGTATGTGCTGCACGTGCCGGTGATCGACCTGGTTCAGCATATCGGCCTGACGCAGTTCGGCCGCGAAAAACTCGACCCGGGCAGCGCCGCCGATTT
>Ga0308161_1005738_pt1 | contig 10769 bp, 6 predicted proteins | sample PhyFR2_FD_201034 | JGI IMG/M metagenome (GOLD analysis project Ga0308161, IMG submission 201034) | Phyllosphere microbial communities from UC Gill Tract Community Farm, Albany, California, United States - DLSLF.R2 | ecosystem: Host-associated > Plants > Phyllosphere > Unclassified | place: USA...
CGTTAGCTCTTTTACCGCAGGAAAAGCGGGAACGGATCAATCTTGTTCAGCAGGTACGCGATGATGGTGAAGCAATAGCCAGACAATATAAACGCCTCAACATTAAAGCTGATATCGCTAGTTTTTTTGATGATATGGCGTTAAAAATAGCACAATCTAATTTTATCATTGCCCGCTCCGGCGCTTCAACCGTTGCAGAAATAGCCGCAATCGGACGGCCAGCGCTTTTTGTGCCATACCCCAATGCGCTCGACCACGATCAGGCTGCTAATGCCGCAAAGCTTGCTGCAACCAGTGGAGCGATTGTCCACAACCAAGATATGCTTTCACCGCAGCTACTCGCCGATATTTTATTGCGCGCCATGGATTCGCCAGACTTACTTGCAACACAAGCCACACTGGTTAAGCAGGCTGGCAAGGGCAACGCGGCTGAGCTTTTAGCCGATTTAGCGGAAATGCTGATCAGCGGTAAAACAGTTCAAGATTTTAAGGAAATATATCCATGAAAATGCCCCTCAACATTGGTCTCATTCACTTTATTGGTATCGGCGGCATTGGGATGAGTGGTATTGCTGAAGCCCTGCATAATCTAGGCTATAAAGTCCAAGGGTCTGATCAGGCGGATAATGCAAATGTAGAGCGACTCCGAAGCAAAAACATCAACGTCTTCATCGGTCACGACCCCAAAAATCTTGGAAACGCTGAAGTGGTTGTGACTTCGACGGCTATCAAATCCAACAATCCTGAGCTCAAAGCGGCCAAGGACAAATTATTGCCAATCGTACGGCGTGCTGAAATGCTCGCCGAACTGATGAGGTTTCGACAAGCTGTTGCTATCGGCGGCACCCATGGTAAGACAACCACGACTTCCATGGTGGCAGCACTGATGGACGCGGGTGGGTTCGACCCGACGGTTATTAATGGCGGCATCATCAACGCCTATGACAGTAACGCCCGTATGGGCGGCGGTGATTGGATGGTTGTCGAGGCAGATGAGAGTGACGGCACTTTTTTAAAACTACCGGCAGATGTCGCCGTTGTTACCAATATCGACCCCGAACATCTTGATCATTATGGAAGTTTTGACGCGGTGCGCGAGGCTTTTCTACAATTCGTCGAAAATGTGCCATTCTATGGTTTTGGCGTGCTGTGTTCAGATCACCCCGAAGTGCAATCACTTGTCGCCAAAATTGATGATCGACGCATCGTTACCTATGGAGAAAACCCTCAAGCTGATGTACGATTTGTTCAGCGTGGTAACGATGGGGTAAAAACTTTTTTTGACGTCACCATACGCTCTCGGCGCACTGGCACGATGATTGAGCTAAACAACCTTGTCCTACCAATGCCCGGGCGGCATAATATATCGAATGCGACGGCGGCGATTGCTGTTGCTCACGAATTAGGGGTAGCAGATGAGGCGATCATCAAGGGTTTGGCTTCTTTTGGTGGTGTAAAAAGACGTTTCACCCATACAGGCAGCTGGAATGGCGTCGAAATTTTTGACGATTATGGTCATCACCCAGTGGAAATTCGCGCTGTTCTTAAAGCAGCACGAAATAGTGTTAAAGGAAAATTGATCGCGATCGCCCAACCCCATCGTTATAGTCGGGTACACGATTTATTTAACGAATTTTCAACCTGCTTCAATGATGCCGATACCATTATGATTGCGCCGATCTATCCTGCCGGCGAAGATCCGATTGAAGGTGTTAATTCCGCAGCACTGGTGGAACAAATAAAAACCGCAGGACACCGTGATGCCCGCCTCATATCGAACCCCGCTGATATTGCCGCCATTGTCGCTGAAATCGCCCACTCTGGCGACTATGTTGTGTTTCTCGGGGCAGGTAACATCACGCAGTGGGCCTATGCGTTACCGAAGGAACTAGCAGCCTTAACCATGACAAAGACCTAACAATTGCAAACAGGCGGTAAGCAACTGGCGTTAAATCAAATAGCCGTTGAACATGATGGTGAAAGCGCATCTCTTGGCAAACCAGTTTCTTTGTCTTGACGGTGGTGACACCGGAATGCTTCGGTTAAAATCGGAAAGTGCGACATATTATCACAGACCGGTGCCGCCCCTATTACATACTATAACTGAAAAGTTTTAAGGATATTGAACCATGACGGCCGAGCAACGTAGCCACCCAGCTGATATAATTAATGGTGAGGCTTTGTTGAGGCGATACGGTGACAAAGTCGCAAATTTCAAGGGTCGGTTGGCGGTCGATGCCGATATGTCAAAGGTCGCATGGTTTCGTGCCGGTGGCAAGGCAGAGCTCTTTTACCAGCCGTCAGATGTCGCAGATTTACAATATTTTTTGCGGGAAACACCTAAAGATATTAATCTGACCATTGTTGGATTCGGTTCCAACTTACTGATCCGGGACGGCGGGCTTCGTGGCGTCACATTAAGGTTGCCAACCAAAGATTTCGGTGATGTAAAGCAAATTTCTCCTACCCGTCTAGAAGTTGGTTGTGGCATTTCAGATAAGAAATTAGCAGCGGCAGCTCTGGAGGCCGGGATTGGTGGCTTTCATTTTTTCAACGGTATTCCAGGCAGCTTGGGCGGTGCGTTAAGAATGAATGCCGGAGCCAACCAGGTTGAAACGCGTGAGCGCGTCATTGAGGTTCGCGCCTTGGACCGTGGAGGCAATATCCACGTCCTGCGCAACGCGGATATGGGCTTTTCTTATCGTCACAGTGAGGTGGGCAAAGAGTTAATTTTTGTGTCTGCCATTATGGAAGGCTATTTGAGTAATAAGGAAGAGATAAGAGCGGCAATGGCGAAGGTCGTTCAGCATCGCGAAGACGCTCAGCCTATTCGCGAAAAAACTGGCGGTTCGACATTCCGCAATCCCGGTCATTATTCGGCTTGGAAACTTATAGATGAGGCTGGCTGTCGCGGCCTAACGATTGGCGGTGCCAAGATGAGTGAAATGCATTGTAATTTTATGATCAATACAGGAAATGCGACAGCCTATGATCTTGAATTGCTTGGCGAAACAGTAAGACAAAAGGTCTATGCCAATTGTGGAGTTCTACTTGTATGGGAAATTAAAAGACTGGGTGAATTTTTACCTGGCCGTATCGTCGATCCGTTTACCGTTAACTGCGGGCTGAGTTAAGGCCTTACCGGGTTCTGAAGGTCGCTGACGCGCAACTTAAAATACACCGGGTGAATGTTACTCAATAGTAAGCGGAAACGCTTGGAGTGAAGGACGAGACTGGCTGAGTGTTTATTTGTTAGTATCGTCGCTTTACAGTTAATGTGCAAATTTAGCGGTATTGGATGCGGGCTTCATCCTCTAAACGCTCTCATTGAATGAGGTGATGGTCGCCAACAGGCGAAATTGTCAAGTGGTGCAAAAAGGTTTCGACTGCCGATTTGGCGCATAAGCGCCGGCTGCCCTCTATAGCGGCGAAGGGTATGGAAAACGATAATAATTTAACTAAATCGGGGTTATCACCCGTGAGCTGGGTAGGCGCTAGATAGGTGCTCGCCTGCAGGCTGGACTCTTTATGCCCAGACGGAAATAATTTTGCCTAACGATCAAGCGGTCAGCGCATGTTATAGAACCAACGTTGATTGGAGGAACTGAACGGGCAGTCACCCGTGAGCTGGGTAGGCGCTAGATAGGTGCTCGCCTGCAGGCTGGACTCTTTATGCCCAGACGGAAATAATTTTGCTTAACGATCAAGCGGTCAGCGCATGTTATAGAACCAACGTTGATTGGAGAAACTGAACAGGCAGCGCCATTGCTTTTGTTGTAAAGTCCCTGAAGGGGCTTGATCCCTGAATGGTTGGCGGTGCGGTATTAATGCTACCGCGTTTGAGATTACACTATCCTGTTGGTGTTTTTAATCAATTGTCGTGATCGATGGTACCATTTACATGATTAATTCTTTACCCCAGGTGGATGCGTTTTAAACCTTTAACCTTGTGTTTTACACTGTTGGAAAGGCTCAATAAAATCCATTTTACAAAGAAAAAATATACAAAAAAAATTAAAAAAAAATATGAGTCATTTCAATGGGATGACTCCCCAAGGGTTGGTATCGACGTTTCCTGTTGCAACCAGGCACTTGCCATGGATACAAGTCTCTGATTCATTGGGTTTAGAGGCTAGCATATTGATTCGCAAAGAGGATTCAGATTTCACTATAGATAGTGTTTTCTGAATTTGTTGTATCTATACGTGGTATTTCGGGAACGATTTTCAATGACACATGTCGCTGTACTAATGGGCGGATTTTCGAATGAGCGTCAGGTGAGTTTATCGTCAGGTAAGGCGTGTGCTGACGCATTGGAACGGCTTGGTTACCGCGTGAGCAGAGTCGACGTTGATCGTGATATCGCTCAGGTACTTGCTCATCTACGTCCTGATGCCGCCTTCAATGCATTGCATGGCCTCTTTGGTGAAGATGGCACGATCCAGGGTATTCTTGAATATTTACAAATACCCTATACCCATTCTGGGGTTATGGCGTCAGCTCTAGCGATGGATAAGGCGCGAGCGAAAGTTATAGCAGCAGCAGCTGGGGTTGATGTTGCGCCCTCGAGAATGATGAGCCGTTTTGATATTGGCAAACAGCATCCAATTGAACCGCCTTATGTTGTTAAGCCTTTGCGCGAAGGATCTAGTTTCGGCGTAGTTCTGGTTGATGAAACGGCAGATTGTCCGCCGCGAATTCTTGCAACAAACGACTGGCGTTACGGCGAAGATGTTCTTGTCGAAAAATACATTGCTGGTCGTGAGCTCACTTGTGCCGTAATTGGTGATATGGCACTTGATGTATGTGAGATTATAACAAATGAGCAATTTGATTTCTACGATTATCAATCAAAATACCAAGCTGGTGGCTCGAAACATGTTTGTCCAGCAAAACTTTCACCAAATATTTACCAAAATGTGAAAAGGTTATCACTGTTGGCACATCAAGCAATTGGATGCCGCGGGGTAAGTCGTTCAGATTTTCGGTTTGATGAAGAAAGAAATGAATTGATTTGGCTGGAAGTGAATACGCAACCCGGCATGACATCCACCTCTTTGGTGCCCGACATAGCAAGCGTATCAGGTCAGAGCTTCGACGACTTGATAAAGTGGATGGTGGAGGACGCCTCGTGTATGCGTTAAACAATAACTTAGGGATTGGCATTGGTTCAATCGTCACAGTTACGGCATCACGGTTAATACGGCGCATAAAAAATATTATGCGTTTAGGGTTAATGTCGGAAATAAATATTCCGCAGCATACTGGATCATTGGCGACTTTAGGTTTTTTTGCCAGTGTTGCAATTTATGGACTGGCGTGCAGTGGTAATGGCGAGCAAACATTAAAGCTTCTGACATCAAATGTTGGATTCGCCATTGAAAATGTCGATGTTAGCGGCAATCACCGATTGTCTACGATAGATGTTTTGAGTGCCTTGTCCCTCGATGGACAAACGTCAATGATTGGTTTTAGTGCGGATAATGCTCGGGCACGGTTGGAAGCCTTACCTTGGATCAAATCCGCGGATGTGCAAAAAATCTACCCAAACCACATTCATGTTTCGATTGTTGAGCGTCAGCCCTACGCTGTGTGGCAGCACGATAATCTTCTGGATATAATCGACAATATGGGGCGGGTGATTGTACCATTTACAAGCGGCTCTGCAGAAAATTTACCGCTTGTTGTGGGCAGTGGCGCTGAAAGCAGTGCGGCAGATTTTATCACTAAAATGGCGGCTCTTCCTTCAATTTACCAGCATATTTATGCTTATGTCAGAGTGGGTGATCGGCGTTGGGATATTATTTTAGATAACGGTGTTCGTATTAAGCTACCCGCAACAAACGCAATAGAGCGGTTGAAGGACATTCTTTCTTCTAAAGAGACAGCAGATGTGTTGCAACGCGATATCATCGGCGTGGATTTGCGTTTAAACGATCGTGTTACTGTCGAATTACCGGCAGAGGCGATGGCGCGCCGTGAAGCAGTGGTTAAGGATCTTGTGAATAAGCAAAAAGCGCGTGAGGCCAATCGAACATGAACTTAACGAGCCCACAGCATTTGACGTCGAAGAGACCACGGTTACTGACCGTGTTAGATATCGGGTCGACAAAAGTGACCTGCATAATAGCGCGCCTGCGCCCCACGAGTGACGTAAAATATTTGCATGGACGGACCCATAAGATGGAGGTTCTTGGCTTTGGCGTTCAACAATCACACGGAATAAAGTCCGGAGTGGTGGTTGATATGGCGGCGGCCGAGCAATCTATCCGTCTCGCAGTTGATGCAGCAGAAAGACGTTCGGGCTTAGTCGTTGAATCATTAATTGTTAATTTTTCCTCTGGCCGTATAAAAAGTTTGACGACATTTGGCAGTGTCCATCTCGGCGGGCGCGAGGTCAGGCTGCGCGATATTCGCGGGGCATTAGCTGTTGCATCACGGACTGCCTTTGATCTTGATCGGCCGATTGTGCATTCTATGCCGGTATCATTCACCCTTGATGGCGAAAAAGGCATGTCCTACCCGGTTGGGATGGTCGGCGAAGATTTAGGCGTTGACGTACATGTCTTGACAGCGGACTCCGTCGCCTTACGTAATCTTGAGCTTTGCGTAAATAGGGCGCATCTATCTGTGGAAACCATGGTTGCCACCCCATTGGCGAGCGGATTGGCGGTGCTATCCGACGATGAAGCGCGCCTTGGTGCGGCGTGTATTGATCTTGGTGGAGGCACAACGACATTTTCGGTGTTTGCAGAGGGTCGTTTTGTCCATGCTGATGCGATCGCTATAGGCGGAAACAATGTTACTTTAGACATCGCACGCGGCTTTTCAACGCCTCCTGAGGCGGCAGAGCGCTTGAAAGTAATGTATGGCTCATCTCTTTCCAATAGTTCAGATGATAGCCATATGATAACGATAGAGCCGATATCGGGAGAGTATCAAGATACCCAATATCCACGCGCTTTGCTTACCCGTATTGTTCGTGCACGTGTTGAAGAAACTTTAGAACTTGTTAGAGATCGGCTAAATCGTTCAGGATACGGCCACATCATTGGCAAACGTGTGGTGTTGACGGGTGGTGGTTGCCAACTGACAGGAATAGCGGAAACAGCGCGGCGTATTTTGGGTCGAAATGTGCGATGTGGTCGACCTTTAGGTGTTTCGGGTTTGCCTGATATCGGCAGAACTGCTGCGTTTTCTGCTTCCGTCGGGCTATTAATTTACCCTCAATCCACTGGTTTTGAGGAACAGTCTGTTTACGCCTCACAAGCAGAACCGTTCTTGCATCAAGCAGGGCCGCTGCGACGTGTCGGCCAATGGTTGCGTGAGAGTTTTTGAGTTAACAAGAAATAAATAGAAAGAATAGCCGCGAAGCGCTGCGGTGCAAAAAAAAGAAGGAACTGAACAATGACGATCAATCTGCAACGGCCAGATATCACTGAGCTGAAGCCCCGTATAACAGTATTTGGTGTCGGCGGCGGCGGCGGAAATGCTGTTAATAATATGATAAATGCAGGACTCCAGGGCGTAGATTTTGTAGTAGCCAACACGGATGCGCAGGCTTTGACAATGTCGAAAGCTGAGCGGGTGATCCAGTTGGGCGCTAATGTTACTGAAGGTTTAGGCGCAGGAGCGTTGCCGGAGGTTGGGTGTGCAGCTGCCGAAGAATGCATCGATGAAATTATCGACCATCTAGCAAATTCGCACATGGCGTTTATTACGGCTGGTATGGGCGGTGGCACAGGTACGGGGGCAGCACCCGTTATTGCCCGTGCAGCCCGTGAAAAAGGCATTCTTACAGTCGGTGTCGTGACCAAACCGTTTCAGTTTGAAGGCGCTCGTCGCATGAAAACTGCGGAGGCAGGCATTGAAGAGTTGCAGAGATGCGTCGACACGTTAATTGTTATCCCAAATCAAAATTTATTCCGCATCGCCAATGACAAAACCACGTTTGCTGATGCTTTTGCTATGGCCGATCAAGTTCTTTATTCTGGCGTTGCTTCAATCACCGATCTCATGGTGAAGGAAGGTATGATCAACCTTGATTTCGCTGATGTTCGTTCTGTCATGCATGAAATGGGCCGCGCTATGATGGGTACCGGTGAAGCATCTGGCGAAGGCAGAGCATTGGCGGCGGCGGAAGCGGCAATTGCTAATCCGTTGCTTGATGAAACATCAATGCACGGCGCTCGCGGTCTGTTAATTTCTATTACTGGCGGTCGCGATATGAAGTTATTTGAGGTTGATGAAGCTGCAAACAGAATTCGTGAAGAGGTTGATGCTGACGCCAATGTTATTTTTGGTGCAATTGACGATGAATCGCTTGAAGGGATTTTACGGGTTTCAGTGGTTGCTACTGGCATAAATCGTGCCAGCCCAGAGTTAGAGCAGGAAACCGATATGTCTGCGCAAGCGAACTCAGCGGTTTCAATGCGTAAATTCGAAGGGTCAGCGGCTCAGCAGCGTTCTCGTTTTGAAAAACCAATCACCAGCACTCCAATCGCTGAAGTGATGGAAGCGCTAGAAGTGGAAATGGATCAACCTGCTCAAGACAGCTTCCGTCCGCAAAGCCATATCTTTAAAGCACCTCAAGCTGCGCCAATCCGTTCTGCTGCACCGGCGGCGTCGCCGCAAGCCCCACGTATGGCACAGCGCGCGCCAATGCCGCAGCAGACAACAGTGCAGGCTGTAAGATCGGAAGCGACAGCACGTGTGCTTGAAGAGGTTGAGGAAATACCTGTTAAGCAGGAGCGGCAACTATCCCAGCAGCCTGCTCGCGCTGCCCGTATGCCGGAGTTGAGCGACTTCCCCGCGCCAACGCGGGACCAAATGAACGCTCGTGCGACACAGAGAACAGCACCACAACAACCGCAAGGGCAACGCAGCCTTTGGCAAAAGTTAACTCAAAGCCTTATCCATCGTGATGATGAGCAGCCTTCAGCCAGACTTGAGCCAGCCGCCCCTTACAATCGCAGTTCTTCACCACAGCAGACCCGCCGCCCAGTGGATGCCCGGCACACATCATCTGATGCGTCGGTCTACGCACCGCACCGGTCAGTAGAACCACAAGCCCGTCCGCAGGCACGCATGGCTAGCGAAGAGGATCAGCTAGAGATCCCTGCCTTCCTTCGCCGTCAGGCGAATTCATAGCACTAACATCAAGTTCCTTCTGCTGCCCCGCCTTTTGGTGGGGCTTTTTTTATCTCAAACGACCGTTATATAGGATGAGTTCGAGCGACGATTTGATGTCCTGCGGACGCCAGCATTTATTGGTAGGCGCAATATGATTGGAACAATAAAAGGTGATGGCAGCATCCTACAGTCATCTGTTTACCTACCCGATAGCTTCAGTTAGATAATGCTCCAAATGAAGCCAAATTTCAAACGCGATCGGCCGCCCAGGCCTTGACGTCAACGAAGCACGGATTTAAGGGGTGAAAGTGCGTTGTCGCAACTTCTGCAAGTTTAACTTGATGAGGCTATTTAGTTTGCATAATTCGACGGAATGGCAACAAAGCTCAGAAAGTATTTTGAAAGTTAGACTATTATACGCATTGTCGGTATTGCCTAGTGTTGCCGCTTAGTTTCTATAACTCGATCATACTATTTAGCCAAGACAGACCGCAAAACGACAGACATTAACGCCACACTTGCCGAGCTAACCGACACCTCGCTCAATTTGAAAATGTGTATTAGCGATTGGAACATAACTTTAAGTAGGCGCGAAGCTTGAGATACTTTGCCATTTAAAATAAATGTTATCCGTCAGTTTTATCCTATCAAAACATCTTTGATATGCTGGTTAGTTCCGTAAATAAAAACGCAACAGTGCCGTCGATTATAGTTTAGCCGGGCGATGTTGGTGGGCCAATTTGATATTTATACATTTCTGCGACATTACGTGAACTCAAACTATTTAATGGGTTTAACCTGCCTAGGCCGGAGTGCTAAAAGCGTCTTGTACGGATTGCAAAAATACTAGTGTCAGCCTAATAATAATAAAGTCTAATAATATTTGTTGAGGAAAAGTGGAGCAATTCCAGTCAACACTTAAAGAAAGCGTGGAGCTTAGCGGTTATGGTGTCCATAGTGGTTTGCCATCGCGCGTTATTGTGCGCCCGGCAAATGTCAACCATGGTATTATTTTTAACTTCTGCGATCAGCAGAACCGCGCCCATCGCATCGAAGCACATGCACGCAACGCGGGTCCGGCAGAGCTCTGCACGACTATTACCGACGGCGTCATTAATATCGAAACGATCGAACACCTAATGGCCGCTATTGCCGCCTTCGGTTTAGATAATCTTGATATTGAGGTAACCGCAAACGAGATGCCGATTTTAGATGGCTCAGCGCACGTTTTTATTGAAGCATTTACGCGCGCGGATATAGTGCTGCAACATGCGAAACGCCGCTATATCCGTGTCAAAGATGCCGTGGAAGTCTCGACAAATTTGGGGCGCGCTGCATTCTATCCAGCAAAAACGACCCGATTCGATATAACAATTGACTTTTCAACGCCTGTCATCGGTGTTGAAAATTTGGCGTTTGATTTAACACGCGAACAATTCATATCGGACATTGCCAGAGCGCGGACCTTTGGTTTTCTCAAAGATGTTGAATATCTTTGGGCTCGTGGTATTGCACTCGGCTCGTCGCTGGAAAATTCTATCGTCATTGGGCACAACGATCAGATCATAAATAGCAACGGCTTGTTATTTCCTAATGAATTCGTTCGTCATAAAGCTTTGGATGCGATTGGCGATACT
>Ga0308161_1005739_pt1 | contig 10767 bp, 10 predicted proteins | sample PhyFR2_FD_201034 | JGI IMG/M metagenome (GOLD analysis project Ga0308161, IMG submission 201034) | Phyllosphere microbial communities from UC Gill Tract Community Farm, Albany, California, United States - DLSLF.R2 | ecosystem: Host-associated > Plants > Phyllosphere > Unclassified | place: USA...
AATGGCTTACTGGCAGGCGAAAAAAGGCGCAACTATTCCGATGCAAGGGAGCGACGTCTAATGCCGTAAACGCCTACCCTATGCCGAATCGGCATGACTTTTTTTCATAATAACTGTCCGAACGGTCAGTTCAAATGCGACATTTTGTCAGGTGAATATGCCGTGAACCGGCCAATTCAGGCTCGCGCAGAGATTCTGCACGTGTTTGGTGCATTGGCAGGAATGCCTGGGAATCCGGTGGGATTACGTCAGAATTGTCCTATAGACCCCACAAAACTTTCTCGATAGATGGTCGTCTCGACATACCAAGTAATGGTTGGAAACAAGCAAAAAGAAAATTAGCGGCTATGGGTGGCATAAAAGGCAGGGATGAACGCTATAAGCCCGTCGCAAGTTCAGCAAGCCTTGAGCTTGTGAACCTGCGCCGCAGCTTTTCGCCTGACCCGGCCCTTGCGCAGGCACTCCCTGTACCCGTAGGTCACGCCGATCTCATTTGATCAGAGCAACCCGGCCCCTTGGTCATGCACCGCCCCTGGGGAGCGGTACAAACAGAAAGAAGCGTGCTTGCTTCTTTCTATGGACGCTGGCCCCGTTGACGACAAACGCGTCAGACGGAACCTAGTACCAATTCGGATCTTTCTTCAACTGCTCCATCAGCAACTTCTGCATGCCTTCATCCGGCTTACCGATAAAGCGGTAGTCGGCGTGCCGCGTTGGAGATTTGTCTGCCGGCAGACCGGCGGGGACTTCAACCAACATGGCGTAGGCATCTTCCTTGTCGAGGCTGAAGGCGACGATCAAGCGCTTGCTCTTGCAGGTCTCTGCGGTTTCGCACAGCGGCCCGACCAAGTACTTGTCACCATCCTCTTCCACGGCATTCATCTGCTCGGCCGTGCCCGACAGGTTCATCACCCATTCCGGCAGGCGCTCTTCTTTTTTCACCACGTCTTGCCAGGTCTCGCGGTACTGCGGGTCCGCGGTCAGCAATTGGTTGGCTCGGGATTGGCCGTCATTGGCGGCCATCGCCAGGCCGCTGCCGCCCAAGAGCAGGGCGGCAGCAATGGCTTTAAAGCACAGAGTGGTCATATTCAGCCTCGGCCGCGACGACCAAAGAAGAACGAAGCGATGAACATCACCAGGAAGACTACGAACAGGATCTTGGCGATCCCCGTGGCGGTGCCCGCAATACCACCGAAGCCCAGAACTGCAGCCACAATGGCGATGATCAGAAATGTGATTGCCCAACTCAACATGGTGATTCTCCTTACGCTTCGATAGAGGTAACAGCGGTGATGCCTTACGGACGTTCAACACAAACGACCGCATTTGTTGCCTAGAACACCCAACGCTCTTGGGCTGGCAGCTCGCCCAGGGTCGAATCCTGGTCAGCCACTCTCAATTGGGGTGCGGTTACATCAGCAGCGCTACCGACGGTACGGCTGCCAATGGAACTGAAATGGGTCTGGGTCATTACCGGACGTTCGAACTGCGGGGCTTGTTGCTGACTCTGCTGCCAATGCTGCATCTGCTGGCCGGCAATCAGCGTGACCATCACGGCCAAGCTGGCAAACATGCCTTGCTGCAAGCGCAGCGGCGATACACGCATTTGGCTGAGGGTTTGGCGAGTCATGCTGATGTTCTCCCGCATTCTGATTATTCGTTGGGAGAGGTATTGCAGAGCGCATGCCAGCTTTTTATCAAAATAAAAACCAATAAAATCAGCAGGTTATGCAATAAGCGTTTGGCTCGGATGCAGCATCCTGCACGATACCCTCCGAAGGGCCGTGCGAAATGCACGATGGCCAGCGGTCGGATCAAAGGATCGAAATCGACGGTGAGGTTGCCGAAGTGGCAAGACGGCATGAAAACGCCATCAGGCGGGGCTGTGTAGGAAGAGATGCAGATACCTGCACGGCAATGCGTTTTATCAATCAGAATAAACCATGCAACTTGCCCGATTATTCCGGGACTAAACACCATCATTCATAGTTAAGGAGCGCGGGACAGATGGAATCAGCCAAGGAACTTCAAGGCCGCATTCTTTTAGTGGATGACGAGTCCGCGATCCTCCGCACCTTCCGTTATTGCCTGGAAGATGAAGGCTACACCGTCGCCACCGCCAACAGCGCCGCCCAGGCCGATGCCCTGATGCAACGTCAGGTGTTCGACCTGTGCTTCCTGGACCTGCGCCTGGGCGAAGACAACGGCTTGGACGTGCTGGCCCAAATGCGCATCCAGGCGCCGTGGATGCGCGTGGTGATTGTCACCGCTCATTCCGCTGTCGATACCGCCGTGGACGCGATCCAGGCCGGTGCCGCTGATTACCTGGTCAAGCCTTGCAGCCCCGATCAACTGCGCCTCGCTACGGCTAAGCAGTTGGAAGTGCGCCAGCTCTCTGCGCGCCTGGAGGCATTGGAAGGCGCGGTGCGCCAGCCCAAGGACGGCCTCGACTCCCATAGCCCATCGATGATGGTAGTGCTCGAAACCGCACGCCAGGTGGCCGGGACCGACGCCAACATCCTCATCCTCGGCGAGTCCGGCACCGGTAAAGGCGAACTGGCTCGCGCCATTCACGGCTGGAGCAAGCGCGCAAAGAAATCCTGCGTGACCATCAACTGCCCGTCGTTGACTGCCGAGTTGATGGAAAGCGAGTTGTTCGGTCATAGCCGTGGCGCCTTCACCGGCGCCAGTGAGAGCACCCTGGGCCGAGTCAACCAGGCTGACGGCGGCACGCTGTTTCTTGATGAAATCGGCGATTTTCCCCTCACGTTGCAACCCAAGCTGCTCCGCTTCATTCAGGACAAGGAATACGAGCGCGTGGGCGACCCGGTGACCCGTCGCGCCGACGTGCGCATCCTCGCCGCCACCAACCTGAACCTGGAAGACATGGTGCGCGACGGGCGTTTCCGTGAAGACTTGCTGTACCGCCTCAACGTCATCACCCTGCATCTGCCACCGCTGCGTGAGCGCAGTGAAGACATCCTGACGCTGGCCGACCGCTTCCTGGCGCGCTTCGTCAAGGAATACGCCCGCCCGGCGCGCGGCTTCAGTGATCAAGCGCGTGAAGCGTTGCTCAACTATCGCTGGCCCGGCAACATCCGTGAACTGCGTAACGTGGTGGAACGCGCGAGCATCATCTGCCCGCAGGAAAAGGTCGAGATCGTCCACCTCGGCATGGCCGAGCAACCGACCAACAACGCCCCGCGTATCGGTGCGGCATTGAGCCTGGACGAGCTGGAGAAAGCCCATATCGGTGCCGTCCTGGCCACCAGCGACACCCTGGACCAGGCGGCACGTACCCTCGGCATCGACGCGTCGACCCTGTACCGCAAACGCAAACAGTACAACCTGTGAGCTGCACCCTATGAAGCTAGCGATGAAGCTGCGCACTCGGCTGTTCCTGAGCATCTCAGCGCTGATCACCGTCGCCTTGCTGGGCCTGATCCTGGGCCTGGTCAGCGTGATGCAGATGGCCAAGACCCAGGAATCGCTGATCCGCAGCAACTTCGTCACCCTGGACCTGGGGCTTAAACTGCGCCAGAGCCTGGGCGACCAGTTGATCATGATGCTGGAGCAGCGCCCCGACCCCGAGGCGTTGCAAGCCTCCAAAAAGCGTTACTTCGACTTGCTGGACGAAGGGATCGCCCACGAGCAGCGCGATGGCCGTGGCAACGGTTTCAGCCAGGCGCGCCTCCAGTACCAGGACTTGCTTGAGGCGTTCGATCAATCCCAGCAAGCCTCGCCGCCGCCAGACAGTAAGCAAAGACTGACCGAAACTTTCAATGTGCTGCGCAACGGGTTGATTGCAGAACATAAACAAGCCCTGGAAAACATCAGCGCCAGCGAGCACAAATCCCGCGAGCGGGCCTTGTTGATCGCGGGTTTGCTGGGGTTGGTGGGGCTTGCGGTACTGATCATCGGCTTTGTCACGGCCCACGGTATCGCCCGACGGTTTGGCGGACCGATTGAAGCGCTGGCCAAAGCCGCGGACAAGATCGGCCAAGGCGATTTCGAAGTGACGCTGCCGATCTCTTCAGCGGCAGAAATGAACTTGCTGACCCGCCGCTTCGGTCTCATGGCCGAAGCGGTGCGCCAGCATCAAGCGACCAACGTCGATGAACTGCTGGCCGGCCAGCAGCGCCTGCAAGCCGTGCTCGACAGTATCGACGATGGCCTGCTGATGATTGACCGCCAAGGCCGCCTGGAGCACCTCAACCCCGTCGCGCAGCGCCAGTTGGGCTGGGACGAGGAACGCCTCGGCCAAGGCCTTGGCGAGGCACTGATACGCCCGGAGCTGGACGAGCAGCTACAACTGGTGCTGCGCGGCGGCAACCTGGAGCGGGCGCCGGACGATCTGGAAGTGGAAGTCGAGGGCGAACTGCGCCTGCTGACCTACAGCCTCACACCGGTCAGCCATACCGAAGGGCATATTCTCGGCGCCGTGATGGTGCTGCACGACGTCACCGAACAGCGCGCCTTCGAACGGGTACGCAGCGAATTCGTCCTACGCGCCTCCCATGAACTGCGCACGCCGGTGACCGGCATGCACATGGCATTCGGCCTGTTCCGCGAACGTGCAAAATTTCCGGCGGAGTCCCGCGAAGCGGACCTGCTGGATACGGTCAATGAAGAAATGCAGCGCCTGATGCAGTTGATCAACGACTTGCTCAACTTTTCGCGTTACCAGAACGGCTTGCAGAAACTCACCCTGGGGCCGTGCGACGTGACCGATCTGCTCGAACATGCTCGTGCACGCTTTGTGGAGCCCGCCAACGCGCAGCGGATCGAGTTGCTGGTAGAAGTCCAATCCGGCCTGCCGCGCCTGTATGCCGACCAAGCGCAACTGGAGCGCGTGCTCGACAACCTGCTGGGCAATGCCTTGCGTCACACCGCCGACGGCGGGCAGATTCATCTGCAGGCGCGGCGCCATGGCGAGCGGGTCATCATCAGTGTCGAAGACAACGGCGAAGGCATCGCCTATGGCCAGCAGGGGCGCATTTTCGAACCCTTCGTCCAGGTGGGCCGCAAGAAAGGCGGCGCCGGCCTGGGGCTCGCGCTGTGCAAGGAGATCGTGCAATTGCACGGCGGCCGCATGGGCGTGTATTCGCGGCCGGGGCAGGGTACGCAGTTCTACATGGCGTTACCGCTTTAAAACTTAGCGCCGGTTGAGGACGCGCAGGATGGCGGCACTCTCGGCATCCGGCTCGCCAACGAACAGGGAAGGCCGGAAACGCATCTGGAACGCCGCGATCACATGGCGCGTGGCGACATCCAGCTCACCAGTCTGGGGCGTTGGGTAACCGAGCAGCGCCAACTCTTCCTGAAACCAGGCAATGCTCGGCAGTTCAGCAGCATATTGCACCTGCAAACGCGCAACGGCCTGGGCATCCGGCCACACACCCAGACCTTCATCGGCCAGACGCTTCCAGGGGAACAACGGACCCGGATCCAGTTTGCGCAGCGGTGCTATATCGCTGTGACCGATGATGTTCTTGGGATCGATGCCATTGCGCTTGCTGATGTCCTTGAGCAACACCACCAGCGATTTCACCTGGGCCTCGGAATACGGGTACCACAGGCGGCCAGTGGGCGTGTCCTTATAGCCAGGGTTTACAATTTCGATCCCGATGGAGCTGGAGTTGAGCCAGGTACGTCCCATCCACTCGCTTTCTCCCGCGTGCCAGGCGCGCTGGCTTTCATCTACCAGCTTGTAGATGGTAGCGGAGGCGTCGTCGCCGATCAGGTAATGCGCGCTGACCTCGCCATGGGTCAGCAGGGCCAGGGATCGTTCAAGATTGGTGGAGGTGTAGTGGACGACCACGAACTGCACACGGTTGTCGTGGTTCGCCGAAGGGTGGCTGGAGTCCAGGCGGGGACCGCTGGCGCAGCCGGCGAGCAGGAGAAACACAAAGGCGAAGTACAGGGATTTCATGGCGGTAGACGGTACGCTGAAGACGATAATGCAACAGTGTAACGTACCGCCCGAGGTCAGACGGTCAAATTACAAAATGGAACATCTTTTACGCCGCCTGCACCTGATTACGCCCCGCCGCCTTGGCTCGATACAACGCCTCATCTGCACGCTTGAGCGCCAGGTCACTGCGCTCACCCGGCTGCAATTGCGCCACCCCCATGGATACCGTGATGGTCACCGGCTCGCCTTTGAAGTGGAACGGGCACGCCTCAATGGCGGCACGCAGCACTTCACCCACGCCCAAGGCGTCCGACAGGGATGAGTTGGGCATCAGCAACACAAACTCCTCACCGCCAAACCGCGCGATAAAGTCGTTGGGCCGCAGGCGCTTGCGCAGCACATTGGCGATGATCTTCAACACCTTGTCACCGGCCAGGTGGCCGTAGCCATCGTTGATACGCTTGAAGTGATCAAGGTCCAACATCGCCAGCGACAGGCTATTGCCATGCTGGTGCCAGGCATTGACCTCCTGATCGAGGCGTTCGCTCCAGGCGGCGCGGTTGGGCAAGCCGGTGAGCGGATCGATCAGGGCTTTCTGGCGCTGCACCTCCAGGTGCTCACGATAGCCCTGGGCTTCCTGCTCCATATTGGCAACCCGCTCGGCCAGCCCTTTCAAGCGCGCCGTGACTTCCTGCTCACGCTGGTCACGCTGCTGCTGGTGCTCGTCCATGGTGCCGAGCAAACCTTCAAGATGGCTTTCCAGCACTTGCTTGAGGCTGTCCAGGTCCGCTGCTTCCTGCACGCTGCTTTGCAGGCCGTCGACCTGTTCGCGAATCTGCGTGTCCAGCTCCCTGGCGGCGGAGTGGCTGTCGGCATGGCCGTCACTGGCCACTTGCAGATGGCCCTGGAAGGCCTCGAGACGCTCGTTAAGCTGTTTAAGGTAGGCCTCGAACTCGTGCTGGCCGCTGTCGGTGATCGCCAGCATCAGCACCGCCAGATCGTCGAGGATCGGCAGCAGTTCGTACCAGTTCAAACCGTGGGCCAGACGCTCGCGCATGGCTTCGGCTTGTGGCTGATGACGCTCGGGCAGGGACAGCTCTTCCAGCAGGCCGAGCAGGGTGTCTTCAATATGCTTGGCCACGGAGCTGTAGGACGGTTCGGGTGAGTCCGGCAGGGAATAGGGACCGTCCGACTGCAGCTCATCGGGGTCCGCCTCTTCGGCCTCCAGTACAGGCGGGAGCGAGAGACTGCCGATAACGGTCTCATCTGGCGTCTCGACTGCAACCGATGGCGTCTCGATAAAGGCGGCGAGAGCGCTTTCGGCAGAGGATTCTTCCACCTGTCGCGCAGTCTCCTGATTCGCTGGCACTTGGGCGACAGGCGCAGCCTCTTCGGTCCTCTGCGCAGGCGCCTCATACACGAACGTTTCACTGGCAGCCTTGGTAGGCTCGGGTTGTGCCGCCACCGCTTCCTGAGCCGCAGGTGCAAAGGCCCGCAAGGCTTGCGCCAGTTCCTCGGATTGTTCGGGCTCCTGAGGCTCAGCGCAGGGCTTGGGTACAACGGGCGGCGGCGATGGGCTGGCAACAGGCTCGCTGGCTAGCGCTTCGCTCGCGGCTTCCTTGGCACCAAACAAACGCTGCAACAAACCTGGCCCAGGACGCGTGGTTTCACCGTCCGGCTCCAGGTTATTCAGCGCCTGCCCTTGCAAGCCGCTCAACTCGCTGAGCAACAGTGGAATCTCACGGGCCTGGCTGACGCGGCTGTCCAACTGCTTGGCAAAGGTCTTCAGCGGACGCGCCACCTCACGGGGCAGCGGCAACTTTTGCAATTGCGTGACCAGTGACGTCAGCGCGGTGCTGATCTGATCGACACGGGTTTCGCGGCGTTGCTCAGATTCGAGCACGGCCTTTTCCAGGCGCGGTAGCAAGGCGGCGAGGGCGGCGTCCATGTCGTCGGTGCGCACCACATCGCGCATTTCCTTCATGCATTGGTCAACGGCGCGGTCGGTACCCTCCGCCGCCAGCGTGCTGCGCACCAGCCCACGGCGCAGCAGGTCGAGACGGGCGGCCCAACGCCGTTCGAGCTTTTCTTGTTGCTCGATGCTTAACAGGTATTTTTCTTTCCAGCGCTGGGCGTCGTCGCTCATGCAAGGGGTCCGCTGGTGCCTGGGCTCAATGCGGGTAATGCATCAGCCGTGAGCGAACCCGGCAGACGAATCTCTACCGCGACCGGCAGGTGATCGGAAATGGGCTGTGCCAGCACCTGCACACGTTCCAGTGTGAGGCTCGGGCTGAGCAGGATATGGTCAAGACAGCGCTGCGGCCGCCAGCTGGGAAACGTGGCCTCGACTTGCGGCGCCAGCAGCCCGAGGTCGCGCAACGGGGAATTCTGCAGCAGGTCGTTGGCGTGAGTGTTCATATCCCCCATCAGTACCTGGTGCTTGTATTTGCCTATCAACTCGCGCACGTAAGCCAACTGCAGGTTGCGCGTACGCCCGCCAAGTGCCAGGTGCATCATCACCACTACCAAGGCTTCAGGCCCTTCGCCGAAACGCACGAGGATCGCCCCACGCCCCTTGGGGCCCGGCAACGGATGATCTTCGATGGCGGTTGGTTTCAAGCGGCTGAGCACACCATTGCTGTGCTGCGCCAGGCGCCCGAGGTTGCGATTGAGTTGCTGATACCAGTAGGGGAAAGCCCCAAGGTGGGCCAGATGCTCCACCTGATTGATGTAGCCCGAGCGTATGCTGCCGCCGTCGGCTTCCTGCAAGGCGACCAGGTCGAAATCATTCAACAGGTCGCCGATCTTCTGCAGGTTACCGGCCCGCCCGTTGTGGGGCAGCAAGTGCTGCCAGCCACGGGTGAGGTAGTGCCGGTACTTCTCGGTACTGTTACCAACCTGGATATTGAAACTGAGCAGGCGCAGGCGATTGTCTGCCGGCAAGCCTGTCGATTCCAGATGATGTTCATTGACCTGCGGATCATGCAGGCCAACGACACGTTCGGTGGTACCCCAGCGGCGCATGGGAAGCCCCTTACTTCGCTGCGCGCTCCTTGGCGATCAGCTGGTCGGCAACGTTGAGGGTATTTTCAGGACCGCCAGTGGTGCCCAGGTCGAAACGGTACTTGCCGTTGACGATCATGGTCGGTACGCCTTGCACGCCGTACTTCTGCGCCAGTTCCTTGGCCTGCTTGATCTGGCCCTGGATGGCGAACGAGTTGAAGGTGGCCAGGAACTTGTCCTTGTCGACACCTTGGGTCGCAACGAAGTCAGCCATTTCGTCTGGCTTGGTCAGGCGCTTGCCTTCTTTCTGGATCGCATTGAATACCGCGTTGTGGACCTTGTGCTCCACACCCATGGCTTCGAGGGTCAGGAACAGTTGGCCGTGGGCATCCCATGGGCCGCCGAACATGGCCGGGATGCGCTTGAAGTTCACGTCTTTAGGCAGCTTCTCAACCCATGGGTTGATGACCGGCTCAAACGCGTAGCAATGCGGGCAGCCATACCAGAACAGCTCTACCACTTCGACTTTGCCCGGCACCGAGACAGGCACTGGGTTGGTCAATTCAACGTAGGTTTTACCGGCTTCAAGCGGCACGTCGGCAGCTTGCGCGGTCATGCCGAAGAGGCTGGCAGTGACGAGAGCGGCGCTGAGGATCAGATTACGCATGCTTTACTCCTGGACAAATAAAGTCGCCTCACGCGACCTTTAGGTGTGACAGGTCTACGCGGGCATGAGTTCGTTAGTGTAACGGCACCGGCCACAAAAAAGGGCGGCCTGGGCCACCCTTTTTATGCTTGCATCGCGGGATTAATCGAGTGTTAACGTTGCAGGCGCTTAGTGCAGGCCCTGGATGTAACTGGAGAGGGCTGCGATATCTTCGTCGCTCAGCTTGCGGGCGATGGTGCGCATGATCATTGCGTCGCCATCGTTGGCCCGGCCACCTTCTTCCTTGCGGAAATCCGTCAGTTGCTTGGCGATGTATTGAGCGTGCTGGCCACTCAAGTGAGGAAAGGCCGCAGCCTCAATACCTGCGCCATTCGGCGAATGGCAGCCGGTGCAGGCTGGGAGGCCTTTTTCCAGATTGCCACCGCGGAACAGCTTCTCGCCGCGGGCTACCAATTTAGGATCGGCAGCTCCCACGCTGCCTTTCTGCTTGGCAAAATACGCCGCGATGTCTGCCAGGTCCTGATCGCTGGAGTTCGCCAGCAGGCCGGTCATTTCCAGCACCGTGCGCTTGCCGCTCTTGATATCCTGCATCTGCTTGGTCAGGTAGCGTTCACCCTGGCCGGCCAGTTTGGGAAAGTTCGGCGCCGGGCTGTTGCCATCCGGGCCGTGGCAAGCACCACATACGGCGGCTTTCGCTTGACCGGCAGCGGCATCACCTTTAAGGGGGCCCTCTGCAGCGACGGCAGCGCCAGTGATGCCCATGGTCAACAGCAGACTCACGATCAGTTTGTTCATCAGCTAATCCAACTACGGCTAAGGGTTTAAGAGTTATCTACCGGGTTTACTCACCGTCAACTCAATGACGGCCTGGTAATCCTCAGTACTGCAGTCCATGCACAAACCACGCGGCGGCATTGCCTTGAAACCCTGGGTCACGTGCTGCATCAGCGTAGCCACGCAAACTCGGTTGTACAGCGCTTCCGGTTCCTGTGTAGCCTGAGCGCCTTAAAGCGGGATCAGGGCACCAAAAGCGAGCAACCATCAGGTCATACATCGACCTTTTCAGGGTTTGAGAGCGTTTTGCGTTCTAATGCGCAATAAAGGTCTTTCGCTCCCGTGTACTTCATCCTTCGCTGGGACAAAGCACACACAAAATCTGCGGCATTATATACTGGCGCTACTG
>Ga0308161_1005742_pt1 | contig 10765 bp, 5 predicted proteins | sample PhyFR2_FD_201034 | JGI IMG/M metagenome (GOLD analysis project Ga0308161, IMG submission 201034) | Phyllosphere microbial communities from UC Gill Tract Community Farm, Albany, California, United States - DLSLF.R2 | ecosystem: Host-associated > Plants > Phyllosphere > Unclassified | place: USA...
CCGCGGCGGCATGGATGCGGTAGCCGAGGGTCTCCACTGCCGCGTGCACGCGCCGGGCCGTCTCGGGACGCACGTTCTGCTGCCCGGAGAGCACGCGCGAGACGGTCTGCGCGCTGACCCCGGCGGCACGTGCGACGTCGAGCTGGTTGGGGGCCCGATCGGGGCTCGGGCGACGTGGTGACATGGAACGATGGTAGCGGCACAACCGCATGATCCCGCGGTTGTTCCCGGGTCTGGATGAGATAGTGTGAACGCAAACATCCGCATCTCAGGAGACGTATGACCAGCTTCGCCGCCCCCTCGCTCACCTGGCGCGACGGCCGCCTCTTCCGCGACGGCGAACCGCACCGCATCCTCTCCGGCGCGGTGCACTACTTCCGTATCCACCCCGACCAGTGGGAGGACCGGCTGCGCCGTCTCGCGGCGATGGGCGCGAACACCGTCGACACGTACATCGCGTGGAACTTCCATGAGCGCACCGAGGGCGAGTTCGACTTCACCGGCTGGCGCGACGTCGCGCGCTTCATCCGCATCGCCGGCGAGGTCGGCCTCGACGTCTACGTGCGCCCCAGCCCGTACATCTGCGCGGAGTGGTCCAACGGCGGCATCCCGTTCTGGCTGTCGGGCAGGATGCGCGCGCTGCGCTCGTCGGATGCCGGCTTCCTCGCCGCCGTGGATGCCTGGTTCGACGCGCTCATCCCTCAACTGGAACCGCTGCAGGCCGTGCACGGCGGGCCGATCCGCCTGATCCAGGTCGAGAACGAGTACGGCTCCTACGGCAGCGACCAGGCCTACCTCGCGCACCAGCGTGACGCGCTCGTCTCACGCGGGATGGTCGAGATGCTCACCACAGCCGACGGCACCACCGCCGACATGGTGCGCAACGGAAGCGTCCCGGGCGTGATGGGCACCTTCACGTTCGGCACCGGGGTCGCCCTCGCGCAGGAGCTGCGCCGCGACGATCATCACCTGATGTGCAGCGAGCTGTGGGGCGGCTGGTTCGACCACTGGGGCGAGCAGCACCACGTGCGATCGGCCGAGAGCATGATCGGCACGGTGCAGGAGCTGCTCGATGCCGGCGGGTCGGTGAGCATCTACATGGCGCACGGCGGCACGAACTTCGGGCTGTGGGCCGGAGCCAACCACGACGGCGTGATCCAGCCCACCATCACGTCGTACGACTCGGATGCCCCGATCGGCGAGGACGGCTCGCTGAACGACAAGTTCCACGCGCTGCGCGCGGCGTTCGCTCCGTTCCATGGGGGCGAGCTTCCGGAGCTTCCGGATGCTCCGGAGCATCAGCCCGCTGCATCCGCCGCGCTCATGCCGATCGCCTCGCTGCTCGACGTCGTGCGCGCGCAGCCGGTCGTCGCCACCGCGCCCCAGCCGCTCACGTACGAGGAGCTGGGTGCGGAGGACGGCCTGGTCGCCTACGAATCGGATGTCGTGTTCGAGGCCGACACGGTGCTCACGCTGCGCGAGCTGCGCGATCGCGCCACGGTGTTCCTCGACGACGAGCGCCTCGGCACGATCGAGCACGACGGCGAGCAGAGCCTCGCGCTGCCCTCGGCCGGTGGCGCCGGGCGGCTCACGATCGTCGTCGAGAGCCTCGGGCGCATCAACTACGGCCCGCTCACGGGCGAGCGCAAGGGCATCCTCGGCGGCGTGCTGATCGGCCGCCGGTTCCAGCACGGCTGGGAGCACCGGATGCTGCCGCGCGACGCGGTTCCCGCGGCGGGGCCCGCTGCCGGAGCGGACGGCCTGGCCACGGCATCCCTCATCGTCTCGCGCCCGCTCGACGCGTGGATCGCGCTGCCCGGCTCCGCGAAGGGCATGGTGTGGCTGAACGGCTTCCTGCTCGGACGGTACTGGGAGCGCGGCCCGCAGGTCACCCTGTACGCCCCCGGGCCGCTGTGGCGGGAGGGTGAGAACGAGATCGTCGTGCTCGACACCGACCGACTCGGCGCCGCCGTCGAGATCCGCGAGAGCGCCGACTACGGCCCGCGCGAAGAGTTCGTCGGGTCGTGATCCGGTCCCGCTGACCGGATACATCGGGTCAGTGTTCAGTTCGGTGCACGTCGTGTGCCGAAATGCGAGATTCCATTGTTGATACATCCGATCTCTGCTACGTTCGCGGTGATCCCCATCCCCTAACGCAATGGAGCAGAAGGAATGCGTGTCCCCCTCACACACCAGCACGGGCGATCACCGGTCCGCCGCACTCTGCGCGGCGCGCTCGCCGCGCTCAGCGCCGCCGTCGTGGTCGGTGCGCTCGTGACCCCTCTCACCGCCTCGGCAGCTGAGACCGACGATCTCGACATCGCCTTCGGCGGCTCCCTGGTCGGTACGACCGCGTACACGACCGTCGAGGGCGAGACGATGCGCGGAGTCGTCCGTCGCATGAACGGTGCCGAGGAGCAGATCCCCGGCGGCGGGGTGACCCTCGGCGGTGGCACGCAGGGCATCCGCTTCGACGCCTCCGCCTTCACGCTCGCCGACCCCGGCGCGACCAGCGGCTTCGCCGCCGAGCTCGCCGACCCCGGCGCGACCAGCGGCTTCGCCGCCGAGCTCTCCGTCACACCGGCGGCGTCGCAGAGCGACATGGCCACACTCTTCGCAGCCGGCGGCAACCTGTTCGTCCGCATCCAGCAGGGCGAGCTCGTGTACGGCTTCGACTCGCAGGCCGGCGGAAGCTGGAAGCAGAACCGCCGCACCGCGCCGGTGCCGGCCGGCGGCGTCGAGCACGACCTCTCGGTGCAGTACATCCGGGTGGGGACCGGGGCCGAGATGCACGTCTCGATCGACGGCACCGCCCTCGCCACGGTCACCGCCGATGCCCCCGCGGGCATCGACGCATCGGCCGCGTCGTCCTTCGGGTTCGGCAACGACGTGCACCCCGCAGCGGGAGGCCGGGGCTACGTCGGCGACCTGCACCGCATCCGTGTCGCGTCGGGTCTCACCGCCTACGATCCCGCGCAGAACACCTACCAGCCCGCACCCGTCACGAAGACCCTGATGAACACCGGATTCTCGGGTGCCGTCGACGGCACCGCATACGTGCCCGCCGCGGGTGAGATCGTCGACGGCGCGCTCGCGACGCGCGGCGGGGCGACCGTGTCGTCCGGGCGCCTCGTGATCTCCGGTGCCGCACAGGCGGCTGACTTCACGGCATCCGCCGACCCGTTCGCGGGAACCGCCCTGGATGCCGGGTTCGTGACCGAGCTCGAGTTCACGACCGACGTCTCCCAGAAGGACCTCGCCACCCTCGTGGCCGTCGGCGGGAACTTCTCGGCACGCTACCGTGCGGGTGGACTGCAGTACGGCTTCAGCTCCAAGGCGTCGGGTTCGTGGAAGGACCACATGAGCACCATCGCCCTTCCGGCGAACGGGAAGGCGCACGTGCTCTCGCTGGCGTATCAGCCTCTCGACGGCGGCGGCGCCGAGGTGATCGCGTGGCTCGACGGCGAGGAGCTCCCGAAGGTGAGCGCCACCGAGCGCTCCACACGCAACACGGGCGTCACCAGCACGGCATCCTTCGGGAACGAGGTGCCAGCGATCGGCGGCCGTGCGTTCATCGGTTCCTTCGACCGGGCCAGGTTCGCCCTGCTCACTGAGACCTTCAGCGCGCAGGCGTTCGAGTATCAGTCCCTCAAGCCGGTCGTGCCGTGCGCTGACATGACGGGCGTCGAGCCGGGCAACTACGTGCCGATCTCGGCGGACGACTGCCCCGCCAACGTGATCGCCAAGTCCACACTGGTGCGGCCGACCCCGCAGCAGCTGCGCTGGCAGGAGCTCGGGCTGACGGCGTTCCTGCACTTCGGCATCAACACGTTCTACGACCAGGAGTGGGGCCACGGCACCGAGGACCCGGCACGCTTCGACCCGACCGGAGAGGTCGACGTCGACGGCTGGATGAAGACGCTGCGCGACTCCGGTCACCGCATGGCGATCCTCACGCTCAAGCATCACGACGGCTTCGTGCTGTACCCCTCGCGCTACACCGACTACGACATCGCGGCGACGCCGTGGAAGGACGGCAAGGGCGACCTGGTGCGCGAGTTCACCGACGCCGCGCGCAAGTACGGCATGAAGGTCGGGCTCTACATGTCGCCCGCCGACTCGCACGAGGAGCTCACCGGCCGCTTCGGCAACGGCAGCCCGAAGTCGCCGCGCACGATCCCCACCCTCGTGCAGGACGATGACCGCGCCGGACGGGACCTGCCCGGCTTCACGTACGACGCGACCGACTACGGGGCGTACTTCCTCAACTCGCTGTACGAGATCCTCACCCAGTACGGGCAGATCGACGAGGTGTGGTTCGACGGCTCCAACGGCAACACCGAGAAGCAGGAGATCTTCGACTACCCCGCCTTCTACGATCTGATCGGCAAGCTGCAGCCGAACGCCGTCGTCGCGGTCGGCGGCCGGGACGTGCGCTGGGTCGGCAACGAGTCGGGCACCGCCCGCCAGAACGAGTGGGCGCCGATGGCGGTGGACGTGCCGCAGGACGGCGGCAAGATCGGCGTCGTCGCCGGAGGCTCGTTCGAGCAGGTCGGTTCGGCGGACACCCTCGTCTCCGGTGCCAGGGCCGGCGCGGATGCCCTGCACTGGTGGCCCACCGAGTCGGACATGAAGCTCACGCAGGGCTGGTTCGCGCACCCGACCGACACGCCCAAGAGCGGGCCGACGCTGCTGAACCACTACCTGAACACGGTGGGCCGCAACTCGGTGATGCTGCTGAACAACCCGCCGACCACGAACGGGTCGTTCGCGCCGGCCTCCGTCGATGCCCTCGCCTCGTTCGCGGCCGAGCGTCGCAAGGCCTTCGGGACCGACCTCGCCCTCGGCGTGCCGGTGGAGACACCCGTCGGGCCGTCCGCCGCGCTCACTGACGGCGACCGCCGCTCGGCCTGGAAGGGCGACGGCGCGCCCGCGACCTTCACGATCGATCTCGGCACCGCCCAGACGATCACCCGCGTGACCCTGTCGGAGGGCGTTGACGTCGCCGGCCAGTCCGTCGACGGATTCCGCATCGAGGCGCAGGTCGACGGTGCCTGGAAGAGGGTCGGATCCGCGGGCACCATCGGTGTCAGCCGGATCGTGACCCTGGATGCGCCGACCACCGCCCAGCGGTTCCGCCTGGTCGTCGACTCCGCGCGAGGGCCGTTCGCCCTGGCGAAGCTGGCCCTGCACCCGACGCTCGACGCCGACCCAGGCCGCCTGACCGAGGTGTGGCTGGACTGCACGGCCGAGCGCGCGGGTGACGGTTCGAAGGAGCGCCCGTTCTCGTCGCTGGAGCAGTTCCGCGAGACCGAGCTCGCGCCCGGCGCCGCCGTGCACCTGCGTGCCGGTACGGCCTGCGCCGACTCCGACACGCCGTTCTGGGGCTACGGCATTGCGGATGCCCCGATCGTCGTGGACGTGTACGACGGTCATGAGCCGCCGACGTTCGGTGACCGCACGGCGCGCGAGGTGTTCCAGGGACTGGAGATCCAGGGCTGGAAGATCGCCTTCCGCGACGGGGAGCCGACCGTCTCGCTCGGATCCGGCACGGTGAAGGTCGGCGACGAGGTCGTCGTCTCGGTGGCGGACTTCCCCGCGTCCTCGGAGGTATCCGTGGGCGTCGAGGGCGCCGGACGCCCGCGTGGCGCGATCACGACGGATTCGCAGGGGGCCGGTTCGGTCGTGCTGCGGATCGCTGGGCTCGCCCCTGGCGCATATCAGCTCATCGCGACCGGCCCGGAGGGCACCCGCGCCTCTGGGACGGTCGTGGTCGAGGCCGGGCGGAGCGCAGCGCACCGGCAGGACGGCGGAATCGAGATCGCGCCCGCCTGATCGGGGCGGACGGAGGGCGCCGGATGCCGGGACAGAAACCGCATCCGGTGCCTGTCGATCGCTGAAGTGATGCGCGTCAGGGCAGGCCTCAGATCACGGAGGCCTGGCCGCTGCAACCGTCACCGCCTCTCAGGCGAGCTGACGTCGCGCCGCGTCGCACAGCCAGGCCGTGTACCGCGGCATGCTCCACCCGGACTGCAGCACGAGCTGCTGATGCCCCTCGGGTGACCAGAGGAACGACAGGGCGGCCGCTGCGCCGGGGATGTCGGTGTCGGCCGGGGCGATCCCTCGGTCGATGAGCAGCTGGACGGTGGTTCGGTAGTCGGCCATGCGGCGTGCGAGCAGCGCCTCGAGCGCCTCGGCGATGACGGGGTCGGCGCCTGCGGCGCTGAGGATCTCGATCCACAGCACGCTCGTCCGGGCGTTCGCAGCGGCGATGAAGCCGGCGGCTGCGGCGAGCAGGGCGTCGCCGTCGCCGATCGCCGCGATCCGCACGCCCTCCGTGCTGTCGGCGAGCTGCGCGTCGCCCTCCGCGCCGGCGAAGGCCTGCTCGAAGGCGCCGAGCAGAAGATCGCGCTTCGGGCCGTTGGCCTTGACGGTCTCGGCGGAGACGCCCGCTCGCCGTCCGATCTCGGCGAGCGAGACGCCGGAGTAGCCGCCCTCCGTGAAGCTCGCGGCGGCGGCGTCGAGCACGCGGCGGCGGGTGGTGGCGGCCTGTTCGGTGCGCAGTTCCGAACGGTAGGTGCGGGTCGTGCGGGATTCGGGCATCGTTCTTCCTATTGACAACCATGATGAGGTAGTGAATGCTTCATCGGTGTAGTCGATCATATCCCCTGACCCGAGGCCTTCACCATGACGTCCATCCTTCTCGCCGCCACACCCGTCCACGGACACGTCGCACCTCTGCTGGCGGTCGCCTCGTCGCTCGTCGCCGCGGGCGATCGCGTCAGGTTCCTCACCGGCTCCCGATATCGCGACGCCGTGCTCTCCACCGGCGCGGACTTCCTGCCGCTGCCCGCCGAGGCCGACTACGACGACCGCGACATGGATGCCGCCTTCCCCGGCCGCCGAGGCCTGAAGGGCCCCGCGGGCATCCGCTACGACATGATCGAGATCTTCCTGAAGCCCGTTCCCGCGCAATTGCGCGCAGTGCGCGAGGCGATCGCCGCCGAGCGGACCGACGCCCTCCTCGCGGAGTCGATGTTCGCCGCAGCGGCCGTGCTGAGCGGCCTGCCCCGCGATGAGCGTCCGCTGCTCGTCAACCTCGGTATCGTGCCGCTCGCCCTGAAGCATCCTGATGTCGCCCCCTTCGGCCTCGGCATCCGCCCCCATCCCGGCCCGATGGGGCGTCTGCGCAACGCCGTGCTGACGACCATGGCTGAGAAGGGCGTGTTCGCGCCCGTGCAGCGCTTCGCCGACGCGATCGCACGGGCCGAGACCGGGCGCGGGCTGACGCGGTTCTTCCTGGACTGGCCGGCCGGCGCCGATCTGCTCGTGCAGTTCACCGTGCCGGAGTTCGAGTACCCGCGTCCCGGAATGCCCGACACCGTGCACTTCGTGGGGCCGGTGTCACGTGCGCGCGTCTCGACCGCCTCGCTGCCCGAGTGGTGGAGCGATCTCGAGGGGCGGCGGGTGGTGCACGTGACGCAGGGCACCGTCGCCAACTCCGACTGGGCACTGGTGACGGCGGCCACAGCCGGGCTCGCCGACGCCGACGCGATCGTGGTCGTGAGCACCGGAGGAAGGCCCGTGGACTCCATCCCCGGTCCGCTTCCGGACAACGTGCGAGTCGCGAGCTTCCTCCCGTACGACCGGCTGCTGCCGCTCACCGACGTGCTCGTCACCAACGGGGGTTACGGAGGAGTGCACTACGCCCTCGAGAGCGGGGTGCCGATCGTCGTCGCCGGGCGCACCGAGGACAAGATCGAGGTGAGCGCCCGCATCGCCTGGAGCGGCGTGGGGATCGACCTGCGCACCGAAGCGCCGACTCCGGCGCAGGTCGGCGCCGCAGTCCGCGCGGTGCTGGACGACCCGTCCTACCGCCGGCGCGCCGAGGACATCGGCGCCGCCATCCGCCGTTCGCCCGGCCCCGACGTCGTGCACGGCATCGTCGCGCAGGCGCTCGACGCACGCGATCTGATCTGAGGCGCCGCGCTTGCAGGAATAGGGATTCCTCCCGATGCTCGCCCTCCCCCTTACCGAGGAGTGTAGGGATGCACCGAAAGGGGACATCCCATGAATCTGGACACCTATGGCACCTACCGCGTCGCCGTGTTCGAGCTCGAGCGCGCGACCGAACTGGCCGAGCGTCAGCGCATGATCGCGGAGCGCACGGGCGTCGTCGCGAAGGACGGCGTCTGGCGGCGGATCATGCGGCGGCTCGCCGCGCATCGCACCGCGGCCTCGACCGCCGACTGCGCGGCCGGCGCCCGCTGCGCGCTCGCCGACGCCTGAGGTGAGACGCGCGTGACCCTCGCAGCAGGTGCCCCGTCTCCGACCTCCCCCGCCCCGGCCGCGCGGAAGGTCGTCGGGCGGGGCACCCGAACGGCATCTGCCGCACCGGCCCCCGACGTCGGTGGCGGATGGCACGATGAAGGCATGTCCCTCATCGCCTCGACCGCCGAGATGGTGGGTCGCGACGCCGAGCTCGAACTGCTCGGCGCCGCGCTGCGTCGTGCCATGGCGGGGGAGACCTCCGCCGTGCTGGTCGCGGGCGAGGCCGGTATCGGCAAGTCGCGACTGCTGCGCGAGTTCCGTGCACGCGCGGGCGACGATGTGCTCATGCTCGCCGGGTGGTGCCTGGACTACGGCTCCACGCCGGCGCCGTACGGTCCGCTGCCGGCGATCCTGCGTGCCGCGCTGGCGGCTCTCGGCGACGACGCGGCGCAGGCCGCCGGCCCCGGTCGCGACGCGCTGCGGGTGCTGCTGCCCGAGCTGGGCCCGGCGACGGCCGACCGCACCTCGGGTGCTGAGGGGCTGCGCGAGGCGATCGCCAATGTGCTCGAGGCGGCCGCCGCGCGGCATCCGCTCGTCATCGTCGTGGAGGACCTGCACTGGGCCGACGACGCCACCCTGACTGCACTCGCGTTCCTGCTGCGCGCTCTGGCTGGCCACCGCATCCTGTTCGTCTTCACCTGCCGGGTGGACGAGGTGCGCCGCGGCGGCTCCGTGCGCACGTTCCTCGTCGAGGCGGAGCGCGCCCGGCTGCTGGACCGCATCGAGGTGCAGCGCCTGGATCCCGTGCAGGTGCGCGCTCTCGTCGAGGCGCTGAACGGCCCCACCGATGACGCGGGCTTCGCCCGGCTGCTGGAGCGCTCGGAGGGGGTGCCGTTCTTCATCGAGGAGCTCTCCTGTGAGGCATCCGGCCCCCTGCCCGACTCTCTTCGCGACGTGCTGCTGGTGCGCTTCGACGCCCTCGACGAGGACGCCAGGCGTGTGGTGCGGGTGATCTCGGCGTCGGATGCCGTGGTCGACCACGATCTGCTGACGGAACTCGCGGGACTCGACGACGACCGGCTCGATGCGGGCATCCGCGCAGCCGTCGGCGCGGCGATCCTCGCCGTGCGCAGTGACCGGGGCTACGGCTTCCGGCACGCGCTGCTGCGTGAGGCCGTGCACGACGACCTGCTGCCGGGTGAGCGCTCCCGTCTGCACCGCGCCTATGCCGAGGCGCTGGAACGTCGCGCGGAGCGAGGGGAGTGCGGCTTCGAGGCGGCGCTCGCGTTCCACTGGCATCAGGCGCACGACGCGCGCCGCGCACTCGGCGCGGCCATCGCCGCAGCCGAGCGGGCGCGCACGAGTTTCGCGTTCTCGAGCGCGGTCCGCTTCGGCGAGCTCGCGCTGGAGCTGTGGGACCAGGTGCCGGATGCCGAGGCGGTCGCCGGCCGGTCGCACCTCGAACTGCTCAAGGGTCTCGGATCCCTGCTGCGCAACGCAGGACACGACGAGCGCGCGATCGCGGTCGTGAATCTCGCGCTCGACGAGGTCGACGACACCACGCCGCCGATCGTGCGCGTGAAGCTTCTCCGCGACAAGGCGCTGTACGTGCAGAACAGCGGACGTCCCGGCGCCGCCGGGCTCGTGCGCCAGGCGCTGGCCGCGATGGACGACGGAGTCGAGGACGAGCGGCTTCGCGCGGTGCTGCTGAACCTGCTCGCGGGGCGGCTCATGGTCGAGGGGGATCTGGCGGCGGCGGTGGATGCCGGCGAGCAGGCGCTGCGGATCGGGCGCGAAGGCGGCTTCGAGAACGTGGTCTCGGTTGCGGCGAACCTGATCGCCAGCAGCCGGTTGCACCTCGGTGAGGTCGATCGAGGACTGGAACTGTACGAGCTGTCGTGGGAGCACGCCCGCGACACGGACGCCAAGCTGCGCTACTGGGTCAATCACTCCGATTCGCTGAGCACGCTGGGCCGCTACCGCGAGGCGCTGAGCGCCGCGGAACGCGGCGTCGAGCACGCCAAGGAGCTCGGACTGGAGCGCTCGAGCGGATCGATCCTCACCGAGAACATGGTCGAGCCGCTGCTCGAACTGGGCGAGGTCGATCGTGCCGAGGAGCTGCTGTCGAAGGATCTCACGCTGCGCAGCTTCCGCATCTTCCGGGTGTACACCACGGCATCCCGCATCCGCGCGCTGATCTGGCGCGGCCGGATCGACGAGGCGAGCGCGCTCCTGGAGGAGTGGCGCCCGACCTTCCTGGCGGCGTCCGAGGTGGAGCGTCAGGTCTGGTACTCGATCATCGACGTCGAGATGGCGATCGGCCTCGCCTCGGGACGGCTCGCCGACGCCGCGCAGGCTCTCGAGCGGATGCTGGACCACGAGACCCCGCGCCTCGCGCACAGCGCCCGGCGGCTGCTCGACGGGGCGCTCATCGTGGCGGGTATGCGCGCCACGGGTGACGCTGCCCGAGCCGGTGCCCTCGCCGAGCGGATCC
>Ga0308161_1005752_pt1 | contig 10757 bp, 5 predicted proteins | sample PhyFR2_FD_201034 | JGI IMG/M metagenome (GOLD analysis project Ga0308161, IMG submission 201034) | Phyllosphere microbial communities from UC Gill Tract Community Farm, Albany, California, United States - DLSLF.R2 | ecosystem: Host-associated > Plants > Phyllosphere > Unclassified | place: USA...
GCCGGCCCGCATGCCCAGGCCAGCCGCAAAGCCGACGCCAACGCCACCGCGTATTGCGCCGGCCCGCATGCCCAGGCCAGCCGCAAAGCCGACGCCAGCGCCACCGCGTATTGCGCCGGCCCGCACGCCCAGGCCAGCCGCAAAGCCGACGCCAGCGCGACCGCGTATTGTGCCGGCCCGCACGCCACCGCGGTATCCGGCAACGGCAACACCAAAGCCGACAGCCTGCTGGCCGCATAATACGCCGCATCCGACGTCCCGGTAAGGCAGTATTCCGCTGCCGCCTTCCCGACGCTGACGATCTGCCCGCTCCGGACTCCCGAGCGGGCTTTTTTTCATGCCGGCCTGTGCGCAATGTTGCCCAGTTTGCATCCGCCTCTGCAATACCTCCACAAATTGTGAGGTTCGTGCGACACTCAGCGAAGGTAATCTGCACTGAGTTGACACACCTCATGACCGAAGGTGGGAAACACTTCTTTTGGGAGCGTGCATCCGCATGGCGACGGCGCTGAGAGACGCATTTTCGGTCACGCGAGTCTCGTTCTGGGTGTGCGCCCTGCTGTCCTCGCTCGTCGGCAGCCTGCTGTACCTGTTCACGGCGCGTTCCATCGAGGGCGATGCCGAAGCTCGTTTCGTCAGCCACGCCAGGCATGCGCAAAGCGTGATCAACGTGCGCTTGCGTTCCTATGCGAATCTGCTGCGGTCGACCAGCAGCATGATCCAGAGCACGCCCGTCCTGACGCACCGCAATTTCAGCGACTTCGTGTCCGCGCTGGACCTGCCCCAGCATTTCCCGGCGGTCGACTATATCAATTTCGCGGTGTACGTTCCGCAGGAACGGCGCGACATCTTCGAAGACGACTTGAGCCGGAACGTGTCGCGCATCTTCGGCACGCCGGTCGAGCTGAACATCTCGCCGCAGGGCGCCAGGGCGTCCTACCTCGTCGTGGCGTACATCGAACCCGCGCCGCCGGGCGCGGGCTACTACGGCATCGACCTGATGGCCAACCGCTACTTCGGCAACCAGCTGACCGAGCAGCGCGACCGCGGCATCGTGTTCTCCTCCGGGTCGCCGATCCCGCTGCTGTCCCAGCCGAACAATATTTACCTGGGCGTGCGCACGCCCGTGTACCGCGCCGGCCAGCCGCTCGATACGATCGAGGCACGCCGCGCCGCCTATGCCGGCTCGCTCGGCATCGCGTTCAGCGTGCGCAAGCTGCTGAACGGTGTCATGGACGAGATTCCGATCGCCGGCCTGCGCATGACGCTGTACGACCTCGGCCCCGGCATGGATGCGCAGGGCCGCGATGCGTCGCACAAGCCGCTCGCGCTGTTCGACAGCGCGGGCACACGGACCGATCCGGCACCGCCGCCCGACGCCGGCGAGCCCACGTTCGCGGTCACGCTGCCGCTCGACTTCAATGGCCGCCTGTGGAAGGCCGTCTACAGCGTACGCAAGTCCGCGCTGTACACCGCGTCCGACGGGTACTACCCGACGCTGATGATGGCCTTCGGCTTCATCGGCTCGATGCTGCTGTATGCGCTGCTGCACACGCTGACGTCGTCGCGCCGCGCCGCGCTCGCGCTCGCGCAGGACATGACGAGCGAGCTGCGCGACAGCCAGAACAAGCTGCAGCTGGCGCACCAGAAGCTCAGGCGCCTGGCCGACCATGCCTATCAGATCAAGGAAATGGAACGCAAGCGCATCGCCCGCGAAATCCACGACGATCTCGGCCAGAGCCTGCTGGCCCTGCGCATCGAGGCCGAGCTGCTGGCCGGCCGCACCAGGGACACGCACAGCCACCTGCACAAGCGCGCCCGCGCCACGCTGCAGCAGATCGACACGACGATCAAGAGCGTGCGCCAGATCATCAACGATCTGCGGCCGACGGTGCTCGACCTGGGCCTGTCGGCGGCCGTCGAGTGGCAGGTCAACGAATTCCAGCGCCGCACCGGCATCCAGTGCGAGGTGCAGGACGACCATGGCGAGCTCGCCGTGCCCGATCACTGCGCGACGGCGTTTTTCCGCATCCTGCAGGAATCGTTGGCGAACGTCGTCCGGCATGCCAACGCCACGCGCGTGAAGGTGGAATTGCGCCTGAACGGCGATTGGCTGTCGCTGACGGTGCGCGACAACGGTTGCGGCCTGCCGCCGGGCGGGCGCAACAAACACGGTTCGTTCGGCCTGGTGGGCATCGAGGAGCGCATCGTGATCCTCGGCGGCACCTGCGCCGTCTTCAGCGAACCGGCGGGCGGCACGACCGTGATGGTGTCGGCGCCCGTCGTGGGCGGTCCCGAGCCCGCCTTGCCGGCGCAGCCGGAGCGTGGTTCCGGCTCGGCCGTCGTTTGAGTGGCCACCAAGATTTCCATCACGCAAAGGTGATGTCCGCCCGGACCATCCTGTTTATTGGATCCAACTCAACCTTACAGAGCAAGCAATAAATGTTGCTCCTTTGATAAAAATCAAATGCCGGTCAAATTTCTTCATCTACATTGAGCCTGTGCAAGACGAACGCCAAAATACGCCATGTTCGCGTATTTACAGGTGCCGTCGCTGCCTTCATGCCAATGGCAGTTGATTTACCGCATACGATACCTGGGATCGCAATACTCAACCATCGATCAGAAGGATTCACCATGAATGCGAACGATCTTTTCAACGACGTGATGCAGCTCGACCTGGAACCGATCAAGATGAAACTGACGCATGAAGCGTCGGGTGAGGGCTGGAGTCGCGACAAGGCTGACGCTGTCGAAAAGGAATATCGGCGCTTCCTGTGCCTGATGAAGCTTTATCCGGACGAGGATACCGCGCCGCTCGTGGACGTCGACACGTTCTGGCACTACCACATCCTGGACACGATGAAATACGCCGCCGACTGCGACCGTGTCTTCGGCTATTTCCTGCACCACTACCCTTACGTCGGCATGCGCGGCGGTGACGACGAGCAATTCCGTATCGACAGCGGCAACCGCATGCGCGACCTGTACGAAACGACGTTCGGCGAACCGTACCCCGGCTCGACGGCCGGCAGCACCCAGGCCGCGTACTGCGCCGGACCGCACGCCGAGGCGGCTTACTGCGCCGGACCGCATGCGCAAACGACGCAAGCCGCGTATTGCGCCGGACCGCATGCGCGAACGACGCAAGCCGCTTATTGCGCCGGACCGCATGCCGAGGCGGCCTACTGCGCCGGGCCGCATGTGGAAACAGCGGACGCAGCGTACTGCGCGGGACCGCACGCCAGGGCGGCCTACTGCGCGGGGCCGCATGCGCAAGCGGCGGCAACGGCGTATTGTGCCGGACCGCACGCCGAAGCCGCGTACTGCGCCGGTCCACACGCGCAAACGGCCTACTGCGCCGGTCCGCACAGCGTGGCGCCGGGCAAGGGGACGGACGTCGCCGGGTCCGCCTGGTGCGCCGGTCCGCGTGCCGCGGCCCTGGCCAGGGAGCACACCGCCACCGCCGCGCCGTCCGGCCCCGCATCTCCGGCGGGCGGCGCATGGCATGCGGATGCGCACCGCCCGGCCCACGCTGCCGGCGCCGCCACCGCCTGGTGCGCCGGCCCGCGCGGCTGACGGGCGCACGCACGAACGGCGAACGGCGAACGGCCGAGCATCACCCGGCGCGCCCCTCCCCTCGTAGGCCCGCCGGCCTGATCCGTCCTGTCAGCGGGACGGGTCTTTTTTCGCGCCCGGATCCTGCCCCTCGCGCGGGCCGCAGCCACCCTGCCGGGCGACGAACTCCTCGACGCGCGGATGCGCAAGCCGCACGCGCAGTTCGCCCTTGATGCGCCGGTTGTCCAGCTGGCGCGATTCCGACATGAACGACAGCAGCATCGGCGACACGGTCGCCGCCAGCTCGGCGCGCGGCAGCCGCGGGGGCCGGGCCAGGCCGAAGGCGTCGGCCACGACGTCGAAGTAATCGCCCATCTTCAGGCGCGAGTCGTCGCTGGCGTTATACACGCGGCCCGGCCGCGCGCGCCACAGCGCCAGCGCGCACAGGCGGGCCAGATCGTCCGCGTGGATGTGGTTGGTATACACGTCGTCCGCGTGCGCCAGCGCGGGCGTGCCGCGCCGCAGGCGTTCCAGCGGCAGACGGTCGGCCGCATAGATGCCGGGCGCACGCAGGATCGCCACCTTGCCGCCGCTCGCCAGTGCCCACGCTCGCAGCACGAGCTCGGCATCCACGCGCCGGCGCGCACGCGCGTTGCGCGGGGCCACCGGCGTCGTCTCGGGCGTCGGGGCCCCGCCGCGGTCGCCGTACACCACCCGCGCCCCGTTCGGCAGGATGGCAATCAGGTTGCGCGTGCGCAGGTCGAGCGCGCCGTCCTGTGGCGGCGGCGCGAGGTGCACGACCCGCTGCGCCAGTCCGGCGAGCCGGGCCAGCGTCTCGGGCCGGTCGAGGTCGGCCACGATGGGGATGGCGCCGGCGGCGCGCAGCTCGGCGCAACGGCCGGGCTGGCTCGTCACGGCGAACACGCGAAAACGCGCGCGCACCAGCGTCAGCAGACGCATGCCGACGTCGCCGCATCCGACGATCAGCAGGCGCGGTTTGTCGAACCCGACAGTGTGATGTGTATTCATTCCGGAATTGTAGCGCCGCGCACCGCTCCCTTCGATGGCCGCATGCTGTCCGCGGGGAAGAATCGATCCCACATGCATAAATCACCCCGGAATATATTGCATTAGAACATTATTTATTAACCAGAAGAATTTTATTGACGCCCAGCAGCCACGGCATTGATCCTGTCCGCGCTCCTAAGTCGACAAGGCTTGAACATGCTCAATCCTGGTGCATTGCCGAGTGATGTTCGTACGTCCCTTTCCTCTAACATTTAATCCGACAATTTCCAGAGCTCAATTTCCTCACCGAAATCGAGCCGCCAGCCGGGGCTTCATGTCGACGCTGGCGCGGCTCATGCAGTCCAGTCCGAAAGGTGCGCCTCCATGTTGAAGAACGCAAGAATCAAGACTTTGCTCGTGTCAGCGCTCGTGTTTTTCGTCGGCGCGCTGCTGCTCATCGGCGCGCTGGGAGGCAACGGCCTGCGCCAGACCCGCGACCTGCTCGACAACACGGCCAGGAACGACGCCAGGGCCAGCATCCGCCTGGTCGAACGCATCCGCTACAAGATGGAAGTCAATCGCAGCCAGATCCTGCAGGCGCTGCAGCACAACCCGGCAATGGAATGGAGCAAGCTGCACGATCACCCGCTGACCGTGCATTTCAAGCTCATCGCGGAAACCAGCGCCGACATCGACCGCATGCTGGCGAATTATCGCGAGATGGCCGACACCGCCGAGGAACGCGTCCTGTTCGACGACTGGATCGGCAAGAGCGGCAACCTCGGGCTCACCGCGGTCGCCGCGGCCGCCGTCGCCGTCGAGGGACAGAAATGGGACGACGCCGAGACGCTGCTGATCAAATCGATCAATCCGCCGCTGCGCCTGTCCGATCCGGTCATGCTCAAGCTGACCGAGCTGCTGTCCAGGCGCGCCGCGGCCGATGCCGCTTCGCTGCAGGGTTCGTTGAGCACCACCGCCTGCCTGATCGGCGCCATCGTCCTCGTGGGTGCCGTCGTCAGCGTGCTGTTCGGGGTCATGCTGCTGCGCCGCATTACCGCCCCGCTGCGGCACGCGGTCGGCATCGCCCGCGAAGTGGCGGCCGGGCGCCTGTCCGGCCAGATCCGCGCCGGCTCGGGCAACGAGATCGGCCAGCTGATCCAGGCGCTGGGCGAGATGGATGCGAGCCTGTACAACATGGTGCGCGACGTGCGCGCCGTGTCCGGCACGATCGACGACACCGCCGGCCAGATCGCGGCCGGCAACCAGGAACTGTCCGCGCGCACCGAGCAGCAGGCCTGCGCGCTGGAAGAAACCGCCGCCTCCACCGTGGAGCTGACCGAGACCGTGCGCCGCAACCGCGACAACGCCCGCGAGGCCAACGACCTGGCGCAATCGGCCGCGCTGGTGGCCAGCAAGGGCGGCCAGGTGGTGGCGCAGGTGGTCGACACGATGGGGTCGATCAACGCGTCGGCCCGGAAGATCGTCGACATCATCGGCGTGATCGACGGCATCGCGTTCCAGACCAATATCCTGGCCCTGAATGCCGCGGTCGAGGCGGCGCGCGCCGGCGAACAGGGACGCGGCTTCGCCGTCGTGGCCTCGGAAGTGCGCGGCCTGGCGCAGCGCTCGGCCGGTGCGGCCAAGGAAATCAAGGCCCTGATCGCGCACTCGGTCGAGCAGGTGTCCGAAGGCGCCCGGTTGGTCGACCAGGCCGGCGCCACGATGGGCGAGATCGTCTCCAGCGTGAACCGGGTGACGTCGATCATCGGCGAGATCACCCACGCCAGCCGCGAGCAGAGCGAAGGCATCGACCACATCAGCAACGCGATCCAGCAGATGGACGGCACCACCCAGCAGAACGCCAGCATGGTCGAGGAAGCGGCCGCCGCCGCCGCCGAGCTGGAAGACCAGTCCAAGCGCCTGGTGCACCTCGTCAGCGCATTCCAGCTGGCCGGCACGCCCGCACCCGGGGCGGCGGGCGAATCCGCACGCCGGCGCGGCGCGGCGCCCGCGCGCCTCGGCCACGAACCCGCCATGCCGTCCCCCAACGCCGCCTGACCCCTGCCAACCTGCCAACCACGATCGGAGGAGCACCGATGACCCTTGCCGCCCCTGCCCTGCAGCGCACCTACCCGCCGGCGATCCTGGCGTTTGCCGACGGCCCCGTGTTTCGCGGCGTATCGATCGGCGCCCCCGGCCACGCGTCCGGCGAGGTGGTGTTCAACACCTCGATGACCGGCTACCAGGAAATCCTGACCGACCCCAGTTACTCGGGCCAGATCGTCACGCTGACCTGCCCGCACGTCGGCAACACCGGCGTGAACGGCGAAGACGTCGAATCGGCGCGCGTGATGGCGGCCGGGCTCGTGATCCGCAACGTGCCGCTGCTGGCGTCGAACTTCCGCTCGACCGGCTCGCTGTCGGACTACCTGAAGAGCCAGAACATCGTCGCCATCGCCGGCATCGACACCCGCAAGCTGACCCGCCTGCTGCGCGAGCGCGGCGCCCAGAGCGGCGCGATCGTCGCCGGCACCGACCAGGCCGGCCAGGCGCTGAGCCTGGCGCGCGCCTTTCCCGGGCTGGACGGGCTCGACCTCGCGCAACACGTCAGCACGGCCGAGCCGTACGAATGGCGCGAGACCGAATGGCGCCTCGGCCAGGGCTACGGCACGGCAACAGGCAAGGCGCGCTGGCGCGTGGTCGCCTACGACTTCGGGATCAAGCACAACATCCTGCGCATGCTGGCCGAACGCGGCTGCCACGTGACCGTGGTGCCGGCGCGGACCCCGGTGGCCGACGTGCTGGCGCGGCACCCGGACGGCGTGTTCTTTTCCAACGGCCCCGGCGACCCGGCCCCGTGCGACTACGCGATCGCCGCCTGCCGCGAACTGATCGAGCGCGCGGTGCCGGTGTTCGGCATCTGCCTGGGGCACCAGATCATGGCGCTGGCCTCGGGCGCGAAGACGCTCAAGATGAAGTTCGGCCACCACGGCGCCAACCACCCGGTGCAGGATCTGGACAGCGCCAAGGTCCTGATCACCGCGCAGAACCACGGCTTCGCCGTCGATCCCGGATCGCTTCCGGCCAACTGCCGCGTCACGCACGTGTCGCTGTTCGACGGTTCGCTGCAGGGCTTCGCCCGCACCGACCGCCCGGCGCTGTGCTTCCAGGGCCACCCCGAGGCATCCCCCGGACCGCACGACATCGGCTACCTGTTCGACCGCTTCGTCTCCCTGATGGAGAAACACAAATATGCCCAAGCGTAAAGACCTGAACAGCATCCTGCTGATCGGCGCCGGCCCGATCGTGATCGGCCAGGCCTGCGAATTCGACTATTCCGGGGTGCAGGCCTGCAAGGCGCTGCGCGAGGAAGGCTACCGGGTCATCCTCGTCAACAGCAACCCGGCGACCGTCATGACCGACCCCGACATGGCGGACGTCGTGTACATCGAGCCGATCACGTGGAAGACGGTCGAACACATCATCGCCAGGGAGCGCCCCGACGCGATCCTGCCGACGATGGGCGGCCAGACGGCGCTCAACTGCGCGCTCGACCTGCACCGCCACGGCGTGCTGCGCGACTACGGCGTCGAACTGATCGGCGCCACGCCGGAGGCGATCGACAAGGCCGAGGACCGCGCCAAGTTCAAGGCCGCGATGACCCGCATCGGCCTCGAATCGGCGCGCTCCGGCATCGCCCACACCATGGCTGAGGCGTGGGAGGCGCAGGGGGCGCTCGGGTTCCCGGTCATCATCCGGCCGTCGTTCACGATGGGCGGCAGCGGCGGCGGCATCGCGTACGACGGCGAGCAGTTCGTCGCGATCTGCAGCCGCGGCCTGGAACTGTCGCCGACCTCCGAACTGCTGATCGAGGAATCGCTGATCGGCTGGAAGGAATTCGAGATGGAGGTGGTGCGCGACCGCAAGGACAACTGCATCATCGTCTGCTCGATCGAGAACCTGGACCCGATGGGCGTGCACACCGGCGACTCGATCACAGTGGCCCCGGCCCAGACCCTGACCGACAAGGAATACCAGGTCATGCGCAGCGCGGCGCTGGACGTGCTGCGCGAGATCGGCGTGGACACCGGCGGCTCGAACGTGCAGTTCGCGGTCAATCCGAAGGATGGCCGGATGGTGGTGATCGAGATGAACCCGCGCGTGTCGCGCTCGTCGGCGCTGGCGTCGAAGGCGACGGGCTTCCCGATCGCGCGCGTGGCCACCAAGCTGGCCGTCGGTTTCACGCTCGACGAGCTGCGCAACGAGATCACCGACGGCGCGACGCCGGCCAGCTTCGAGCCCAGCATCGACTACGTCGTGGTCAAGCTGCCGCGCTTCGCGTTCGCCAAGTTCCCCGGCTCGGACAAGCGTCTGACCACGCAGATGAAGTCGGTGGGCGAAGTGATGGCGATCGGGCGCAGCTTCCAGGAAGCGTTCCAGAAGGCGGCGCGCGGGCTGGAGGTGGGCGGCGACAGCGGCCTGCGCCGCGTCGGCAGCGGACGCGACGTCGTCGACGACGAGCTGACCGCGGCCGGCCCGCAGCGCATGTGGTACCTGGGCGAGGCGTTCGCCCAGGATTACACGCTCGACGACGTGCAGCGGGCGAGCGGCATCGATCCGTGGTTCCTGGCGCAGGTGCAGGACCTGATCGCCAGCGAGTCGTGGCTGGCCGGGCAGTCGCTCGGCGCGCTCGACCGGACGGCGCTGTTCGCGCTCAAGCAGCAGGGCTTCGGCGACCGGCGCCTGGCCACGCTGCTGCACACGACCGAGGCCGAGGTGCGCGCGCACCGCCAGGCGCTCGGCGTGCGCCCGGTGTACAAGCGGGTCGACACCTGCGCCGGCGAGTTCGCCACCGGCACCGCCTACCTGTACTCGACCTACGAGGACGAGTGCGAGGCGCTGCCGGACGGGCGGCGCAAGATCGTCGTGCTCGGCGGCGGCCCGAACCGGATCGGCCAGGGCATCGAATTCGACTACTGCTGCGTGCACGCGGCGCTGGCGCTGCGCGAGGACGGCTACGAGACCATCATGGTCAACTGCAATCCGGAGACCGTCTCGACCGACTACGACACGTCCGACCGCCTGTACTTCGAATCGCTGACCCTGGAAGACGTGCTCGAGATCGTGCACCTGGAGCGGCCGGCCGGCGTGATCGTCCAGTACGGCGGCCAGACCCCGCTCAAGCTGGCGCTGGCGCTGGCGGCGGCCGGCGTGCCCATCATCGGCACGGCACCGGAGATGATCGACGCCGCCGAGGACCGCGACCGCTTCCAGTGCCTGCTGCGCGACCTCGGCCTGCGCCAGCCGGAGAACCGCATCGCCTACACCGAGGACGAGGCGCGCCGCCTGGCGCAGGAGATCGGCTATCCGCTGCTGGCGCGTCCGTCCTACGTGCTGGGCGGGCGGTCGATGGAGATCGTCGAGGAACCGCTCGAACTGGAACGCTACATGCGCGAGGCGGTCAAGTTCGCGCCCGACTCGGCGGTGCTGCTCGACCGCTTCCTCGACGACGCGATCGAGGTCGACCTCGACTGCGTGTCCGACGGCCGCCAGGTCTTCATCGGCGGCGTGATGGAACACATCGAACCGGCCGGGGTGCACTCGGGCGACTCGGCCTGCTCGCTGCCGCCCTACTCGCTGGCGGCGGACACCGTCGCCGAGCTGAAACGCCAGACCGTGCTGATGGCGCGCGCGCTGCAGGTCGTGGGGCTGATGAACGTGCAGTTCGCGATCCAGCAGCGCAAGGTCGACGGCCGCCTGCGCGACGAGATCTACGTGATCGAGGTGAACCCGCGCGCGTCGCGTACCATCCCGTTCGTGTGCAAGGCCACCGGCCTCGCGCTGGCGAAGATCGCGGCGCGCTGCATGACCGGGCGCTCGCTCGAGGCCCAGGGCGTGATCGAGGAAGCCGCGCCGCGCCACTTCAGCGTCAAGGAAGCGGTATTCCCGTTCGCCAAGTTCCCCGGCGTCGATACCCTGCTGGGGCCGGAGATGAAGTCGACCGGCGAGGTGATGGGCACCGGGCGCAGCTTCGGCGAGGCCTTCGCCAAGGCGCAGCTGGCGGCCGGCGTGCGCCTGCCGCGCGGCGGCCGGGTCTACCTGCGCGTCAAGCGCAGCGACCAGGCGCGCGCGGTGGCGGTGGCGCGCCAGCTGCACGGGCTGGGCTTCCAGCTGTGCGCGAGCCGGGTCAC
>Ga0308161_1005753_pt1 | contig 10756 bp, 7 predicted proteins | sample PhyFR2_FD_201034 | JGI IMG/M metagenome (GOLD analysis project Ga0308161, IMG submission 201034) | Phyllosphere microbial communities from UC Gill Tract Community Farm, Albany, California, United States - DLSLF.R2 | ecosystem: Host-associated > Plants > Phyllosphere > Unclassified | place: USA...
TGGTCGCCGAGCGTGCCGTGCAGTCGATGACCTCGACCGCACAGCTCACGAGCGTCGTCGAGGTCGACGTCACGAAGGTGGCGCAGTTCCGCGACGCCCACAAGGCGGAGTTCCTCGAGAAGACCGGCTCGAAGCTCTCCTTCATGCCGTTCTTCGCCCTCGCGGCGTCCGAGGCGCTGAAGGCCCACCCGAAGATCAACTCCACGGTCGAGGGCGACGAGATCGTCTACCCGGAGTCCGAGAACGTCTCCATCGCGGTCGACACCGAGCGCGGCCTGCTGACCCCGGTCATCAAGGACGCGGCCTCGCTGGACCTGGCGCAGTTCTCGAAGTCCATCGCGGACCTCGCCGAGCGCACCCGGAACAACCAGCTCAAGCCCGACGAGCTGGCCGGCGGCACGTTCACGCTGACCAACACCGGTTCGCGTGGCGCGCTGTTCGACACCCCCGTGGTGTTCCTGCCGCAGTCGGCGATCCTCGGCACCGGCATCGTCACGAAGCGCCCGGCGGTCGTGAAGGTCGACGGCCAGGAGGCCATCGCCATCCGCTCGTTCGTCTACCTGGCGCTGTCGTACGACCACCGGATCATCGACGGTGCGGATGCCTCGCGGTACCTCGTCGCGGTGAAGAACCGTCTCGAAGAGGGCAACTTCGCCCCGAACCTCGGGTACTGATCCCAGCAGCACGGCCGACGGCCCCGGTTCCCCTCGTGGGAGCCGGGGCCGTCCCCGTTCACGGGCGGGTTCGGCGTCACCCGCCGCCGAGCAGGGTCAGGGCGGCGACCACCGACCCGACGGCGACGACGAGCCCCACGAGCACGCGGCGGAGCGGGAGCCGTCGGTCCGCTCCGAGTGGGATACCGTGCTCGACCACGTCCCGCAGGCGCCCGAGCAGTCCGTCCTGCCCGTCCGGTGTCGGCGGTTCGGCGAACACGAGGTCGCTCGGCACAGGGGTCCAGCGGAACGGCCGGGGCGCGGCGGTGCCGTGGACGACGTCGAGTGCCGTTCGTGCGCTCGGTCCGTCACCGTCGAGGGCGTCCTGCAGCGCGTCGAGCACCGGTTGCTGAGCGGGATCGGCCGGGTCGACGCGGTCCCACACCGTCCGGGCTGCGAGCACGAGGGTCCGGGTCGCGTCGGTCGAGTGCACGGTGCGCGTCGGGGGTGCGGTGCACGTCGGGGTCCTCGCGTTGGTTGGGTTCGTCGGGGTCATCGGGTTCGTCGGGGTCGCCGGGCTCGTCGCGTTCGTCGGGCGGTCGCAGAGCACGACGGCACCGGAGTCGTCCACCAGCACGTCGTCGATGCCGGCAGCACCGAGCAGGACCGCGCCGTCGTGCACCGCCACCAGGAGCTCCAGGAGCGGGACCGTCAGGGTCACCGCGACGCCGGTGGTCGGGGTGCCGAGCCGGTCGAGCGCCGCCACGAGCGGTGTGCCGGTCGGCCGGTCGAGGTCGACCACGAGATGCCCCGTCGGGGTCCGGCCGACCGCGGCCACCGGGACGAGGTGCCGCTCGGCGGCCGCGGAGCGGTCGGCGACCCAGGTGAGCACGTCGTGCTCGTTGCCGGTCGCGATCCAGCGATCCGGGTGGTCTTCGGTGCGAGTCTCCATGGTGACCAGCGTGGCGGTGGCGCGGCGGGCCTCCAGGCTCTCCCGCACCACCTGTGGACAAGACGTGTTCGCGCACAGCCGGACACGCGACGGTCTCCCCCGGCGCACGGAGGCCGTATCCTGTTCGCATGGCACGCAGCTCTTCCACAGACAAGAAGGCGAAGGAGCCGGGGCGTCTCAAGCAGATGTTCCAGGTCTTCCAGATGACCCGAAAGGCCGACCCGTCGTCGGTCTGGTGGTTCGCCCTCGCCTTCGTCGGCCCGGTCGTCCTCGGTGTCCTGCTGGCGCTGCTCCTGCCGGGGCAGAACTGGCTCGCGATCGTCCTGTGGATCGTCGCCGGTGTGCTGCTCGGTGTGCTGCTCTTCCTCATCGTGCTCGGTCGTCTGGCCGAACGTGCCGCGTACTCGCAGATCGAAGGCCAGCCCGGCGCCGTCGGTGCCGTGCTGTCGAACTCGCTCCGTCGCCAGTGGCGCTCGAGCGAGATGCCCGTCGCGGTGCACGGTCGCTCGCAGGCAGCGGTCTACCGCGCCGTGGGTCGCCCGGGTGTCGTCCTGATCACCGAGGGCCAGCGTGGCAACCTCAACCGCCAGGTCGACGAGGAGCGCCGCAAGGTGCAGCGCATCGTCCCGAACGTCGCCGTGCACGTGCTGCACGTGGGTGACGGCACCGGTGAGAGCCTGACGCTGCACAAGCTGCCCCGTGCCATGAACAAGCTCAAGAAGTCACTCAACCGCAACGAGGTCCTGGCGGTCGCGAACCGTCTCGACTCGCTGACGCAGAGCCCCGCGGCCTCGATCCCGAAGGGCATGGATCCGATGCGGGCTCGCGCCGGACGGCCGCGCTGACCCAGGCTCCACATACACGAGAACGCCCCCGACCAGATCTGGTCGGGGGCGTTCTCGTGCGTGTAGGCCGCGGGGGCGGGGGTGTTCGCGAAGCACGCACCGTGCGACCTTCGCTGAACCGTGCGAGGTCGTCGGCTCGGTGCGGGACTACGACGGCGCACGGGGCAGGCAAGCTCGCACCCGGTGAGCAACCTCGCACGGTGCGAGGGCGAGCGGCGGAGGCCCGGCGCGCAACCTTGCACGGTGCGAGGGCGCGGCACCGGCCCTGAACCGTGCGAGGTTGTCGGCTCGGTGCGGGACTCCGACGGCGCACGGCACGGGCATGCTCGCACCCGATGAGCAACCTCGCACGGTGCGAGGGCGCGCACGACGGCCACGACTCGCGCGCCGCACCCGCGACCCCGGCCGACGCGATCAGCGGCGGACGAGCACCGTCCCCGCGATGCGGTCGTGCGCACCCCGGCTGTCGCGGTCGATGATGAGCGCCGGGACCACCAGGCAGAGCAGCACCGTCCGGAGGATCGGCCGCCACACCCCCACGTAGCCCCCGCGCATCGGGACGACCCGCAGTCCGACGCAGATGTGCCCGAACGACCCGGACAGCAGGCAGATGAACACGATCTGCAGCACGGCGAAGATGGCGATCTGGACCCAGGAGTGCGCGATGTCGCCCGAACCGTTCACCGGCGACCAGACCCCGGTGACGTAGGCGACCAGGTCAGCAAGTGCGCCGTCGATCAGGAGCGCGACGACCCGCCGACCGATCCGCCCGACACTCCGGGGCCCGGACTCGGGCAGACCGAGGTCCTTGCCCGGCCATCCGTCCGGGTGCTCGGAGGGCGCGGACGGACTGGGAGTGCTGCGGGCCATGGTCCCCAGCGTAGGCGACGGCCCGGGCGTAACACGCCCGAAACAAACCAGTCATGTCCGGGAAACCCCGTGTCAATAGCCTCGTCGGAGGTGCCTTGACCGGTGCCTCCGACATCACCCAACCCATTGGAGATCGGCCCCATGTTCAGCGATTCCTCCGAGGTCCTGGCCTTCATCAAGGACACCGACGTCAAGTTCCTCGACATCCGCTTCACGGACCTGCCCGGTGTGCAGCAGCACTTCAACATCCCGGCATCCACCGTCGACGAGGACTTCTTCTCGGTCGGCCAGCTGTTCGACGGCTCCTCCATCCGCGGCTTCGCGTCGATCCACGAGTCCGACATGCAGCTGATCCCCGATGTCACCACGGCGTACGTCGACCAGTTCCGCGCCGAGCGCACGCTCATCATGATCTTCGACATCTACAACCCGCGGAACGGCGAGATCTACGGCCGCGACCCGCGCCAGGTGGCGAAGAAGGCCGAGAAGTACCTCGCGTCGACGGGCATCGCGGACACCGCGTTCTTCGCCCCCGAGGCCGAGTTCTACATCTTCGACGACGTCCGCTACTCGGTCACGCAGAACGAGTCCTTCTACGCGGTCGACTCCGAAGAGGGCGCCTGGAACACCGGTCGTGACGAAGAGGGCGGCAACCTCGCCAACAAGACCCCGTACAAGGGCGGCTACTTCCCCGTGTCGCCGGTCGACAAGACCGCCGACCTGCGCGACGACATCACCCTCAAGCTGATCGACGCCGGCTTCGAGCTCGAGCGCTCGCACCACGAGGTGGGCACGGGCGGCCAGCAGGAGATCAACTACAAGTTCGACACGATGGTCCACGCCGCGGACGACATCCTGAAGTTCAAGTACATCGTCAAGAACACCGCTGACCAGTGGGGCAAGGTCGCCACGTTCATGCCGAAGCCGCTCTTCGGCGACAACGGCTCGGGCATGCACACCCACCAGTCGCTCTGGTCGGACGGCAAGCCGCTCTTCTACGACGAGAACGGCTACGGCGGTCTGTCGGACCTCGCCCGCTGGTACATCGGCGGCATCCTGAAGCACGCCTCGGCGCTGCTCGCCTTCACCAACCCGTCGATCAACTCGTACCACCGTCTGGTCAAGGGCTTCGAGGCCCCGGTCAACCTGGTCTACTCGGCCGGCAACCGCTCGGCGGCGATCCGCATCCCGATCACGGGCACCAACCCGAAGGCCAAGCGCATCGAGTTCCGCGCGCCCGACGCCTCCGGCAACCCGTACCTCGCCTTCGCCGCGCAGCTGATGGCGGGCCTCGACGGTATCCAGAACCGCATCGAGCCGCACGAGCCGGTCGACAAGGACCTCTACGAGCTCCCGCCCGAGGAGGCCAAGGGCATCCCGCAGGTCCCCGGCTCCCTCGACGAGGCGCTCGACGCGCTCGAGGCGGACCACGAGTTCCTCACGAAGGGCAACGTCTTCACCGAGGACCTCATCCAGACCTGGATCGACTACAAGCGCGAGAACGAGATCCTCCCGCTGGCCCAGCGCCCGCACCCGTTCGAGTACGAGCTGTACTTCGGCGTCTGAGTCTCGCTGACGCACTCGCGCTCTGCGCATGCGCGTCTGAGTCTCGCTGACACCACACGAAGGGCCCCGCACCGTCAGGTGCGGGGCCCTTCGTGTGTATGCCAAAGCGACAGTGCGCTGACGGCCAGGGCGCTGGCACCCGCGAGAGCGACAGAACGCCGCGAACGTTCCGCGGGATTCTGTCGCTTTCGCGTGACGACGCGGCCACCGTGCGCGCGGGGTGCGGACGCGACCGCCTGGAGGCCCGGTGCCGGTCCGGCGGGCGGGGGTCGGGCCTCCAGGCGGTCGCGGCGCACGTTCCTTCCCATCGCAGCCGGACTGGAAAGCGGAATCGGGCGTCCCTGGTCAGAACTTCCGACCAGGTACGCCCGATTCGACCCGGTACGCCCGATTCGACCAGGTACGCCCGATTCGACCAGGTACGCCCGAAACGACCAAGCCCCGGGCGCACGGGAACGGGGCCCGCGCCGCCCGGCACGGACCCCGTCTCGCGAACGGTGACTAGCGGCTCGTGGCCAACGCGTCGTTCGTCCCCGCTGCGACGCTCACGGGTGCACCCGTGACCGGCGTGGGACGTCCCAGGGAACGGACGGTCCACCCCGCTTTCACCCAGTCGGAGACCGGGAGGCAGTTGCGCGCGTCGATCACGACGCGGCGCCCGACGAGGTCACCGAGGGCGACCGGGTCGGCGGTGATGATGTCGTCCCACTCGGTGAGCACGAGGACGACGTCGGCGCCCTCGATCGCGTCCGTCATCGAGGCGGCGTAGCTCAGCGTCGGGAACGAGCGCTTCGCGGGCTCCATCGCCTCGGGGTCCCAGAGCGTCACCTGGGCGCCGCGGAGGTGCAGCGCGGCGGCGACGTTGAGCGCCGGGGAGTCCCGGACGTCGTCGGTCAGGGGCTTGAACGCGGCACCGATGACGGCCACGCGACGGTTGAGCACCGATCCCCCGGCCGAGTCGATCGCCATGTCGATGACCCGCTGGCGCTGCCCCATGTTGATCTCGTCGACCTGCTGCATGAGGCCGACGACCTGGCCCGCGCCGATCTCGTTCGCGCGGTACATGAGCGCCCGGATGTCCTTCGGCAGGCAGCCGCCGCCGAAGCCGAGGCCGGCGTTCAGGAACTTCCGGCCGATGCGGGCATCGTGGCCGAGGGCGTCGGCGAGCGTGGAGACGTCCGCGCCGGTGATCGCGCACATCTCGGAGATCGCGTTGATGAACGAGATCTTCGTGGCGAGGAACGCGTTGGCGCTCACCTTGACGAGCTCCGCGGTGGCGAGGTCGGTGGTGATGACCGGCGTGCCCTCGCTGATCGGTGCGGCGTAGACCTCGCGGATCACGGCGTCGGCGGCCTCGGAGGCTCCGCCCCAGACCAGACGGTCCGGGTGCAGGGTGTCCTCGACGGCCTTGCCCTCACGCAGGAACTCGGGGTTCCAGATGAGTTCCGCGTCGATGCCGGCGGGGGTGAACTCGCGGACGATGCCGCGGAGTCGCGCTGCCGTGCCGACCGGGACCGTCGACTTGCCGACGATGAGGCCCGGGTGGGTGAGGTTCTCGGCGACGCCACGGGTGGCGCTCTCGACGTAGGCCAGGTTCGCGGCGTGCGACCCGGCCTTCTGCGGGGTGCCGACGCAGACGAAGTGGACGTCCGCAGCGGCGACGGCCGAGGCGATGTCGGAGGTGAAACGGAGCTTGCCGCTGGCGACGTGCTTCGTGATGAGCTCGGGCAGCCCGGGCTCGAAGAACGGGACCTCACCGGCGGACAGTGCGGCGAGCTTCGACGGGTCGATGTCGACACCGATGGTCTCGAAGCCCATCTCGGCCATGGCGGCCGCGTGGGTGGCACCGAGGTAGCCGGTGCCGATGACGCTGATGACGGGTGCGGGACGGGTGTCGGCCGATGCGGTCGACTTCTTGGACTCGCTCATTGCGTGACCTCCTGCAGGTCGTAGTCGATGTCGTTGCGCTTGATGCCCTCGGCGAAGGCCTTGAGGGAATCGGCGCGGGAGTTGAGACGCCAGTCGTTCGTGGTGCGCTTGCCGTCGATGATGGTGGTCGCGGTCTCGCTGAAGTACGCGAAGCCGACGATGTCCTTGTTGGCGGGGTCCGCCAGCGCATCGAAGAGCGAGTTGATCCACTGCGTCTTCTGCGGGTTCGCGACACTCGTGCCGGTCTCGGTCGCCCCGATCTCGTTGAGCATGATGCCCTTGCCCGGCGCGATCTGGCGGAGCTGCGTGAGCGTCGCTCCGAAGGTCGTGCCGAACGTCGGCTGCTCGGTGGCGTCGCGGTAGTAGCCGCTCATGCCGACCCAGTCCACGTAGTCCGCACCCGGGTAGTACTGCTGCATGTAGTCGAGCGTCTGGTACTTCGGGTTGCCGAGCTTGTCGATGCGGCTCGGGGACCAGTCCCAGATGACGTACTTGTTCGCGCCGTTCGCCTGGAAGACGTCGTGCACGTGCTGCCACATCTTCACGTAGGAGCCGGCCGGGTTCTTCTGGTCGTCACCCTCGGACCAGTTGTACCAGGAGCCGTTCATCTCGTGGTCGAGACGGATGACCATCGGCTGCCCGTTGGCCGCCAGCGCCTTGGCGTACTTCGTCAGGTAGGCGTCGAACGACCCACCGGAGATGTCCTCGTTGGTGTACCCGGGGACGTACTTCTGGTCGTTGCCGGTCTGCGCCGGCACCGTCTCCCACGTCATGAGCGGGACACGGCCGTTGGCCCAGGAGCGCTGCACCGCGGGGGCGTTGAACTCCTGGTCGAAGCCCTGGAAGAAGCCGGTCATGTTCGACGCGGTGCCGACCTGACGGGAGACCTCGTCGTACTCGGCCCAGTTGAACGGGGACTGCGCGGTGTACAGGCCGTACCAGCGCGACTGCTGGCCGAGGATCTCGGCCTTGGTCGGCGTGACGACCGGGGTGGCACCCGGGTCGGTCGAGGGACCGGGGTTCGGCTTCGAGCCACCGCCGTTGCCGGAACCCGAGCCGGACCCGGATCCGTTGCCGGAACCCGAGCCGCTGCCGGACCCGTTGTCGGACGAACCCGAGCCGGATCCGGACGCACCGGCCGAACCGGCACCGGACCCGCCGGAACCCGAGCCGCCGCTGCCGGAACCCGCGGCGTTGACGTTGGACGAGCCTCCCGAGTCCTTCGCGGCACCGAGCTGGGACTGCAGCGACGCGATCTGCGCCTTGAGTTCCGAGATCTGGTCGCCACGCGACCCGGCCTGGGCCGTGCGGGAGTCGAGCTTGCCCTCGAGCGACCAGATGCGCTCCTGGGCGGCGTCGAGCTGCGTCTGCAGCTCGGCGGCGGACACCTTCTTGGCCTTCGGCGCCTCGACGCCGAGCGCCTGGTGCACGGCGGTCGAGACGGGGCCGGAGGGCGAGATCCACACCGACCAGGTGATGAGGCCGAGCGCCAGCACGATGGCCGTCGTGCCGATGGCCGTCCGGCGGGCGTGCTTGCTGGACTGCGCCCACCAAGCACTCGAGGAACGGATGAAGTCAGACAATGAGGAACGCCTCCAGGGCGAAGATCGCGATGCCGATCACGTACGGGATCGCTGCGTACGGGTTGTACCGGCGGGCTCGGGCGGGGGCCGGCGCGGCTGCTCGCTGGGCCTCCTGCTGCGCGACCGCGGCTGCGGCCTCACGGCGGGTGGCGAGGACGGTGGTGGTGGAGTTGGTCGCCGCGTCGGCGCCGAAGAGCTCGTCGAACGCACGGTCCACGGCCACCTGGTCGACCCCGGCCGACCGGGCACGCTCGGCGTCGATCGGACTGACCGGGACCTGCGCCGTGGAGGACAGCGGTTGGACGGCGTCCGCCGGGTCCTCCTGCATCGGGCCCCCGGCGTAGGCGCCGGCCCGGGTCCCCCAGCCGGACGCGTGCGCCAGGCGGAAGAAGCCGATGAGCCGGATCGGCATCAGGAAGAACGTCGACACGATGATGAACATCGGCAGGCGGAAGAAGTCGCTCGGCTTCTCGGACAGGTGCCGCATCTGGCGGATCGCCATGCTCAGCACGCTCGAGATCACCATGAGCGCCGCGACGTAGACGAACCCGGTCGAGAAGCCGTACTGCGACAGGATGCCCTGGTACAGGTTCTCGCCCTGGCCGGTGAAGGCGCGGTAGATCCAGCCGGCGATCACGCCGAAGAGCATGAACGGCAGGATGATGTCGGTGATGAAGAACGCCGCCAGGACCGGGGCGTGGCCGAGCATCCACGGCAGCATCCGCAGCGTGTTGTACTGCGAGCCGCGGGCCCAGCGGAGCTGCTGCTTGAACAGCTTCTTCACCTGCAGCGGGGCGTCCGTGTAGACCAGCGACGTGTACTGGTAGACGGTCCGGTACCCCTCCTTGAGCGTGAGGTTCGTCAGCGTCCGGTCGTCGGAGACCTCGAGGAACACGCCCATGAACTTCTCGTGCATGAACCGGTCCATCACCCGCATGAGGATGCTCCGGCGGAACGCGATGGTGCGCCCGGGCAGGCAGCCGATCTGCCCGAGGACACTCTGTGCCGGCATCGAGTAGAGCGCCCGCGAGTTCTCGAGCCAGTCGGCCCAGCGGGTGATCCAGCTGCGCTCCGGCTCGAGGATGCGCTGCCGGGTCGTGACGCCACCGACGGACTCGTCGGCGAACGGCCGGAGGAGTTCCTCGAGCGCGCCGGGGGTCCAGACGGTGTCGGAGTCGACCAGCACGGTGATGTCGCCGTTGGACATCTCGGTGCCGACCTTGACGGCGTTGCGCTTGCCCGGGATGGGCGTGTGGGTCCAGCGGACGAGCGGGGCGAACTCGTCGCAGACCTCTTCGAGCGCCTCGTTGCGGGCACCGTTGATGACGACGATGATCTCGCCGGGCTGCTGCTCGACCATGCGGCCGATGACGTCACGGAACAGGTCGAGCGGTTCGTCCACGACGGGGACGACGACGCTGGTGGTACCGACGAAGGTGCCGGTGAAGGGGCGGTAGCGGGCGGAGATGACGACCTTGAGCAACCAGAGCAACCAGATCACCGCGGAGTACACGGCGAACAGGTAGAACTCGGGGTGGCCTTCGACCATCTGCCTGATCTGCAGAATGAAGGTGAACACTGATCCCTGCTTCAACGTTCGAGGTGGAGATTCCGCTTCATCGGGGAATCAGGGCCGGTTCGGGTGATGCAATTGATGCAGAACCTGAACGCGCGCGCAACGCGGCCCCCGTCCGGGGGCGTTACGGGCGCGTTACGGGGTACACACCGGTCCCCCTCTCGGCCGGTCGGAGTGGTCCCCCGTGGTGCTGACAGCACTCCTGCGGACCACGCCTCGACGCAGGGTCGCCCCGATGGGCGACAGGTGCGGCCTGGAGGCACGGGTCGGGTCCGACGGAAAGCCCAGGTCAGCACGTGGTCACGCGGCGTGTCGGGGGACGTCGGAAAAGGTCCCCTGGCGGTCCGGTGGGAGTTCGGTCACGGCCCGGTAACGAGCCGGGCTCTGTTTCGAACAGGGGTACGAAGGGGGTGTCGTCGGGGGACGTCGTGCGACACGGAGAATTAACCTTCGATGGCTGCTCAGGTCGGGTCCGTCCGCGGACGCTCGGGCGTGTCGCGAGGTGCTCGGCGCTGCGTCGGCGGCGGGTCAGGCGCCGTAGAACTCGCGCTCGAACACCTGTCGTGCGCGCCGCGTGACGCCGAGGTAGTCGTCCTCGAGGCGGCTCGCAGAGCCCGGCGGGTACTCCATCAGACGGGCGACGCCCTCGAGCTGCACGCGGTCGACGGGCAGCACGTCGGTGGTCTTCCCCGACCACAGCACGAGGGCACTGCGGGTGCGCGACGCGAAGCGCCAGGCGGCCCCGAGCCGCTCGCCGTCCTCGGCACCGACGAGTCCGGCGT
>Ga0308161_1005758_pt1 | contig 10747 bp, 9 predicted proteins | sample PhyFR2_FD_201034 | JGI IMG/M metagenome (GOLD analysis project Ga0308161, IMG submission 201034) | Phyllosphere microbial communities from UC Gill Tract Community Farm, Albany, California, United States - DLSLF.R2 | ecosystem: Host-associated > Plants > Phyllosphere > Unclassified | place: USA...
CATCGACCTGGTGAAGGATCATGCGGTGCTGGACGCGGCCTATGACGACGCGCTCGGCGTCACCGCCAGCTTCAACCTGAACCTGCTGAACCACCTGAACCGGCTGCTGCAGGCCGACTTCAACCTGCGCGAATGGCGCCATCGCGGCTTCTTCAATCCGGCGCTGTCGCGCATTGAGATGCACCTGGAAGCGCGGCATGCGCTGACGGTGCGCTGGCGCGGCGGCGAGCGGCGCTTTGCCGAAGGCGAGCGCATCCATACCGAGAACAGCTACAAGTACACGCCCGACAGCTTTGCCGCTCTGCTGCGGGAGGCGGGCTACCGGCTGGCGCAATCATGGACCGACGAAGCCGGCTGGTTCATGGTCTGCCATGCGCGCCGCGGCGACCTGTAGGCAGACAAGGAGAACAGCATGAACGACCCGCTACTGCAGCGCGAGCACACTACGCCAGCTGCGCTGCGCCAGCGTTTCAACGCGGTGCGGCGGCGCTCGGTGAGCCTGTCCGAGCCGCTGTCGGAAGAAGACTGCTGCGTGCAGTCGATGCCCGACGCCAGCCCGGTCAAGTGGCACCTGGCGCACACCACCTGGTTCTTCGAGACCTTCCTGCTCGAGCCGCACGAGGCCGGCTTCGCGCCGCATCATCCGGCCTTTCGCATGCTGTACAACTCCTATTACAACGGCGTCGGCGAACGGCATGCGCGGGCGCAGCGCGGCCTGATCACCCGGCCCTCGTTCGACGAGGTGCTGGCATACCGGCATGCGGTCGACGCCCGCATGGGCGCGCTGCTGGCCGCCGGCAAGCCGGAGGTGATGGCGCTGGTCGAACTTGGCCTGCAGCATGAAGAGCAGCACCAGGAACTGCTGCTGACCGACGTCAAGCATCTGCTGTCGATGAACCCCTTGCTGCCAGCCTATGCCGGCAGCGCCTTGCCGCCCGCGGCTGCCGCGCCGGCGCTGCGCTGGCTGGAATTCGACGGCGGCGTGGTGGAAGTCGGCCATGCCGGCGACGGCCACTGCTTCGATAATGAATTGCCGCGCCACCGCCAGTTCGTCGAGCCATACCAACTGGCGTCGCGGCTGGCCACCAATGGCGACTACCTTGCCTTCCTGCGCGACGGCGGCTATGGCGATCCGGCATTGTGGATGTCCGAAGGCTGGGACTGGGTCATGCGCGAAGGACTGCGCCATCCGCTGTACTGGCATGAGCGGGACGGCCAGTGGCATGAATTCACGCTGCACGGCCTGCAGCCGCTGGACCTGCAACGGCCGGCGACGCATCTCTCCTGGTTCGAGGCCGATGCCTATGCGCGCTGGGCCGGCGCGCGCCTGCCGACCGAGGCGGAATGGGAGCATGCGGCGCGCGACGCCACCGACGCCGCGGCGCGTGCGCTGCATCCGGCCGCGCGGGGCAACGGCGCGCTGTCAGACCTGTTCGGCGCCTGCTGGCAATGGACATCCAGCAGCTACGGGCCTTATCCGGGTTATCAGTCGCAAGCGGGTGCGCTGGGCGAATACAACGGCAAGTTCATGTCCAACCAGTATGTGCTGCGCGGCTCGTCCTGCGCGACGCCGGCGGGCCATGCGCGGCCGAGCTACCGCAACTTCTTCCCGGCCACAGCGCGCTGGCAGTTCAGCGGGGTCAGGCTGGCGCGCTCCTGAGCCCGGCGTGCCGGAATTGCGTCTGACTCCAGTCCCTCGAGGTGGCCGGATCCTCATGCAGGCGCTCTCTGTATTACGGGAAGTACCTGATACCAATCCCAACCCATAATGCGCCATGAAACCGTGTCTTTTTCCGCCTGGCCGCGTTGGGGTCGTCGTCAATAGCTGGGCTATTGACTCCTCACCCGCCCTGCCAGACGAAAAAATCCACCGGTTTCATCTGGCACTTTATGAATTGGGATTGGTATGAGTTGGCATGCCACACGGCGCCAGGCCGCTGTCCTTGCAGGCCTTTTGTAGCGCGGTCATCCGTGAAATCGCCTAGTCGTCGATGCTGCGCGCACCGGAGCTGTAACGGCGTGGAATTTTCCATTGCAGCAGGTACTCCGCCGCCGCTGTCGGCGCAAGGCTTTCCAGAAAGGCTTGCGCCTGTTTCAGAAAGTGTCCATACAGCGCTGCCGGGAAATCCTTGGAGGCGGGAAGAATATTGTCCAGCAGGCGGTCCCGCTCATATGCGCCATTGATGCCTGCAAGCAGCTTGCAGGCCGCATCAGGCGTCGCGCTTCGAAGGTGGCCGATCAGGTCGACGCAATTGAGTTCAAAGCGGTGCAGGTAAGCGGACTGTTCGGAGGGATCAATCCTTACGGACTGCAGCCGCGAGTGTGAGTCAAGGCTGCGGAAAGGTCCCGGCGTCAGGCATAGGGCCAGCAAATCGTACAGACGCTTGCGCTGGTCTTGCGGGAAGGGATGAGCTACCTGCGCGGTCGCAGCGATCAAGACCGGCGTCACGCCAGGATAGGCATGGCTGGCGCACCTGATCAGGGTGGCCTGCATCGTGGAAGTTTGCATCGATGGAGGCAGATGGGCCATTGTCCGAAAAATGCGTTCGAAGCGGTACATGCTCTGTTGCGAGCCACGCGAGAACAGCTTTTCCAGCATGTGCTCGATGCACTCAGGCAGGCTTCTTTCTCCCCGCGCAGTGTGGGACCAATCAGCGTTGTCAACGTCGTTTTGCGTCATTTCCAGCAGCCTGATCGCCATCCTGTCGGCATCGCCGGTGCTGGCCAGCAGGGCCGGCATGACGGTCGCCCTTCCCAGCAGCAGCACACGCTGATCCCTGGACAATGCGGAGAGTGGCAGGGATTGCAGGCCTTGTTGCAGGATGCCCCAGAGCAGCGCTTCCCAGTTCTGCTGTCGTGCTTCGCGCTCAAGCGGATTTCCCTTGTTCAAGACTGACATTTCTGCCGGATAAAGGAAGATGAAGTGCAGCAGGTGGCTTAACACCTGCGCACAATGCGTCGGCTGCAATTGCGTGCAGATATCCAGGAAAACCTGCGCTCTCTTCGCATACTCGTTGGCATCCCCAGCGGCACCATCGGGAATATGGCTGCCGAGCAGCTCCGTCAGCCTGGCCTGGGTGGCGGATGGCGGTAGCGAGCGGATGTGGCTGGCCATCTTCATGTAGCGCGGCTGCGTGGTGTAAAACCGAAGGCTGCTGTAGCGCTGCACGAGGTCGAGCAATGCGTCCGGCTTGTCCGCCCGGGGCAAGTGCTGTATGCCTGCCAGCAGGGTGTCGATGTGGGGCTCGATCGCCTCTGCGGAGAAGTGGTTGCCAAGCACGGTCCCCACCTTCAGAAAAAGCTCCAGGCGATGGGCTGGAGTGACGTCGGCCAAGTCGTAGAGCGTGCTCATGCAAAGGTGCAGAGCTTGTTGCGGCGTGCCATTGCCGGCGTTGTCCAATGCACTGTAGTGCGCCACTGGCTGTCTGTATGGCGACAGCCATTGCGAAAACAGGCGGTTCACGCAGGCAAGGCTGGTTATGGCGCGCCCCTCGCGAAGTGAGATATGGTTCACCACGAGCCGGATCCAGACGTCCTGCGGCAAAACGTTGGGTAGGCCAGGCTCCTGGGTTCGAACAGCCGACGAAGCAGGGGAGGTGTGCATGGTTGCTCTCGGGATAAAGTTGAGGGCTCTGAGTCACGCATGCGGTTTGGCGGTTCATTGCGGCGCGGCCGGTCCATCCCGCTTCGTGCACCCGGCCGCGCGCCTGAACCGCCGCCACGATAAGCGGTGCGGGCCGTCGTCAGACGTCATCCTGCCAGTGCAAGGCCGCGCGCTGGCGCAGCGCCGCCTTGTCCGCATCGGACCAGACCGTGGCAAGGTAGGCGTCGAGCAGCGGCTTGCCGTCGCTGGCGGGCAGCGCGAGCAGCATGGGCAGCAGCGCAGCCTGGAGGGTTCCACGCTCTTGCGAACCATAGGACTGGCGGTCGACATGCTTGAGCCATGACGAAAATGCGTCACGTCGCAAGTCGTTCGGTAGCCTGATGATGGCGAGAAGCAGGCGCAGGCTGCATTGCGCCTTGTCCTGATCGGAGAGACGATTATTGGAAAAACTGAAAAAAAGGGTGTTTCCACATAATTGCCTGAGCCGGTCGGCCTGATGCTGGACTGAAAGGGTCTCCACGGCATCGAGCAACAACGCCCATCCATCCAGGCGTGACACATAACCGGGCCGCATGACGGCATACAGATCGGGGTTGGACGTTTGAAGGCCTGGATAATCGTGCTCAAGGCGGTCATTTCTTTCCTGTTGCAGCGTCAAGGGCGTGCTGCGTCTTTTCTGCGGCTCAGGAAATTGGCTAAGCCCGCGTGCAGCGGCCCCCAGCACGCTGGAGCGCAAGATATCCGGGAGCCAGCGCGCCACCTCGATTACGCTGGCAAACAGCACGTCGTAATGCGCATGGGCCATGTATTGATCTTCCAGCAGCCGGATCAGCACGTCCGCGCATACGGCCTCGGGAAATTCAGCCAGGCCGGCGAGCACTCGCCGGTTGCGTGCCGGGCTGTGGTGCGGTACGTCGATGCCGTTTTTCACCAGGTCGCCAAGTGTGGTTTTTTGCTGTTCCAGCGACACCCGGTCGTTGCCGCGGCTGGCATGCGCCACTGCCGCCATCAGGGAAGATGTCCAGTCGTCATGGCGTGCGTCAATCAAGGCAAAGCGTGGCAACCTCAGCTGCAGCAGGCAGGCCGTGCTGTCGGCCGGATGCAGGCCTTGGAGGAAGGCCAGCACCTGCTTCAGAAAGCATCCGTACAGTTCCTCCTTGAGCGCGCCCGGGGACGGAAGCATCTCGCGCAGGGGGCTGTATTCCTGATAGGCGCCGTTGATGCCGGCAAGCAGCTTGCCGGCCGTATCGGGAGCGACATTCTGCAGGAGCTCCATCAGTTCGCTGCACCTGGCATCGAAGCGCTGAATGTAGGCAGCCTGTGCGGAGGGATCGACCGCCGGGGGTTTCACCGGCGGGTAAGAATGGGACTTGCAAAGCGGCGCCGGGTTAAGGCATAAGGCGAACAGGTCGTAGAGCGGCTTGAGTTCTGGTTGGGCCGGGCTCAGTTGCAGGGCTGCCTGCGCGGTGGCGACGATCAGGGCGAGTGTGACGCCATCCTCGCCCCGCCTGGCGCGGTCAAGGACGATGTCGCGCATCCAGTAAATCTGCGATGTCGATGGCAGATGCGCCATGGCCTGGTAGAGGCTCTGGAAGCGGTGGATGCTGTGCCTGGGGTCGCGTTCGAATACCTGTTTCAGCATGCTTTCGACAAGGTCACCGAAAACCTCCCGGTACTCCGCGTTGCGCTTCCAGTAAAACTCGCCGTACTCCGATGGAATCATCCGCAGCAGGCTGATCGCCATCTTGTCGCCCTCTGCCACATCATCGAGAAGAACGGGCATGATCAAGGCCTTTCCCAATAGCAGTACCTGCTTTTCGACCGGCATGTCCCGCATCGGCAGGGACTGCAGGCAGCCATGCAGGCCCCATAAAAGCGCGCCCTTGTTGTGCTTCATCTGTTGGTCATCGTCGGGAAAGCCATACCTGCCCGGATAAGCCTTTTCTCTTCCGCAGAGGGCGATGCCCCACAGGGTATGGCATAGGGCCTTGGTCCTGTAGCCAGGCTGCAGCCGCATGCACATGGAGAGGAAAGCCTGCACTCGTTCCGGAAACTCCGGGCCGATATGGCCGGAGATCTCGGGTTCCAGAATGATGGCTAATTTGTACTGCGCCAGGCATGGCTGCAATGCGCCGACCCGGCTGGCCATGTCCGCGAACTGCTGTTTCGTGCCGCAAAACAGGCTAGTGTGATGGGTCTGAACAAGACTGAGCAATGCTTCTGCCTGATTCTTGCTTTCCAGGTGCTGCAGGCTGGCCAGCATCGTGCCTATATGCGGCGTGATCGCCGTACCGGGAAAGTGGTGATTCAGCGTGGCGCTCACGAGCAGAAACAGTTCCAGCCGATGCGCCGGATTGACCTGGGGCAGTTCGTACAGCGTGCCCATGCAGTCGTGAAGCGCCGCCGCCCGCGAGCCCTGGATGGCGTTCCCCAGCGTGCGATAGAGCCTGAGCGCTAGCGGCGCCATATGCGGCGTCATTCGTTGCGCGAAGGCGCGGCTCACGCAGGCAAGGCTGGTGATGGCACGGCCTTCACGCAGGGAAATATGGGTCACCACGATCCGGCGGAAGATGTCTGGCGGCATCTCTTCCAGCGGACTCGGCGTGGCAGTCCGGATGGCTGATGAGGCAGGGGAGGTGTGGATGGGCGCTCTCTGGTCAAGGACAAGCGCCATTAGTCGCGGACCCGGCCGCCTGGTTCGATATTGCCGGGCGGAGGGCTCCCGCGGCATTGACGCAGGTCGCTTGGGTTCGCGGCGCGCGGGGTGGATGCGACCGGCCGCTCCTACAATGAGAGCAATACGCATGGACAGATCCGCAGGCCGATCAAGGAGACCACGATGCTGATGAGCGATGAGGAATACTTCCGCAGCTGCGTTGCCAGGGAGCGGCAACTGGCCCATCTGCTGGGCCACAAGGTGGAAGAGTTTTACGAGGATGCCGGCACGCTGTGGGACGGCACCACCGCCATGCCGAAATGGACCCGCGACTGGGCCGCCTGCGCGCCGCTGATCGCCGAATACGAGATCGATATCCGCTTCGACCGCGAGGCCGGCGCTTCACATGCGCATTGCGTGCATGCGGGGCCGGTGTCGGTGCATCCGGACGACTATCCGGACCGCCAGCATGCGCTGATGTACGCGGTGGTCAAGGCCGTGGTGCACATGCTGGAACACCGCAAGCCGCGGCACTGAACGCTTGTTGGCTTGCGGCGTCAGGGATCAGTAGCCGTAGCGCTTGGCCACTTCGTTGCCGACATAGCCGCCGCCGATCACGCCGGCGACGGTCGCCAGTTTCTTGCCGTTGCCGCCGCCCACCTGGTTGCCCAGCACGCCGCCGAGCACGGCGCCGGCCGCAATGCCGACCGGGCTGATCTGCGGCGCAGACTGCTGGTACGAAGGCTGCTGCGGCGGAGCTGGCTGATAGGCCGGCTGGTAGGTAGGCTGCTGATACGCCGGTTGCTGGTAGCTGCCGGCCTGGGCGTAGCGCTGGGTGCTGGCGTGCTGCACGGCCGGCTTGACCACGGTCTTTTTCGCCACCGGCTGCGGCGCAGGCCGGGTTTCCGGCTCGGGCGCCACGGCCTTTTCCACCACGGGCGCGGCGCTGGCAAGCTGCTTGGCCTCGCCGTGCGAGTCGGGCAGCAGGCCGGTCATCGCGGCCACGCCCACCAGGCTCACCAGCATGACCGACGCAGCGGCGCCGGCCATCAGGGGGTGGATCTTGTTGGTGGTCTGTACTGTCTGCATCATCGCTCCTGGTCTGCACCGAAGTTCGGTATGAGCACAGATTAACGTTGAGCGAACTCAGTTGCTAGGCAGCGACTGTTTCATCTGTGAAAACTTGTAACAGGACAGCGCACGCGCTGGGCCGGCGCCGGTCCCGGTCTCAGTCGCGGCGCCGGTTCTTGTCGATGATCGCGTACAGGATCAGGCCATAGGCCAGCAGGCGCACCAGATAGTAGGCCGGCGTGTCCTCGCGCCAGGCCGGCACGGCGCCCTGCAGCAGCCGGTTGACCGCCTCGATCCAGAACGACAGGCCGAACAGCAGGAAGAAGCGGTCGCGGGTGACGCGCCAGAAGCGCAGGAAGAAGCAGCCGATCACGAACGACAGCGCCGCGATGGCGCCGATGGTCATCAGGCTGGTGCTGGTGTATTCATTCATCCGTAATCAGTCCGTAGAGCAGCGGCAGCAGCGCGACCAGCCCGGAACCCAGGCGCAGCGGGAGCAGGTCGATACTGGGAAAGAACAGCTTGTCCATCATCAGCGCGACATTCGCCAGCGTCAGGCCCGTAAAGCACAGCGCGCTCCACATCAGCAGTCGATAGCGGCTGGCGCGGTAGCCGCGCCACAGCAGCACGGCCGACAGCAGCGAAGTCAGGCCGCACAAACCATAGATGATCGTCTGGATCATGGCTTTTTCTTTCCCCACTTGAAGGCATCGGCAAATTCCTGGATCCGGGAATGGCGCCGGCTGCCTGCGTGGATCATGTTGGTGACTTCAATCAGGTTCTGGCTGTAGTAACGCTCCAGGCTGCCCACCAGCGCATCGAGTTCATCGGTGGCGGGCTGGTAGCGCCAGGCCGGCGCGGCGGCGTCGGCCTGGGGGCAGATGTGCGCCGCCGCCAGGTCGGCCAGCAGGGCGGCCGCGCGCTCGGTGGGCAGGTACAGCCGCTGCGCCAGCCGGGCGGCGTCCCAGCGCCCGGCCTCGCGACGCATCAGCAGGATCGCTTCCAGGTGCGGAATCGACGGGATCGAAAAGATGAACCGCCGGAGGTCGTCTGTCAGTACTTCCTGCTTCATCCGTTCACAACAATGTTCATGCAGGAGGCAATCGCCTCGCGCAGCCGTTCCGGCGGCACCGGCTTGACCAGGTGCAGGTCGAAGCCCGCCTGCAGCGCGCGCTGCTGGTCTTCATGCAGGCCGTAGCCGGTGAGGGCAACCAGCCTGATGTGGCAGGTTGCCGGGTTGGCGCGCATGCGGCGCGCGACTTCATAGCCATCCATGCCGGGCAGGCCGATGTCGACCAGCGCAATGTCGGGCCGGTGCGCCAGCGCCAGTTCCAGGCCTTCGGCGCCGTCGGCCGCCTGCAGCACGCGGGTGCCGAAGGAGTCGAGCAGCATGGCCATCATTTCACGGCCATCGGCATTGTCTTCCACGATCAGGGCGCTGCATTCGGCCTGCGCCGCCTGTTTTGCGCCGGCTGGCGCCAGCATGTCCGAGGGCGCCTCCACCCTTGGCAGGCGCAGCGTGAAACGGCTGCCGCAGCCAGCGCCCTCGCTATGGGCTTCGATGTTGCCGTCATGCAGCCTGACCAGCTGGCTGACCAGCGCCAGGCCGATGCCCATGCCGCCCTGCGCCCGGTCGAGCGAGCTTTCGCCCTGGACGAATACGTCGAACACATGCGGCAGCAGGTCAGGGCCGATGCCCACGCCGGTATCGCGCACTTCCAGCATGGCCTGGTGCCGCTGTGCGCCGACCAAGACATCGATCCTGCCGCCCGGCGCCGTGTATTTCAGCGCGTTGTCGAGCAGGTTGGTGATGATCTGCTCCACCCGCGTCGGGTCGGCATCGATCCAGACCGGATCGGACTGTATGTTCACTTCGTAGCCGCGGGTGCGGCCGGTGGCTGCCAGGGTTTCCATGCAGGTATGCAGCATTGCGGCCAGTTCGAACTGCTTGCGCTCGAGCAGGATCTTGCCCGACATCACCCGGCCGAGGTCGAGCAGGTCGTCGACGATGTGGCTCAGGTGCTGGCACTGGCGGCCGATGATCTGCCGCGCCCGCTGCGCCGCCTCGATGCTCACGCCTTCCAGGCCGATCAGGGTGGCCGCGCTGCTGATGGCCGACAGCGGATTGCGCAACTCGTGGCCCAGCATCGCCAGGAACTCGTCCTTGGCCTTGTTCTGCATGACCGCAGCCTCGCGTTCGCGCTTTTCCAGTTCCAGGCGCTTGTTCACGGCGGACAGTTCATGGGTGCGCTTGCGCAGTTCCGCGGTCTGGCTCTGCAGTTCCAGCGTCTTCTTCGCCATCGCCACGAACACGCCCACCTTGGCCTGCAGCATTTGCGGGATCACCGGCGTAAACAGGTAGTCGACCGCGCCTTTCTCGTAGCCCTTGAGCCGGTGCATCTCGTCGGCCAGGTAAGCGGTAATGAAGATAATGGGCACGGCTGCCGAGCGCGGGCGGGAATGGATGGCCTCCGCGGTTTCGAAGCCATCCATGCCAGGCATGTTGACGTCGAGCAGGATGACGGCGAAATCGTGCTGCAGCACCTGGCGCAATGCTTCCTCGCCCGAACGCGCGGTATGCACCTCGCAGCCGTTATCCTCCGACCAGCGCGCCAGCAGGCTGTCCAGGGCGAACAGGCTGGCCGGGTCATCGTTGACGATCAGGATCTTGGGCTTATCGGGTTTTTGCACGGGTTTGCCCTGGTGAAATGAAAATGCCTGGATAGGGAGCGGCCCTGATAGACCGGAATGGCTGAGAGTGTCGGGGGTTCATTTTGCCCGTACTGCATGAACGCGGTTTATCCCAATGCAATGAATCCTGCCGATATTGTTTCTTCTTGTTAATTACCACCGGTATTCAAACGGTCATAACAGTAAGTTTTCTTTAGGCAACAAAACAGCTTGCAAGGCTATCAGCGCCAATGGAGAATGTCAAAGTTCATTGGAGACAAACCCACATGCATGCCATTACCGATTTCCCGCACGACCTCGACCGCAAGATGTTGCTGGCCGCTCTGACGGCCCTGAAGAAAGGCGATTTCTCGGTGCGTATGCCGACCGACCTGACGGGCCTGGATGGCAAGATTGCCGATACGCTGAATGACATTATCGAGAACAGCGGTCTGATGGCGCAGGAGATCGCCAGCGTCAGCCAGACAGTGGGCCGTGAGGGACGGCTGCTGCAGCGCGCAACTGCGGCCAATGTATCGGGCGGCTGGGGCACGATCGTCAATTCGGTCAACACCCTGATCGACGACCTGGTGCGGCCGACCACGGAAATGGCGCGCGTCATCGGCGCGGTGGCCAAGGGCGACCTGTCGCAGACCATGTCGCTGGATGTGGACGGCCGGCCGCTGGAAGGCCAGTTCCTGCGCGCGGCGGCCACCGCCAACACGATGGTGGACCAGTTGAGCTCG
>Ga0308161_1005759_pt1 | contig 10746 bp, 8 predicted proteins | sample PhyFR2_FD_201034 | JGI IMG/M metagenome (GOLD analysis project Ga0308161, IMG submission 201034) | Phyllosphere microbial communities from UC Gill Tract Community Farm, Albany, California, United States - DLSLF.R2 | ecosystem: Host-associated > Plants > Phyllosphere > Unclassified | place: USA...
GATATCGGAATCATCAAGGTAGTTGACGTGGTCGACCGAGTGGCTGCCGAATTCAACTGCCAGCTTTACGCCCGGGCCTGGACCCAATTGGTTGCCATGGACTTTGGTAGCGATCCCGCGGCTTTGGGCAGCGTGCAGTACTCGACGGGTTTGCTCTTCATTGAAGGCGCCGCGCTCGCAAAAAACGTCGACGAAGTCGATGTGCTCGGCTACCGCTTCGAGCATGGGGCCTGCGACAAGTTCGGTATATTGATCGGCGTCGGAACCGGAAGGGACCAGGTGCGCTCCGAGGAAGGTCAGGGTATCCACCATCGGGCGGCCTAGCTGCGCGTGGCGAAGTTCTTCGGCCAGCTCCAGGCCATAGCCGGTTTTGGTTTCCATCCAGGTGGTCCCCATGGACAGGGCTTCGGCGCGGCGGGCGGAGACGAGATCGGCGAGCTGCTGATCGCCCAGGCTCCTGGTGGCTGAGGTGGTCACCGCGATGCCGCCGGCAGCATAGGATTGGCCGGCCATGCGGGCGACGAATTCCTCGGCGCGGTCGCCGCCGAAAATGAGGTGGCTGTGCGAGTCGACCCAGCCCGGGAGCACGCTGCGCCCCGAGAGATCGGTGATGGCATCGGCCTGCGGGGCATCTGCTGCTGGACCGATCCAGGCGATCTTATCGTCCGCGATCAGCACCGCGGCATTTTCCAGCACGCGTCCGGCAGCATCAACGGTGGATAGTTGCGCGATATTCGCCAGCAGTGTTGTAGCCATGTTCCGAGCCTACTTCCCCGGCCCGCGCAGGTCTGCGTTCAGCATCGATTCAGATCCGGGATTTCAGACAGAGCGAGGGTCCCGGAAAAATTCCGGGACCCTCGATGTGCCTGGAGCTTGCCGCTACCCCTTGGTGGCACCTGCCAGCAGGCCACGGACAAAGTAGCGCTGCAGGGCGAAGAAGACCACCAGCGGGATGATCATCGAGATAAAGGCACCAGCGGTGAGCAGTTCCCAGGATTGCCCGTAGGTTCCCGACAGATCCTGCAGCGCCTTGGTGATCGGCAGGCCGCCGCCGGAAGTGAATACCGTGGCGACCAGCAGGTCATTCCACACCCAGAGGAACTGGAAAATGCCAAAGGAGGCGATCGCCGGCATCGAAAGCGGAAGGACGATTTTCGAGAAGATCTTGCCATGCCCGGCACCGTCCACGCGGGCCGCCTCGATCACTTCGTCGGGGATCTCCGAGATGAAGTTGTGCAGCATGAAGATCGCCAGCGGCAAAGCGAAGATCGTGTGCGCGATCCATACCTTCGCATAGGCCCCATCCAGGCCGTTGACGCCAAGGCCAGGCAGGATATACAGCCCGCCGATTTTCAGGCCATCGGAGAAGAGCTGGAGCAGGGGAACCAGGGCCATCTGGATCGGCACGATCTGCAGGGCGAATACCAGGACGAAGAGCGTGTTGCGCCCCTTGAAATTGATCCAGGCAAAAGCGTAGGCCGCCAGGCTGGCGATGATGATCGGAACGATCGCCGCTGGAATGGTGATGACCAGCGAATTCAAAAACGCCTTGGACAGCGGAAGGCTGTCTCCCGAGGAGAAGGCCTGCACGTAGTTATCCAGCGTGAAGGAGGGGTTGGACAGCGCGGTCCACCAGCCGGAGCTCTTGATGTCATCTGCCTGCCTGAAGGAGGAGACAAAGAGGCCGAAGGTCGGAATGGTCCAGATGGCGGCGATGATGAAAGCCGCCACCGTGGCCCCGCGCGAAGTGGTGGCTTTGCGCAGCTTCCCGCTGGCTTTTTCGGTGGCCCTCATCAGGCGGCGAGAGGATTCACTGACGGTGCTCATCGGATTCCCCTTTGCTTTTTATGCTGACGAACGTTGTAGATGATGATCGGCAGCACCAGGATGAACAGGATGACCGCCAGGGCCGAGCTGTAGCCGGTGCGTGCGCCGAGCTGGAATTGGCGGACCATTTCGAAGGCCAGCACGGTGGTATCGGAGCGGCCGCCGGTCATCGAGGAGACGATGTCGAAGACCTTGAGCGAAGCAATGGAGATGGTTGTTAATACGACCACTACCGAGGAGCGGATCCCCGGCAGGGTGACGTTGGCGAAGCGCTGCCATGGGGTGGCGCCGTCCAGGGCGGCGGCTTCGAGCTGTTCGGCCGGCACGCCCTTGATCGCCGCGGAGAGGATGACCATGGCGAACCCCGCCTGGGTCCAGATCAGGATGACCACCAGGAACAGGGTGTTCCATGGTTCCAGTCCGAGCCAGTCCACGGGCTTGGCGCCGAAGGCGGTGATGATCGCGTTCAGTACGCCGATCTGTTCGCCTTGGCGGGTGTCGTAGAAGAACTTGAAGATGATCGAGGCGCCCACGAAGGAAATGGCCATGGGCATGAAGACCAGGAGCTTGAAGAACTTCTCGCCGCGGGACTTGTCGATGAAGACCGCATAGGCCAGGCCGATGATGGTGGACACCATGGGGGCCACGAGCACCCACACCAGGGTGTTGAGCAGGGCGGTGACGCCATCGGGGCTGGTGAAGACCCAGATGAAGTTGCCCAGCCCGACAAATCCGGACCCGTCGTTGGCCATGAACGCGCTGATCGCGGTCTTGATCGTGGGGTAGATCAGGCCGATGGCCAGCAGGAGCAGCGCGGGGGCCAGGAAGCCGCTCAGCTGCAGCAGCGAACCGGCGCCTTCGCGCGATCGGCGGTCGGCGAGGTATAATAGGGCTCCGAGCACCGCGGCGATCCCGGCCACCCACATCACCGAGTTGTACAGTCCCAGGGCCAGGAGAATGGCCACGGGAACGAGGACCGCGGCCAGCAGGCGCAGCACGGTGAATGCGCGGCCACCCCTGGTGGCGGCTTCCACGAAGGCGAGGATGAGCGCGATCAGGATGGCGAAGGCCACCAGGATGATCGGCACCTGGATCAGCGGCGGCACCCCGGCCAGCCACTGGAAGAATTCAGACATGGTTCAAGCTCCTGTCATCACGCCAACGGCCGGGAGGCCCGGCCGTTGGCGATGTGCGAGGTGGTGGCTAGGAGTCGTATCCGGACTGGATATTTTCCAGTACTTCCTTGGTTGGCTTGCCGTCGATCCAGTCGACCAGGCCCTTCCAGAAGGAGTCGGAGCCCACGCTCTTTGGCATCAGGTCCGAGCCGTCGAAGCGGAAGGTGGTGTTCGGATCCTGCAGCAGCTCCACCGCGGAGCGCAAAAGGTCGCTGCTGGCGTTCTTCGGATCCAGGCCGGAGTTCGCCGAGATCACGCCGCCAAGTCCCACGCGGCTATTGGCCCAATCTGCGCTGGCCAGGTATTCCTGGACCTTGGCGGTGTCCTCATCGTTGGAGAAGGCCGCGACGAATTCGCCACCGCCGACCACGGATACCGGGTCATCGGCCTTGGCTGGCGGGGCGACGAAGGCCCAGACATCTCCGTCGGGAGCCACGGTGGCCTTCTTGCCGTCGGCGTTCTTGGCATCAAGGACGTAGCCTTCGAGGAAGGAGGCCTGGTGGGTCAGCGGGCAGGTGCCCTTGGCGACCGCGGTTCCCACATCGCCAAAGGCGGTGGCGTTGATCGACTTCACGTCGCCGTAGCCGGCGTTGACCTGCTTAGGGTCCAGCAGGATCTTTCCGACGGATTCAAAGGCACTGGTGATTTCTGGCGAGGTGAATTCCAGGTCGCCGGCAACCCACTTGTCGTAGGCTTCGGTTCCGGCCTGGCGCAGTACAGCGTCTTCAATCCAGTCGGTGCCGGGCCAGCCCGAGGCCTCGCCCGAGGCGAATCCTGCACACCAGGCAGGTTCATTGGTCTTCTTGGAGATCTCGGTGCCCAGGTTGATCATCTCGTCCCAGGTCTTCGGCACGCTCACGCCCCATTCTTCAAACTGCTTGGGCGAGTACCAGATGTAGCCTTTGACGCTGGCCATCAGCGGCACACCGTATTGCACGCCTTCGACCTTGCCGTAGTTCTGCCAGTCTTCGGACCAGTTGCTCGACAGCTGGCTCTGCACCGCATCGGGGAGCTTTTGCACCTTGCCCTGGGCCACGGTGGCCTGCAGCAGGCCGGGCTGCGGGAAGACCGCCAAGTCCGGGGTGTCGCCGCCCTGGACCTTGATGCCGATCTGCGATTCGAAGTTCTTGTCTCCCGTGTAGCGGATCTTGATGTCGTTTTCCTCGGACCACTTGGCCCAGGACTTCTCCAGCAGTTCCGCTTCGACGCCGGTGACCGGGCCGTAGATGTCCACGACGCCGTCGGCCTGGCCTACCTGGGCTTCGCCTGAGCCTCCGGATGCGTTGGGGTCATTGGGGTCCGCTCCCCCGGAACAGCCGGCCAAAAGCAGGCTGATTGCCGCCACTGAGATCACCGGTGCGAGCTTGAGCCCGCGGTGCGCTTTCTTCATGATGCCCTCCACGTTGAGTAGTACCCGGCCGGCTTCGGTGGCCTGGCACGAATGATCCCTCCAATAGTGACGCAGATCATCGACGCGCGTCAACACTTAGCGGCGAACCCCCGGATAAATTACCGCCGCAGCTCAGCGCGGGGCCGGGCCAGAACTGTCCCGCACCATCATCTGCGGGGTGATCAGTTCCTGCACCGCACCCGTGGTCCGGCCCTCGATTTGCTGCACCAGTGCATCCACCGCCGCATGGGAAATCCGCTCCCCCGACGGGGCCACGGTAGTCAGGGCCGGGGCGACCATCTCAGCGGAACGATCTCCCACGCCCAGGGCGATCACCGAAAGATCCTCGGGGATCCGCAGCGAGGCCATGCCGGCGGCGTTGACGAAGCCGGCGGTGGCGAACTCCTTCAGGGCCAGCACCGCGGTAGGCCGCGGATCCATCGCCAGGTAGATCTCCAGCGCCTCGCGGCCGCCACGGGCATTATTCTCCACCGGGACTTCCTGCATGCGCAGGCCGCGGCCGGCCACCGCATCGCCGATGGCGCGGGCCGTGCGGGTGGCCGGGCCGTTGCCGGCCTTCTGGTCCTGGACCGACACGTTGATGTACATGAGCGAGTGGTGGCCGAGATCGGCCAGGTAGTCCACGGCGATGCGCCCGGCTTCGGCGAAATCATTGTCCACGTAGGACAGGTCCTCGCTGTCATCGGGGCGGCCGATGGAGGCGAAGGGGATGTTGGCCCGGCGCAGCACGTCAAAGCGCGGATCGTTGATCGACACTTCCATGAGCAGCACCCCGGCCACGAGCTTCTGGCCGACCAGGCTTTCGAGCCCCATCACGTCGGTCATCGGGTTGGACCAGAGCAGCATGTGGTAGCCCAGCGCCCGGGCGCGCTCCATGGCGGCGGTGACGTACTCGAATTCGGTGGAGGAATAGCCGTCCACGCTGGTGGGGAAATGCAGGGCGAGGATGCCGCGGCGCGAGCCGGCCAGGCCCTGGGCAAAGGCATCGGGGGTGTAATTCAGCTCCCGCATGGCCGACAGCACCTTGGCCTTGGTGGCATCGGAGATCGTGCGCCGGCCGCTGATCACGTAGGACACGGTGCTGGGGGAAACGCCGGCCAAGCGCGCCACATCATCCCTTGTCGCCATGAGTCCTCCGCCTTTGGTTATGCCAACTCGTAGTTCCTATTGAAACACGAGCACCGGCCGGCGGTTCGGTCAGCGGCTTGCGACGAAGGCCTGCACGCAGGCCTCGATATCCTCTGCCGAGTGGGCCGCGGAAAGCTGCACGCGGATGCGCGCGGCGCCCTTGGGCACCACCGGGTAGCTGAAGGCGGTGACAAATACGCCGCGTTCGAGCATCTTGGCAGCCACCTCGGCGGCCTTGATGGCATCGCCGAACATGACCGGGATGATCGCGTGTTCGCCCTCGAGCAATTCGAAGCCTTCTTCGCTCATCCGGCGGCGGAAGTGCGCGGCGTTTTCGAAGAGCTTCTCGCGCAGGTCATTGGAGTCGACTACGAGGTCCAGGGCCTTGAGCGTGGCGGCCACGATCGATGGGGCCAGCGAGTTGGAGAACAGGTAGGGGCGGGCCTTCTGGCGCAGCATCGCCACGATCTCGCCGCGGCCTGAAACGTAGCCGCCGGAGGCTCCGCCCAAGGCCTTGCCGAAGGTTCCGGTGTAGATGTCCACGCGGTCCGAGACCCCTGCATGCTCCGGGGTTCCGGCGCCGGTGGCGCCCATGAATCCCACGGCGTGCGAGTCATCCACCATGACCAGGGCGCCGTACTTGTCGGCCAGATCGCAGATACCTTCCAGGGGCGCGAGGTAGCCGTCCATGGAGAAGACGCCATCGGTGACGATGATGGTGCGGCGTGCTCCGGCCCCGTCGTTCAGCTGGGCTGCGGCCTGCAGCTGGGCTTCCAGATCGGCCATGTCCTGGTTGGCGTAGCGGAAGCGGGCGGCCTTGGACAGGCGGATGCCGTCGATGATCGATGCGTGGTTCAGCGCGTCGGAGATGATGGCATCTTCCTTGCCGAACAGGGACTCGAAGACCCCGCCGTTGGCATCGAAGCAGCTGGAGAACAAGATGGTGTCCTCGGTGCCCAGGAACTTGGACAGCTTGGCTTCCAGCTCCAGGTGCAGGTCCTGGGTGCCGCAGATGAAGCGGACCGAGGCCATGCCGAAGCCGCGATCATCCATGGCCGACTTCGCGGCGTCGATGATCTGCTGGTTATCGGCCAGGCCCAGGTAGTTGTTGGCGCAGAAGTTCAAGACCTTGCGGGCGTCGGTGCCCAGCGAGCCGGCCATGATGGAGGCGGACTGCGCCGAGTCGATATGGCGTTCGGCCTTGAACAGGCCGGAGGCCTTCAGCTCGTCGAGTTCATCGGTGAGCTGGTCCTTGAGATCGGTATACATGGGGATTGCTCCTTGTTGGTGCGAGAAATTCTTAGCTTGCGAAAACGGTCCAGTCGAGTACGACCTTGCCGCCGTGGCCGCCGCGGGCCGCTTCAAAGCCCTGCTGCCATTGCGTAGCTGGCAGGAAGTCGGTGACCACCGAGGAGATGCGTTCGCGCATGACATCCGAGCTGGTGAGCATGGCGCTCATGGCGTACCAGGTCTCGAACATTTCGCGGCCGTAGATGCCCTTGAGGGTGAGCATGTGGGTGACCACTTTGCCCCAGTTGATATCGATGGAGGAGCTTGGCAGGCCGAGCATGCAGATCTTGCCGCCGTGGTTCATGTTCTCGATCATCTCCGGCAGGGCGCTGGAGTGCCCGGACATTTCCATGCCGTAGTCGAAGCCTTCGACCATGCCCAAGTCGCGTTGTGCCTGCTTGATCCGGGTGGTCCCGACATTCACTGCCAGGTCCACGCCCATGGTCTTGGCCAGTTCCAGGCGCTGATCGGAAATATCGGTGATCGCGACCTTGCGGGCGCCAACGTGGCGGGCGACGGCGGCGGCCATCAATCCGATCGGCCCGGCGCCGGTGATCAGCACGTCTTCGCCGACCATCGGGAATTGCAAGGCGGTGTGCACCGCATTGCCGAAGGGGTCGAAGATCGCGCCGAGCAGCTGGGTGATGCGTTCGTCGCGGTGGATGTACACGTTGCTTTCGGGGATCACCACGAATTCGGCGAAGGCGCCGTCGCGCTGGACGCCGACCGAATCGACGTTGATGCACATCTGCTTGCGCCCGGCCCGGCAGTTACGGCAGATTCCGCAGACCACGTGGCCTTCGCCGGAAACGCGGTCCCCCACCTTAACGCCGTGCACAAAATCACCGATGTCCACGACTTCGCCGTAGAACTCGTGACCGGGAACCAGAGGGGTGTTGATCATGGCCTTGGCGGCATCGTCATAGGCCTCGATGTGCAGATCGGTGCCGCAGATACCGGTGGTCATGACACGGATTTTTACATCGTGCACGCCAACTTCTGGTTCCGGACGATCAACCAATTCCAGGCCCGCGTGCGGCCCGGACTTGTACAGTGCTTTCATGCGTGATCCTTTGCAGATGGCCGTCGGTTCACACACGACGGACTGTGTTGCTTCCAGTGTGGCACCAGATCCGAAGGGAAAACATATTAGAAGAAGTACGATTTACTGATCTGTTGATTTAGCATTTACTTCATGGAACTACATCAGCTGCGGATCCTGCGAGAACTCGCGGATTTAGGCAGCGTCAACGCGGTGGCGAAGGCGCTTTTTGTCTCTCCCTCGGCTGTTTCCCAGCATCTGGCCCAATTGCAGCGGGGATTCTCCGCGCCCCTGACCCAGAAGGAAGGCCGGCGACTGGTGCTGACTTCCGAAGGCAAATTGCTCGCTTCTGCGGCGGCGTCGGTGGCTTCCACCCTGGCTGAAGCCTCGGCAAGAATCCGCACCGTGGAGCAGGACAAGGATGTCCCGATCAAGATCGCCGGCTTCCATTCCATCGGCCAGACCATTTTCGCGCCGCTGCTCGCTCTGCCTCCGGGCCAGCTGCCGCCGCTGCATTTCTTCGACGAGGACGTATCCCAGCAGGATTTCCCTGCGCTGACCTCGACCTACGATATGGTCCTTGCCCATCGCATGCCGCACACGGCGCCGTGGCCAGAGGACCGGATCACCGTGATACCTTTGGCCTTCGAGCCGTTGGACATTGCCATCCACCAGGATCACCCGCTGGCCGAATTTGATCAGCTCACTCCGCAGCAGGTCATTGATGAGCGTTGGGTGGTTTCACGCCCTGGCTACTCCCCCGCCGACGTGCTGGAAACCATTGCCGCTTTGGCCGGCAAGGCACCGAATATCGAGCACCGGGTCAACGACTACGCCACTGCCGGAGCCCTTGTGGAAGCCGGTGACTGCTTGGGCATCCTGCCGCGATTCACCGCGCGGAAGACCCTGGATGAATCGGTGACTTTACGACCAATTAAGGGACTGAACTCCGGTCGACAAATCGACCTTTTGCTCAGGGCAGAGCACCTGCACCGGAGCACCATCAATGATGTTATTGAAGCTATTCGCACGGCGGTGCAGGGACTGGTTACGGGCTAGGGATCAGGGTCTCAACATTCACGAGATACCGCGTTGATTCCCAGTATCCACTTCCCGGACACAAGATGGAGGATGTTCCAGTCCCACCCCATTAAATAGTTCCCGGTAACTGGTGATGACTAGAAGCGAATACGCCCGCCGGCAGTAAGATCGCGGCGGGCGCTTCGTATCGATTATTACTGATGGATTCACGGTAGCTTCAAGCTCAACAGGTGGTAACTCAATGTCTTTCCATGGCCGTCCAAGGTAGGTGAGCCGGTAACACCTCCGCCAAGAACTCCTGGCAGCTGGAATACGATTCCGGGTAGTTCAGGCATCAACACTCTGGTGACAGCTTGGTGCGAGGCGCTTCCGAAATGATCTGCAACCTTTGATTCGGTCAGATGCTGGCGAAGAAATTCGTAGTCGGACGCTGTTCGTGGAAAAACAGACAGAATGAGAGTGTCAGCTTTATCCCCCGTACGCACATCGGCCAATTCATCGACGCTAGTTCGTGTACTGCTTTCTTCCATTACTTCACTTCCGTCATGTGAACTTCGGTAGGCACGAGATCACGCGGTATTAGGCAAGATCGTATGGAGAGGATTTCAGAGTGGCTCTTACGCGCACCACCACCACCGGCCGGTCCGTTGGTGTACAGGCTCTCGACCTCCCAACCGACAATTTCTGCTTCTTCCTCCGTGCCGACTTGAGCGGTGACGCGTAGTCGAACCTCGCGTGCGTTCTTGTCCAAATCAAGTCCTCGGAATGCCGCTCCTGCTCCAATAAATTCAACGTGAATATCCTCGGTGGGAATTCCGTGAATATCGGTGAGTCGCTTTTTGACGATTGTTCCAGCCAAGTCCGCGCGTTCGAAAGCACGTGGTCCGGCGTAGGTGATCTGGCCTTCGCCCGACCAGCCGCCGCGATAGCCCAAGGTGACCTTTAGCTGTTCCGGACGCCGCGAACCACGCCCACCGGAAGCTGCCACTCTTTCCGGTGCCACCTGTTTGAAGTTCACTGCGCTGAAATCGGCAGTAACGTCTGGGGTTAGGTAAGCCGCGGGGTTACCTACCTCGTAGAGTAATTGCTCGCTGCAAGTTCGCGTCGTCAAGATGCCTCCGGAGTCCTCCAGCTTGCCGAAAACTGCGGTGCCATCATTGTTGACGTCAGCGAATGGGAAGCCAAGGCGGTCCATATTTGGGACCGGTTTCGTGACTGGATCCGCGTAGTACCCACCCGTCAATTGACCTGCGCACTCAAGTAGGTGACCAACAACAGTGCCTGCACCGAGGAGATCATGATCGCCATTCTCCCATCCAAACTCGTACATGAGCGGTGCAAGATACAGCGAAGGGTCCGCAAGCCGGCCAGCAATGATGATATCCGGGTCTTGCGCCAATGCAGGCGTCACTGCTTCGGCGCCAATATATGCATTGGCAGAAACCAGAGGCTCAGTATGCTGAGATACTGGCCTACCGGTTTCCCACACAACTGGGTCGGTAGCCTTCACGGCTTCCAGAACATCATCTCCGGTAACCGTTGCAATTCTTACGGGGCGCCCCTGGAAGATTTCGGGTATGAGCTGTGCGATTCGCTTTGACGCCCCTAATGGATTCGCGGCACCGGAGTTGGTGACGACAGTGGTCTTCGAAGCCAGGGTGTGCGGCAATACTGCGCGCATTCGAGCCAGCAACAGCGGATCGTATCCCGCCGCTGGATCCCTTAGCTTCCGCGATTGCCCCGCAGCTACAGTTCGTTCTCCGAGACACTCGAAGATCAGATAATCCAGCTCGCCACTCATGGCAAGCTCCCTGGCGGGGTCGATACGATCT
>Ga0308161_1005761_pt1 | contig 10744 bp, 11 predicted proteins | sample PhyFR2_FD_201034 | JGI IMG/M metagenome (GOLD analysis project Ga0308161, IMG submission 201034) | Phyllosphere microbial communities from UC Gill Tract Community Farm, Albany, California, United States - DLSLF.R2 | ecosystem: Host-associated > Plants > Phyllosphere > Unclassified | place: USA...
AGTCCGAGCTCGCCGCAACGATCACCGACGCCGCCGCCGCCGCAGCGATGGTCGTCTACCGTGCCGAGTCGATCTCCGCCGACGCGATCGCCCGCGCCGTCTCCTACGCGGTGGCCGAGCGACCCGACGTCGACGTGAACGAGATCGTCGTGCGGCCTGCGGCCCAGCGTTGAGTTGCTCCGCAGCGTCGCAGCAAGCGAGTGGCCGACCGGGCGGGGCTTGGTGCGACTCGGTGGACGCACACCGTGACCACCAGGTGAGACGCCCCGCCCGGCCAGCCTGCGTCACCGTGACGGAACGTCGACACGCGGTGAAGGGCAGTGATCGGCTAGCGGACCGCCTCTGTCCGCCAGCTCGGTCGTGTCCGCATGGTCCTGCAGGTCACGGCTGACGGCCGTCGACGTCGCCGAGGCCTTCGAGGAACTTCCTGAGGAGGCCGATCATCTGCGACTGCTCGTCGTCGTCGAGCGCCGCGAGCAGGGCCCGCTCGTTCTCGACGTGGCTGACGAGCGCGTCATTGACGGTTGCCAGCCCCTGGGGTGTGAGGGTCACGATGACGCTGCGGCGGTTCTCGGGGTCGGTCTCTCGAGTCACGAACCCTTTCGCGACCAGCCGGTTGAGGCGGTTCGTGATGGCGCCGGACGTGACCATCGTGCTGGCGAGTACCTCTCCGACGGTCAGCCGGTGTGGTGAGCCAGCGCGGCGCAGCGCTGCGAGCAGGTCGAACTCACCCGGCAGGAGGTCGTGTTCCGCGAGGACCGCGGCGATGCGCCTGTCAAGGATCGCTTCCGCGCGGCTGATGCGTCCGATCAGAGCCATCGGGCTCACATCGAGTTCTGGACGTTCCTTCGCCCACTGCGCGAGCACGCGATCGACAGCGTCCGGCATCCACACTCCTTCACGTTGAACTGTTTGACATCAACCCTACGCTGCCTATACTGGCCAACGTTCAACAGTACGACGTTGAGAGAAATCCTGGGGACGAGCGGATGGGCAACAACACGAGGAGCACCACTCGAGGCGCGATGGAACTGCACCTCGGTGACGAGGTCGCCGACGCACTCGCCGACGGTGCTGCCGTACTGGCGCTCGAATCGAACGTCGTCGCCCAGGGGCTGGCGTACCCGAGGAACCTCGACACTGCGCTGCGGGTGGAGGAAACGGCGCGGAACGCTGGCGCCGTCCCCGCGACCACTGTGGTCCTCGACGGTGTCGTCCGCGTCGGCCTCACCCGAGAGGAACTCGAACGGGTCGCGTCCTCGCCGACACTGCCGAAACTCTCCACCCGAGACATCGGCGCGTGCCTGGCACGCGGCGGCACCGGCGTGACGACGATCGCTGCGACCATGGCGATCGCAGACCTCGCCGGCATCGCCGTCGTGTCATCTGCGGGGCTCGGCGGCGTGCATCGCGGTGCGAGCGAGAGCTTCGACATCTCCGCGGATCTGCCACAACTCGTGCGCTCCAGAGTCATCGTCGTGTCCGCAGGAGCGAAGAAGATCCTCGACCTGCCAGCCACCTTGGAGTACCTGGAGACAGCAGGCGTCCCCGTCGTGGGCTACCGGTCCGATGACTTCCCAGCGTTCTACTGCGTTTCCAGTGGCCTCCCGGTGCCACACCGAGCCGACGACATGTCAGAGATCGTGCGAACAGCACTCAGCCACTGGTCGATGCGGGACAGCGGGGCGGTCCTCGTCACCCACCCGATCCCCGAAGCGGACGCACTGCCATCCGCCGAGGTCGACGCAGCCATCGACGATGCGCTCCTCCGGGTGGCATCGGAACGCATCAGCGGGCAACGCGTCACCCGGTACCTCCTCGACGCGGTGGACGACGCGACGCAGGGGCGGGCGAGCACAGCGAACGCCGCCGTCCTCATCAGCACCACCACGATCGGCGCGGAGACAGCAGTCGCGTACGCCGAAGCAACGAGGGAGCAGCGGTCGTGAACGCGGTCGAAGCGGTCCTGTTCGACCTCGACGGCACTCTCATCAACACCCCTCCCGCCATCGCGGTCGCGCTTCGCGCGGCGGTCGTCGACACCACCGGTGCGGAACTGGACCTCGCCAGCATCATCCCGCTGATCGGCAGACCGTTGCCGGCACTGTGCGGGGAGCTCGTCAACCGGGACGAAGACGACCCGGTGACGACCGCTGTCACCGCCGCGTACCAGGACCACTACCGGCGCGACATCGTCCCGAACGCGAAGAACCTGCTGTTCCCCGACGTCGCCGCCGGCGTCGCCGCGCTGGCAGCGGACGGGAAGCAGCTCGCCATCGTCACCAGCAAGAACCACCATGCCGCGGAACTGATTCTCGACTCGGCCGGCCTCCTTCCGTTCTTCGACGTCATCGTCGGCGCTGACGACGTCCGAACCCCGAAACCCGCGGCGGACGCTGGCAGGCACGCCTTGCAGTTGCTCTCCGCGAACCCGGTTGGGGCAGTGATGGTCGGGGACACCGCCGACGACATCCACATGGCCGACGCGGTCCCCATGCGGTCCATCGGGGTGACCTACGGGGCGACCAGCGCAGCGGCGATGGCAGCCCTGCACCCCACCTTCATCGCGAACAACTTCTCGGCGGTCGCATCGGCGCTCGCCATCGACTCCACTGCGAAGGATGCGGTCCACTCGTGAGCAACCACAGCACCGAAACGCTCGACCGGCCGACAGGAGCTGGCCGTCAGGTCCACGAACTCGCCCGCACTGACGCACTCCTGACCCTGCACGCGGCAGCGCGGGACGCCGACGCCACCCATCTGGAGTTCGTCCTCACAACGCAACGGATCATGCGGCTCCTCCTCGAGGACGCACTCGGCAGGCTGCAACACACGGACAGCACCCCGACCACTCCCATCGGCGCTCCGTTCCCCGGACGCCGCCGAGTCCAGCAGGAAACCTTCGCCGTGTCGGTGCCACGTGCAGGCGACGCCCTCGAAGCGGAGCTGCGGGCGATCGTCCCGGATGCGCGGTTGGGGAAGATCCTCATCCAGAGGGACCCCGACCGGAAGGTCCCCGTCTTCCACTGGAGCAAGCTGCCAGACGGCCTCGCCGGCAGCGAGGTGCTCCTCCTCGACCCGATGATGGCGACCGCGGGCACAGTGAAGATGGCGGTCAGTGTCCTCGCTGCTGCCGGCGTCCGGCCAGCGGACATCATCCTCGTCAACTTCCTCACCTGCCCTGAGGCGCTCGAGAGGCTCTTCGACGAGTACCCGGAGATCCGCGTCGTCACGAGCTTCATCGACGAGGGGCTCACCGAACAGGCGTTCATGCGTCCCGGTATCGGAGACTTCGGCGACAGGTACTACGGAACGTACCGGTGACCGCCCCCGCGAACACGCCAGCCATCGGTGTCGCTGGCATCACCGCGGCAGCCGCAGTGGCACCCATCGTCTGGGGAACCACCTACGTCGTGACCACCCAGCTGCTCCCCGCCGCCCACCCGATGACCGCCAGCGTCCTCCGCGCGCTGCCCGCGGGGCTGCTGCTGCTGGCAATGCGACCCGGAATCCCCCCTCGTGGCTGGCGACTCCGGACCGCGGTCCTCGGAATGCTCAACATCGGCTGCTTCTTCCCGCTGCTGTTCATCGCCGCGTACCGCCTTCCCGGCGGACTCGCGTCGGTCGTCGGCGCACTGCAACCCCTCATCATCATCGCGTTGACGCTGATGCTTCGATGGGGGAGACCGTCGCTGGCACACCTGCTGTGGGGCATCGTCGCCCTCCTCGGAGTGTCCCTGGTGTCCGTGACCGGGGGAGCGTCGTTCGACCTGCTCGGCTTCGGCGCGTCCGTTCTCGGCACCGTGTCGATGGCGTCCGGCATCCTCCTCACCCGTCGGTGGGGCACCCCACCGAACACACATCCGCTGAACTCCACTGCCTGGCAGCTCATCGTCGGTGGTGCTGCCATCATCCCGCTCATCCCTGTCTTCGACCGGGGGCCGTGGGACCCGACAACGGGCGGCCTCGTGGGGTACGCATGGCTGACCTTCGTCGGCGGGGCGCTCGCGTACAGCCTGTGGTTCCGAGGGGCTCGGACCCTCGCTCCCACCGGCATCGCACTCCTCGGTGTCCTCAGCCCGGTCACCGCAGCCGTCCTCGGCTGGGTCGTCCTCGGGCAGGCACTCACCCCCGTGCAGATCATCGGGTTCGTCGTCGCGCTCGGCGGCTCGCTCGGCGGGCAGCTGACACCGGCGTACAAGCCACGCGCCGCTCTGCGCCAAGCCATCTCGTAAGCACCACCGTCAGGAAGGGGAATCTGATGGCAACACTCACATCGGTCGCTGCATCTGGGGACGCAGAGACACTCACCGCACTGCTGCGAGCCGCAGTCGAGGAGAATCCTCGGAACGCTGCGGTCATCGACGGTGACACCACCGTCACCTTCGCGGATCTGTGGACACATGCGCACGCACAGGCGACGCATCTCATGAAGTCCGGTGTCCGCCCCGGCGATGCCGTGGGGCTCTTCCTGGAACCAGGTGCCGGACTCATCACCGCGGCCTGGGGTGTCCTCCTCGCCGGCGCCGCGTACGTCCCATTGGCTGTGGACTACCCCGCGGAACGCATCCGGTACATGATCAACCACTCGAAGCTCGAGCACGTCATCACCGATGAGCGATCCGGCGCGGCCGTCCGGAGGTTGACGCCGGACACCGTGCGGGTGCACAAGACGGGCGACCACGCTCTGTCAACCGTCAACCCGACGGCGGACCAGCACATCTCGAATCCCGCCGGACCCGCGTACGTGATCTTCACGTCCGGTTCAACCGGGAAGCCGAAAGGCGTCGTGGTTCCGCATCGGGCGATCAGCCACCAGATGCGGTGGCTCGCCCGGGAGATGGCACTCAGCAGCTCCCGCGTCCTCCTCAAGACGCCGACGAGTTTCGATGCCGCGCAGTGGGAACTCCTCGCCAACGCCGCCGGGGGAACCATCATCATCGGCCCCGCCGGCATCCACCGAGACCCGGCACGGATCGCGCAGTTCGTCCACGCGCAGCGCGTGACGCACCTGCAATGCGTTCCAACCCTGTGGCGTGCACTCGTCCGAGAGCCGACGTTCACCGTCAACGACACCCTCACCCACGTGTTCAGCGGCGGCGAGGCGTTGACGAACGCTGACGCGCGAGAGCTCGTCGACGCGGTACCCCGCGCGGCGCTCATCAACCTGTACGGCCCGACCGAGACGACGATCAACGCCACCTTCCACCGGGTGGGCGCAGACGACATCGACGACGTCCAGTCGGTCATCACGATCGGACAGCCGGTACCCGGTTGCACCATCCATGTCCTGGACGATGCACGACGACCCGTCGCTGCCGGAGACGTCGGCGAGCTCGCCATCGGAGGCCCCCAGGTCGCATCCGGCTACAAGAACGACCCGGAGCGAACAGCGGAACGGTTCATCGACGTCGACGTCGACGGGGAACCCACGCGCGTGTACGTCACCGGGGACCTCGTCGCTCAGCACCCGAACGGAGACCTGCACTTCCACGGCCGAGTGGACGACCAGGTGAAGATCAACGGCCACCGTGTGGAGACCGAAGAAGTCCGCCTCGCCATCGAACAGCATCACTGGGTGCGCTCCGCCGCGGTCGTCCCCTGGACCGACCCACGCGACGGCCTCGCGCGCCTCGCCGCGTTCGTGGAACTCGACCCGGAAGAGGCCGCGGTCATGGACGCCGACCGTGCTGGACAGCATCACCGGTCGAAGAAGGGACACGAACAAGTCCGGGCACAACTCGCCGCGCTCAAGCGCGACAGCGCCCACTCGCCATCGGACGAAACCGCCCTTCCCACCACGAACGGCACCCCCGAACAGCGGAAGACGGCGTTCGCCCGGAAGACGTACCGCTTCTACGACGGCGGCGACCTGACCAAGGACGACATCACCACGTTCATCGCCGAATCCCGGCAACCGGAACCGGCCGTGCCGCCCGCGCCGATGACCGTCGAACGCATCGGACACTTGCTCCGCTGGTTCGGGCCGTTCAGCAGTAGTGAACGGCTCCTTCCCAAGTACGCATACGCCTCCCCTGGCGCCCTCAACGCCACCACCATCTACCTCGAGGTCGTCGGCGTCGACGGCATCGACGACGGCCTCCACGAGTACCACCCCGACAGCCACGGGCTCCAGCAGGTCGGAGCAGCGCCCACCGAGACCGCACCCGGACTCATCCGCATGCAGCTCGTCGGTGACCGCGACGCGATCGAAGCGGTGTACGCCACGAACGTCGACGAGGTGCTGCACTTCGAAGCAGGGCACATTGCTGGCCTCCTCGACCACGCGTCCGCCGAGCTCGGCTACTTCACCCACCACCGCACCCCGGTGCAAGATCCGCGGATCTCCGACACCCACCGGGTCTGCACCGCCGTCATCGACCTCCACACGGAACGGCCGGCTCCGGACGACTTCCCGGTGCGGACGACAGTGCAGCTCCACAGCAACGTCACCGACGGACGCGCCGGAACCTACGATGTCGGGCCGAACGGCCTGGAACGAGTGAGCGCAGACGTCATCGAACGACGGCACGTCATCGCCATCAACCAGGAAACGTACGACCGGTCCAGTTTCGGAGTGGCGATGTCAGTGCCCGCCGGAGCAGGCTGGCGTGGTTTCGTGGAACTCGGTCGAACCCTGCAACGACTGCAGATGAACTCATCCAACATCGGACTGATGTCCGCGGGGTACTCATCGATGACGGGACGTGACCTGCCATCCGCTGTCCGCTACCGGAGCATCGTCGGAGGTGACCCTCTGATGTACTTCGCTGTCGCCGGGGCGGTGTCCGACGGGCAGGTCGAGTCGGTCGGCATGCGTGAAGACTCCGTGCACACGCGCGGTCCGGAGGAGATCCTCCGCGACGATCTCCGGAAGACCCTCCCGTACTACATGGTGCCGTCACGGGTGACCGTCACCGACAGCATCCCCGTGTCCAACAGCGGAAAGCACGATCGATCCGCGCTCATCACCACGATGGAAACGAACGTCGCACCCGCAGCGGAAACGGTTCCACCAGGAAGCGATGTCGAGGGGCGCATCCTCACCCTCTGGAACGAGGTACTCCGCGCCGAGCAGCGCTCCGTCACAGCGGACTTCTTCGACGTCGGCGGGAACTCCCTCGACGCGGTGCAACTGATCAACCGCATCAACCGGGAATTCCGAGGGACACTCCCGGTGCAGACCGTCTTCGAACGGCCCACGGTCCGCGCCCTTGCCGCGGCGCTGAGCGCCGACCCGCCCACGTCCAGGCTGATCAAACTCGCCGACGGCCCGGGGCAGCCCTGCATCATCTGGCCGGGCCTCGGTGGCTATCCGATGAACCTCCGCACGCTGGCGAAGCACCTGTCTTCGGAGTTCGCCGTCTACGCCGTCCAAACCCATGGGCTGAACGTCGGAGAGACCCCGTACCCGACGCTGCAGGAGATGGTCGACCGGGACGTTGCGCTCCTCGGCGGAGCGTTCCCCGACCAGGAGCTGACCCTCGCCGGCTACTCGTTCGGCGCTCGAGTCGCGACCACCGTTGCGGCCGCCCTGCACCGGGGAGGACGCACGATCAGTCGGCTCATCCTCGTCGCTCCGGGGTCACCGTTCGTTCCGGGGCTCCACGTCACCCCCGGCGACCGGTTCACCGACCCGTACTTCCTCAGGATGGCGTACTCCGTCTTCCTCGGTCGGCTCCCGGACGCCGACGCGTCGAGACGCTTGGACACGATCACCGATGAGGGGCAGTTCCTCGCCGCGTTGCAGGCATGGCGGCCCGATCTCGACACCGAACTCGCAACGAGGATCCTCCGGGTCGCATCGACCACGTTTCAGTTCCGGGCAGCCCCAGCCCCGGATGTCACCGGGCTGCTGGAAAGCATGGAGGTGTTCACCGCCACCGGGGACAGCCCGTCGTTCCTCCGAGCAACGGAGACGACCCTCGAAGACGCTGGTCGGCTCTGCCACCTCCCCGTCGACCACTACACGATCCTCCGTGACCCAACGGCAGCGACCATCGCCGAACTGCTCGGCGACCGACAACTGCAGGAGGGCTGATGCCCCACTTCAAGGTCTGGCACTTCCACCCAGAGCTCACTGATGACCAACGGCAGCGTCTCGCGGCTGCCCTCGAAACCGTCGCGGTGGACATCCTCGGAACCTCGCCGAGCGCTGTGTCCGTCGACGAGATCGCCGTTCCGGAGGACGCTTGGAAGGCCGGCGTGTTCGACGTCGAGATCTTGCCGCGCCACGAAGACCTCGTCCGCAAACCGGGCTACTCCATGTGACGGCCAGGAGCGGCGGCAAGAGTGAACGGATCAGGCTCCCTTGCCGCCGCCCTCTTCGGGAACCACACGGCTATCGATGAAACCTTCGGCAACCGAACTGACCTCGAACTCTTCGAACAGGAAGAGACAACCCTCGCGCACGCATCGCCCGAACGCCTCGCCGAGTTCCGCACAGCACGGTCCTGCGCACGAGAAGCCCTCCGGGCGCTCGGCGAACCCGTGACCAGCATCCCCGTCGGCGTGGACCGCGCGCCCGTCTGGCCGGCAGGAATCGTCGGAAGCATCACCCACTGCGTCGGGTACCGGGCCGCGGTCGTCGCCAAACGCGAACACGTCCTCGCCGTCGGCGTGGATGCCGAGCCCGACGCACCCCTGCCGCCCGGGGTCGCAGAAGGAACCCTCACCGCGGGGGAGACCGCAGCAACCCGTTGCCTGTCGGCCGGCACCAACTGGGACCGCCTGCTCTTCAGCGCCAAGGAATCCGTCTTCAAGCTGCAGACCCAACTCCAACCAGCACTCCACATCGCGATCACCGAGGTACATGCAGACGGAACGATCCAGACCACACCCGGGCTGCCTGGCGTGCACATCGACGTCAGATGGGTCACCGGGTCGGGCCTCATCGTCACCGCGGCGACTGCCCGCCGTGTGCAGCAGTAGCCAGCGGCAGTCCAGCTCGAGAAGGACGAGACGCTTCCGGTGAAGGCAGCGAAGGGAAGCGTCCGCCGGCCACGTCTCGATCGGCCTCCTCTCCGGGACCGCTGCGCCGGACGACGACGTCCCCAGAACTGCGCGAGACGCCACCAGCAGGCTGACGGAGGCGTCGGGAGGAGCGGTAACGTCACCCCCATGACCGAGACGAAGCAGCGCACCCTGCTCGAACGGATGATCGGGAGGCCCCTACCGTGGCTGGCCTGGACGTGGGTGGTCCTCGCCCTGATCTGGCTCGTCCTCGCCATCGTCGAACCGTCCGGGTTCCACACCACCATGGCGATCGTCTGGATCATCCTCGCCGCCCTGCAACTCGCGTCGGTGTCCTTCACCCGCAGGCAGGAACGGAACCGTGCTCGGAACGCGGCCGAGGACTCGTAGCCGACCCGGTGTCGGACGTCGCGTGTGCGCACGCCCGGCACCGCGGATCACCCCGCGATCTGGTCGAGCTGCCGCACGTCGTCCTTCGACAGTGTGATCGTTGCACCGGCGATGTTCTCGCGCAGGTGCGCCACCGACGACGTGCCCGGGGTGAGCAGTACGTTCGGGGAACGCTGCAGCAGCCAGGCGAGCGCGACGGACATCGACGTCGCTCCGAGCCGGGTTGTAGCCGTTCTGCACGCGTCCGGATCTCGTCCGGCTCCCGGGCGGCCAACCGCCCTGCGCGTCCCCGTCGCCCGCGCGCCTTGGTCGCGATGAGCAGGTCGGACCGGTAAGGGGGCAAGGCCTCGTGGATCAGGTCGTTCACGACCCGCGGGCCTTTCGTCTGGGAGGTGTCGACGTGGGTGATGCCGCTGGCGACTGCTTCGCGGAGCACCGCGATCGCGCCGTCGTGGTCCTCCGGCGGGCCGACGACCCAGGGGCCGGCGAGTTGCATCGCGACGTACCCGAACCGGCTGACGACGCGATCGCCGAGTGTCCAGGCGCCGCCGGGGAGTCCTGCGGTGATGGGGTCGTTCATGGGGGAGTCAGCTCGCGCGGGTGCTCGCCGGGTGAGTCCGAAGATGCTGACGGAGACGCTCCGGTCCCTCGAGCGCGACGGCCTGGTGGCACGGACCGCGATCGCGACGGTCCCCGTGTCCGTGACCTACGAGCTCACCGGACTCGGACTGTCGCTGCACGAGACCGTCCGTCAGCTCAAGCGCTGGTCGGAGGCCCACCGTGACGACGTCGCCGCACACCAGGCACGGTTCGACGTCACCGAGTGACACGTCGTCAAGGGGCGTCCTCGTGGTGGCCGCGGTCCTGGGCGCACCACCGCTCCGACCCGTAGGCTCCAGACGGACCCACCGGTGCACGGGGCGCACGGCGGGATCCGAGGGGGAACCACATGTCCATCACATCCAGGATCACCACCGCGGGGACGGCGACCGTGATCGTCGTGCTCGCACTCTCCGGCTGCACCGGCACCGGCACCGCGGCACCGGGAGCGGAGCGGGCCACACCTCGGTCATCGGCACCGACCCAAGTACCGACACAGGCACCGACGGAGACGCCGACGGAGACGCCGACCGCGCCGGCCACCGCCGACTCCGCCACGAAGGACCTCACGTTCGAGGACGGCGCCGCGCTCTCGGCGAGCACGCTGCCCGCGTTCGGGCTCCAGGTCTCGGCGCTCGACGGCTGGGAGCAGACCGGCGAGGACCAGACCACCGGGTCGCGGGAGTACACGAACGCCGACGGCTCCGTGGCGACGATCACGCAGCAGCGGCTGACCGACCTCGACCCGACGATCGGGGACCGCGCCGCCACCGAGCAGCTG
>Ga0308161_1005762_pt1 | contig 10743 bp, 9 predicted proteins | sample PhyFR2_FD_201034 | JGI IMG/M metagenome (GOLD analysis project Ga0308161, IMG submission 201034) | Phyllosphere microbial communities from UC Gill Tract Community Farm, Albany, California, United States - DLSLF.R2 | ecosystem: Host-associated > Plants > Phyllosphere > Unclassified | place: USA...
TTCAACGTGGCGATCGCGCACGTAGTCTTCCATCTCGCGCTTGATGATGCCGCCCTTGGGGTGGAACACCGGCAGGCCCGAACCCAGTTCATCCGGGAAGGAGAACAGGTCCAGCTCTGCGCCGAGCTTGCGGTGGTCGCGGCGCTCGGCCTCGGCCAGGCGCTCCTGGTAGGCCTTGAGGTCTTCCTTGGTCGGCCATGCGGTGCCGTAGATGCGCTGCAGCTGCTTGTTCTTCTCGCTGCCCAGCCAGTAGGCGGCGGCCGAACGGGTCAGCGCGAACGCGTTCTTGATCAGCTTGGTGTTCGGCAGGTGCGGGCCGCGGCACAAATCCTTCCACACGATGTCGCCGGACTTGCGGTCGACATTGTCGTAGATGGTGGTTTCGCCGGCGGCCACCTCAACGGTCACGCCTTCGCCCGAGGTATCGGCCGAGTCGGCCTTGGCCAGCAGTTCGCACTTGTATGGCTCATTGGCCATTTCTGCCTTGGCTTCTTCTGGCGAAACTTCGCGGCGCGCGAAGAGCTGGTTCTGGTTGACGATCTTGAGCATCATCTTTTCCAGTTGCTTCAGATCTTCGGGGGTGAATGGCTCAGCCACGTCGAAGTCGAAGTAGAAACCATCGGTGATGTAGGGGCCGATGCCCAGCTTGGCATCGGGGCGCAGCTGCTGCACAGCTTGGGCCATCACGTGGGCAGTGGAGTGACGCAGCACCTCCAACCCTTCTGGGTCGGTGATGGTGACGCGGGTGACGGTGGTTCCGGCTTCCAGTTCGCGGGACAGGTCGCGCAATACGCCGTCGACGTGCATAACAACAACGTCTTTATCATTGGCAAAATGCTGCAGACCGGTTGTTCCCACGTCCACCTGTACCTGCTCGCCATCGATGGTGAGAGTCAGCTGCTCGCTCATGAGATCGGGTTCTACCTTTCAATCTGGGATGGCTTCATAGCTTGTGGCATACCTTGGCCACAGCCAGCCAGAATCCAGTTTAGTTCAGTACCCCGCCTCAGTGCGCCTTCACTTCGGGTTTTGTGGCGAGCGATCGCCTCCATGTGACTCGTTCAACAGGGATTCGGCATTGAGCAAGGTCATCACGTGCCAGATTTCACGCTCTTGGGCCGGCTGGGCGCTGTCGATTTTGCCATTTTTCAGGTCTTCGCGGAACGCCGGGATGACTTTTTCCAAGCGGCGGACCAGTTCATTGAACTCATCCACGGTGAGCATCAGGTCGCTGGTCATCAGCCGGGCCTTGGCTTCGCCGGCTTCATCTCCGGAGTAGTGGCGTGCACCGTGCAGCATGGCGGCCTGCAGGCGTCGCTGCTCTTCGTTTACAATCTGTCCGAGGTAGGCGCCCATGACCATCCCGGATGGATCATCCTCCCGCTCCCCGGCTTCTCCGGTGGTGTAGCCCTCTGCGGCAGTTGCCCAAACCCGGTCCCGCTTGTCCCGCGCTTGCTCGGGAACCTCGATAATCATTTCAGCCTTGGCCAATTCCCGCAGGTGGAAGCTGACCTTGTTTGCCGGCACATTCAGTGCCTGGGCCAAGTCGGCCGCGCGGGCCGACCCCATGGCCGACAGGGTGTTGAGAATTTTCCGGCGTAGCGGGTTGGCAATCGCCTTCAGCATCGGCGTGGTGAACGTGACCAGCGAGTCGTTATTGCTCATGTGCACAGCTTAGCAATCCCCCAAATAAAGTTGCGCAAATTCTATTGCGCAACTTTATTTGCGGACTTAGAGTTGGTTCCATGACCACCTCCCAGCCCAACAACAACCTCAGCACCCCGGCGGCCGCTGCGGCTTTTGACCCGGAACCACTGCCGCCCTTGCACGCGCAGCGAAACTACCGCAGGTGGTTGCTGGCGGACTCCACCGCGTTGCTTTCAGGTGGCATCTATGGGTTCATCTTTCCCTTGATACTGCTGGCGGCCACTGGCTCGCCAGTGTTGGCCGGGGCTTTGGCTGCGCTGGGGATGGCAGCCAGGGCCAGCGTCATTTTGGCCGGCGGAGCCATGGCGGATCGCACCGACAAGGCTCGGATGATCTTGCTCGGGAGTTTGTGCGGCGCCGCGGTCACCGCCGCCTTGGCCCTGGGCATCGCTTGGGGCTCATTGCCAGTTCCTTTGTTGTGCCTCGCGCACGTTCTCATGGAATTGCGCGGCGGGTACTTTGGCTCAACAACCAATGCGGCCCTCAAGGATCTGGTGCACCCGAAACAGCTCGGCCGCGCAATGGCCGCGAATCAAGGCCGCGACTCGGTGCTGATGCTCGGCTCCGCTCCCCTGGGTGGCGTGCTTCTAGGATTTGGCGGCGGCATCGCCCTGCTCATCGTCAGTGTCCTGAACCTCATCGCTGCAGCCAGTGGATTTGCGCTTCGCCGTCCATTGCGGGCAGCCAATGGATCTGGGCAAGATTCCAATGGCGCCCGCAATGGTTCGGAAGAGGAAGTGGCCCACGGAATTCTGGCAGGCATGCGCTGGTGCTTTTCCCGGCCGCAGCTGCGCGCTCTGCTGATATTGATTACGGTCGTCAACATCGGCGTCAACGGGCTGATGACGACGCTGATCTACGGACTGGAGCAGCGTTCCGAGCTGCCATGGATTATCGGGTTGGCATCAACGTGCATGGGCGTTGGAATGCTAATTGGCTCACTCGTGGCAACCTCGCTCATTGAAAAGTTCCGCAGCGGGCTTCTGGTCTGCAATTGCCTCACGCTTCTTGCCACCGCCATGCTCCTTATCGGGTTCAACACGAACCTGCTTTGGATGGGGGCCATGCTGGTGCTCAGTTTCCTGAGCGTCCCTGCGCTGAATGCCGCAGTCGGCGGGTACTTCATGGCCCGCGTCCCTCATCAGATGTCCGGGCGCGCCAATTCCCTGATCACCTTCATGGCTTTGGCCGCATTGCCTTTGGCGCCTTTGATTGCTGGATTCGGGCTGGAATGGGTCGGCATGGGACCAACACTGATATTTTTCGGGGCCTTCGTTTCCTTAGCAGCAGCCATGGCCTGGCTCTCACCGCAGGTACGGCGCATACCCCGTCCTGAGCATTGGGTGGCGGCATCGCCCGAACTCACCGGGGCTTCTGTCCCCCAGCAGTCCCACGCCGCAACGGCGCCCACCGAATAGGAGTAAGCACCATGAATTCCGATCCCACTGCACCCAGCGATTCTTTGCTCAGGCGATTAGCCCGGAAGCGTATCTTCAGCAGCGAAAAAAGGTACCGCCATAGTTCTGCGTTGGCGCACCACGCCGATGATGCGGTTGCCCAGACGAGATACCAAGCGCTGCGCAACGAGCAATGGATCTATTTATGACGACATAGGAAATGTCTTGAAAGATCCGCAAACCCATGGCTTTCATTTTCAACCCCTCCTACCCTAGGAATATGAACAAGTCGGCCCCACCTGTCATCAGTGCCATTACCCTCGGCGTGCGCGATGTGGGCGCTTCCACCAAGTTTTACACCGAGGGTCTAGGGTTTGAGCTGGTTCAGCCGGCCCACCCGGAAATCGCCTTTGTCCGCGCCGGCTATGGTTTGATGCTCGCCCTCTGGGATGTGAAGCAGATGCCCAGCGAGTACGGCGACGTCGGGCACAGCCAGCTGGCGCCACCGATCTCGCTGGGACACAACGTGCACTCTGACGCAGAAGTGGACCATCACTACCGGCGAGCGCTGAATGCGGGGGCTACCCCTGTCTCCGAACCGACTGTGCAGCCTTGGGGTGGCAAGAGTGCCTGTGTAGCTGATCCGGATGGCTTCCGCTGGGATTTTGTGCACAACCCGTCGTTTGTCGTCGATGCAGATGGGCACGTTTCCTCGGTTTGAGATTTCTCAGTCTTCAGTGATGTTCGTTGTTGGTTCCCGTTCGGGCCACGGTTCAGCGGTTAGCGACGTCCATTGGGATAACCACCGCTTGGTCTTGGCTTCATATACGCTCCGGGGCGCAAGCACTGGGTTTGGAATGATCTTGCGAGCGAATAGATCTGCGAATCCATACGGCGCGTAGGTACTAATCTGCCCATGCGCATCGCGAGTGACCGCAAAGCAGCAGGTCTTCGCTGCAAAATGATCGATGGCATCCGTGGAGCTGGTGAATGGAATAGCAGGCACGCCGAAGTGCTCCTCGTACCAAATGTGGACGCGTGCTTCATTGCGGACTTCGATTTCTGCGTCGATGCCTTTGAAGAGTTCTTTGGCCCGGCGTATGACTGCGTCTTCCGCCTCATAGGACGTATCTTCATCGAAGTAGAAGAAGTCGTAGTCGCGAATTCCGTTTTGCGGATCCTTTCCCTCAAGCACGTTCCATACCGTTTGGAATAGTGCACCTGCGGTGAGCCACCAGTCCGAAACACCTAGCTGTGGCGCAAGGTGGAGGATTTGCTGGTTGATGGGGTTTGCCTGAACGTACTTCAGAAAAATTTGTTCATCATCTGCGTTCACGCCTGCTCGCCCCTTACGTCAGTTTTCTGCCTTATTGGACCCAATGTACCTGTAAGGCAAACCATGTCTTCGAACTAGCTCGTCATGCCCCTCTCTGGTCCAGGCCTTCGGCTTCCATACGCTTGGCGAGCTCTCCGACGCTTTCGATCCTGGGAGCGCCTTCGCCCAGCTTGGGTCGATAGCTGACTTGTGGTCTGCCCTGCTCTTCAAGGTACCCCGCCGTCGGCAAAGTTTCTGGCTGATGCAGGTCCCAGGCGTTCAGCGCCTGCAAGGAGATGCCTCGTGGTCCGGTACGACGGGTGGCTCCGTGGATGAGCAGCATGCGGGTGGAGAAGAGCAAAGACCCGGTGCGTTGCTGCGTGTCATCGAAGAAGGTGGCATCGATGCACCCTGTGCCGTCATCTACGGATATGAAGACCACTCGCTTTCCGCCTCTCATGGGAGGGGTCTGCGTGGCTATGCGTACGCCGGCGACTAGTACCTCGGTTCCGTTGCGCAGGTGCAGTAGCTCGGCCGCTTGGGTGATGGGCAGGTGCGCCAGCCTTTTACGGTATGAGGTCATTAGATGCTCACTAGCGTCTAGGTGCATCAAATCCAGCTCGGTACGTACTACTTCGGCAGGTTCCAACTCGGTCCCCGTGGCTTTGATGTGTTCGATTTTCCCGAGGTCGAGGGTCAGCTGTCCGGGGCCGGGTCGGTATTTGGCCGGAAGAGAGCTGTGCGCCATGGATTGGGTGTGGGCAATGGTGTCAGCGCGCGAGGTTCCCGCGAGCAGCGAATCGAAGACGCCAAGCGCGGCTAGGTTCTGATAGGTGCGTCGTGAGAGTCCTGCCCTGGCGCGGACATCTGCAAGATGCTCATAGGGCTGGCCGGCCACGAGGCGTTGTACTTCGCGTTCGCTCATCTGGTGGATGTCGCGGAAGGCCAGGCGGATGCCGTAGCGTCCGGGGCACAGTGAGCTGGGCGCGCGAGGTACCACCGGGAGCCTCACTGGAGCGGATTCGAAAACTCGTTCGACTCGGTAGTGTCCGGTGGAGCGATTGATATCCAGAGGGAGGATGGGAACGCCCATTCTGCGTGCTTCGGAGACCAGCAACCGTTTGGGGTACATCCCCGGGTCGTGTTCCCAGATGCCAGCGAGGAAGGCTTCGGGGTGATGCGCCTTGAGCCATGCCGAGTGGTAGGTGGGCACGGCAAAGGCGGCTCCGTGGGCTTTGCAGAAGCCGAAGGAGCCGAAGCCTGAGAGCACCTCCCAGACTTGGTCAATGGTTTCCTGGCTATATCCGCGCTTGGTCGCCTCGGTGCGCACATAACGTTCTACGGCTGGTTCCTTCTCCGGGTTGCCCAGCAGGCGCCGGTAGACATCGGCCATGCCCAGCCCGCAGCCGGTGAGCACGTCGAGCATGCGCAGCACCTGTTCATGGAAGACGGTGACCCCGTGGGTTTCGGCGAGCGCTGGAATCAGATCCGGGTGCAGGTATTGGGCTGGAGCGAATCCGTGGCGGTGCTCCAGGTAGGGCTTGACCATATTCGATTGCATGGGCCCAGGCCGGAACAGGGAGATATCGATGATCAGGTCGTTGAATTCTCGGGGTGCCAGCTTGCCGACCAGTTCGCGCTGCCCCGGGGATTCGATTTGGAAGCAGCCCAGTGTGTGGGTGGAACGGATCAGGTCGAAAGTGGGTTCGTCATCCAGCGGCACCCTGGCAAGGTCGATCTTTCCGTCGGCCTCTATATAGCTGTCGTTCGTGTGTCCGCCGGCGCGAGCGGCTTGTTCCTTGCTCGGGTGCATGCGGGCGATTTCCTCGAGCGTGTAGGCGATGGCTGATTGCATGCGCACTCCGAGCACGTCGAGCTTGATCAGCCCCATCAGGTCCATATCGTGCTTGTCGAACTGGCTCATCTGCAATCCGATGCCTGAGGGTTGCACCGGGGTGCGATCCAGCAGGCTCGCATCGGAGAGGATCACCCCGCAGGGGTGCATGGAGATATGCCGTGGCAACCGGTCCAGGCGTTCGGTGGCGTCGATGAGGATATCGAGCTGGGTGTCATCGGTGATGCGTTCGGCGAGGGCAGCCAGCTCGGGTTTCTCGGTGAGTGCTTCGCGGAATGAGGAAGCGGAGAAGCGCCAGAGCTGCTTGGCGATTTCGTCTACCTGTTCCTGTTCGATGCCAAGGGCGGATCCTGCGTCGCGTACTGCGCCGCGGGCCCGGTAGGCGTTCTGCATGCTCATCAGGCTGACGCGTTCTTCGCCGTAGGTGGAGAAGATCTTGTGGTAGATCTCGTGGCGGCGGGCTGACTCCACGTCGATGTCGATATCGGGCAAGGTGGTTCGAGTGTCCGACAGGAAGCGTTCGAACACGAGATCGTGGGCCAGAGGATTCACCTGGCTGATGCCCAGCAGGTAGTTCACCAGCGAGGAGGCTCCCGAACCGCGGGCCGCAACACGCACTCCCATCTCGGTGATGAGTTTGACGGTTTCTGCCACGGTGAGGAAGTAGCCGGCGAAGTCCAGTCGCTGGATCACGCCCAGCTCGAGGTCCAGCTGTTTTTCAATCAGGCTTCGGTCGGCATCAGGCAGCAGGCGCGGGACCGCAGCGTAGACACGTTCAGTCAGTTCCTGCATGGCTGGCCGGTAGAGTCCGATGACTTTCGCCTCAGGGATCACCGGCTTCTTCCAACCCAAATCCGCTATGGGGTCCAAGGCCGCCCATCGGGCGAGCGCTTCGGTTTCGCCCAGCATCTGATGCGCCCAATGCCGCTCGGTGGCGTTGCCGATTTCGGTGGCCAGCTGGTGCATCTGCTGCGGGGTTTTGAGCCAGCCCTGGCCATTGGGCTGGCAGGAGTCCAGGTTTTTCAAGCTGTGCAGGGTGCGCGCGGAGTCAAGAATATCCGCGGTGACAGCTCCGTCGGGATCTACGTAGCGCACCGCGTTGGTCAGCACGGTTTTGATCTGCCATTCGTGGGCGTAGCGCAACATGCGCGCGGCTTCGCCCAGGCTATAGCGCGAACCGTGCGACGAGAGGTAGGTGGTGATCTCGACCCGCAGCATCTTCCCCACCCGCTTTTTCCAGTCGGCCATGAGGGTGCGCGCTTGGGTGTATTTTCCCTTGAGGATCGCTCTGGCTACATCGGATTCGCCGCCGAGCAGGATTATCAGGTTGCCGCTGCGGCCTAGTTCCGCAACCTGCCGGGCGCTCAGTCCGGGAACGCCATGCGCCGTGCTGTGCGCGAGGGTAATTGCCCGGCATAGGGCCGCGTAGCCAGCTCCTGCACAGCCTCCGCGGGCCAGCAGGGTGATTCTTCCGAGGGTTTCCCCGGAGGCATCGAGCACCGCGAGGTTGACTCCGAGGATCGGCGCCAGCCCTTCAGCCATGCAGGCCGCCACGTGCTTAACCGCGCCATATAGCCCGTCCCGGTCGGTCAGCGCCAGCATCTGGGCGCCATGCGCTTTGGCTGCTTGCGCCAGGGCGCGCGGGTGCGACACCCCGTAGTGGGCGCTATAGGAAGAACTGACGTTCAAATGGGTGAAGCTCATTGCGGTCCTTCGAATATACGTTCCCCTGCCGCCGGGCTAGGCGCTGCGGGCCAGGGAGTCATGCACACGCACCAGCCGCCAGCGTTCGCTTTGCGGATCAAAGCTCACGTCGACGCTGTACACCTGCTTCGGTCCGCGCACCGCCACCAGCTGCAGCCGCCACATCTCGTAGTCGGCCATTCCTGCGCCGATTCCACGCGGAATCCGCAGGTTTTCGTCCCACCATTTGCGGCGCTCGAACCAGCGTTGAGGTTCGGCAGCCAGGCGGTAGCCCTGCCCTTGCCACCTCACGCGCAACGGCATTCCGTTCGCCGCCCGGGCAACCTCAATTGACTCGGTGAACATCCCCACGTGTGCACTCCTTACCTAATAGAACCATTCTATTCGAACACGTATTCGAATGATAGTTACACTAGTCAGGCGCACCGACAGTTTGGTCCACCCCGGGATCGGCCCTGCCGGAAGCCGCCGCGCCAGTCGGCTTCGTCATATTGCTGGCCCGCAAAACCCGTGATCCGCCCACACGGGTTGGCTCTGCGCGAAACTGCCTGCGTCATTGTGTCTCGAATGCTCGATTCATATCGAACGCACCGATAGCATCGAAACAGCAACAGTCGAACTTTCAGGAGCTAAATCCCATGCCTCATAAGGTCAAAGCCGTTATTTCGCGCGTCAAGGACGCACCCGTAGAGGTCGTCGACATCATCGTTCCGGACCCAGGTCCCGGAGAAGTTGTTGTCGACGTACTGACCACCGGCGTCTGCCACACCGATCTCCACTACAAGCTCGGCGGAATCGGCGACGAGTACCCCTACCTGCTGGGCCACGAGTCCACCGCTGTCGTCAGCCAGATCGGCGAGAACGTCACCAACGTCAAGGTCGGCGACCGCGTCATCCTGAACTGGCGCGCAGTCTGCGGCCAGTGCCGCGCCTGCGCCAAGGGCGAGCCGAAGTACTGCTTCAACACCTTCAACGCCACCCAGAAGATGACCCTCGAGGACGGCACCGAGCTTTCCCCAGCGCTGGGCATCGGCTCCTTCGCAGAGAAGACCCTGGTCCACTCCGGCCAGTGCACCATCGTGGATGAGGACGCCGATCCAGCTGCCGTAGGCCTGCTCGGCTGTGGTGTCATGGCCGGCATCGGCGCTGCCATCAACACCGGTGAGATCAAGCGCGGCGAGTCCGTCGCTGTGATCGGTTGCGGTGGCGTTGGCGCGGCTGCTATCGCCGGCGCCCAGCTGGCCGGGGCAACCACCATCATCGCGGTGGACGTCAACGTGGACAAGCTGGAAGGCGCCAAGAAGTTCGGCGCCACCCACACCGTTGATTCCTCCAAGGTCGACGCAGTAGAAGCAATCCAGGAATTGACCGGCGGCTTCGGCGCCGACGTGGTGATCGACGCAGTTGGCCGCCCGGAAACCTACAAGCAGGCCTTCTACGCCCGCGACTTGGCTGGCCGCGTGGTGCTCGTGGGCGTGCCTACCCCGGAGATGAAGCTGGAACTGCCGTTGCTCGATGTCTTTGGCCGTGGCGGCTCCCTGAAGAGCTCCTGGTACGGCGACTGCCTGCCAAGCCACGACTTCCCAATGCTGGTGGAGCAGTACAAGCTCGGCCGACTGGATCTGGATTCCTTCGTGACCGAGCGCATCACGATCGACCAGATCGAGGAAGCCTTCAACAAGATGCATGAAGGAACCGTGTTGCGTTCGGTGGTGGAACTCTGATGTCCGCACGCATCGAAAACGTCATCACCTCCGGAACCTTCTCTCTGGATGGCGGGACGTGGGAAGTGGACAACAATGTCTGGATCATCGGTGATGATTCAGAGGTCATGGTCATCGACCCAGCTCACGACATCAAAAAGATCCAAGAGGTCGTCGGTGAGCGTGAAGTGATGGCAGTGCTGCTCACGCACGGGCATGACGACCACATTCGCGCCGCTGGCGAGTTCTCGGACATTGTCGATGCGCCTCTCTTCCTGAACCCGGAAGATCGGATGCTGTGGGAAGCTGTCTATCCAGAACGTGATGTTGATGCGGAAATCAGCGATGGAGACACCTTCACCATCGCTGGCACGACGCTTACCGCGCTGCACACCCCAGGACATTCGCCCGGTTCCACCTGCTTCTACGCAGAAGACCTGGGCGTGCTGTTCAGCGGAGACACGCTGTTTAACGGTGGACCTGGCGCTACCGGCCGCAGCTACTCGAGCTTCGAAACGATTATCGAATCAATCCGCACCAAGTTGCTGGGCCTGCCGGAGCAGACCGTAGTCAACACCGGTCACGGTGATGCCACCACCATCGGTGCCGAGGCACCGAATCTGGATGAGTGGATCAAGCGCGGGCACTAGCCACCGCATAAAAGAGCAGAGGCAGCCGATCCTGGATCAGCTGCCTCTGCTCTTTAATTTTCCTAGAAAGTAGAGTAACGAATGTGCTGGCGTGGCAGAATTATTCCCATGCCTGAGCCTAAACGCCGAAAACTGCTGCTCCTGTGGCTGTCTGCCGCGGTACTCGTAATTGCGGGGGCCTCTGTACTGTGGTGGGACAGCCAGCAGGAAGTCACTTTTTACGACGGATCCTACGAATCGCTGGACGAGGGCACCGAAATCTACTTCGGTCCGGGGCCCGCCGAAATCATGGGCTCGGTTCTGGCTTTGCTCGGTATCGGCGTGGCGGGAGTCGCCTTGGGATCATTTTTTCGCCAGCTCACTCGATTCAAGACCTGGTTCTTATTGACCGGACTGCTGCTGGCAGCAGCCG
>Ga0308161_1005767_pt1 | contig 10732 bp, 14 predicted proteins | sample PhyFR2_FD_201034 | JGI IMG/M metagenome (GOLD analysis project Ga0308161, IMG submission 201034) | Phyllosphere microbial communities from UC Gill Tract Community Farm, Albany, California, United States - DLSLF.R2 | ecosystem: Host-associated > Plants > Phyllosphere > Unclassified | place: USA...
CGCGGACTTTTCGAAGCAAGATAGATTTTTTTCTGGTGCTTCATCGCGGACGAAGTTCAGACGCGGTGGTAGGGATGGTTCTGGGTGATCGACCAGGCACGATAGAGCTGCTCCGCCAGCATCACGCGCACGACGCCGTGCGGCAGCGTCATGCTGGAGATGCGGATCAGGCCGTCGGCCCGGGCCTTGAGTTCCGGGTCGAGCCCGTCGGCGCCGCCGATCAGGAACGCCACGTCGCGCCCGTCCTGCTGCCAGGCCTCTAACTGCTGCGACAGGCCGACGCTGGTCAAGTCCTTGCCGCGCTCGTCGAGCGCGACGATGCGCACGCCTTTCGGCAGCACGGCTTCGATGCGCTCGCGTTCGAGCGCCATCGCCGTGGCCGCCGTCTTGCTGCCGGAGCGCTCGACCGGCTTCACTTCCTTGAGCACGATGCGCAGCTCGGGCGGCATGCGCTTGACGTACTCGGCGAAGCCGGTCTCGATCCAGGCCGGCATCTTGTGGCCGACCGCGACGATAAACAACTGCATCGACGTTTATTCGTCGGTTTTCTTGATGCGGCGGATGACCTTCTTGGCCGGTGCCGCGCCTTCGGTTGCGGTAGCGCGCTTGGTGGCGGCGGCTTTCGCGGCCTTGGCGGCCTTCGCATCGGCGGCGGCGGTCTTCGACACGGCGACCTTCACGGTGGCGCCGGTCGGGATCTTCTTGGCGGCGGGCTTGCGGGCCGGCTTCGCTGCGCCGTCGGCGGCAGCCTTCTTGGCCGCCGGCTTGCGCTCGCGCACCGGTTTCGCCTCTTCCTGTTCCTGGTTGGCGGCCAGGTGCTTCGACTTGGTTTTCGGCGCGGTGGCTTCCTGGCCTTCGGTCGTCGACTTGCGCTTGGCGGCGCCCAGCTTCACGGGCTTGTCGCCCCAGATTTCTTCCAGGCGGTAGTACTGGCGGATGGTCGGTTGCATGATGTGCACGATCATGTCGCCCAGGTCGACGAGGACCCACTCACCCGTGTCTTCGCCTTCCATGCCGACCACGTCGCCGCCTGCTTCCTTGACCTTGTCGCGCACCGAGGCGGCCAGGGCCTTGGTCTGGCGATTCGACGTGCCCGACGCGACCGCGATGCGGTCGAACAGGCTGGTCAGGTGCGTCGTGTCGAACAGAACGATGTCCTGGCCCTTGACGTCCTCGAGGGCGTCGACGACGAGCGTTTGCAGTTTCTTGATATCCATTAGCTTTTATATAAGTTATGTTGTTGTATATAGTCTAGCACTTGCGGCGCGACGAGCGCGCCAAGGTCCGCACCCTTGCCGGCGTGCAGCACGGCGCGGACCTGCGTGGCCGAGATGTCGACGGCCAGCGTGTGCGCCAGGCAGACTTTTCCCGCGGGACTGGCCCGCACGTCGTCGAACGACGCGCGCCGGCTGGCCAGTTCGGCCGCCACGGCGGCTGGCAGCGCGGCATCGTCGAGACGGTAGCCGGGACGCGCGGCGACGCCGAAATTGGCCAGGTCGAACAGCGATTGCCAGTCGCGCCAGGTGTCCAGCTTCATCAACTGGTCCGCGCCCATCACGAACACGAGAGAGTCCTGCGGTCCCAGCTCGGCGCGCATGTCGCGCAGCGTGTCGACCGTGTACGTGGCGCCCTGGCGGTCGAGTTCGCGCGTGTCGACCACGACCGGCGCCGCGCTGCCGGCAAACGCCAGCTGCAGCATCGCCACGCGGTCGGCGTCGGCCGCTTCCAGCCCGCTTTTCTTTTGCCACGGCCGGCCCGCCGGCATCACGCGCAATTCGTCCGGATGCAGCAGGTGAGCGAACAGTTCGGCCAGTGCGACGTGGCCGTTGTGCACCGGGTCGAAACTGCCCCCCAGCAAAGCAACGCAGCGGGTCACGAAGCGAGCCAATCCCGGTGTGGCAGGAAGTCCGAGTACAGCCGCGCTTCCGGACTGCCGGGTTCCGGATGCCAGTCGTAGCGCCATTTGACGATCGGCGGCATCGACATCAGGATCGCCTCCGTGCGTCCGCCCGACTGCAGGCCGAACAGCGTGCCGCGGTCCCACACGAGGTTGAACTCGACGTAGCGCCCGCGCCGGTATGCCTGGAAGTCGCGTTCGCGCTCGCCGTATGGCTGATCCTTGCGAGCCTGCAGGATCGGCAGGTAGGCGTCGAGGAAGCCGTCGCCGACGTTCCGTACCAGTTCGAACGCGCGGTCGAACCCGATCTCGTTGAAGTCGTCGAAGAAGATGCCGCCGACGCCGCGCGCTTCCTTGCGGTGCTTCAGGTAGAAATACTCGTCGCACCAGCGCTTGAAGCGCGGATGCAGGTCGTCACCGAACGGCGCCAGCGCGTCGTGGCACACCTGGTGGAAGTGGCGCGCATCCGCTTCGTTGCCGTAGTAGGGTGTGAGGTCCATGCCGCCGCCGAACCACCAGACGGGTTCCTTGCCCTCGGCCGTCGCTTCGAAGAAGCGCACGTTCATGTGCACGGTGGGCGCATACGGGTTACGCGGATGCAGCACCAGCGACACGCCCATCGCTTCCCACGCGCGGCCCGCGAGTTCCGGCCGCGCGGCCATCGCCGACGGCGGCAGGCTGGCGCCGCGCACGTGCGAGAAATTCACGCCACCGCGCTCGATCACGTTGCCTTCCTCGACCAGGCGCGAGATGCCGCCGCCGCCTTCGGCCCGTTCCCACGTATCGCGCAGGAACGGCTTGCCGTCGACGGCTTCCAGCGCGGTCACGATACGCGCTTGGAGGTCGAGCAGCCAGGCCTTGACGGCGTCGGGAGAGGGGCGGGACATGGGGGAGTGAACGGAATTGAAGTGGGCGCGATTGTACACTGCCGCCGGACGACTGACAAAAAATGCGGCAACGGCGGCCCCGGCGCGGCGGTCATGCAACAGGCATGTCGGGTATTTTTACAGGATATCGCCCCTGCAACCGGTTGTGTCATCCAGGTGGTTGATTATTGGTGCAATTTTTTTCCGGCACGGCTCTTGCATCGCTACCGGCTCCCCAACCACGGAGTCAACCATGCTCAAGAAACTGCTCGTGCTCGCGTTTGCGGGCTGTGTCTCGATGTCGGCGTCGGCCGCCTATATCCAGTACGACTTCAAGGACGCGACGTTCGACGACGGGACGGCGCTGACCGGCTGGTTCGTCCAGAACACGACCAACAATGCCATCGCGTTCTACGACATCCGCACGTCTTACCAGACCTATATCCCCGGCGTCGACTCGAACGTGGTGTCGGCCTGGAATACGACCGCGGGCGGCAGCGGCCCGACCAGCTTCGAGGTCTGGTCCGAGAACAATGGCTACTACCTTGGGAACATGATCCTGAGATTCGGTTATGACATCCTGGTGGGCAGCTACGTCGTGGCGGGCTCCGAGTACAGCCAGGATCTGAATGCGCCGCCGGGCGAGGGCTTGACAACCCATCAGGTCCAGTGGGGCCGCGTCGAACTGGGCCAGATCGATCCGGGCCTGCTGGCGCTGCTCGAGTCGGGCAACTCGGGCTTCGACGAAGTCGTGCCGGACCCGGTGCCGGGCGGCACGGTGCCGGAACCGGCCAGCCTGGCGCTGGTGGCGGCCGGCCTGGGCCTGATGGGTCGGCTGCGCAAGCGCGCGAAACGCGCCGCGGCCTGACATTCGAGACGCCGGCACGCGCCGGCAACATCCGTCCGCCAAACGGATTCACCCAAGATTCCGGAGGAAACCATGCTTAAACGACTGATCGTTCTCGCCTTCGCGAGCTGCGTATCGATGTCGGCGTCCGCTGCATTCATCCGATATGACCTGAAGGACGTGACCGCCAACGACGACACGGTACTGACCGGCTGGTTCGTCCAAAACACGACCAACCAGGCCATCGCCTTCTACGACATCCACAGCATCTTCCAGGACTACATCCCGGCCGTCGACTCGAACGTGACCGCGGCGACGATCACGGTGCCTGGTGGCCCGACCAGCTTCGATGCGTGGTCCGAGAACAATGGCTTCAGTCATGCGGAGCTGCACCTGGTCTTCGGTCCGGGCACGACGCCGGGCAGCTACGCCTTGTCGGGCTGGGAAAACGCGCTATCGCTGTTTCCCGGGCCGGACCCGACGTTGATCGGACATTTCTTTACCGGTGGCCACGTCGAACTGGGCCAGATCGACCCGGGCCTGCTCGCGCTGCTGGAAGCGGGCAACTCGGGCTTCGAGGAAGTCGTGCCGGATCCGGTGCCCGGCGGGACCGTGCCGGAACCGGCCAGCCTGGCGCTGGTGGCGGCCGGCCTGGGCCTGATCGGCCGGATGCGCCGGCGCACGACACCTGCCGCCGCCTGACATGCACGTGCCGGCAATGCCGGCGAAGTTCGTCCGCCGGGCGGGCTTAACCATCATGGAGTCAACATGCTCAAACGATTGATTGTCCTCGCCCTCGCCGGCGGCGTGTCGATGTCGGCGTCGGCCGGGTTCATCCAGTACGATCTGAAGGATGTGGTGGCCGACGACGGCACGGCGCTGACCGGCTGGTTCGTGCAGAACACGACCAACCAGGCCATCGCGTTCTACCGCATGCAAAGCGCCTTCCAGCGCTACATCCCCGCTTTCGACTCGAGCGTGACGTCGGCCACGATCACTGTGCCGGGCGGGCCGACCAGTTTCAGTGCCTGGTCGGAGAACATCGGCGACTACCACGGGAACCTGTTCCTGACCTTCCGTCCGGGCACGAAGGCGGGCAGTTATGCCGTGTCGGGCGTCGAGTACAGCAAGTTCCTGTGGGGAGATCCGAACGACCCGCCGGCCAGCCACGAGTTCGTGTCGGGCCACGTCGAGCTGGGCCAGATCGATCCGGGTCTGCTGGCGTATCTCGAGGCGGGCAACACGGGCGTCACGGAAGTCGTGCCGGACCCGGTACCCGGCGGCACCGTGCCGGAGCCGGCCAGCCTGGCGCTGGTGGCGGCCGGCCTGGGCCTGATGGGGCGGTTGCGCAAGCGCTCGACACGCACCGCGGCCTGAAAACAAAAACGCCGGCAAGCTTGCCGGCGTTTTTTCATCTGCGAAGGCGTGCTTACTTGACGCCGCGCCAGCCGATGTCGCGGCGGTACAGCGCGCCGTTGAAGTGGATCTTCTCGACCGTCTCGTAGGCCTGCTTCTGCGCCATCTTGACGCTGTCGCCCAGGCCGACGACGCACAGCACGCGCCCGCCCGCCGTCTGCAGCGTGCCGCCGACCAGCTGCGTGCCGGCGTGGAACGTGACCGACTCCGGCGTCTCCGGCGGGATGCCGTCGATGATGTCGCCCTTGACCGGCGTGTCCGGATAGCCGGCCGCCGCCATCACGACGCCCACCGCGGTGCGGCGGTCCCATTCCAGTTCGACCTTGTCCAGCGTGCCGTTGCAGGCGTGCTCCAGCACCGTCACGAAATCGCTCTTCAGGCGCGTCATGATCGGCTGGGTTTCCGGGTCGCCCATGCGGCAGTTGAATTCGATGACCTTCGGATTGCCGGCGGTGTCGATCATCAGGCCGGCGTACAGGAAGCCGCTGTACGGAATGCCGTCCTTGGACATGCCCTGGACGGTCGGGTTGATGATCTCGCGCATCACGCGTGCGTGCACGGCCGGCGTGACGACCGGCGCCGGCGAATACGCGCCCATGCCGCCCGTGTTCGGGCCCTGGTCGTGGTCCTTCAGGCGCTTGTGGTCCTGCGACGTGGCCAGCGCGACGATGTTCTTGCCGTCGCACATGACGATGAAGCTGGCTTCCTCGCCGGCCAGGAATTCCTCGATCACGATGCGCGCGCCGGCGTCGCCGAAGCGGTTGCCCGACAACATGTCGTCGGCCGCCTGGTGCGCTTCCTCGAGCGTCATGGCGACGACGACGCCCTTGCCGGCGGCCAGGCCGTCGGCCTTGATGACGATCGGGGCGCCCTGGGCGTCGATGTAGGCGTGCGCCTGGGCGACGTCCGTGAAGGTCTGGTACTGCGCGGTCGGGATGCCGTGGCGGTGCATGAAGGCCTTGGCGAAGTCCTTCGAGCTTTCCAGCTGCGCCGCTTCCTTCGTCGGACCGAATACCTTCAGGCCGCGCGCGCGGAACAGGTTGACGATGCCGGCGGCGAGCGGCTGCTCCGGGCCGACGAGCGTCAAGCCCACGTGCTCGGCGACGACGAAGTCGGCCAGCGCGGCCGGGTCGGTGATGTCGATGTTGACCAGGCGCGCATCGCGCGCGGTACCGCCGTTGCCCGGTGCGACGAAGACCGTCTGGATGCGATCGGATTGGGCCAGTTTCCAGGCCAGGGCATGTTCACGGCCGCCAGAGCCGACTACCAGGATTTTCATGGATTGCTTTCGCTGCCAGGCAGATGCCTGTGTGGATGACTTGAATGGGCCGAGCCGCGCTTATTCCTCGATCACGGCGTTCGTGTAGACCTCCTGCACGTCGTCCAGGTTTTCCAGGGCGTCGAGCAGTTTCTGCATCTTGAGCGCGTCTTCGCCGGTGAACAAGGTTTCCGTGTCCGGCTTCATGATGACTTCGGCGGAATCGGCCTTGAAGCCGGCCGCTTCCAGGGCGTCCTTGACGCCGGCGAAGGCGTTCGGGTCGCACAGCACTTCGAAGCCGCCTTCGTCGTCGGGGAGCACGTCGTCCGCGCCCGCTTCCAGCGCCGCTTCCATCAGCTTGTCTTCTTCCACGCCCGGCGCGAACAGGAACTGGCCGACGTGCTTGAACATGAACGACACGGAACCTTCCGTGCCCATGTTGCCGCCGAACTTGCTGAACGCGTGGCGGACTTCGGCCACGGTGCGCACGCGGTTGTCGGTCATGCAGTCGACGATGATGGCGGCGCCGCCGATGCCGTAGCCTTCGTAGCGGATCTCTTCGTAGTTCACGCCTTCCAGGCCGCCCGAGCCGCGCTGCACGGCGCGGTTGACGTTATCCTTCGGCATGTTGGCGTCGGCCGCCTTTTCGATGGCCAGGCGCAGGCGCGGGTTCGTGTTCGCATCGCCGCCGCCCATGCGCGCGGCCACGGTGATTTCCTTGATCAGTCGGGTCCAGATCTTGCCGCGCTTGGCATCAGTCGCGGCTTTCTTGTGCTTGATGTTGGCCCATTTGCTGTGTCCAGCCATGTCGAGTCATCCTTGAAACGGTATCGGTAATCCTCGACATTTTAGCATAGGGGCACCGTCAAAAAACTGTCAGGGAAACAACAACATGGGGCGGAAGCGGGGCGTTTCCGGGGCGTCGCCGGCCGCCGAAACGGAATGCCCGTACAATCGCCGGATGAGCAAAACCGCAAGTGAACTGTCCGCCGCGCCCCCCGCGCTGGGCGGCCTGGCGATCGCCATCGGCGGCGCCGTCCTGTTTTCCACCAAGGCCGTCGTGGCCAAGCTGCTGTACCGGTACCACATCGATGCCGTCACGCTGATCGCGTTCCGCATGCTGTTCTCGTTCCCCGTGTTCGCCGGCGTCGCGCTGTGGAAAATGCGCACCGAGGCGCCGCTGTCCGTGTCCGACCGCTGGCGCCTGGTCGGCCTCGGCCTGATCGGCTACTACCTGTCGAGCTACCTCGATTTCCTCGGCCTGCAATACATCTCGGTGGGGCTGGAGCGGCTGATCCTGTTCCTGACGCCGACGTTCGTCCTCCTGATCACGGCGCTCGGCCTGAAACGGCGCATCGCGCGCGCCCAGTGGATCGCGCTCGCGCTGTCGTATTGCGGCATCGTGCTCGTGTTCGCGCACGACCTGCAGGGCGGGGCCGGCAGCACCGTGACCGGCTCGCTGCTCGTGCTCGGGTCGGCGGCCAGCTACGCCGCGTACCTGCTGGGCACGGGCGAGATGGTGCGCCGCATCGGCTCGCTGCGCCTCGTGGCGTATGCGATGTCGGTGTCGAGCGTCGCCTGCATCGCCCAGTTCTTCATCCTGCGGCCGGCAAGCATGCTGGTGCAGCCGCTGCCGGTGTACGGGCTCTCGCTCGTGAATGGGATATTCTGTACCATCTTCCCCGTCTTCATGACGATGGCCGCGGTCCAGCGCATCGGCGCGACGACGGCATCGCAGGCCGGCATGATCGGCCCGGTGTCGACGCTGTTCCTGGGCTGGGCGCTGCTGGGGGAGCCGATCACGGCCGTGCAACTGGGCGGCACGGCCCTCGTGCTGGCCGGGATCTACCTGCTGTCGCTGAAAAAATAACTTCCATAACGAGAACGGAACGGAACATGAAACCTCGCATCGCCCTGATCGCCCACGACAAGAAGAAAGACGACATGATCGCGCTCGCCGCCGAGTACGTGGATTTCCTGCGCGGCTGCACGCTGTCGGCCACCGGCACGACGGGCGGGCGCCTGATCAACGAGCTCGGGCTGGATGTGAAGCGCATGCATTCGGGCCCCGTCGGCGGCGACCTGCAGATCGGCGCCCAGCTGGTCGAGGGCGAGATCGACTGCGTGATCTTCCTGCGCGACCCGATGACCCCGCAGCCGCACGAACCGGACATCAACGCCCTCGTGCGCGCCTGCGACGTGCACAACATCCCGTGCGCGACCAACGTATCGAGCGCGCACCTCGTGCTGTCGCAGCTGCAGACGCAGGCCGCGGCCGGCTGATGTCATCCATCCCATCCGCAGGGAGAACCGCATGACGACGGCAAAGGCGATCCGCTTCGCGCGCACCGGCGGCCCCGAGGTGCTGGAATACGTGGACGTCGAGGTCGGCGATCCCGGCCCCGGCGAGGCACGCGTGCGCAACCACGCGATCGGCGTGAATTTCATCGACACGTATTTCCGCTCGGGCCTGTACCCGCTCGACCTGCCCAACGGCCTCGGCCAGGAAGCGGCCGGCGTCGTCGAGGCGGTGGGCGAGGGCGTCACGCACGTGCGGCCGGGCGACCGCGTCGCCTACGCGGCGCGCCCGAACGGCGCCTACAGCCAGCTGCGCGTCATGCCGGCGGACGTGCTCGTGCGCCTGCCGGACGCCATCTCGTTCGAGACGGGCGCGGCGATGCTGCTGCAGGGCCTGACCGTGCAATACCTGCTCAAGCAGACGTATGCCGTGCAGCCGGGCGAGACGATCCTGTTCCACGCGGCCGCGGGCGGCGTCGGCCTCATCGCCTGCCAGTGGGCGCGCACGCTGGGCGTGAACCTGATCGGCACCGTGGGGTCCAATGAAAAAGCGGCGCTGGCAAAGCGACATGGCGCCGCCCACGTCATCAACTACGAGGTCGAGGACGTGGTGGCGCGCGTGCTGGCGATCACGAACGGAGAAAAAGTGCCCGTTGTCTACGATTCGGTCGGCAAAGACATGTTCACGCGCTCGCTCGACTGCCTGCGCCCGCGCGGGCTCATGGTCAGCTTCGGCAACTCGTCCGGGGCGGTGCCGCCGTTCTCGCTGAACGAACTGACGTCGCGCGGCTCGCTGTACGTCACGCGCCCGACCCTGCAGAGCTACGCGGCCACGCGCGAACAGCGCGAGGCGATGGCGGCCGATCTGTTCGACGTGGTGACGAGCGGGCAGGTGAGCATCGAGATCCACCAGCGCTTCCCGCTGGCGGACGCCGCCCAGGCCCACATCGCCCTCGAAGGGCGCCGGACGACCGGCAAGACGATCCTGCTGCCATGAGAGAATTCAGCGACGACAACGACCCGCCGGCCGATCCGCAGCCGGCAACGGAACCGCGTTTCGGGCGGCTGCTGGTGGTGTTGATGCTGGCGGTGCTCTTGATCGTGGGGATTACGTTTCTTTCGGAGGCGTATCTGGGCTGAGGCTGGGCTGCGGATACTGCGTTAAGCCGTCGAGGATACGGCGCCCGAACGTCGTCCCCGCGGAGGCGGGGACCCAAGTTATTTCGCGCTACCGAGACGTATGCAACTTGGGCCCCCGCCTGCGCGGGGGCGACGGTATTTGCGCTGTCGAGATGCATGCAACTTGGGTCCCCGCCTGCGCGGGGACGACGGTATCGCGGGGGGCGACGGTACGTTTAGCCGTTCTGCCGCGGCTCCTGCTTCAGCTCGACCACCCGCGACCCGCCGTTCGGCCCCGGAAACCCTTCGAACGCGCTCTGCACGAGCGCCGGCATCACGGCCGGCGTCGACATCTGGCGGCTGACGTTACGCACCGTCACGTCGAACAGCCGCTTGCCGTCCGTCGCCGACGCGATCGAGAGCTGCAGCTGGCGGTGGTAGCGGTGTTCCTCCTGCACGTCGTAGGCCGGCATCGGCCCCCAGAACGGGTCGTAGAACGGGCTGTACCAGCCGCCCCAGTAGCGCCGGTGCCAGCCCATGTAGGCGAAGCGGGGCGAGTAGTACATCGGTGCGTAGGTCGGGTAGACGACCTGCGTCGGCACGTCGATCGTGGTGAAGCGCATCGACACCTTCAGCGCCGGGGCGCCCTGCGCCTCGTGGAAGCCGAGGCGCGCCAGCTGGGCGCGCACGAGGTTTTCGTAGCTCTGCAGTTCGAGCGTGTTGTCCTGCGGCGGCGGCGCCTCGAACGCGTAGCTCTTGTCGGGCAGCTGGGCGGGCCACTGGTTGAAGGTGGTGACGTCACTGCGGATCGTCGTCGCACAGCCGCCCAGCAACAGGGAGAGCGCGGCGACCGCGGTGATCATGGTACGTTTCATGACGAGCTCCATCGATGGTTCCCGGGAGGTCCGGTTTCAATTCCTGTAATCGGTCTTGTTCAGGAGATCATATTATTCCCTATGCGTGATATTCGTCGATACATTTACGCCCGGTTACGACCTGTACATGGCGATACATGCGAATGGTGAGGAAGG
>Ga0308161_1005771_pt1 | contig 10730 bp, 8 predicted proteins | sample PhyFR2_FD_201034 | JGI IMG/M metagenome (GOLD analysis project Ga0308161, IMG submission 201034) | Phyllosphere microbial communities from UC Gill Tract Community Farm, Albany, California, United States - DLSLF.R2 | ecosystem: Host-associated > Plants > Phyllosphere > Unclassified | place: USA...
GCGCAATCCGCATGACGCCAGCCGCATCGCCGGCGGCTCTTCCGGCGGCTCGGCGGCGGCAGTGGCCGGCGGCCTGGTGCCGCTGGCGCTGGGCTCGGATACCAACGGCTCGATCCGGGTGCCGTCGTCGCTGTGCGGCATCTTTGGCCTCAAGCCCACCTTCGGCCGCCTGCCGCGCACCGGCAGCTTTCCCTTCGTGCACAGCCTGGATCACCTCGGCCCGTTCGCGGCCGACATCGATGACCTGGCGGCGGTCTACGATGCGCTGCAGGGGCCGGATGCGAGCGATCCGGCCTGCGCGCCACGCGCCGCCGAGCCGGTCGGGCATGCCGCGCCAGCGATCTGCGGCGAGCGGGTGGCGGTGCTGGGCGGCTGGTTCGGGCGGCAGGCCGGGGACGCGGCGCGGGAAGCGGTGCAGCTGGTTGCCGCCGCGCTGTGCGCGGCGCGCAGCGTGGAATGGCAGGGCGCGGAAGCGGCGCGGTCGGCGGCATTCCTGATCACCGGTTCCGAGGGCGGCGCGCTGCATCGCGCCCGCCTGATGCGCCAGTACGAGGATTACGAACCGCTGTCGCGCGACCGCCTGATCGCCGGCTCGCTGATGCCGTCGGCCTGGCTGGCGCAGGCCCAGCGGGTGCGCCGCCGCGCCCATGAGGAAGTGATGGCGCTGTTTGCCGGCGCCGGCCTCGATTTGCTGATCGCGCCGGCCACGCCGGTGCAGGCCACCGTGGCCGGCGCTTCCACCCTGCAGATCGGCGGCCGCGCCTTGCCGCTGCGCGCCAGCATGGGCCTGCTGACCCAGCCTATCTCCTGCATCGGCCTGCCAGTCTGCACCGTGCCGGTCTGGCCGGCCAGCGGCGAGCCCGGCCTGCCGATCGGCGTGCAGCTGATCGCGCCGCCATGGCGGGAAGACCTGTGCCTGGCGGCGGCGCGGCTGCTGGCGCGGCAGGGCGTAGCCATGGCGCGGGAGCCGGGAGTGTTTGCCTGATGGCTGCGCAGCCATGGCGCCAGGCGCCGGCGAGCGCGGCCAACGACAGCCCGGCCACGCTGGGCGATGCAGCCTACCTGCGGTTGAAGGACGAGCTGTTTGCCTTCCGCCTGCTGCCGGGCGAGCGCTTTTCCGAAACCGCGATGGCGACCCGGCTCGGCATGTCGCGCACGCCGCTGCGGCAGGCGCTGGCGCGGCTGCAGCGGGAAGGCTACCTGGACATGGATGCCAGGAGCGGCTGGTCGGTCAGCCTGCTGGACTTCGAGCAGTTCGATCATCTGTACGACCTGCGGCTGGTGCTGGAGACGGCGGCGGTGCGCCGGCTTTGCGAAAGCGCCGCCGCGCATGACGCGCTCGACACCCTGCGTGACTTCTGGCTGGTGGCGCCAGAGGCGCGCCTGGACGATGGACAGCGCGTGGCCCAGATGGACGAAGCCTTCCACACGGCGCTGGTGGCCGCGGCCGGCAATCCGGAAATGGCGCGGGTGCACGGCGACGTCACCGAGCGCATCCGCATCCTGCGCCGGCTCGACTTTTCCAGCGCCGGCCGCGTGGCCTGCACCTATGACGAGCATGGCGCCATCCTGCGCGCCATCCTGGCGCGGCAGCCGGAGCAGGCCGTCGTGCTGCTGCGGGACCATGTCGAGGCCAGCAAGACCAAGGTGCGCAACATCACGCTGCACCGGCTCTACACCGCGCGCGACCAGCGCCGCTGACAATTTCATGGAGGAAGGGATGACTGCAAGCCGAAAACGCGAGGTCGATGCCGCGCCGTATGCCTACCGTTATGCGCCGGAGCGCACCGCGCTGGTCGTCATCGACATGCAGCGCGACTTCATCGAGCCCGGCGGCTTCGGCGCGGCGCTGGGCAACGACGTGGGCACGCTGTCATCCATCGTGCCGGCAGTGGCGGCGCTGCTGGGCCATGCGCGCACGCTGGGCCTGCTGGTGGTGCATACCAGGGAATCGCATCTGCCCGACCTGTCGGACTGTCCGCCGGCCAAGCGCCTGCGCGGCAACGCCGCGCTGCGCATCGGCGACGCCGGGCCGATGGGCCGCATCCTGGTGCGCGGCGAGCCGGGCAACCAGATCCTGCCCGAGGTCGCGCCGCTGGACGGCGAGCTGGTGATCGACAAGCCCGGCAAGGGCGCCTTCTACGCCACCGGGCTGGACGCGATGCTGCGCGAGCGCGGCATCAGCCATCTGCTGCTGGCCGGCGTGACCACCGAAGTCTGCGTGCAGACCACCATGCGCGAAGCCAACGACCGCGGCTACGAATGCCTGCTGGTGGAGGATGCGGCGGCCAGCTACTTCCCCGCCTTTCACGAAGCGACGCTGTCCATGATCCGCGCCCAGGGCGGCATCGTCGGCTGGACCGCGCCGCTGGCGGCGCTGCTGTCGGCATAGCGCAGGGGCGCAGCGGCGGCGGACGGAGCCGGCGGCGCATTGCGCCACAGCGTGATGACGCCCAGGCCGGCGGCCAGCAGCAGGCCGAGCGCCACCAGGATCAGCCAGGCCGGATGCAGGCGCGGCGCCACCTTCACCGGCGGCAGGATCACCCGGCCCGACGGCAGCGGCTGGCCCAGCAGCCCGGCCAGGTCGGCCACCAGCTGGCGCGCGCCGGGCGCATCGGCCGCGCCATCCCAGCCCGACAGGTCGGCCGCCTGGATGCTGCGCAGGCCGGGCGGCGGCGTCACCTGTTCCAGCAGCACCGGCACCAGCGCGTGCCGGGCGCGCCCCTGTTCGGCCTGCGCGGCGACCTGGTCGCTGTTGACCGAGTGGCGCGACCACAGCACCACCATGCAGCGCGCTTCGGCATCGTCGCCAGCCTGCTGCAGGCGCACGCTCCAGCCCTGCGCCTGCAGCAGGCTGGCGATGCGGCGCGCGGTATCGCCGTCCTCTTCGGCGTAACTCAGAAAAACGTCGGGCATTGCAGGCTCCGTATTGATGTAGAACGCCTGACGGAATGTCTGTGGCGTGCTCGCGCTGGCTTGCCGTTCCGCGCGCATGGCCTGCGCCGGCGCGCCTGGCCGGAAAGCGCCGCGCTGATTGCGTCAGCGCCTTCTCAGTTGCGCCGGCGTTCCCTGGTCTTGCGCAGCAAACGGGCGGCATCGATGGTGATGACCTGCCCAGTATAGCGATGCATCGCCTCCATCAATTGCGCGGTCCCGCCTCCGGCGTCGAAAGCGTTCGGGCTCTCCGACAGCGTCATCAGCCATACCCGGTCGCTGCCATGCGAAAGCGCGGCATGGAGCTGCCACTGTCCCGCCTCGGCGAAAGGGTCGCCGCCAGCCGGCATGGCCTGGTCGGGCAGGCAATACGCCACGGTCCTTGGATGACCGCGGATGCGCAGGTAGCGCGACAGCCAGTGCCGGCCGGCGAAGGCGACCGCCTCGCGCAGGAAGCGCTCCTCGCCGAACGGCAGGCGCAGTTCCAGCCGCATGCCGCGCGCCAGCGCCGCTTCGGCAAACAGCAGGCTGCCGCCGCAGGCGCCGTCACACAGCGCCAGGTCGCCCGGACCGGCGTTGAGCAGCGCCAGGCGCAGCGCGATTTCAGCGGTGGCCAGCGGCGCCATGTCGGCCGGGAAGCGTTCCCGCGCGCAGAGCGGCGCGTCCAGCATCGGGCCGGCGAACAGCACGATCCAAGGGGCGCGTGCCTTCATGGCGCCGTGTGCCGCGGAAGGGCCGGCGTCATGCCGGCTCGCTGCGCCAGGCGGCGTTGCAAGCGGGTGTTCCCCGGGTGCGGGAGAAGGGCGGCATGACCTGCCCATCCAATACGAGCGGTCAGTTTTCTTTCCGGCGTCGCATGACGGCACTGCCTATCAGCAGTCATCATGGGTGGGTACTCCCGGCAGGGCAATCAGGATGCGCCAGGATGGTATGGGAACGCGCCTGGCACATCGGCCGGCGCTGTATGAACAAGAAACCTCGGGTCTTAATCATTTGGCGAATAATTGTGCGTTTGTCGCAATTAATAAGAAAACCAATGTAAAAGTCTGCCCAAGGCGGAATTTGCAGTTTCTCAAGCTTCGCCGGGAAATTCCCGGCGGCGCTCTTCAAGAGGAAAAGGAGCTTCGGACTGTCTTGAACCAACGATGCCCAGTGCGCCATGGAATCAGCATGAGGCAGCAGGGCGGTAGCGTCATTTATGTAGAAAAAAAACGAACAAATATCCTTCTATGGGTTTTGTTGCGTTTAAGCCGTGGCAGCCGGATGGCAACACCCAGTCGCGGCAGTGCTGCGCGACGAAAGGTCGAAGACAACATGGCGCCGGCGGGAAGGCATCGTCTCGCGGCGATACTTTTTCATGGCGCGTGCAGAACTGTCAGCAGGGTCGCCGCCGGCTGAACGGCACCCTTGGCTGGCAGGGGCCTGGAAAACGCATGCAGATCGACAGCGCCCGGGCAGTTCCTTTTTTACCTTTCATTTAGATTCTTAAAAGAAATATTGCATTGATATAATCTGGCGCGTTCGTGCCGATGCAACCAACCGTGGCTGCGACCCGTGTGTTTCCCGATCCGGGAGGCTCCTGACTTTGACGATACAAACCAATGCGCTTTACCGGGGTACTTTGCGACTGGAATGATGAAAGGGGCTTCGGCTTTATCGTCCCTGATCAAGGCGGCGACAGGATTTTCGTTCATGCCAAGGGATGCCGACCAGGCACGCCTCGTCCTCAGTCCGGACAACGATGCAGCTTTGAAGTGCAAGTCAATGCGCAGGGAAAGAAGCGGGCGCACAACGTCGAGCTCATCAGGAAAGCGGTGAGCCGGCCACGTCCCGGACGACCGGATGGGCCAGCCAAGTGGGGCGGAGCAAGCTATTTCGCGATTCCGCTGTTCCTCTGCGTTTTCCTGGCGGCCGCGATGCGATGGCATGTTCCGCGCTGGGAGCTTGCCTGGTACGTCATCGCCAGCCTGATCACCTACCTCGTCTATCGCCACGACAAGCAGGCTGCGGCCGCGCATGCCTGGCGCACGCCGGAAAGCACGCTTCTGCTGCTGGGCCTGTGCGGCGGCTGGCCGGGCGCGATCGTGGCGCAGCAGCGGCTGCGCCATAAATCGGTCAAGCAGTCATTCCGCTGCGCCTTCTGGATCACCGTCGTGGTGAATGTGGCGCTGTTCCTTTACCTGAATTGGCCTCGTGGCTTGCGCGCCGGCTGGTAAGCCGCCAGCAAATCAGCCCGGCAATTTGTGCAGGGCCACCGGCGCAAACCCATGATTCAGCGGCCCGTGCCCGCCGCCGACTTGCACATCCGCCCCGTGCCGGATCGCCTCGACCACATAGGCCCGCGCCAGCCGCACTGCTTCCGGCAACGCATGCCCCATCGCCAGATGGCAGGCAATGGCCGACGACAGCGTGCAGCCGGTGCCATGGGTATTGCCGCTGGCAATGCGCGCGCTGGCGTAACGCTGCGGCGCCTGGCCGGTTTCCAGCAGCAGATCGACCAGTTCCTCGCCCGCCAGGTGGCCGCCCTTGAGCAGCATGGCCGGCGCGCCCAGCGCCAGCAGGTCGGACGCTGCCTGCGCCAGTTCGGCTTCCCGCGTCACGGGCCGGCCCAGCAGCAGGGCGGCTTCGTCCAGGTTAGGCGTCACTACCGTGGCCAGCGGGAACAGTTCGCGCACCAGCACCGCCACCGTTTCGCGGGCGATCAGCGCGTCGCCGCTGGTGGCCACCATCACCGGGTCCAGCACCACTTTCGTCCAGCCGTAGCGGCGGATCGCCGCTGCCACCGCCAGCACCACGTCCGGATCGTGCAGCATGCCGATCTTCACTGCGTCCACGCCGATGTCGGTGGTCACCGCGTCGATCTGCTGGGTCAGTAGCGATGCCGGCAGGGCCTGGATGGCGGTCACGCCCAGGGTGTTCTGGGCCGTGATCGCGGTAATGGCGCTCATGCCGTAACAGCCCAGGGCGGCGAAGGTCTTCAGGTCGGCCTGGATGCCGGCGCCGCCGCCGCTGTCGGAGCCGGCAATGGTCAGGACGCGAACGTAACGCTGCGATGGTGCGGGAGAAGCGGGCATGGACATGGCTGGTGGAAGGCGTGGTGGATGGAACGACAAACAGAACCGGAGGAAACCTTGCTCAAGGGTATGATAATTGCATGGAACTTGCACGCGGCAGCCAATTCTATCAAGGCAGGCGCGCCTGACGGCCACGGTTTTCCTTACATGGACTAGCGCAGGAACAATACTGGCGGCCGGCGATTGAGAGATAGTTTTGACAATAAACACGTTTTCCAGGTGACGCCGGACGGCAGACATGCATGCTCCCCGCCACACCAAACCATCACAAAGACACGAAAAATGAGACGATCAATGGACAAACTTCTGGTCTCGCGGCAACTGCCCAAGCGCACCATGGCGCTGGTGCTGGCCGGGGGCCGCGGGTCGCGGCTGGAGCGTCTGACGGACAAGCGCGCCAAGCCGGCGGTGTATTTCGGCGGCAAGTTCCGCATCATCGACTTCGCGCTGTCGAACTGCCTCAATTCCGGCATCCGCCGCATCGGCGTGGTGACGCAGTACAAGTCGCATTCGCTGCTGCGCCACCTGCAGCGCGGCTGGAGCTTTCTGCGGCCGGAAATGAATGAATTCATCGACCTGCTGCCGGCCCAGCAGCGCGTCAGCGAAACCCACTGGTATCGCGGCACTGCCGACGCGGTCTACCAGAACCTCGACATCATCCGCGGCTACGCCCCGGAATACGTGGTGGTGCTGGCCGGCGACCATATCTACAAGATGGACTATTCGCTGATGCTCCTGGACCATGTCGAACGCGGCTCGGGCTGCACGGTCGGCTGCATCGAGGTGCCGCGCATGGAAGCCACCGCCTTCGGCGTGATGGCCATCGACAGCAACCGGCGCGTGGTCGACTTCGTCGAGAAGCCGGCGCAGCCGCCCGGCATGCCCGACAACCCGGACATCGCGCTGGCCAGCATGGGCATCTACGTGTTCAATGCCGACTACCTGTACCGGCTGCTGGAAGACGACCTGAAGGACCCTTCCTCCAACCACGACTTCGGCAAGGACATCATCCCCAAGGTGGTGCGCGACGGCAGCGCCACCGCCCACCCGTTCAGCATGTCCAGCATCCCGCCGACGGAAAGCGCCGAGCACATCGCCTACTGGCGCGACGTCGGCACCGTGGACGCGTTCTGGTCGGCCAACCTCGACCTCGCCACCGACAAGCCGGAGCTGGATCTGTACGACCGCGACTGGCCGATCTGGACCTTCCAGGAGCAGCTGCCGCCGGCCAAGTTCCTGCCCGATGAAAACGGCGTGCCCGGCAAGGCGGTCAATACCTTGGTCTCCGGCGGCTGCATCGTCAGCGGTTCGGACATCAACCAGGCGGTGCTGTTTTCCAGCGTCACCGTGGACACCCACTGCGTGATCAACCAGGCGGTGATCCTGCCGCAGACCAAGATAGGCAAGAACTGCCGGTTGACCAAGGTGGTGATCGACCGCGGCTGCAACATCGAGGACGGCACCGTGATCGGCGAAGATCCGGAACAGGATGCCCAGCGCTATTTCCGCACCGAAGACGGCGTGGTGCTGGTCACCGCCGACATGCTGGGGCAGGGCGGCGCCGCTCCTGCCGCATGATGCGGGTACTGCAGGTCTGCGCCGAACTCTATCCGCTGCTCAAGACCGGCGGCCTGGCCGACGTCACCGGCGCGCTGCCGCCGGCGCTGGCGCTGCTGGGCTGCGACACCCGGGTGCTGGTGCCGGGCTTTCCGGCGCTGCGCGACGGCATCGTCGAGCAGCAGCTGGTGACGGACCTGTCGGGCCGCTTCGGGCCCGAAACGGTGCGGCTGTACTGCGGCCTGCTGCCGGGCAGCGCGGTGATGGTGTACGTGATCGACGCACCCCAGTTCTACGACCGGCCCGGCAATCCCTATTACGACAGCGAAGGCCGGGACTATCCCGACAATGACCGCCGCTTCGCGCTGCTGGGCCGGGTCGCCGCCTGGCTGGCCGAGGGCGGCGACAGCTGGTGGCAGCCGCAGGTGGTGCATGCGCACGACTGGCATGCCGGCCTGGCGATGGCCTACCTGAAGGCGCGCGAGCACCAGACCGGGCGGCGCCTGGCCGGCACCGTCTACACCGTGCACAACCTGGCCTACCAGGGCATCTTCGGCGACTGGTCCTTCGGCGCGCTGGGCCTGCCGGATTATTTCTTCAACCTGTACGGCCTGGAATACCACGGCCAGGTGTCCTTCATGAAGGCCGGGCTGTACTACGCCGACAAGCTCACCACCGTCAGCCCGACCTATGCCCGCGAGATCCAGCGGCCGGAGCAGGGCTGCGGCATGGACGGCCTGCTGGCTTCACGCGCGCATGACCTGCACGGCATCATGAATGGCGTCGACCCCGCCGTCTGGAACCCGGTGTCGGACCGGCTGCTGCCGGCCAATTACGATGCCGCCGACCTGTCCGGCAAGGCCGCCTGCAAGCGCGAGCTGCAGGCCGCGCTGGGCCTGGCGCAGCGCGCCGATGCGCCGCTGTTCTGCGTGGTGAGCCGGCTGGCGGAGCAGAAGGGCCTGAACCTGGTGCTGGCCGGCCTGCCGGCGCTTGTTGCACGCGGCGGCCAACTGGCGCTGCTGGGCAGCGGCGACCCCGGCATGGAAGCGGCCTTCCTCGACGCCGCGCGCGCGAACCCGGCCGCCGTCGCGGTGAAGATCGGCTACGACGAGGCGCTGTCGCACCGGCTCATCGCCGGCGCCGACGCGATCCTGGTGCCGTCGCGCTTCGAGCCCTGCGGCCTGACCCAGCTGTATGGCCTGGCCTACGGCACGCTGCCGCTGGTGCACCGGGTCGGCGGCCTGGCCGACTCGGTGGTCGACTGCAGCCTGGAAAACCTGGCGGAAGACCGCGCCACCGGCTGCACCTTCGACGGCTTCACGCTGGAAGCCTACGAGGCGGCGCTGCGGCGCGCCTTCGCCCTGTTCGCCCGCCCCGACGACCTGGCCCAGGTGCAGCGCTGCGCAATGCGGCAGCAGTTCAGCTGGGACGTGGCGGCCCGGCAGTACCTGGCGCTGTATGAGCAGGTGGCGGTCCCGGCCTGACGGCATGGCCGGCGTGAGCCCGGAGGGCGCGCGGCCGGCTTGACAAGCTGTCAGCAGGCGGGACTGACAAGTTGTTGTAAATCAACCGCACGGGCGCTTGTCGCCTGCGCTATCCGCCCCGGCTCGTGTACGCTTGCGTTCCTGGGCAACGATGCCAACCCTTCCAAACCGCTCGCGCCATTTCCCTGTCCTGTCGAAGAAGACGGCAGCCGGCGCCGATGCGGTCAATGCCATCTTCGTCCATCACCTGCCATTCCATTCCGTCCTGATACCGACCAACCATGGCCCATTCCGAATTCGAGTACGACCGCGTTGCGCATGACGTTCATACCCTGATGCGCTCGATCGCCAACAAGCTGATGTACGCCGTTGGCAAGAACCCCGCCGCCGCCCGTCCCCAGGACTGGCTGCGGGCCGCCGAACTGGCAGTGCGCGACCGCATGGTCGAGCGCTGGATGAAAACCACCAACGAGTATTACGCGCAGGATGCCAAGCGCGTTTATTACCTGTCGATGGAATTCCTGATCGGCCGCACCTTCACCAATGCGCTGCTGGCGCTGGGCATTTACCAGGAAGTCAAGGATGCGCTGCGCGCGCTGGACATCGACATCAACGAACTGGCCGAGCTGGAGCCGGATGCGGCGCTGGGCAACGGCGGCCTGGGCCGGCTGGCGGCCTGCTTCCTCGACTCGATGGCCACGCTGGGCATTTCCGGCATGGGCTACGGCATCCGCTACGACTACGGCATGTTCCGCCAGCAGATCATCGACGGCCGCCAGGTCGAGGCGCCGGACTACTGGCTCTCCGGCGGCAACCCGTGGGAATTCCCGCGCCCCGAGGTGCAGTACCGGGTGCGCTTCGGCGGCCGCATCGAGAAGGAGGGCGACAAGGTGCGCTGGCTCGACGGCGAGGATGTGCTGGCCATGGCCTACGACACCATCATCCCCGGCTACGGCACCGAGACCACCAACACGCTGCGGCTGTGGTCGGCCAAGGCCACCAGCGAGATGGACCTGTCGGCCTTCAACCAGGGCAACTACTTCGCCGCGGTGGAAGACAAGAACCATTCCGAGAACGTGTCGCGCGTGCTCTATCCCGACGACTCCACCCAGTCCGGCCGCGAGCTGCGGCTGCGCCAGGAATACTTCTTCGTCTCGGCCAGCATGCAGGACCTGATGGCGCGCCACCTGCGCAACGGCCACAGCTTCGACAGCCTGCCCGACCATGTCGCGGTGCACCTGAACGACACCCATCCGGTGCTAGCGGTGCCGGAGCTGATGCGCATCCTGCTCGACGAGCACCAGCTCGCATGGAGCCATGCCTGGGGCCTGGTGCAGCGCATCTTTTCCTATACCAATCACACCCTGATGCACGAGGCGCTGGAAACCTGGCCGGTGGAGATGATGGGCCGGCTGCTGCCGCGCCATCTCAACATCATCTTCGACATCAATGCCGACTTCTTGAACAGCGTGACCGCGCAGTTCGGCCATGACTTCGAGCTGATGCGGCGGCTCTCGCTGATCGACGAGCATGGCGAACGCCGGGTGCGCATGGCCTATGTCGCGGTGGTGGCCAGCCACAAGGTCAATGGCGTGTCGCGCCTGCACTCGGAACTGATGAAGCAGTCCATCTTCGCCGACTTCGCCCGCGTGTTCCCGGACCGCTTCAACAACAAGACCAA
>Ga0308161_1005772_pt1 | contig 10728 bp, 7 predicted proteins | sample PhyFR2_FD_201034 | JGI IMG/M metagenome (GOLD analysis project Ga0308161, IMG submission 201034) | Phyllosphere microbial communities from UC Gill Tract Community Farm, Albany, California, United States - DLSLF.R2 | ecosystem: Host-associated > Plants > Phyllosphere > Unclassified | place: USA...
GCGGGCTTTTTGCTTTGTGCCATCGGCAAACGAAATTGGGCCCCCGTCTGCGCGGGGGTGACGGAGGGCGGGGTGACGGAGAGGCGGGGTGACGTGCCGGCAGTGCCGGAAAGGACATGGGTTCAATGTCCGGAGCGACGAAACGCACGCCAGCTGGTCGCACACCGCGGCAATACCGCCGCAGCCCTCCACGCAATGCTGTCCCGTTGCGAATTCACCCGGACATGCCCGTCAAATGATTAAATTTTTTTGACTTGGTTCAACAAAATTACAATATGGACATTGCGAGCAGTTAAAATCAATACGATCACCCGATCGACGCTCAGCTGCCCAACCATGTTTTCCTTTCCCGACGCCGGACCTGGCATCGTCCCTGCCATGACCGCCCTGTACGGCCTGCTCGCCGCGACGTCGTTGTCCGTGAAACTTGCCGCACGCGGTGCCGCGCCCGGCATGCTGAGCCACCAGGTAAACGCGTGGTGGCGGATCTTTCCTGTCGTCAGTCTCGCGTTGCTGACCTATCCGACGGGCCTGCATGTGCTGGCGTACCTCATCTGCCTGCTCGCCGTGCTCGAACTCGAACCGTATCATCCCGGCGGCCGCACGCGTTTTCGCGTCGGTGCCGCCGGCATCGTCCTGGGAAGCGCCGTCGCCGGCCGCTGGACGCCGGTGTTGCCGGCCGCGCTGCTGTGCGGCGCCATCGCGGTGCTGTGGCTGCGTGGCCGTCGGCGCCAGGTTGCCGCCTCCGCCGTGACGTGGTCGTCGATCGTGGCGACCGCCGCCGCGATGCAACTGCTCGTCGCCTACGCGGCGCTGCCGTTCGGTACCGGCACCAACCTCGCCTGGCTGTTCTACCTGTTCATCCTGACCGCGCTGAACGACATCGGCCAGTTCGTGGCCGGCAAGCTGTTCGGCCGCCACAAGATCGCACCGACGATCAGTCCCAACAAGACCTGGCAGGGGCTGGGCGGCGGCATCGCGATGTCGCAGGTCGTCAGCCTCGGCCTCGGTTCGTATCTGTCGCTGGCGGCGCCGGCGACGCTGGCGGCGTGGGGCCTGCTGCTGTCGCTGGCCGGATTCGCCGGCGACCTGTTGTTCTCGGCGGCGAAGCGCCACCTCGCGATCAAGGATTTTTCGCAGCTCATTCCCGGCCACGGCGGCATCCTCGACCGGGTCGACAGCCTCGTCCTGACCGCGCCCCTCCTGTATTGGCTGCTCCGCAGCATCGAATAAGGACCTCACATGAAAATCGAGCATTCCATCGCCTGGACCACGTCCGAATCCGGTTTCACCGGCAACGACGGCACCCGGCTGTTCTACCGCGCCTGGCAGCCGGCGGCGCCGGCAACCGACCGGCCGCCGCGTGCGCTGATCTTCCTGCATCGCGGGCACGAGCACTCGGGCCGGATCGCGACCCTCGTCGAACGCTTCGGCCAGCACCAGGACTGGGCATTCGCCTACGACGCGCGCGGCCATGGCCACTCGCCGGGCGCACGCGGCGACGCGCCGGATTTCGCCACGCTGGTCGACGACCTCGACGCGTTCGTCCGCCACGTCTCCGCCCGCCACGGCATCGCCGTGGAGGACATGGTCGTCGTCGCCAACAGCGTGGGCGCCGTCGTCGCCGCGACCTGGGTGCATGACTACGCGCCGCGCATCCGCGGCCTCGTGATGGCGGCCGCCGCGTTCGAGATCAAGCTGTACGTCCCGCTGGCCAAGCCGGCGCTGCGGTTCGCGCGCCGCTTCAAGCCCGACCTGTTCGTCACGAGCTATATCCGTCCCGGCATGCTGACGCACTCCGCCGAGGAAGCGCAGGCGTATGCGGCCGACCCGCTGATCGCGAAAAGCATTTCGGCCAGGATCCTGCTCGAACTGGCCGACACGGCGCAACGCATCGTCGCCGACGCCGCGGCCATCGACGTGCCGGTGCTGATGCTGGCCGCCGACAAGGATTACGTGGTCAAGGAGGCGCCGCAGCGCCTGTTCTTCGAGCGCCTTGGCTCGTCGCTCAAGCGCTACGTGCGCATCGACGACTGCTTCCACGCCGTGTTCTACGAGCGCGACACGACGGCCGCGATGCAGGCCGGCCGCGACTTCGTGCGCGACTGCTACGCGGCCGCGCCGGTCCCGGCGTCGCACTATGCGCACGCGGACCGCGACGGTCCCGCGGCGCGGCGCTACGCCGCCCTGGAGCGCAACGAGAGCGGCGGCGCCGCGACGCGCGCCTGGTTCGGCCTGCAGCGCCGCATGCTGGGCGTGCTCGGTCCTTTGAGCGACGGGATGCGCATCGGCCTGGCGCAGGGCTTCGATTCGGGCGCGTCGCTCGATTACGTCTACCGCAACGAGGCGGGCGGACGCCTCGGCATCGGCAAGATGATCGACCGCGGCTACCTGGACGCCGTCGGCTGGCGCGGCATCCGCGTGCGCAAGACGCAGCTGCAGCGCGTGCTGGCCGACTGCATCGACGCGCAGCCGCAAGGGGAGACGGTACGCATCCTCGACATCGCCGCCGGCTCCGCGCGCTACGTGCTGGAGACCGTCAAGCGCTTCCAGGACCGGCCGCTCGAGGTCACGCTGCGCGACTACATGCAGCACAACGTCGACAACGCGCGCCGCCTGGCCGCCGAACTACAACTGGCGACGCCCGTGACCGTCGAACGGGCCGACGCGTTCGACGCAGCAAGCTATGCGGATCTGGAAGGGCGCTACGACATCGCCGTGGTGTCCGGCCTGTATGAACTGTTCAGCGACAACGAGACGGTGCTGGCGTCGTTGCGCGGCGTACTGCGCAGCCTGAAACCGGGCGGCTGCCTGATCTACACCGCGCAGCCGTGGCACCCGCAGCTCGACATGATTGCCTACACGCTGACCAACCACCGCGGCCAGCCGTGGAAGATGCGTCCGCGTCCGCAGGCCGAGATGGATGCGCTGGTCGCGCTGGCCGGCGGCCGCAAGGAAGCGACCGCGATCGGCGTCGAGGGGATCTTTACGGTGTCGCTGGCGAGGAAGAGCGCAGCGCCCGGCGCAGGCGGTTGAACACGGTCAGCGCCGACAGCAGCAGCGCAAGACCCAAAAGGCCGTTGCACCACACCGGCGCGACGGCCGCGCCGACCAGCAGGGCGATCAGGCCGAAGGCAAAGGCGCGGTCGCTCTTGCCCATCGGGCCTTCGAAGCCGCGCGGCGCGCCGATGGCTTGCGCCAGCACGCCGGCGAATTCGGCCAGCAGCCCGGCGACGACGACGCCCACCACGAGCGGCGCCGACAGGCCGGCGGCCAGCGCGAACGGCAGGTAGAGCGCCACGTCCGACACCTGGTCGCAGATTTCGTTGAGCAGCGCGCCGAGCCTCGTCTTGTTGCCGGTCGCGGTGGCGAGCATGCCGTCGATGGCGTTCAGCGCCATGCGCAGCAGCAGGAACAGCGGCAGGCCGAACCACAGCCCCGTCGCCGGTGCGACGGCCAGCGCCGCGCCGTACGCCACCGACAGCGCCATCGCGCCGAGCGTCACCCCGTTCGGCGTGATGCCCATCCGGTGCAGTGCGCCGATCAGGGGGCGCAGCAATTGCTGGAAGCGCGGTTTCAACTGGTAGATCGAGATGGACATCGGCGGTTCCTTCGAAGATAGATGCGTGAAATGAGACGGCTGCGGCTGTACCCCATGGCGCAGTGCACGTACACCGGATGGCCGGCCGCATGCAGCCGCGCCAGCGCGGCCAGCACGGCGCGCAGCTGGCTCGGACGCGGCGCCTGCAGGTCGAGCAGCGGTACGTGCAGGTAGCCGGCATGCCGCAACAGCACGGTCTCGGGCAGTTCGCCCGACAGGTCGATGACGCGGCAGCCCGGCGGCAGGCGGCGCGCCTCCGCGTCGGTGAGGCGTCGGCCCGTCCACAGGTCGGGCGCATGCTCGGTGATGGCGGGCCGGCCGCGTTCGCGCACGCGCACGAGCGCCCACGTCAGCCGGTACCCGGCCAGGTAGGGCCAGAACAGCAGCCAGGCGTGGAGCGGATGGCGGCCGGCGCGCTTGGCGAGGAAATCGGGGCGGCGCGCGGCGTATGCCACCGCCACCAGCAGCAGGCTGGCCGCCGCATACGCCGCGATCCAGCTGTGCAGCGCCGCCACGCCGACCAGCATGACGAGTCCCGCGCCGAGCGCATAGTAGCAGGCGACGGTCGTGCCGCGCGTGGCCCCGGGGCGGATGGCCCACGCGGCGGCGGCGCCCAGCAGGAGGCCGCCGGCGACGTCCGCCACGTGGTGCTGCCAAGTGAACACGGTGCTCGCGGCCACCAGGACGAGCCAGCCGCCGAGCAGGGGGCGCAGCGCGCCGCGGCACACCGGACGCAACGCCAGCCACACGATCACGCAATACGCCACGTGCAGCGACGGACACTGGTTGTAGGGGCGGTCGACGAGGTCGAGCCAGTGGAACAGCGCGGCGGGCACGGCGTCGGCGACCGGAGGCCGGACCGCGCCGAATTGCGCCGGCAGCGCGGCGAACGCGAGGCAGCCCGCGACCGTGACGAGCAGCAGGCGCCGGCTCGCCACCCGCAGCGCCTCGCGGCCGCGGACGAGGAAGAACACGAGCGTGAACAACAGGCCCGAGGTGGCATACGGGATCACCATCCACGGCACGAACGGGATGGCGGCATCGAGCGGGATGGCCAGGCTGCGCCGCGCGCTGTGCTGCGCGGCGAGCAGATTGCACAGCGGGTAGCAGATGCTGAAGGCGAGCCAGTTCAGCGCCAGGTGCACGAGGCGCAGACGCACAAGCACGTGGCCGTCCGGCGTCCGCGTCCGTCGCGCTTGTGATAATTTTTGCATTTGGGCATTATGCATCCGATGAACACCCATGAACAGTATCGGCGCTGCCTCGTGCTGGCGGGCGGCGGCTTTCGCTTCGCCTATTATCTCGGCGTGCACGCGGCGGCGGAAGACAGCGGCCGCAAGCCCGACGTGCTGCTGGCCAGCTGCGGCGGCGCGATCGCCGCGGCCGTGATCGCGGCGCTGCCGGATGCCGGGGCGCGGCGCGACTGGATGGCCGGACCGGACATGTACGCATTCCTGCGCGCGATCCGTTCCACGCCGCGCGCGGCGCCGCTGCGCACGCTCGGTGCCGCCGGATTGCGCTGGCTGCGGCGCGCGCCGGCCGCGCGCGGCGCCGACCTGCTGCGCGACTACCTGTTCGAGCTGCCCGACGCGTTGCCGCTGCCGCTGCCGCTGCAGTCGCGGCCGGACGACGACGCGCCGGCGCTGGCCATCGTCGGCGCGCGGCTGCTGTACGACCCGCGGCAGGCGGGCGCGCGGCGCGGCGCGCAACCGCTGTTCGGCGAAGTGGTGTTCGGGCCGGAACGCGTGGCGGCGCTGCTGGACGGCACCCCGGCCCCGGCCGCGGATCCGCGCTGGAGCGCCGGCGCCGTCGATCCGTTGCTGCGCGTCGAAACGGACGTCGCGCCCGCGGATGCCGCCCGCATCTCGATCGCCGACATGTTCTACTTCCGCAGCCACGCCGTCGCGGGCCGGCATTACAGCGGCGGCGTGATCGACCTGTTTCCCATCGAGCTGGCGCGGCGGCTGGCGCGCGAGGTAATCATGGAGCGCAAGATGCCGTTCAACCCGTGGCTCGCGCTGCCGGCGCTGCGTACCGTGTTCGGCATCGACGGCGCCGCGCGCCTGCGCCACATGCATGCGCAGGCCGCCGACGCCTGGTTCGACACGCGCGATGCGCGGGAGGTGCTGCGCGCGCACGGCATCGGCAAGCGCATCGACTGGCGCGGCAACCGCGTCGAGCTGGTCGTGCCGCCGACGCTCGACGCACATGCCGCGCAGGTGCGCGCGCAATGGGATTACGGGTACCTGAAAGGGATGGCGGCGTTCGCGGGAGGCACGCAATGAGAATCATGATCATCGGCGGCACGAGCGGCATCGGCCTGGCGCTGGCGGGGCACTACCACGCGTGCGGTGCCGAGCTGGCGCTATGCGGGCGCGACGTCGGCCGCCTCGATGGCCATCCGCTCGCGCGCGACACACGCGTACGCACGATCGCGCTCGACATCGGCGACCGCGCGGCGGTGGACGCCGCCGTGCGCGCGTTCGGCGCGGACGGCATCGACATGCTGGTCGTGACGGCCGGCCAGTATGCCGACGCGGCGGGCCTCGCGGCCGACCCGGACCTCGGCCCCGCGCTCGTGCGGACCAACGTCGCGGGCCTCGTCCACGCGTTCGACGCCGCGGCCGCCCTGATGCGCGCGCAGCGGCGCGGCCAGCTGGTGGCGGTGGCGTCGATCGCCGGCCTGCTGAAGGAATATCCCGGCGGCTCGCTGTACAGCGCCAGCAAGCGCGCCGCCATCGCCATGTGCGACGCCTACCGCAAGGCGCTGGCGCCGTTCGGCATCGCGGTGACGACGCTCGTGCCGGGCTACGTCGACACGGCGCGCCTGCGCGAACTGAACGGCGGCGACGCGAGCGCCAAGCCCTTCCTGGTGCCGGAAGCGACGGCCGTTGCCCGCATGGCCGCCGCCATCGACGCGCGCGCCGAGCGCTGCGTGTTCCCGCGGCGGCTGCACCTGCTGGTGCGGCTCTTCAACCTGCTGCCGCTGCGGTTGCAGCGGCTGCGCCGCAAGTAGCCGCCGCGCCGGGACACGCGCCGCTCAGGACTTGAAGCTGCCGTCGTTGCGCGCGATGGTGCCGCCGCAGCTGCCCGGCGTGCTGAACTCGCGGTTGCCCGACGTCGTGGACTGATTGCTTTCCCACGTCGCCGTCGACCCGTTCCACTTCACGTACTTGTACTGCACCGCGGTGTTCGGCGGCAGGGTGACGGTGCCGGTCCAGGGCACGTTGGCGCCGCTGCCCTGGATCGTCAGCGCGGCGCCGTTCGCCGGCGCCCACGACCCGAGCGCGGCCGCGCTGCCGACCACCCGCAGGCTCTGGCCCACGACCGTGCCGGCATTGGCGATCGTGAAGCTGACCGTGCAGTTCGACGTGCCGGACCCCGGCGTCGTCACCGACAGCGCGCCGCCCGCCGCGGACACGTTGGCCGCCGCGTCGAACGCCTGCACCGCGTAGGCGTACGTCGCGCCGGCGGCGACGGCGGTGTCCGTGTAGCTGGTGGCGGACACGCTGGCCACCCGGGCACCGTCGCGCAGCACGTAGTAGCCCGTCACGCCCACGTTGTCGGTCGCGGCATTCCAGGCGAGCGACACGGCATTGGTGCCGACGGCCGTGGTGCGCAGGTTGGCGGGCACCGCCGGCGCGGCGGTGTCGGCGGCGCATGGATTGCTGCCCGTCGTGACGGCACCGTTGTTCACCGCGGACAGTCCGGTGCCGAGCGCGTAGTTGGCGCCGCCGTGGTTGTCCCACGTGCCGGCATTGTTGTTGAAGACGGCCTGCAGGCCCGTCGCGCTGCCGAGGTTCACGGTCGACGCCATCCAGCCGCTGCACGCCGCCGCCATCGCCAAGCCCGGGGACGTCGTCCATGTGCCGCCGGTCGGCGCGTAATGGATGTTGGCCGTGCTCCAGCCCGAGGGCAGACGGTAGTAGACGGTGGCGACGTTGCCGGCGGCCGTCGTGACCTGGCGTGCGCCCGACGCGGCCGACGCGTTGCCCGCCGCATCCTTCGCGACCACGGTGTACACGTAGGTGCTCGACGGTGCCAGGCCGCCGTCCGTGAACGCGGTCGACGCGACCACACCGGCCTGCGCGCCATTGCGATAGACGACGTATTGCGTGACGCCGTAGTTGTCGGTGGCCGCCGCCCAGGTCAGCGCGACGGAAGTCGGCGTCACGGTGCCGGCGACGGGCTGGCCGGGTGCCGTCGGCGCGACCGTGTCGGCCGGCTTCGTCGTCACGCTCGTCACGGCGGAGCGGGCGGACACGTTGGCCGCCGCGTCCTGTGCCGTCACGCTGTACGAATACAGCGTCGCGCCCGCCAGGCCGCTGTCGGTGTAGCCCGGCGTGCCGACCGTGGCCACGGCCGTGCCGTTGCGGTATACCGTGTAGCCCGTCACCCCGACATTGTCGGTGGCTGCCGGCCATGCCAGCGTGACCGAGCGGTCGGTCAGCTGCGAGGCGACGATCGTGCCGGGCGTACTCGGCGCCTGCTTGTCGACCACGAGGAACGGATACGTGCCGGCCACCTTGCCGTTGACGTCCTCGACGAAGCCGGAACCGGTCGACGACGGCGAATACGTGCCGGCGCCGACGAACACCTGCTGCATCTCGCTGCGCGTGACGTTGCCGCGGCTGTCCGTCATCTCGACGTAGTAATCGAGCAGCTGGTTGCGGAAGCCCGCCAGGTACGCGTAGTACAAGTCGCCCGTCTCCTGCGCGGGCAGCACGGCGAGCGTGTCGCGCGTGCCCGGCACCCAGTCGACACCGTTGATGTCCGGATGCAGGTCGCGCATCTTCATCGGCACGCTCTGCCAGGCCCCGACGTTCGCCGGCGCGATCGACAGGCCGGCGCTGCCCGCCAGCGCGGCCGGATCGTAGACCTTGTACGTGTCGTCGTTGGCGTCGATCGTGTTCGACGCGTGCGCGCGCACCTTGACCACGGCGCCGGTGATGCCCGAGACGTCGTAGCCGTACGTGTACACGGCGAAGTCGCTGCCGTAGTGCTGCACCGTCCAGCCCTCGGCCTTGGAGGCGTTCACCGAGCCGGGGTTGTACGGATAGCGCTGCGGCCACCACACGGACGGTCCGGTGCGGTCGCGCGCGGCGTTCGCCTGCACGTACGGTTTCGTGAACGCCAGTGAATTGTTGAAGGCGAGCGTCGGCTTGACGTCGTCGTCCTTGTTTTCGTCGTAGTAGCCGAAGCCGGAATCCATCGCCGGCAGCAGGAAGTACCAGCCCAGTTCCGCCGGGTTGGCGCCGCCGGCGTAGTCCTTCGCGGCGTCGCCCTTGACGGGCGCCGCCATCATCCATGGATTGAGCTGGTTGCCGGTGTAGGTCACCTGCCTGTCCAGCGCCGTCGCCGGCGACCAGTGGTTCGGGTGGCCGTCCAGCCAGATCTGCTCGGCCGTCTTGGCGTAGTTGAGCGCGGCCTGCAGCAGTGCGAAGTTGCGTTCCAGGTAGTGCCAGCCGTATTCGAACGACACGGTCGCGCCCTCCTGCACGCCTTTCAGGTTCGTTTTCGGCGCGAGGCTCATGCCGGTGACGCGGTTGAAGTCGGCGAACTGGCCTTTCCAGATCAGGAACGGCAGGTGCCAGTGGTACCAGGTCGGATCGGACGAGGAGTCGCGCGTGTCGACCCACGAGCCGTCCTGCACGTGCTGCACGTCGCTCGCCGGGATCGGATTGGCGCGCAGGTATTCGTCGATGCCGAGACAATAGCCGCTGCCGGTGCACGTCGTGTTGTAGCCGGCCTGCCAGGTCGACAGCGAACCCGCGCGGCCGCTCGAATTGTCGCCGTCGTGCGCGATGACGTAGAACTGGCGCGGCTCCAGCGTGGCGTACGGCGCGATCTCGTCGACGGTGGTGGCGCCTTCCCAGCCTTCCAGCCACGAGCCGTTCTGGCTGACGGGCACGCCCGCGATCTTCGTCACGGCGCCGGTGGCCGGGTCGACGTGGCGCACCCAGTGCGGCGTCGACGCGAACGGGAACTTGTTCACGATGACCTGCTGCTCGTGCGCCATCTGCGCGGCCACCCAGCTGCCCGTGGCCGACGTGTTGCGCAGGTCGGCGCGGTTCGGCGGCGACGTCAGGGTGTCGCCGGCCGCGTCGTAGCTCGCGTACGGATAATCCTTCAGCGTGCGCGAATAATGATTGTTGCCGAGGACGGACCACTGCACGCCGAGCTTGGCCAGCGTGGGAACCAGGCGTTCCGAAAAGCCCAGCTCCGTCGGGAAGTAGCCTTTCGACGAGACGAAGTTCCCGCCCAGGAAAGACGACTGCGCCAGGACGGCGTTCTGGAACAGCAGGTCCTTGAGGAAGTAGTCAGCGCCGACCAGCGGCCCCATCGAGTGGTGGCCCGTGAAGTGGATCGTGTCCAGCGTGCGAAAGCCGTTCTGCGTGCGCAGCGCCGCCACCGTGTTCGACCAGGACTGCCCCCACGCCGGATTGCCGTAGCCGGGCACGTTCTGCAACGTCGCCAGGCTCTGCACGTTGTTGACGACGGCGCCGGACATGGTGACGTGCACCTGGCCGCGCGCGCCGGACCACGACTGCATCTCGTTCGCGACCTGCATCGGCCAGGACTGGTACGCGCCCGTCTTGGCGTCCGGCGTGTAGTACGACACCAGGTCGTCGTGCGGCATGATGCCCCCGCCCAGCGCCGCCGGCAGGTAGTAGCGGTAGCCGGACGGCGGGCTGTTCTTCAGGTTGATCACTTCGCCGTCGGCCATGTAGCGCACCGGCGCGCCGACGGCCGTGGCGTCGTATTTCGCGACCGGATCGACGGCGTAGAACGGCCAGAAATTCGGCATGTGATTGTGGTACACGTGGGCCGCGGGAATGGGGCCGGCGTGGCTCGCGCCCGCCATGGACGCAACGAGGCTGGCCACGCAGAGCGCAGCCGGGGTCTTCCGGAAATGCATGAGATTCTCCAGTCGGATCGCGCTTGCGGAAAACGGCGGCGCGCCCAAGCGCGCCGGGCGCCGCCGGTACTCGAACAGGGTCAGGCGGGTCGGGCGGGCGGATCGCCGGACGGGCTTGACGCCGCCGGCGCGATGCCGAAGAAGGGAAGGGGAAGCGGGATGCGACGATACCGTACTGCGGCCGTGCTGCTGCAGATTGCCATGATGT
>Ga0308161_1005773_pt1 | contig 10724 bp, 10 predicted proteins | sample PhyFR2_FD_201034 | JGI IMG/M metagenome (GOLD analysis project Ga0308161, IMG submission 201034) | Phyllosphere microbial communities from UC Gill Tract Community Farm, Albany, California, United States - DLSLF.R2 | ecosystem: Host-associated > Plants > Phyllosphere > Unclassified | place: USA...
GGGGCAAGAGCTGGATCGCCTTCGAGGCCGACGGGGCGCCTTTGACGCCCGAGCACGGGGGACCTGCCCGCCTACTGGTGCCGCACCTGTACTTCTGGAAGAGCGCGAAGTGGGTGCAGGGGCTCATCACGATGCCCGCCGACAAGCCGGGCTTCTGGGAGCAGAACGGTTACCACCTGCACGGCGACCCCTGGCGCGAGGAACGGTACGGGTGACCGCGCGCACCGCGGCCTGGCACACCGCGACGGTCGTCGCCTCGCGCCCCGAGACCGCGACCGCCCGACGCATCGAGCTCGATGTGCCCACGTGGCCGGGCAACGAGGCGGGTTCGCACCTCGACGTGCGCCTCACCGCACCCGACGGCTACCAGGCGAGCCGGTCGTACTCGATCGCATCGGCGGGCCCGGGCACGCGCATCGTGCTCGCCGTCGACGAGGTGCCCGACGGGGAGGTCTCGCCGTTCCTCGTCCACGATCTGCGCGAGGGTGACCGGATCGAGGTGCACGGGCCGCTCGGTGCGTTCTTCATGTGGACGCCGTCCGACGACCCCGCTCCGGTGCAGCTGATCGCGGGTGGCTCTGGGGTCGTCCCGCTCTTCGCCATGGCCTCCGCGCACGCGGCGAGCGCCGACGAGACCCCCTTCCGACTGCTGTACTCCGTCCGCTCGCCGGACGACGTGTTCTTCGCCGACGAGCTCGCCACCCTCGTCGACGACCGCTTCACCCTCGACCTCGTCTACACGCGCCGAGCTCCAGCCGACGCGGATCGGGCACCCGCACGACTGACCGCCGAGGGCCTGCGCGCCGCGGTCATCCCCGCCGATCAGCAGCCGCGCGTCTTCGTCTGCGGACCGACCCCGTTCGTCGAGGCGGTCGCCGGCTGGCTCATCGAGGCGGGTCACGCATCCACCCGCATCCGCACCGAGCGATTCGGAGGCTCCTGATGACGCTTCTCGACGGCAATGCCCTCGCTGGTCGCCTCGACGATCTGCTCGGCTGGGACGCCACGGCATCCGGGATTCGATGCACCCACTGCGGGCTGACGGGACTGCTCGCGACGGCGGCCGTCTACGCCTCGGCGATGGGGGCCGTCGCACGGTGCCGCGGGTGCGAGGCCGTGCTTCTCACCGTGGTCGACGGTCCCGACGGCCGCTCCTGGTTGGGGCTCTCGGGCGTGAGTGCGGTGGAGATGCACCGCGCCTGACCCGCGCGTTGCAGCGGAGCATCGGGCTCCGAAATACTCGAGCGCAGCGGCACCCGGCCATGGGGTCCGGAGCGACGAACAGGGGGCGGTCGATGAGCGACGCGCGGGCAGGGTGGTACGACGACGGTTCCGGGCGCATGCGCTGGTGGGACGGGCAGCGGTGGACCGAGCAGTTCCAGGAGCCGGCCGCCCCGCAACCGGGCGTCGCGGGCTTCATCGAACGGGCGCAGGCCGACGCCGTCTCGGGCGCGCAGCCGCGTCCCGCCCAGGACGGGTTCAGTTACGTCGTGCTCCAGGTGGTGCTGAGGGAGAAGTTCTTCGGCACGGGCTCAGGCAACCTGACCGAACTCGAGAACGTCATCAACCGCCAAGCCGCGCTCGGTTACCGCCTGCACACGATCACGACCGCCTCGTCGGGGAGCACCGGCTTCGGCGGCGGAGACCGGATTCAGGCCACGATGGTCTTCGAGCGGCAGGGCTGACCACCCGGCCGGTGACGAGGATCCCGCGGCGCCGTGACCGATGATCCGGTCACCACTCGCGTGCCTTCGAGGTGCATCGCGGCTGAACACTTCGCACTCGTGCTGGACACGGGGCGACGAGGAGGGTTTCATGCTGTTGTGTGAGCGCTCCCAGAGGCGATCGCTCCACTTACCGCCGAGCAGCAGAACATGAAAGGTTCACTCATGGGGTACGTCACGACGGACGACGGCGCGGAGATCTTCTTCAAGGACTGGGGCGATCACGACGCTCAGCCCATCGTGTTCCATCACGGGTGGCCCCTGTCATCCGACGACTGGGACGCGCAACTGCTCTACTTCCTCAACGAGGGCTATCGCGTGATCGCGACCGACCGACGCGGCCACGGTCGCTCGTCGCAGATCGGCACCGGTCACGACATGGATCATTACGCGAGCGACGTGAACGCGGTCGTCGAGCACCTCGACCTGCGCAACGCCGTCCACGTCGGCCACTCCACCGGTGGCGGACAGGTCGCCCGCTACGTCGCGAAGTACGGCGAGCCCCAGGGCCGTGCCGCCAAAGCCGTGCTCGTCGCGGCCGTTCCGCCCCTGATGCTGCAGACTGACGAAAACCCCGAGGGTCTCCCGATGTCGGTGTTCGACGGGTTCCGCGACGCCCTCGCCGCCAACCGCGCGCAGTTCTTCGAGGATGTGGCATCCGGACCCTTCTACGGGTTCAACCGCGAGGGCGTCGAGGTGCAACAGCGAGTGATCGACAACTGGTGGCGCCAGGGCATGACCGGCAGCGCCCTCGCCCACTACGCCGGCATCAAGGCGTTCTCCGAGACCGACCAGACCGAGGATCTGAAAGCGATCTCGGTGCCCGTGCTCGTACTGCAGGGGGACGACGACCAGGTCGTGCCCTACCAGGCCGCCGCCCTCAAGCAGGCCGAGCTGCTGTCGAACGCGACGTTGAAGATCTACGAGGGCTACCCCCACGGCATGCTCACCACGCACGCCGACGTGATCAACCCGGACATCCTGGCGTTCATCCGCTCCTGACCGCCACCCGACGGCGCTCGCGGCACCCCGCGGGCGCCGTCGGCAGGAACCAGAAAAGCCCCGGCGAACCGGGGCTTTTTCTGCGGAGACGGAGGGATTTGAACCCTCGGTCCCCTTACGGGGACTCCACCTTAGCAGGGTGGTGCACTAGGCCTGACTATGCGACGTCTCCAGGTGATCGACGCCCTGCGGCGCGAACACACCGGTCCATACTAACCGGATGCCGCCCGGCATTCGAACCACGTCCGAGATGCCGGGCGGCGAGGGTCAACCGCGGACGTTTCCGTTCGAGCAGGTCGCCTGTGCGGCGGTCTGCCCGGCGATGCCGCTCGGCAGCTGGATCGCGTCCGACGTCGGGGCCGGGGAGGCCTGGGCCGTCTGGGTGGGCGCGGGGCTGGCGGTGTCGACCGGCGCGGGAGCCTGCGTGGGCGCCGGGGTGGCGTTCTGGTCGACGACCACGCCGTTGCCGTCGCTGAGGTTGCCCGAGAGCTCCAGCGGCTGGTTCGCGGCGAGGGCCGCCCACAGCGTGTCGGCGTCGGTACGGTCGGGCACGACGCGGTTGGGGTTCGAGGGATCGGTGTACGTCGGGTACTGGATGAACACGATCTCGTTGAACGGCACGTCCTTGACCGCGGAGGCGATCTGCACCAGCGTCAGCGGGTTCGTCAGCGAGGTCGACGGGTCGACGTTGCGCAGAGCGGTGGAGGCGAGCTTGTAGAGCGTCGCGGGGTTCGACAGCACGTCCTGGCTCTTCAGCTTGTTGGCCAGACGCGACATGTACTGCTGCTGGTTCGAGATGCGCCCCAGGTCGCCGCCGTCGCCGACGCCGTGACGGGTGCGGAGGAACTGCAGGGCGTCGAGACCCTGCACCGTGCGCATGCCGGCGGGCCAGTCGATGCCGGTGTAGCGGTCCTTGATCCCGTTCGCGATGCAGACATCGACACCGCCGATCGCGTCGGTGATGTTGATCACCCCGCCGAAGCTGACCTTGGCGGCGAAGGGAATCTCGAGGCCGCTGAGCTCCGAGACCGTCTGCACGACGCACGAGAGGCCACCGTACGAGAACGCGGAGTTGATCTGCTGCTTGCTCATCGCCGAGGTCTCGTTGCCGTCCTTGTCGGTGCACGAGGGGATCGGCACCATCAGGTCGCGCGGGAACGAGATGACCGTGACCCGGCGGGGCGCGTCGGAGATGTGGACCAGCATGTTGACGTCGTTGAGGCTGCCCTCGGAGTCGGCACCGGTGCAGCGATCGCCGAAGAGCTGGGCGAAGCTGGGCTCGCACTCGTCGGTGCCGACGAGGAGCATGTTGACGCCGCCCTTGAGCTCGCCGAGGTCCGGCGGGACCGCCGGCTGACCCTTGAGCTCGACCGCGTCCGCGGTGAAGCTCTGAGTGAGGTCGACCGCGGCGTACGCGAGGACCGCACCACCCGACACGAGGAGGACGGCGAGGGCGATCGCCACGCCGCGGAACAGCTGCGCGAGGGGCCCCGGCGAGGTGAGTCGCCCGTGGCGCGCGACGGTCCGCTGACCGCGCGGGGTGGAGGTCTTGCTCACTCGGGTCCTTTCGAGACGGATGCCACCGGCCCGGCAGCACGTCGACCCGCGGCACGGCCGGAGGTCGCAGTAATACTAGGGATCAGGATCTGTGAATCCCGTGAAGATCGGGCGTTTCGGCGCGGGTCAGGTGCGGGAGGCGTCCCGACGGTGCGTGATCGAGACGACCCGGGTCAACGAGTCGCGCGGCGTGGGCCCAACGACGTTCTCATTGCGCTCAGCCGGTGATAACGACGAAGCGGACCCCTGCGGGGCCCGCTTCGTCGTTGCGGAGGGTGTGGGATTCGAACCCACGGGACATTGCTGCCCACTGGTTTTCAAGACCAGGTCCATCGGCCGCTCGGACAACCCTCCCGAACGACCCGAGTCTACCGAGCCGCGAACTCGAGGTCGCACGACAGGACCCGCGCGAGGCGGCCCCGGGCGAGCGAGCGCCCGGGACCGCCTCATCGCTCAGCCCAGCGGGCCGTAGGCCGCGGGCGTCGTGCGGGCGTGGGTCGCCTGCTCGAAGCCGTAGGCGAGGCCCAGGAGGGGACCCTCGGCGAAGTCGCGGCCGAGGAACTCGAGGTTCACTCCCCCGGTCGACGCCTCGGTCGAGAGCCCCTGGCCCATCGGCACCGTGACGGCGGGCAGACCCGTGTTCGGGCTCAGACGCATATTCGTGCCGATGGTGCCGTAAGGGTTGCCGGTCGGGTAGACGACGGCATCCAGCTTCTGGTCGTCCATGAACGCGGTCATGATCTGCTTGCCCTTCGCGAGCTGCAGGGTGTGCGAGCCCTGCGGACCGGCCCATGCCTGATAGGTCGACTCGGTGACGGCGGCGCGCTGACCGTACGGGTTGCTCGCGCGGCCGGGCACGATATTCGGCGACTGCGAAATGGCGAGCAGACTGCGCGCGCTCACCGTCGGGTCGAGGTAGGCGGTGATGTAGTTCTGCAGGTCGTGGTTGAACTCGGGACCACTGCCGCTCCCCTCGCCCACGATCGCCGAGAACCCGTCGGGTGCGGTGACGGCGACCACGGTCGCACCCCGTGCCTCCATGGCCGCCTTCGCCTGGGCGAAGAGACGCTGGGTGGTGGGGTTCGTTCCGAGCATCGACGCGATGTAGCCGATCTTCTTGCCCTTCAACGACTCCCCGTCGAGGTACGACGTGTACGTCTCGGGGACCTTTCCGGCCTGGCGTGCGGTGACCGGGTCACCCGCGTCTTCGCCGACGACCGCGTCGAGGGCGATCGCGGCATCCTGGACCGAACGGGCGATCGGACCACCGGTGTCCTGCGAGAGGGCGAGGGGCACGATGCCGTCGCGACTGGCGAGACCGACCGTCGGGCGTACGCCCACGAGCTGGTTGTAGGTCGAGGGGATGCGGATCGACCCGCCGGTGTCGGTGCCGAAGCCGATGCCGGCGAGGTTCGCCGCGATCGCGGCTCCCGTGCCGCCGCTCGATCCGCCCGAGGTCTGGGTCGTGTCGTACGGGCTCGACACGGTCAGCGCGGTGCCGTCGGGCTGGAACGCCGACCACTGCGACGACAGGTTGATCGCGAACTCGTCCATCGAGGCCTTGGCCACGATGACGGCTCCGTCGGCGCGGAGCCCCGTGACCATCGTCGCGTCGCTCGAGGTCTGGTTGCCGCTCCAGCAGCCGCAGCCGGCGGTGGTGGGCATGTCGGCGGTGTTGTAGTTGTCCTTCAACGCCACCGGGATGCCGAGAAGCATGCCTGTCATGCCCTTCTCGGCGCGGATGGCGTCTGCTGCCGCTGCGGCGGCGAGCGCGACCTTGCTCGTCGTGATGATCGAGTTGAGCGGTCGCACGCCGGTCGGGCGCACGACCTTGTCGTACGCGGCGATGCGGTCGAGGTACTGCTGGGTCAGCGAGACCGAGGTGATCACGCCCGCGTTCATCGCCGCCTGCATCGCCACGGCATCGGCCTCGACGATCTGGAAGGGACCGTCGTCGTAGATGATGCGCTCCGACAGCAAGGCGAGATCGGATGCCGTCACGGCACCGTCGTCGTCGAGGTCGAAGCCCGCGGCATCCGCCCATCCGGCATCGCTCGAGGTCATCCCCAGGTGGGGGGCAAGGGCTGCGAGGTCGGCCGTCGTCACCTGGGCATCGCCGGTGACGTCGAGCTCGGTGTAGTACGGGACGAGGAAAGGCGCGGCGGACGGCGCGGGCGCGGGGGCGGCGAGCGCCGCGGTGGGGGCGACGACGGCCCCGGCGACGACGACACCGATCGAGGCGGACACGGCCAGAACACGGCGGGCCAGGGGGGTCATGACGGATCCTTCGCGGAAGAAGACGGACGAACGGGACGCGGTCATTCCTGCACCGCCTCACGGCGGCGGAGGACGAACAGCGCGCCTCCGGCGATGAGGGCGACGCCGAGAGCACCGGCGATCCACCACGGCGTCGCATCGACACCGGTCGTGGCCAGGTCGCCCGGGCCCTTCGCCGCGGGGGCGGGAGTCGCCGACGCGGACGCGGACGCCTCGGGTGAGGGCGCGGGTGACGACGTGGACGGCTGCGGAACGGGGACGGGTGCCGCCGCGATGACGACGGTTCCGGAGGCCACCGCTGCGGCCGTCACGACGTCACCGGTCGACGACACGAGACGCACCGACGACAGCTCGACGACGGCCGACCCGGCCGCGAGCGACCGGAGGGGGATGGATGCCAGGATCACACCGCTCGCGCCGCTCAGACCGGGAGACGTACCGAGGCGCGTGTGCGAGACGGTGAGGGAGCCGGGGCCCGTGACGGTCGAGGTGAACCCACCGGCGGGACCGGTCGGGGCATCGGCCGCGGGAGCGAGCAGCGTCGGGTCGAACGTGATCTCGAGGTCATAGGAGTAGAGGTCGCTCACACCGGATCCGGTGATGGTGGCGACGAGCGCGTCACCGGCGGTGACGCTCATAGGGCTCACCGACAGCGACAGGGTCGCCGCGGGAGGGGCGGCGTGCGCCGCGGGCGCGGCAAGCACGGGCCCGAACAGGGTCAGGGCCGCCACGAGGGCGGCGCCGAGGCGGCGTGACACTCTCGGGCGTGATGCGGGGCTGTGTGCAGACATGCGTGGGTCAGGCTCCTCGGGTGATGGAACGAGCACGACCGGGATCCGCGTGGGCCTCTCGGCATCCGACGATCGTTGGGTGACCCGACCTTGTCAGCACGGCATGTCCGACAAGTTGCCCCACATTTCCATCGCATATCCGTAGGCGAATGAGGGCGCGTTTTCAGGCGAGTCCCTCATCCGTCCAGCCCCCGGGTTCGCGGGGGCGCGCCGGATAACGTCGCGTCCATGGCGACGATGACGCGAAGCCCGCTGGCATCCTTCTTCCTCCGGCTCGGACGGCAGGTGTGGGTGCGCGCTGCGTTCTTCACCGCGATCTCGATCGTGGTGGCGCTCGCCGCGCGGTTCGTGGGGCCTCTGCTGCCCTTCTCGTTCAGCGTCGATCTCGCGGCCGGCTCCGTCGACGAGCTGCTGCAGATCATCGCCACGGCGATGCTCACCGTGAGCACTTTCTCGGTCACGGCGATGGTCACGGCCTTCTCGTCGGCGACGACGACCGCCACCCCACGATCGACGCAGCTGCTGATCGCCGACCCGACCTCGCAGAATGCCGTATCGACGTTCGTCGGCGCCTTCGCGTTCTCGCTCGTCGGAATCGTCGCCCTCTCCACCGGGTATTACGAAAGCCAGGGACGCACGATCCTCTTCGTGGCGACCCTCGTCATCATCGCCATCGTCGTCGTCACGCTCCTGCGGTGGATCGCCCACCTGTCGACCTTCGGACGGATGGCAGACGTCATCGATCGGGTCGAGAAGGCGGCCACGACCTCACTCGAGTGGCATGCAGCGCGGCCGACGCTGGGCGCGCGATCCGCCACGACGCCCCCAGCGGGAGCGGTGCCCGTACACGCGGACGGCGTCGGATACGTCACCCATGTCGACGTCGCGGGGCTCGACCGACTCGCACGCCAGCACCAGATCGATGTGCACGTCCGCGCCGTCCCCGGCAGGATCGCCGATGCACGGGTCCCCCTCGCCCTCGTCGACGGCCCCGTCGATGCCGACGTCGCCGCGGGCGTGCGGCGGGCGTTTCGGGTCGAGAACCACCGCACGTACGAGCAGGACCCGCGATTCGGAGTGATCGCCCTCACCGAGATCGGCAGCCGCGCCCTATCGTCCGCGACGAACGACCCCGGTACGGCGATCGAGGTGATCGCGGCGCTCCACCGCGTCTTCTCGCGGGCCTTCGCCGTCCCCATCGATTCCACCGTGGATTTCGAGCGGGTGTTCGTCCCGGCGCCACGCCTCATCGATCTCGTCAACGACGCCTTCCGACCGTTGGCGCGCGACGGCGCCGCCGTGATCGAGGTGCAGGTGCGCCTGCAGAAGTGCCTTGCGTCGCTCGCCGCATCCTCACCCGACCGCGCCCCTCTCTTCCGGGAGGCCGCGCGCGCCGCGTTCGACCGCAGCCGTCGGGAGCTCGATCGCTCCGACACGCGCACCCTGCGTGCGGCCGTGCGGCAGGCCTGGGCGCGCGAAAGGGTCTGAGCGTCGGCTACGCCCCAGCTATGGACTTCCTGCGCTCCTCGGCGGAGGGATTGCCGCGCGCTCGCGCCCGGCGTAGACCGAGAACATCACACCCACGGCCCGTCGGGCCGTCCGAGTTGAGGAGGTCACCATGCTCGTCACCACGCTGTCAGCGCAGATCGTTCTCGCCGTCTTCGCGCTCGTCTACGCGGCATCCGTCTTCGCCGCGATCGTCGCCGTCCGCGATCCGCAGGCGTCCCCCGGCCTCAAGGCGACGTGGGTCGCCGCGCTGCTCCTGTTGCCGCCGGTCGGACTCCTCGCGTGGGAAGCGGCCCGCCTGGCCGATAGCCGCGCCGCCCGTCGCCCGATGACCGTCGTGGATCGCACCGCGTACCTCGCCGACCGTGCCGCGCACGTGGCGGGCGGGTCCGCGCGGGTCTGACGCCCCCCGGGCCGCCGATCCTGCAGCGGGTCAGAGCGCGCGCAGGATCGCGGCCACGCCGCCCTCGGTCACCGAGAGGCCGACCTCGCCCGCGGCGGCGTGCACCTCGGGAGGACCCTGGTGCATCGCGATCGCCCGCCCGCCGTTGCGGACGGCCCACTGCATCATCTCGATGTCGTTGCGACCGTCGCCCATGACCAGGACGCGCTCGGGGGCGATGCCCAGCCACCCGCGCACGAGCTCGAGCGCGGTCGACTTGTCGACGCCCTGCGGCGCGATGTCGAGCCACGCCGTCCACCCGATGGCGTACGACACCTGGGTCAGCCCGATCCGCTCGACGAGTTCGAGGAAGTCCTGATCGGTCTGCTCGGGCGCGACGACCACCACACGGCACACCGGCTCGGCGGACAGCTCGGCGAAGGTCACCTTGTGCGCCTTCTCGAGGTTCCAGTCGTCGAGGTAGTCGGTGAACTTGCGCGTGCCGTCGGGCAGCTCCACCAGGAAGTGCGCACCCGACAGGTGCTCGCCCAGTAGCGCCAACACCTCACTGGGGTCGAACGTCTCGACGTGCGCGCGCTCGTACTCGGTGGCATCCACTCCCCCCACCCGGCGCATCACGATGGCGCCGTTCGAGCAGACGGCGTACTCGGGACGGATGCCGAGGCGGTCCATGATCGTGTGGGTGCTGTCCCAGCTGCGACCGGTGGCGAGCATGACCTCGTGACCCGCGCGGTGCGCGTGCGCGATCGCCTCGACGACCCCGGGGCTCAAGGTGTCGTCCTCGAGGAGCACCGTTCCGTCGATGTCGAGGGCGATGAGCAGGCGGCCGAGGTGAGGAGCGTCGGCGAGATCGGCGACCAGATCGGCCGCCTCCTGCTTCGGCGCTCTCTCAACGGCACCGGTGTCGGGGAGGGCGGCCTCGTCGCTCACGCGATGGGCTCCATGACCTCGAGCCCGCCCAGGTACGGCCGCAAGACCTCGGGGACCGTGACCGAACCGTCGGCGCGCTGGTGAGTCTCGAGCAGTGCCACGATCCACCGGGTGGTGGCGAGCGTGCCGTTGAGGGTCGCGACCGGCTGAGTCTTGCCGCCGTCGGCCGGACGGAAGCGGGTCTCGAGACGGCGCGCCTGGTACGTCGTGCAGTTCGAGGTGCTCGTCAGCTCGCGGTAGGCATCCTGCGTGGGGACCCAGGCCTCGATGTCGAACTTGCGCGCGGCGCTGGACCCCAGGTCGCCGGCGGCCACGTCGATCACGCGGTAGGCGAGGCCGAGGTCCTGCAGCATCTGCTCCTGCATCGCGACGAGACGGTCGTGCTCGGCCTCGGCGTCGGCCGGGTCGGTGTAGACGAACATCTCGAGCTTGTTGAACTGGTGCACGCGGATGATGCCGCGGGTGTCCTTGCCGTACGAGCCGGCCTCGCTGCGGTAGCAGGTGGACCAGCCGGCGTAGCGCTTGGCGCCGCGC
>Ga0308161_1005776_pt1 | contig 10721 bp, 6 predicted proteins | sample PhyFR2_FD_201034 | JGI IMG/M metagenome (GOLD analysis project Ga0308161, IMG submission 201034) | Phyllosphere microbial communities from UC Gill Tract Community Farm, Albany, California, United States - DLSLF.R2 | ecosystem: Host-associated > Plants > Phyllosphere > Unclassified | place: USA...
CTGGTGATCGGCGCGGCAGGCGGCGTCGGCTCGATCCTGGTCCAGCTGGCGCGCCAGCTGACCCAGCTGACCATCATCGGCACCGCCTCCCGCCCCGAAACGCAGGACTGGGTGCGCGAACTGGGCGCCCATCACGTGATCGACCACAGCAAGCCGCTGGCCGAGCAGATCGCCGCCGCCGGCTTGAGCGCGCCGGAATACGTGTGCAGCCTGACCCACAGCGACCAGCACTTCGACCAGGTGGTGGAAGCCATCGCGCCGCAGGGCAAGTACAGCCTGATCGACGACCCAACTACGCCGATCGACATCATGAAGTTCAAGCGCAAGGCGATCTCGCTGCACTGGGAGCTGATGTTCACCCGCGCGCTGTTCACGACGCCGGACATCATCGAACAGCACAACATCCTGACCCGCCTGGCGGAGCTGGTCGACGCGGGCACGATCCGCACCACGGCCAACGAGAACTACGGCACCATCAATGCGGAGAACCTGCGCCGCGCGCATGCGATGATCGAGTCGAACACGGCGCGCGGGAAGATTGTGCTGGAGGAGTTCTGAATTTCGAGATGTAGAAAGCGCTGATCTTATCGACCTACTAGTTGAGTCTGCTAGTAGGGAACCCTGCGATTATTAGCGCTTCTCTAAGTTAAAGTCTACCGGAATCAAAATGCCGGCCTCTTTGTCTAATTTCGAGAAAGAGGCTGTATAGGTACAGCCATTATGATCGTACTATCGAAATTTTCCTTCTTCGTTAGTTGGTGATCCGCCGTAATAGGTTACGACGAACTATTTTTATTATCATCAGTGGACCTTTAACGACGAGAAAATCGTCAGCTTGCTTAATTTCCACTTGTCCCTCGTCCCACCTTAAAAATCTATGCAAGTTTTGGCGATAAATAGCGATGTCTGTTTCGGAACTCTCTAAGACGTATCCAAGTTCGTCGAGTTCACTCGTAACTGAATTAAATAGACGGCTGGAATGCGAGTTGACAACGAACTCTGTTGGCAGAACCATGATGACTGAGAAGAGAGAACCTAACACGGTTCCAATCAAGACGCCTTCAATAGGGAGCACGAATGATTCAAAAAATCCCAGTACAGAGTTGATTAAGACATTCGTCCCAATTACGAAAATTCCCCAACTCTGAAACTGGGCCCATGATTGGAAGAGCACTAAATAGCGCCAAGGACGTTTTGGAAACTTCACCTTTGAAACGCACGAAAGTTTGAGGGCTGAAGTCATATTTATCTTTCGATGTGACAACCGGAAAGCAAGCAAAGCGCTCGCTTTCCAGTTTTCAGCATTAAGCTTTCGCGGTGCCAGTGTGATACCAAACGTAAGCGGCACCAGCCCCTACAAGTCCACCTAATACCGCGCCCAAAGGACCAGCCGCAGATCCCAAAGCTGCACCCAGTCGCGCCGCGCCAAGATAACCACCTATTGCGGCCCCACCTGAAGTCAACGCTGCGGTACCTAGCGTTTGTCCCACACCTCCACCTGAGACTTCAACAATTTCGTTTAAAGTCAATTCTTTCATTACACCCTCCATTAGATTGCAAAGAAATTTACTGCCTACTCAGGTTTCTACTAGATCCCTGATGATGTGCATAGTAGTAACTTTTGCAGGCTCCGGCGTTGATGTTGTGCAACTTTTTGTTCCTAGCGGAATCTAATGGCGTCGCGATCTTCGTAAGAAATACCCTTATAAAATGCTCACTAAATAGGTGATCCGGTCATTCACTCTGTTCATCCGCCTTCTGTTGACCTTCCGACATGGTGATGTGGCAGATGCTTATTTGTTTGATTTTTTCGGTTGACGAGGAAGCGGCGGTACCTGAGTGTGTTTATTTTCTGAAATTCCAACGCACTATGAGTGATATTGATACGAAAACAAGTATCGAAGGGGCGGAGCCAGCTCATCAGGTAAGCCACTTATTTCGCCAACAAGCTATAGATTTTGTGAATACAAGACAGTATGGGAAGGTCATCCTGCCGAGTTACATCAGCCATAGGATATTGACCTGCGTCTTTTGCATAATAATTATTACGATCATTGCCTTTTTTATTTTTTTTAAAACTGCACGCAAGGCTGAGATTTCTGGAGTGCTGTTGCCGAGTAAGGGCTTGACTCGCGTACAAGCTGGGCAAGTTGGGATCGTCACACAAGTTTTGGTTAAGGAGGGGCAAAAAGTAAGGGCTGGCGATGTGCTGTTCATATTATCAAACGAACGGAACATAGGAAGTTCTCACTCGGCGGAGAGTACGGTATCCGAATTACTTCAGAATCGCCGTGATAGCTATCGTAATGAACTATTAAAAGCAAGCCAACAGTCAAACTACCGTGCATTGGCCGTACAGAAAAAGGCGGAGGCATTACAAGAAGAACGGGATAAACTAGAGTCTCAGATCGTATTGCAAAGATCCCGTGTGGCATTGATGGAGAAAGCTTTTCAACGGTTCCAGAGTTTGCATACTACTAATTATATATCGCTGGCACAATTGGAAGAACGAGAAGGAGAACTCTTAGATCAACGTCAGAGATTGGCTGAACTAGAGCGGCTCAAAGGAATATGTGAGCGAGATTTTACTTCAGCTCAGGCAGAATCTCAGGACTTGCAGTACCAATCTCAACGAGATGAAGCGGCGCTAAAGCGCAATGAACTGGCAATTCGGCAAGACCTTGCTGAGAGCGAGGCTCGACGTGAAATCCAAATAGTTGCCCCAACTACGGGCAAGATTACTGCTATTGCAGTGGAGGTTAGCAAGCCGGTTTCTTCTGATTCGATACTGGTTTCCATCTTGCCTGTCGATTCTGAACTGGAAGCAGAACTTTACGCACCTTCTCGCTCGGTTGGTTTCGTCAAACCTGGGATGACGGTGTTACTACGATATCAGGCATATCCTTACCAGAAGTTTGGTCAGTATGAGGCCGTTGTTTATGAAGTGGCTGATGCATCGATGACACTACGCGAGTTGGCCCTGTCTAACACTACAGTGGTTTCAAATAACACGTCCGAACCGTTATACCGCATACGCTTAAAACTAAAACAGCAATCGGTGCTCACTTATGGCAAGCCAGTTAACCTCAAGCCAGGCATGCTTGTCGATGCCAGTATTATCCTTGAGCATCGACGCTTGTACGAATGGGTCCTTGAGCCGCTGTTCAGCATTACCGGTCGCGGTTAGGCAAGCGCCCAAGCTAACCCTGTCTTGGTTGATCACATATTTCCATTATACGCCCATGACGATTACCATCTCCCTGCAGCTGGCATTCTGGCGTAGTAGGCGCCTTCCCCTCATTCTTCAAACTGAAGCCGCCGAGTGCGGATTGGCCTGTATTGCGATGGTCGCATCGTACTGGGGACATAGGATTGACTTAGCAGGCATGCGCCAGCGGTTTTCTGTCTCGCTCAAGGGGGCTACCCTGCAAGGTCTGATGGTCTTGGCGAAGAGTTTGAATTTACAACCTCGGCCTTTGAAACTCGAAATGGAGAACCTGCCTCAGCTGAAACTACCAGCGGTACTGCACTGGAACATGAACCATTTTGTTGTCTTAAAGAGAGTTTCGCAATCGCATGCGTTCATTTACGATCCCGGCATCGGAGAGCGGCGCTTGGCATTCGATGAAGTTGCCAAGCATTTCACAGGAGTCGCGCTCGAACTGACGCCAATGAGCGATTTCTCGCCAAGAAATGAAAGCAAGGATCTCCCGCTACTGTCCCTCATGGGCCGTGTGGTAGGAATGCGGCGGGGTTTGGGGCAGATATTGCTCCTTGGCCTTGCACTGCAAGTATGCGCGCTGGTAGCTCCGTTCTACATGCAATGGGTGATCGATGAAGCCTTACTTGTAGCTGATCACGAACTGATGACTGTCCTCGGCTGCGGCTTCCTGTTGCTGGTGGTGCTACAAGCTTCTATTGGCGCTGTCCGCTCCTGGGTGACGACCGTGTTATCGACAAACCTCAATTTCCAGTGGTTTGGGAACGCCTTCACGCACCTGATGAAGCTGCCGCTAACTTACTTCGAAAACCGACATACGGGGGATATCGTTTCCCGTTTCGGTTCAATCCAGACGATTCAAAAAAGTATCACCATTCAGTTTGTCGAAGGGGTCATCGACGGTGTGCTTGTGTTAGGTACGCTCGTGATGATGTGCTTGTACAGCTTGCAGCTTGTAGGGGTGGCCTGTGGCGCGGTCGTGTTGTATATTGCACTACGCGTAGTAATCTTCGCGCCATTGAAAGAGGCGACGTCCGAGCAAATCATTCATGCAGCCAAGCAGCAGACCCATTTCCTGGAATCGGTACGAGGCGTTCAGAGCGTTCGCTTGTTTGGTCGCAACGACGAGCGGCGTGCCGGTTGGCTGAACGCTCTCGCAGACCAGTTTAATGCCGAGGTACGACTTGCCAAGCTGGGCGTGTCGTATCAGACCGCGAACACTTTCCTGTTCGGGGCAGAACGTGTCATCGTGATCTGGCTCGCTGCCCTCGCTGTCATGGATGCGAAGTTTTCCGTTGGGATGCTGTTTGCATTTATTAGCTATAAGGACCAATTCAGCCAGCGCATGGCCAGCTTGGTCGATAAATTATTTGAGTTCAGGATGTTGCGTCTGCACGGGGAACGGGTGGCCGATATCGTGATGACTGAACCCGAGCAGGACCGATTTACCCATGAAGTCGATTCTGTGGAGATCACGTCGTCAATCGAACTGCGACAGCTATCCTTTCGCTACTCCGATAGTGAACCTTATATTATCAAGGACCTTGATCTCAAGATTACTCCGGGTGAATGCCTTGCATTGACCGGTCCTTCGGGCAGTGGCAAAACCACGCTGATGAAGCTGCTGCTCGGATTAATTGAACCGACGAGCGGCGAGATTCTTATCGGTGGCGTTAAGTTAGCGAATCTGGGACTGTCAAATTATCGCCAGCTGATCGGCACGGTAATGCAGGACGACACGTTGTTTGCGGGCTCGATATCGGACAACATCAGTTTCTTCAGTACCTCGCCAAACCAAGAGCAGATCGTCCAGTGTGCACGCTTGGCCGCTATCGACAATGAGATTGTGGTCATGCCTATGGCCTACAACACACTAGTCGGAGACATCGGTACGGGCCTGTCTGGTGGTCAAAAGCAGCGAATTCTGCTTGCTCGCGCACTGTACAAGAATCCGCAATTGTTAGTTTTGGACGAGGCGACGAGCCATCTCGACGTGTGGAACGAGCAGGCAGTCAACGCAGCAATTCAGAGCCTCAAGTTGACTCGTGTCATCGTAGCGCACCGACCCGAAACCATTGCCATGGCTGAGCGAGTCATTGTCCTCCACGGAGGCAAAATTGTTCAGGATGTAAAACAGGAGCAGCGTCAGCCGGTGGGACCACAGGCAGCCTGAGCTAGATCCTTCGAAACTGCCAATTCAGCGCAGCGCGAGCGTCATGTGGCTGAGATCCTGGCTCACACCATCGATCTGCAGCATGTCCTCGATCCGCGCCGTCATCGTAAAGCCTGCACGCAGGTAGAGCGCGACGGCCGGGTAGTTCTCGGCCAGTACCTCCAGGTCGACCCATTTCAGGCCATCCTGCTGGCGCGCCCAGTCGATCGCAGTACTGAGCAACTGCGCACCCAGTCCGCGGCGCCGCCAGGCGCGGTGCACGCCCATCCCGAGCATCGTCCGATGGCGCGCCGACGGCTCCGGACGTGACCGCAAATCGATATGCCCGGCAATCGAGCCGCGGTCATCCAGCGCCAGCCACAGGCGGCGCCAGTTCGCTTCGCCGACCGGAATCGCCAGCCCCTTGAGGAAGGCGATTTTGAGGCCCGGCGGCAGATGCGACTGCGCGCGCATGGTGGACACAGGCGGCGGCTGGAACAGCGGCGCGCCGTCACGGCCGTTGTCGCACAGGTGGTCGTCGAGGTAGGCGAAGAAGGGCGCCAGGTCGGCCGGCCCCGCCGGGCGGATGGTCGGCGCGCCCGCCTGCGTCCCCATGATCACAGCGCCCGCGCGATCAGGATCTTCTGGATGTCGCTGGTGCCTTCGTAGATCTGGCACACGCGCACGTCGCGGTAGATGCGCTCGACCGGGAAGTCGGCCACATAGCCGTAGCCGCCGAACACCTGCATCGCGCTGGAGACGACCTTTTCCGCCATCTCGGAGGCGAACAGCTTGGCCATCGCCGCTTCCTTCAGGCAGGGCAGGCCGGCATCCTTCATCGAGGCCGCGTGCAGGATCAGCTGGCGTGCCGCTTCGATCTGCATCGCCATCTCGGCCAGGCGGAACTGCACGGCTTGGTGGTCGAAGATCGCGCTGCCGAAGCTGGTGCGCTCCTTGGCGTAGGCAAGCGCCGCTTCATACGCCGCGCGTGCCATGCCGACCGATTGCGAAGCGATGCCGATCCGGCCGCCCTCCAGGCCGGACAGGGCGATCTTGTAGCCTTGCCCCTCTTCGCCGATCAGGTTCTCCGCCGGGACGCGGCAGTTCTCGAACACGATCTGCGCCGTGTCCGAGGAATGCTGGCCCATCTTGTGCTCGATGCCGGCGACGATGTAGCCGGGGGTATTCGTCGGCACCCAGAACGCGCTGATGCCCTTCTTGCCCGCGGCTTTGTCGGTGACGGCCATGACGATGGCGACGTCGCCGTTCTTGCCGCTGGTGATGAACTGCTTGGTGCCGTTGAGGACGTAGTGATCGCCATCGCGGGTGGCCGTGGTGCGCAGTGCGGCGGCGTCGCTGCCGGTGTGCGGTTCGGTCAGGGCGAAGGCACCCAGCATCTCGCCCTGGGCCAGCGGGCGCAGCCATTTTTCTTTTTGCGCCTCGTTCGCATACATCATCGCGATCGAGCATACCGGGCAGTTGTTCACCGAGATGATGGTCGAGGTGCCGCCGTCGCCGGCCGCGATCTCTTCCAGCACCAGGGCCAGCGACACGTAGTCGAGGCCCGCGCCGCCGTACTGCTCCGGCACCGCTACGCCGAAGGCGCCCAATTGCGCCAGTTCCTTCAGCTCATCCTTCGGAAAATAGTGTTCGCGGTCCCAGCGGGCCGCTTGCGGCGCCAGGCGCTCCTGCGAATAGCTGCGCAGGGCGTCGCGGATCATCTGGTGTTCTTCGCTTAAGATCATCTTGTCTCGTGTGTCGTTATCGTTATTCAGTGATGGCTTACCACGCGATCGGCGTGCCGTCGTGGTTGAGAAAAGCGCCGTTCTGCGATGCATTCGCAGCCGCCAGGGTCGCGCGCAGCGTGCGCACGCTTTCCTCGACGCTGAGCGGGGCGCCGGCGCCGCCCATGTCGGTCTGCACCCAGCCCGGGTGGAAAGTCAGGCAGGTCACGCCCTGCGGTCCGAAGCTCAGCGATGCATCCTTCAGCACCGAGTTCAGCGCGGCCTTGCTGGCGCGGTACAGCGAACCGGAAGCGCTGTTGCGCTCGCCGATGGAGCCCATGCGCGAAGAAATCACCGCCAGCTTGCCGCGCGCGTTGGCGACCAGCGGGCCGACGATCGGCAGCAGGCGCATCGCCGCCAGCACGTTGGTGTGCATGACGCTGTCGAACTCCTGCTGGGTCGGGAAACCGTCGTGGCGCGGACCGTAGACGCCGGCCACCAGCCAGGCATGGTCGATCTTCTCGTCGTCCAGTTTCCAGCCCAGGCCGCCGATCGCTTCCGGATTGGTCACGTCGAGAGGGTAGCATTCGGCGCCGAGCTGGCGCAGTTCTTCGCAGTCTTCCGGTTTGCGGGCGGTGGCGATCACGCGCCAGCCGTCGGCGCGGTACTGGCGCACCATTTCGTGGCCGATGCCGCGTGAGGCGCCGATGATGAGGGCGGTGGACATGGAATTCTCCTTGGGCGGGTGTTCGAAACCGCCAGCATAGCGTAGGGTGGGCACACCGTGCCCACGCGAACGCCGAACGTGGGCACAGTGTGCCCACCCTACGATCAGATCATCTCGATCGCCATCGCCGTCGCTTCACCGCCGCCGATGCACAGCGAAGCCACGCCGCGCTTGCCGCCGGTCTTCTTCAGCGCGCCCAGCAGGGTGACGACGATGCGCGCGCCCGAGGCGCCGATCGGGTGGCCCAGTGCGCAGGCGCCGCCGTGGATGTTGACCTTGCTGTGCGGGATGTCGAGGTCGCGCATGGCGGCCATCGGCACCGCGGCGAAGGCTTCGTTGATCTCGAACAGGTCGACGTCGCCGGCCTTCCAGCCGGTCTTCTTGAACAGCTTCTGCATCGCGCCGATCGGGGCGGTGGTGAACAGGTTCGGTTCCTGGGCGTGGGTGGCGTGGCCGATCACGCGGGCGATCGGGGTCAGGCCCAGTTCCTTGGCCTTCGATTCGCGCATCATGACCAGCGCGGCGGCGCCGTCGTTGATCGACGAGGACGAGGCGGCGGTCACGGTGCCTTCCTTCTTGAATGCCGGACGCAGCGACGGGATCTTGTCGACCTTGGCCTTCAGCGGGCCTTCGTCCTTGCTGATGATCTGCTCGCCCAGGCGATTCGCGACGCTCACCGGCGCGACTTCCCAGTCGAATGTGCCGTCGGCGTTGGCGTTTTGTGCGCGCTTGACCGACTCGATCGCGAAGTTGTCCTGGTCTTCACGGGTGAACTGGTAAGTGGCGACGCACTCTTCGGCGAAGGTGCCCATCGAACGGCCTTCGCCGGTCTTCTCGTTGCGCGAGTAGGCGTCTTCCAGGCCGTCCAGCATCATGTGGTCGAACATCGGCGCGTGGCCGATGCGGTAGCCGCCGCGTGCTTTCGGGATCAGGTAGGGGGCGTTGGTCATCGACTCCATGCCGCCGGCGACGACGATGTCGGCGCTGCCGGCCACCAGCTGGTCGTGCGCGAAGATCGCGGCCTGCATCGCCGAACCGCACATCTTCGACAGGGTCACGGCGCCGGTCGACAGCGGCAGGCCGGCCTTGATCAGCGCCTGGCGCGCCGGGGCCTGGCCCTGGCCGGCCATCAGGCAGTTACCGAAGTAGACGTGTTCGACGGTTTGCGGGTCGACGCCGGCGCGCTCGACGGCGGCCTTGATCGCCACCGCGCCCAGGTCGCTGGCGGTCTTCGAGGAGAAATCGCCCTGGAAGGCACCCATCGGGGTACGGGCTGCGCCGACGATAACGACTGGATCATTCATTGTATTGTCTCCAAACAGGAAGTTGACGGACTGGCCGCCGGGTTGGTCTTGTTGATAAAGCGGATCTGCTGCGGATACGGGAACACGTCCTCGACGATGCCCGCCTGGATGCGCTCCTTGTGCGACTGCCACCAGGCGCGCTGGAGCAGCTCGGCGTGATGCTGCATGAAGATGGTGCGGATTTTCGGATTCCCAAGCAGGAAGCGTTCGAACTGCTCGGGAAAGACGTCGTGTTTTCCAACTGGGTACCACGGCTCGGCCGCCATCTCGTCCTCCTCGTTGCGCGGGGCCGGGATGTCGCGGAACTGGCAGTCGGTGAGGTACTCGATTTCGTCGTAATCGTAGAACACGACGCGGCCCTGGCGCGTGAGGCCGAAATTCTTGTACAGCATATCGCCGGGGAAGATATTCGCCGCCACCAGGTCGCGGATCGCATTGCCGTATTCGATCACACCGTGTTCGAGGCGGGCCTGGTCGTTGGCGCGTTCCGCGTCCTGCAGCCACATATTCAGCGGCACCATGCGGCGTTCGATGTAGAGGTGCTTGATGATGATGCGGTCGCCCTCGATGGCAAGCAGCGAGGGCGCGTCGCGGCGCAGCTGCTCGAGCAGCTGGTCCGAGAAGCGCGCCAGCGGGAAAGCCACGTCCGAGTATTCCAGCGTGTCGGCCATGCGGCCCACGCGGTCGTGGTGCTTCACCAGCAGGTACTTTTCCTTGATCTGCGCGCGCGTGGTTTCCTTCGGCGGCGGGTAGCGGTCCTTGATCACCTTGAACACGTAAGGGAAGGACGGCAGCTCGAACACCAGCATCACCAGGCCGGGAATGCCGGGCGCGATGCGGAACTCGTCCGAGCTGTGCTTCAGGTGCTGCAGGAAGTCGCGGTAGAACAGGGTCTTGCCCTGTTTTTGCAGGCCGAGCAGCGTGTAGATTTCGCTGCGGGGCTTCTTCGGCATCAGGCTGCGCAGGAACTGCACATAGCTCGACGGTACCTCCATGTCGACCATGAAGTAGGCGCGCGTGAACGAGAACAGGGTCAGGATCTGGTCCGGTTCGGTGAGCACGGTATCGAGCACGAGACCTGACTGCGTGCCGTCGCCGCCGTGCAGGACCGGAATCACGAACGGGGCTTCGCGCGCGCCGTTGATGGCACGGCCGACGATGTAGGCGCCCTTGTTGCGGAAGAACAGGCTCGACAGGACGTGCAGCTGCTGGTTCGGCTCCATCCTGTCCAGGCCGAAGCGTTCGATCATGCGCTGCTCGACCAGGGCGACATCGCGATCGAGGTCGGCGAAGGGACAGGCCAGTTGAAAATTGGTGACGATGCGCCGCAAGGCGAAGCGCAAGCCGTCCGCGGCCGGGTAGTAGACGCGGTAGGTCGGCTGCGGTTCTTCGGTCTCGATGTAGTCGGTCGAGACGGCCGGGCGCACGAAGATGAATTCGTTGCGGTAGTAACTGCGATGCAGCAGGCGGCAGCTGACGGAATTGAAAAAGCTTTCGGCCAGCTCGGGGCGCTTGTGGCCCTTGAGCAGGCCGCTCAGTAGCCCGATAAAGTGCAGTTTGGTCTCGCGCCAGGTATCGTCGTTCAGCTCCTCGG
>Ga0308161_1005779_pt1 | contig 10714 bp, 9 predicted proteins | sample PhyFR2_FD_201034 | JGI IMG/M metagenome (GOLD analysis project Ga0308161, IMG submission 201034) | Phyllosphere microbial communities from UC Gill Tract Community Farm, Albany, California, United States - DLSLF.R2 | ecosystem: Host-associated > Plants > Phyllosphere > Unclassified | place: USA...
CACTTAAAAGTTTGACTTGTCCACCTGAGCACTTAAAATACGGCATTTCTATATTTATATCTCCAGAATCATGTCAAACGATCAGTTAGAAACGCAAATTACGGAACTCGACAATTTGCCTGAGCATCGTGAAATTGTGACGTTTATGCGTCGTTCAGCTCCGCTCAATACTTCACAACGTACTGCTTTAGAAGATTATCGTGATTTAATTTTGGAATACCCTGTTGGTGATTTACGCCAGCACTTTGAAAATCCTGAACGTCCATTGACCGTTGAAATCGGTTTTGGTATGGGCCGTTCTTTAGTGTTAATGGCCAAAGCGAATCCTGAGCGCAACTTTGTTGGGATTGAAGTGCATGTTCCTGGGATTGCACAGTGTGTCTATGAAGCGGGTATGGCTGGCTTGAAGAATCTATTTGTACTAGATGCAGATGCAATTCAGGTATTACGTGAAATGCCAGATAACAGCATTAACTGTGTACAGCTTTACTTCCCAGATCCATGGCAGAAGAAGCGTCACTTTAAACGTCGTTTTGTGATTCATGAGCGTATGCAACTGGTTGAACAAAAGCTTGAGTTGGGTGGGACTTTCCATGCAGCGACAGACTGGGAACCGTATGCAGAGTGGATGCTTGATATCCTAGACAATCGTCCTGATATGGAAAACTTGGCAGGTAAAGGCAATAGCTACCCTCGTCCAGAATGGCGTCCAGTGACTAAATTTGAACGTCGTGGTCTTGAATCTGGTCATAAGATTAATGACTTTATTTTTAAGAAAATTAAATAAGCTGATTTAGTTTTCAAAGGAAGCCACTAATTGTTTAGTGGCTTTTTTAAATCTAAGATTTAAAAATAGTTACTATGAGTTGTTCTCTAACTGCTTTAAAGCATCTACAGACTCTTGTACTCCATTATCATTGGCTTTTTTAAACCAATATTTAGCTTTTTCCTTGTTATTAAAATGATGTTGATATAAGTATGCCAAGTTATATTGAGCTTGGGGAAAATCCAGTTCTGCTGCTTGAGTATATAATTCTAATGCTTTTTTCTCATCTTTAAGTACACCATCACCATTAAAATATGCATTCGCTAAATTGAATTGGGCTGGAGGGAAATTTTGCTCTGCTGCTTTGGCATATAGTTCTAAGGCCTTTTTCTCATCTCTAGGTAAACCATCACCTTTTAGATAAGCATTAGCTACATTAAACTGAGCTGGTGCAAAATTCTGCGCTGCTGCTTGAACGAATAGATCTAATGCCTTAGCTCTATCTTCTGCTACAAAATTTCCGTGAGCATACATAAGGCCTAAGTTATATTGGGCCTCTGGAAAGTTTTGTTGTGCTGATTTGCTGAACCAGAAAAACGCATTCTCATAGTTTTGTTGAGTACTTAACCCTTGAAAATACATACTGGCCAAATCATTTTGAGCAGCCGCTGAACCTTGTTTCGCAGCTTTTTCAAATAAAGTGAATGCCTTATTGTAATCTTGTGAAATACCTTGTCCCAAATAGTACTTTTCAGCTTCTTGATATAACGCATCCGCCTGAATCGTCTGATCATTATGTTTTTGTGTGACATCTGAACAGCTACTCAATTGAGCGAAATTTAAAAGTATCAAAATAAGAATAAGTTTTTCTTTCATTTGAAGATAAATACCTTGTATAAATCAGATGAGTTTAAAGTCAGATTTTCATATCCATAGAAAGATTGAATGTACGATTACAACTTTGATTTCCAGTAATTTGCTTTTTCAGGACTATATTTTAAGCTACTGCTTTCTGCGTAAATATCATATAACAATGCTTTAGCTGATGAGTTTCCATTACGTACAGCCATTTCTGCATATCGTATTGACTCATCTAAATTCTGTTTCATACCGGCACCATTATAATATTTAAGTGCAGTATTATATTGCGCTAACGGATGACCATGATCTGCTGCCCGCTTAAACCAGACAAGGGCTTGAAGTGGATCTTGTTCTACACCCTCTCCACGTTCATACGCCAAGCCCACATTGTTTTGTGACTCGAGATCACCCTGCTCAGCTGCTTTTAATATCCATTTAAAAGATGCTTTGATGTCCTTTTCAACACCATCCCCACCATATAATTGAGCAGCAACAACTGTCTGGGACTGTATGAGTCCAGATTCGGCAGATCGAATAAAATATGTAAACGCTTTTGCCCTATCCTGTTTTACATTTAAACCTTTATAATATGCCAACCCAACATTATGAATCGCAGATGGATTTCCCTTTTTAGCCCCTTCTTCAAACCACATTAACGCTTTTTGACCATCTTTTTTTACGGCTTCATTGCCATTCCTATAAATCAAACCTAACTGTAACATGGCATTTGAAGAACCTAGTTGTGCAGATTTCTCAAATAATTCCAATGCTTTCTTTTGATCAAATTTTTCACCTTCACCTGTGGCGTACATAGATGCCAATACAAAAATAGCCTCTGCATCATTTGCTTTTGCAGCCTTTTCCAGATCATGTTTAGACTTATATTCAGTCACATCTTTATAATCTTTAGTCAAAGTTCCGTGAGTGTTTGCTTCTTTGTCTTGTCTGCATGCAGAGGTGAATAATATTAAAATAATGACAAACAATTTAAGCTTCATTACGTAACCTTTTACTTTAAAAATTTTTCTTATCAAAATAATCTTCTGGATAAGGATCTTTTCCTTTTAAACTTCTACGGTAATACATCACGCTACGTTTGAAAGTATGCCCATTTTCCTTAAAATGATCTGCAGTTCCAAAGAAATCTTGATTTTTAACATCTTCAAAACCTAATATTGCAAAAACTTGTTCTGATAATCGACATGCCTGTTTCTGATCACGAGAAAAAAGGAAAGTACAAACTACAAGTATGAAAGAAAAAAGAAATGGAGGGATAATAAAAAGTGTAAAATATTCAAAAAGACTATATCCCAAACCATTTTCGGAAATAAACCAAGTCACTAATACAATACAGTTAATGATAAATATAGAGAACAACCCCAAGACTATTGCTGTTTTAATAATACTAATATAGCCACATTTTAAAGAACGCCCCATCTCATTAATCATATGCAATAATCCAGTTTTGGGGTCTAGGGTTGCATAAACCAAATATCGTCCTTGTTCTTTTTCCTGACTCATTACCCAAACCAGTTCATCGCCATTCTTAAATTGTACTGTTGTAAACTGACCAATCACACGATAATTGCCGACTTCACATGTAAAAGATTTAGCATCTTCTCCTCTAGCGGCCATCATCATAATAGGAGCATTGGTTGCCAAACTGCTTGCTGTTAAAGCTCCAACCACAGCTGTACCTGCTGCTTGTTTTTCGATGTTTCTAAATGGATGGATTCTGGAATCTTCAATTTGAAGACTCCTTACGTGGCCTTCTATCTTTTTCATTTTTTATCAAAATAATCTTCTGGATAGGGATCTGGGCCTTTTAAATTTTTTCGATAATACATAACACTTCGTCTTAATTTACCCTGATCATCAGTAAAAAAGTTATTAGCTCTAAAATCCTGATTCTTAACATTTTTAAAACCTAGAACAGTAAAAACTTGTTCTGATAATCGACAAGCCTGTTTCTGATCACGTGAAAATAAAAATGTACTTAAAACAAATAAAAATGTAAAAACAAATGGTGCTATGATAAGAGGGAGTAAATATTCAGAGAGACTAAAATCCAAACCCTGATCAAAAAAAAAGCTCCCTATTAATATGATTGCATTTCCGAACAATACAAAAAATAGAGCAACAAATAGCGCTGTTTTACAAATACTTATATAGCCCTGCTTTAACGAACGCCCCATCTCATTAATCATATGTAATAATCCGGTTTTGGGATCTAAGGTTGCATAAACCAAATGTCGTCCTTGTTCTTTTTCTTCACTAATTACCCAAACCAGTTCATCGCCAGTCTTAAATTGTACTGTTGTAAACTGGCCAATTAATCGATAATCATCTATTTCACATGTAAACGATTTAGCATCTTCTCCTCTAGCTGCCATCATCATAATAGGAGCATTGGTCGCCAAGCTACTGCTTGCAGTTAAAGCCCCTATCATCGCAGTGCCCGCAGCTTGTTTTTCGATGTTTTTAAATGGATGTATTTTGGAATCCTCAACTTTTAAGTTTCGAACACAATCTTCAACCACTAACATTTTACTCATCTTAAATACTCACCATTGCTTTACTAAAAGCTTCTTCTTCATCTTCGAAAGATCCATATTTCCAAGCTTCTGTTCCAAATACTGACTTTTTACACCATTTTTGCAGTTCATCTTCTGTGTAGTAATAGTTTCTTAAAACAATCTCAATTACAGTCAAAGCTAAGCCTGCCCAATTTAGCCAAGCCACTGCACGAACCAAACCAAACCAAACCAAACCAAACCAAACCAAACCAAAATCTAATAACACTTTCATTAATACTATTGACTCAATTCTTTTAACAAATGATGTGCCTTTAAGTGCTGGAATCAGTGTTAACATACCAAAACCAACGGCAACCATACCGAAAGATGGGATTAACTTTACAAAAAGTAAGGCAACTAACCAACCATTTCTATCACCAAAATATTCTTTACCAAATGCAGTGGTATCAGCAATAAAACTGAATGTAGCACCACCAACAGCAAACCACGCACCAAAGCGTCTAATCTGGTTAGCTTTTTCTTCAAAACTTAATGCTGCAATTCCTCCACTAGCTACGTCTAAAACAGCTGCTGTAGATGCCAATAATCCAGCTGTTACTTTAAAGCCATTTTCCCAATTTCTATCCCCAGCAAAAAGACTGGCTTGCGTTCCCAAATTCATTAACTCAAATACAGCAACACCCCCCGAAATTCTGAGCGCTACACTCACAGAAGACTTACTTAGAATTTCTTTAATTTTCTGTGCAGCCGTATTCTGCCCTGCATTTTTCCAACGTTTTTGGATTTCAGTCGCATTCAACTGACTTGCAGCATTCGTCATTTTTAAGTCTATATTATAGAGCAATGACCATTTCGGCACTTTGTCTGTTAATAAAGAACTATGAGCATAAGCAATAAAAGAAACCCTTGAAAGTTTCTTTGCAATCAAAGGACTTTCATTATACTATAGGCTCCATTTGGCAACACTGCGTGTAATCTCAGAGATCCAGGGTATTACTCTGGCAGGGTTATACCATTTCAGGGTCATTAACTTTATTATTTGGGTCGGCTAACCATTGTTCCCAAAGCTGGTCAGCACTGACAAGATAAGCAATTTGTTTAGCTCCTTTATTTTGTCATTTAAAAAACTTAATCTGAAAGCAATCTTTTAAAAAAAATTAATCTTTTAAATGTATACTCCCATAATATCAAGAACAAAAGAACTAAAGCATATATAACAAAACCAACCTTCCACCCCATTACAATATTATTTGTATCAAAATAACTTGTAAACTTAAAAATAAAGAAGTACGGCCCAATCACAAACATATATAAAACATAAACCAGAGTAAATAATCCAATCCCCACACCCCAAACCTTTCCATGCTTCAGCTCAAAGTCACTTGAAAAATCATCATAATTATTATCAGAAATTAATAAATTCTCTTTTAAAAATCCCATTAAAATCTTCTTCAATTTAATTTCAAAAAAAATATAATCTATCAATATATATATAAAAACAGGAAAGAGAATAAATATTGCATACTCTTTTAAAGATAAAACAATTGTAAACACACAAAAAAACAATAAAACAATAGCGTTTAATATAACATACATAAAGTATTTCTGCCCACTAATACCTAATGCTGCTCTTCCTAAAAAAGTAAAAACCACTCCAAAAAATAAAAAAACAAATAAATAGATAATTGAATTCGAGAAAATATAAATAAAACTTAAAGGAATAACAAATATCAATAAAGCAAGAAAAGACTTATTAATTAACTCATACTTTTTCATTTCACACCTAGTTTAAAATCCAACTCGGAACTGTATAATTTATACCACTTGCCTTACTAATTGCTTCAATCAAAAATTTAGCACAATTTGAAATATTATTCTGCACCCTATTGAATACATCTTTTATCGCACCCGTCATATTCAAATAATATGAGTCTAATGAATCCAACATAAATCCTATAACAAACCCAATCACTAAACCGACTCCCACTACAGCAAGAAATGGAGCTGTTGCACCGACAAAGAATGCTAATGCTGCAGATGTTAATAAAGTCGTTATAATAGTCCCAACAATTGCTTTAATTGCAACCCCTGTCAAAGTAGCTAACAAGTTAGTAAAATCTCGATGCATACTATCTGTAGAAAAATATTCTATTATCTCTGAGGTTGAAGTAATTACTACCCCAACGATAGCACCTGCTTTAATTGATTTCCAAGTTAAGGGTTCTTTAACAGGAATACTATTCATTACAATTTTTTTGTTAAACTGTCTTATTGCAGCCATATTCATTTGATATCTCAAATGAGCTAAGCCTAAGAAAAAAATCATTACACTCCCATTTCTTATTTTAATTGCTATTAAAATATCTTTTGCTGCCACACCTATATTTCTAAAAAATGGGATGAGGTATTTATCAATGTATTGATCTCGTGTTGCTTGTGAGTAAACATTATTTGCAATATCTTTTGATCCTGAACTTACTGAAGCAAAAATTGGAACAACCCCATTATCCCAAACGAAATTTGTAAAGATAGCATTTACAATGACGGAAAATTCACGATCTGAGCACGTCCTTAAATCGTCTAAATCATAGTTATTTTTAAAAGTTTGATCTTTACAATTTGTTGAAATCATATATGTAAAGAATTCTTCCTTCTGTCTTCCTATATTATCAGCACCTTGCTTTGCTTCCTCTTTCAATTTTTTTGTGCCAGATGCCTCACTTTTTTTAGGTAATGCAAATTTATTAATTCCAAAAATAATTGGCTCATTCTCATTACCAAACTTACCAATATTTATTTTCCCGATCACATTCTTATTTCTTAGATTTCTAATTATTAGCATTCCTTTAAACTTTTTAGGAATCTGAATTGTAACTTCTCTACCATCCTGCCATGTAATCGCATTTTGAGGCTGTAAAGAAGGTGCTATTATTTCACCTTTATCCATTCGTTCAACCACATAAGTAACACCAGCTTGCTTTACGATGTTAAGAACAACCTTTCTATAATCTTTCAGTCTATTTGCTATGGTTTGGCTATTTTTACTTACATCTTGTGTTTTGTCTTCCCAAAAAACTTTCCCTAAATCTATTTCTCTATATTCAAATTTTGAGCCTAGCGGAATAACTCGTTGAGAAAAAGATGTGGCAACTTTATCTCCTGCCTTATTAACTGTCAGGTGTATTCTAACTAACGGATTTGTATCTTCAAATAGTTTTTTAAAATGATTTTTTACTAACCGTGGATAGCCACCTTCTAACATACCAGGTCCATCTGTATCGTAGGATTTAGTCAATCCATTGTTTAGCCCCCATAAAGATGTAGACACAGATTTATATCCTGTTGGTTTAAATTCGAAAAAATATTTGATATTTTTCTCTAAATTAATTCCATTTGGAGCTTTAAATTTAACTTGAAAGTATCCTTTAACAACATTAACCACTCCTGTTACCATTCTTTCTTTTGTTTCAACTGAACAATACCTAACCTCATCTACAGGTAACTCATATTCATTTTTCTTTAGGTTAAATAGCTCTATCCGTATGAGTTCTTTTTTAGAAGTTTGAACTATAATAGTCTCCCCATCTGGGTTAGTTGTTAAGCCATCATGCAAAACTTTTCCATTACTAGATACTATTCGATATTTAGCGCCATCAAAATTTGCCCAATGACCTGATTGGTGTCTATACCTAACAATAAATTTAGCTGAATAACTCATATCTACTATTCTTCTCTAAAGTTTACATTTGAATCAAAATCTGTATCAAAATGTATATAAATTTTTTGTTGGGTTTCCGTCTGAAATACTTTCGTTTCACCCTTACTATTTGTTTGCCCTAACTCAATATTGCCATCTTCAAAAAATGCCATATATTTTATATTTGACATTGGATAACCTATCTCATTTCTTGCGACAAATTTTTTGGTAAATTTTTTCGTAATTACTTCAGGAAAACTAATAATTTCAGAATTAACCTTCGCCCCACCCATAAACAAATGCTGCCCAGCCTTTACCTCAAACTTACCGCCTGTGATCGGAAAAATACCTGAACCATTCAGCTTAATTTGAGAACCACCTGCGGTAATCACAATTTCTTTTGGACTGGTGATTTCAATTCGATCTTCTGTTGAAATAATCTGAATCCCTTGCTTCGCAAGCAAATCCATTCCATCTGCTTGAGCCAATGCCTCAAACTTACCTTTAGCAGCCACCTGCTTAATCCCATTTTGCGCGGCAAACAGGCTCGCTTTACCACTGATATGAGCTACCAAATTCTTTTGTGTACTTAGATTAATACTGTCACCAGCAAACTGGTTGATTTGCCCATCCGCAGATAAATGAATATCTTCATTGGTGCTCAGGCCAATACCTGCTGGCGAACTCAATAACAGCATCGCCTTGTTAAACTTAGCAATATCAGCTTCAATTTCATCAGCAAAAGCTTTCAACTGATCAAGCGATTCAATTTCATCGGTCTGCTGGTTCTTAGCCACTTCACTTAAGGCTTTGGCATTGCTCTGGTTGCCTTCCAGCTGTTGTTTGGCTGGTTGGGCATCAAGGTGTTCGCCTTGCGCCTGATCTTGTTTGTGCGTGGAAAGTAGTAAGCCATCGCCTGCACGGACTGCACCCCATTGATCAGTACGTAGTTCAAAACCTTCACCTCGGTCTTCACTTTCCGCTGTGGCTTTAGGATGGCTCAGTTTACCTAAGTTAAGTTGGCTGGCAGCATGGCTACTTTGTAGTTGGGCGCTGATCTGCCCCGTGGTGTCATCAAAGCGTAACTGGTTAAAGCCTTCGCCTTGGTATTCTTTGGACTTGATCCCTGCCAGTTTCTTGGTATCAGGCAGCTTGCCTGCATTGTCAAATTTGGTTGGACTGCGTTGTGCTTCGTGAATGCGTCCCACCACAAACGGACGGTCAATGTTGCCATCAAAGAAGTCGATCACCACAATTTCATTGATACGTGGTAGGAAGCGGGCTCCATAGCCTTCGCCTGCCCAAGGCGTCAGAACATCAACCCAAGCTGAGTCGGTGTCATTGTCATTGGCACCTGCACCACCATCATGGCTGTGGTCTTCATTACGGGTAAACAGGAAGCGGACTTTAATCCGCCCCCATTCATCGACATGGATTTCTTCGCCACTTGGGCCCACAACTTTGGCGCGTTGTGGAGAAGCTGCTGGTCGGTGTTGTAATGGGTTATATTCGGGTACAGTTTTGATGTTGCGTCGTTGCAGGATTAACTGGTTAGCTTGGCGTTCTTCCGTGTTGCTTTGTTGGGTGAGCTGCCAATGACTTTGTGCTAAAAGTTGATTAATCTGCTGCTGAAGATCTTTGGGTAAGTTGTTCTGGTTATAAAACTGCTTGCCTGTGATCAGGAATTCTTTGTCTGCGCCACTGTGCTGGTCGATTTCAGGGTGTTCTGCCAGTTCAAACCAGTAACCCACATGGGTATCTCTAACTGTGCTCTTCGCCACGAACTGTTTTGATTGTTGGTCGTAGTATTGACCCAAATTTTGATTGAGCTTTTCAATTTGCGCATTGCCAGATTGGGTTGCTCCATCTTCACCATTCAGGTCTTGCATCCACGCTGGTGAGAAGTGCCATGCCTGTTCTAGGCCAAGACTGGCATTGTCGTGTTGTTCACTATGTTTGTGGGTACTCTGTACACTACCTGCACCTTCTTCCTGTTCCAGTGCATCGGCTTGCCAGCGTTGTACATGCACCGTACTCGGTTGCAGGCTACGCTGTCCGACCAGACTGGTCATGCTGTCGTATTGTTCGGTGGCACTACTACGGTGGTAGCGAATATGGCGACGGTCTAAGGCCTGATACTGGCTATTGTCATCAATTAAACGAAGTTTCTGGGCCTGAATCTGTTCGCTGGCACTGGCGACTTTTAGCTTTGATTCGTCGACCAGCCAGTTAATCCCTTCGCTACGCATCAGACGGGTCAGAAAGTCATAGTCGCTTTCATTGGATTGCATGATAAATGGACGGACGTCATAGTCTTGGCTGAGTCCGCTTAAATCAAGTGTTAAGCTCGAGGCAAATAAGGGACTTTTTTGTTGCCATTCTTTAAAGACAATTTCCACCACATCACGCACGCTTTTATTCATAAACACACGGCTGTTACGGCGTTGTTTCCACAGTGCGGTTGGGTCTTCGAGCGTGAGTTTATAGAGAGTTAAGCTACCGTCAGACTGGCCTTGTAAGGCTTGAGTAATAATCCCCGTGACACGGCTCAGTTGCCCTTGATCCGTGACCGTATCAATTGCGGCTTGGCTACCAATAAATTGTTTGAGTGGAATGGCAGCATTGGTCGATAAACAGATCAGCTCTGCCTTAGAGCCAGCGTTTAATTCATGCTGGCCATCAATACGTTGCAGGAAGACTTGAGAATTTAAATTTTGATTTGAAAATTGAATATGGATCGCACGTTTCTGTGCTGTGAGGCCTAAACTTTCCAAGGCTTGAAATATATTACTCAACATATTTTTTATAAAATATTTACTCAAATTTTCCGCATTTTATACAAAATAGACAAAT
>Ga0308161_1005781_pt1 | contig 10710 bp, 8 predicted proteins | sample PhyFR2_FD_201034 | JGI IMG/M metagenome (GOLD analysis project Ga0308161, IMG submission 201034) | Phyllosphere microbial communities from UC Gill Tract Community Farm, Albany, California, United States - DLSLF.R2 | ecosystem: Host-associated > Plants > Phyllosphere > Unclassified | place: USA...
CCAGCGCCAGGGTGTGCCGAGCAGGTCGTCGTCGCGGCCCGACCGGTAGAGCTGCGCGAGGACGAACAATGTCGTGACGAACCCCGACGACCCTTCCCACAGGACCGGTTTCCAGACCTCGGCGGCGCCTTCGTCGCGGATGAAATCCTGCACGGCGACGAGGATCATCAGGCTCCAGAACAGGATCCAGGCGAAGACGAAGACGGCGTTGCGGCGCAGGGCATGCATGCGGCGATGATCGGCCATCGTTGCCGTGCCTGTCAATGCCGGCGGCCGGGCGAAGCGAGCCGGAAAGGACGAGCAGGGCGCCCGGCGCAGGCGCCAGCCGCTAGAATCGAAAGCATATGCCGCACAGCCACGCCACCCCCTCCGGCCTGCCGCCGAGGATCCTGCTTCCCATCGTCTGTGCGCTCGCCGTCGGGGGCATCGCCTTGCTCAGCCTTGCCGGCTGGGCGCTCGGCCTGCCGCACCTGGCGTCGGTCTTCCCCGGACTGCCGAAGATGGTGCCGATGACGGCCGTGCTGACGCTCGTCCTGGTCCCGGCACTGGTACGCGAGGTACGGGCGCCGCGCGACGCCCTGCTCACCGTCCTGCCGTGCGCCTGCGTGATGGCCGCCGCGCTGCTGCTGCTCGGCTGGCACGGCCTGCACCGGACGGCGGCGCCGTTCGTGTTTGGCGGCGACGCCCAGAAAAGCGTGTGGAGCGTGTCGTCGCCGGTGACGTCGGCCATGTTCCTGGCCAGCGCGGCGGGGCTGCTGTGCCACGTCCGTCCGCGGCGCGTGCGCCATGGCCAGGTCCTGGCGCTGGCCGTGCTGCTGCTCGCACTGCTCACGCTGGCCGGTTATCTCGTCCGCGATACGTACCTGTACGACCTGCTGCCGGGGAAGGGGACGTCGGTACTGACGGCCCTCGTGTTCGGCCTGCTGGCGGTCGGCACCTTGGCGCTGCGGCCGCGCAGCGGCATCATGGTCGCGCTGTCCGGGCGCGAAACGGGCGCCTGGGTGGCCCGGCGCCTGCTGCTGTCGGCGCTGGCGCTGCCGGTGCTGCCCGGCGCCGCGGTCGGGCTGGCGCTGCGGGCCGGCGCGATCGACGGCGGCACCGCCATCGCGCTGCTCGTGTGGGGAACGATCGCCCTGTTCACCGGCGCCGTCTGGTATTTCGCGCTCGTGCTGTACCGGTTCGACCGCGCGCGCCACGCCGCCGAACAACAGCGCGAGGCCGCGCTGGCGCAACTGCGCGAGGCGGACGCCCACAAGGACGATTTCATGGCGCTGCTGGCGCACGAGCTGCGCAATCCGCTGGCGCCGATCCGCGCCGCGGCCGACCTGCTGCGCCTGCAGGACCGCATGGACCGCGCGCAACTGCAGCGCACGAGCGACATCATCGGCCGCCAGGTGGACCATATCGCGCACCTGGTCGACGACCTGCTCGACCTGTCGCGCGCGCGCCGCGGCCTCATCGCGCTGGACCGCGTGCCGGTCGACCTGCTCGCCGTCGTGCGCACCGCGATCGAGCAGGTGCGTCCGCAGATCGTCCGGCGCCGCCACAGCCTGGACAGCGAGCTGCCGCCAGTCGCGGTGCACGTGTCCGGCGACCACAAGCGGCTCGTGCAGGTGCTCGCGAACCTGCTCGGCAACGCGGCCAAGTACACGCCCGAGGGCGGCCGCATCCACCTGGCGGTGCACGCGCACGCCCAGACCGTCGAGGTGTGCGTGCGGGACAACGGCATCGGCATCGACGCCGCGCTGCTGCCGCGGGTCTTCGATTCGTTCACGCAGGGCACGCGCAAGGCGGGCCGCGCGGAAGGCGGACTGGGGCTGGGCCTGGCGCTCGTGCGCCGGCTCGCCGAGCTGCATGACGGCACCGTCACCGCGTCCAGCGCCGGCCCGGGGCAGGGCAGCTCGTTCGTGCTGACCTTGCCCCGCCTGCCGGCGCCGCCCGCCGGCGCCTGAACCGCAGCGGCGCGCCGCACCCGAACGGCTTCTGCTAAGGTCGAGCGCACCATATTCGAAAGGATGGAACATGGAACGCTTCCTGTTCGTGTACCACGGCGCGCCCGGCGCCGATTCGGACACGCGCCACGACCTCGCCCGCTGGTCCGCCTGGTTCGACGGGCTCGGCTCGCGCGTGATCGACCGCGGCAGCCTCACGCACAGCGCCGTCGAGATCCCGCGCCGCCTGCTCGGTCCGAAGGAATCGGCCAGCTCGCTGTGCGGCTATTCGATCGTCGAGGCGACGGATTTCAACGAGGCCGTCGAGATTGCCGGACGCTGTCCGATCTTCGACGAGGAAGGCTCGGTCGAGCTGGCCCGGCTGACGATGCCGCTGGGGTGACGGTGGCGGTGGCGGCGCCGAACCTGGGTCCCCGCCTGCGCGGGGCATCGTCAGTCCTCGATGTCGTCGTCGCCCGGCTTGCGTCCGCGGCTGCGGTCGAGCGGGCCGCGCATCGCTTCGACGTCGCGCATGAATTCGTCCACGCCGTGGTCGGGGCTGACGCGCGCGCCGGGCGGCAGCAGTACGGCCATGTACAGTTCGTCGGACAGGCGCCCCGTGCGCTGCAGGTTGCCGGCCAGGACCAGTCCCGAGCCGAGCACGGCCAGCCCGGCGCACACCCAGCGGTGGCGCACGCGGTTGCGCGGGCTGACCGTGCATAAATGGAAGTACACCATCCCGGCCAGCAGCGCCGTCGCCACGTGCGACGCGTAGTGCGTGAACGCTTCGGCCGAGAACGCGTAGCCGAGCGTGCCGCCGAGCAGGGCCCAGGCCAGGACGGCGGTCACGCCGCAGCCGAACACGAACAGGTGGCGGCCGAGGCGCGCATGGCGTCCGAACAGCCGGTTGGCGCACGCCCACACGCCGGCCCACAGCAGCGCGGCCGCCAGGCCGCCGGCCAGCGCCTCCGCATAGCGCGCGGGCGCGAAGAATTCCGTGTCGGTCAGCCAGCGCACCAGCAGCGCCCCCGCGCCCGCCAGCGCCAGGCCGACGGTGCCCGGCACGCCGCCTTCCCAGCGGTGGAACGTGCGGTCCGGCAGTTCCGGCGCGACGGCCCAGTCGGCCGCGCGCACGCGCAGCGCCGTGTGGCCGATGCGCACGACGGTGTCGCCGGACAGGGGCGCTTCCTGCGCGCGCCGGCCCGCGACGACGATGCCGTTGCGGCTGCCCAGGTCGCGCAGCCGCAGGCCGCCGGCCGAATCGGGTTCGACGACGGCGTGGTGCGCGGCAGCGTAGTCGTCGTCGAGGATCACGTCGTTGCCGTAGCCGCGGCCGATGCGGATCGGCAGCCGGTCCACGCGCTGGCGCTGCAGCACGTCGCCGTTGCGGGCCAGGAGTTCGACGAACCACGGGCCGTTCATGGCGCCCCCGCCGGCAGGGCGGGGCGCGCGGCCGTGCGCGGATGGTTGCGGCCCAGCGCGGACAGGAACGCGCGGGTGGCGCGCAGGCCGTTCGCGTACGAGACGCCGGCGAGGTCGATGCGGCTCAGGAGGCTCGCCTGCGCATCGTTCGTGCTCGCGGCCAGCAGGGTGAAGTTGTACAGCCCGGCGAACTTGCGGTATGCGCGCACGCACGTGACGGCGCGCACGGGCAGGCTGGCCGTGTGCACGAACATTTCGGCGCAGGCGGGACGCGTCAGGCGCGGGTCGCGGCCCGTGCCGATGCTGTCGACGCGGAACCGGCTGCTGGCCAGCAGCGCGACCTGCAGCGGATGGAGCGAGCCGGAGCGCAGCACCTGGTGCGTCATCGACACGAGGCCCGTCTGCTGCGTGTCCGACACGTAGATCGCCGTTTCCATCGCGCAGCTGACGGTGTCGAGCGTGTATTCGGCCTCGGCGCGGAAGTTCGACCGTCCCCAGCAGCGCAGCTGCTGCGATTCGCGCACGGGGACCCGGTACAGCCCCATCGTGCGGATCGACAGCGGTTCCGCGAGCATGCGGTCGACCAGCGCGCGCTGGTGCTGCAGCAGCTGCTGGCCGATCAGCGGATTGAAGTCGCGCGGCGGGTGCGCCTGGGCCTGCGCGCGGCGCAGCAGTTCCTGCGCGTACTTGACGGGCACGAGGAAGCTGACCAGTTCGCCGTCGCGGCGCTTGGAGACGTTCACGCCCGCGACGACGCCGGCCGCCGTCACGCTGGGCCCGCCGCTCATGCCGGAGTTGATGGGGCCGGTGAAGACCAGCTGCTCGTAGAAGCTGCGCGTGACGACGCCGTTGTACGCGCCTTCCGAGATGGCGAAGCCGAGGTCGAGCGGATTGCCGAGCGAATACAGGTACTGGCCCTGCGCCAGCCTGACGGGCGTCTCTGGCACCTGGAAGAAGCCGCTGCCGTTGCGGTCGACCCGCACGACGGCCAGGTCGTGCAGCACGTCGACGGCGAGCAGTTCGACGGGGCCGCTGCGGCCGTCCGTGTCGACGTAGGCGCCGACGTAGACGTCGGGGTCGAGCGCCATCTGCGACACGACGTGGTAATTGGTCAGCACGAGATTGCCCGTGCCGACGAGGAAGCCGGAACCGACGCTGGACTGGCTGCCGCCGTTGCGCAGCAGCATGCGGATCTGCAGCAGGTCGGGCTTCGCGGCCGAGTACAGGGTCTGGGCGGCGCCGGACGGCGTCGGCAGCGCGGCCGTCTCGTCGGTCTCGCCGGGGCCGGGGGCGGGCGGCGTCGTGGCGGGCGGCGTCGCGGGCGGAATCACGAGGGGCGGCTGCGGCGCGGGGGCGGTGCGCGGGGCGCTCGCCTTGCCGGCCTTGCCCGCGGCGCCGGCCGCGAACGCGATGGACAGGGTCGCCCCGGCGGCGCCGGCGGCAAGGGCGGCGATCAGCAGGACGCGGGCGGCGGACGACGACAGGCGCATACCATCCTTCGGCGGGCAAGTGGCAACGCCATCTTGCCAGAACCGCCGCGAACGGCGCTTACGCTTGACTGTCGACGGCGTCGAGGGCCGGGGTCATCATGTGCCCCAGCTTGGCCTGCTTCGTGTTCAGGTAGTTGTCGTTGAAGACGTTGCGGTTGACGAGCAGCGGCACGCGCTCGGCGACCTGGATGCCGAGTTTGCCCAGGGCGTCGATCTTGCGCGGGTTGTTCGTCATCAGGCGCACGGACTCGATGCCGAACTGCGCCAGCATCGGCAGCACCAGTTCGTAGTTGCGGGCGTCGGCGTGGAAGCCCAGCTGCAGGTTGGCTTCGACCGTGTCGGCGCCGGCTTCCTGCAGCCGGTAGGCGCGGATCTTGTTGACGAGGCCGATGCCGCGGCCTTCCTGGCGCAGGTACAGCAGGATGCCGCGGCCTTCGTCGGCGATGCGGCGCAGCGCCGATTCCAGCTGGGCGCCGCAGTCGCAGCGCTGCGAGAACATCACGTCGCCGGTCAGGCATTCCGAGTGGATGCGCGCCAGCGGCGGTTCGCCGCCGGACAGGTCGCCGAGGGTCATCGCGAGGTGTTCCTTGCCCGTGGCATGCTCGACGAACGCATGCATGGTGAACTGCGCCCACGGCGTCGGCAGGCTGCACGACGTGACGTAGTCGACGAGGTTGGAGGGCACGGTGGCGTTGTCTTGCATGGCTGATCCTGACGCGATGGCGTGAAAACGGGTTAAGTAACAGGCGAGTTTACCGGAAATCCGGCATGGCCGTGCGGTTGCCGCCTGCCCGGCCGGTGATAATCGTTATCCGATATGTATGCTTCTGGCTGGAAATACAAGATCCGCAGGCGCGACGTGGCCGAAAGGTGACGCCGCCGTGTGCGCCCGGCCACAATATTCCCTCACGGCATTAAAGCTGTGCTAGGCTCGACCCGGCTTCTTTTTTACCCATACCGAATCCCATGTCCCTGTTCCGCCGCATGCTGCCGCGCGCCCTCGGCGCCTGGCTGGCCCTGGCCTTCGTGCTGCTGTCCATCGTGTTGACCCTGGTGCTGACGTCCGTCATCGAACGCAAGTCGTCGCAACAGGTCGAGACCAGCATCGGCCACGGCCTGGCGGAGCTGGCGATGCAGACGTCCGACAAGCTCGAACGCGGCATGTTCGAGCGCTACCGCGAGGTGAGCCTGCTGGCGCGCCGCCGCGCGCTCGCCGAGAGCATGCCGCAGGAGCGGCGCCGCGCCACGCTGGACGGCATCCAGCAATCCCTCGGCTACTACAGCTGGATCGGCCTGGCGGACCTGGACGGCAAGGTGCAGGTGTCCGCCCAGGGCCTGCTGGAAGGCGCGGACGTCTCGAAGCGCCCGTGGTTCCGCAACGCGCTGCGCGGCGTCCACGTGGGCGACGTGCACGAGGCCGTGCTGCTGGCGCGCTACCTGCCCAAGCAGGACGAGCCCTGGCGCTTCGTCGACGTGGCGTTCCCGTATGTCGACGAGACCGGCGCGACGCGCGGCGTGCTGGGCGCCCACCTGTCGTGGCAATGGGCGCGCGACGTCGAACGGTCCGTGATGGCCGGCATCGCCGCGCGGCGCCAGGTCGAAGCGCTGATCGTCGACGCCCAGGGCAACGTGCTGCTCGGGCCGGCGGACGTGGCCGGCAAGCGCCTCACGCTGCCGAGCCTGAACACGGCCGTCGGCCAGCGCCAGGGCGGCTACGTCGTCGAGAAGTGGCCGGACGGGCAATCGTACCTGGTCGGCTTCACGCGCGGGCGCGGCTACGGCGAGTATCCGGGCCTCGGCTGGACGGTGCTGGTGCGCCAGAACGTCATCGACGCGTATGCCCCCGTGCGCCGCCTGCGCGAGTACGGCCTGGCCAGCGGCGTGCTGGCCGCGGCCGTGTTCTCGCTGGCCGGCGTGTGGCTGGCGCGCCGCATCACGCGTCCGCTGGGCGACCTGGCCGACGCCGCCCAGCGCATCCGCGCCGGCGAGACGGCCCGCATCGAAATCAGGCGCGGCTACGCCGAAGTGCGCGCGCTGGGCACCACCCTGAATGCCCTGGTGGCCAACCTCGTGCGCCGCAAGCGCGAACTGGAAGAACTCAACGCCACGCTGGAAGAGCGGGTGGCGGCGCGCACGCGCGAGCTGGAACAGGCGCTGTCGAGCGTGCGCGCGAACGAGCAGCGCATCGCCACCATCATCGAGACGGCGCAGGACGCGTTCGTCGGCATCGACATGCGCGGCCGCATCTGCGACTGGAATTCGGCGGCGGAGCAGATGCTCGGCTGGACGCGCGCGGAAGCGCTCGGCCGGGTCGTCTCCGACCTGGTCATGCCGGAACGCTACCGCGCCCGCTCGCGCGACCTGCTGCGCCACTTCGCCGAAACGGGCGAGCTGGACATGCTGGGGCGCCGGGTCGAACGCACGCTGATGGCGCGCGACGGCCGCGAAATCGAGGTCGAGATGACGCTGGGGCTGGCGGGCACGGGCGACGGCCTGTTCTTCTCGGCGTTCGTGCACGACATCTCGGTGCGCAAGGAAGTCGAGCGCATGAAGGACGAATTCGTATCGACCGTCTCGCACGAGCTGCGCACGCCGCTGACCGCGATCTCGGCGTCGCTGGCGCTGCTGGCGGACGGCATGGCGGGCGAGCTGCCGCCGGACGCCCAGGGCCTGGTCGACGTGGCCAACGCCAGCTCGGGACGCCTCGTGCGCCTGATCGGCGACGTGCTCGACATCCAGAAGATGGATGCCAACCGCATGACGTTCGAGCGCGCGGTGCAGCCGCTGCTGCCGCTGGCGCAGGACGCTGTCGCCGCGATGCAGAGTTTCGGCGCCAGGTCCGGCATCGCGCTGAACTGCGTGGCCGGCCCGGGTGCGCAGGACGCGCGCGCGAACGTCGACGGCGACCGCCTGGCCCAGGTACTCACGAACCTGCTGTCCAACGCGATCAAGTTTTCGGGCGCCCGCGCATCGCCGTGACGGACGAGGGCTGCGGCATTCCGGAAGCGTTCCGCGAGCGCGTGTTCCAGCGCTTCGCCCAGGCCGACGGCGCCGATTCGCGCCGCCAGGGCGGCACGGGCCTCGGCCTGTCGATCTGCAAGACCATCGTCGAGGAGCTGGACGGCCGGATCTGGTTCGACAGCGCCGAGGGCATCGGCACCACGTTCTACGTCGAGCTGCCGCTCGCGGCCTGACACGCGGGCTGCGGGTCGTAGCGCCGCTCGAACTCGTCCAGCGCCATCGGCCGGCCGAGCAGGTAGCCCTGCATCACGTCGCAGCCGTGCGCCGTCAGGAACGCCTGCTGCGCATCCAGCTCCACGCCCTCGGCGATCGTCGACAGGTGCAGCTTGCGCGCCAGCGCGATGATCGCCTCGACGATCGACGACGCGTTCGGGTCCGTGTACACGTCCTGCACGAACGAGCGGTCGATCTTCAGCGCCGCGAGCGGGAAGCGGGCCAGGTAGGTCAGCGACGAATAGCCGGTGCCGAAATCGTCCAGCGCGAACTGCACGCCCAGCGCGCGCAGTTCGCGCATGCGCTCGACCAGGGTGTCCGGGTTGCGCGCGAACACGCTTTCCGTCAGCTCCAGCGTGAGGTGGTCGGCGGGGGCGCCGGTCGCCGCCAGCAGCGCGGCCAGCGCCTGCGGAAAATCGGGGTCGCGCAACTGGTGCACGCTGACGTTCACCGCCAGCTTCAGGGGGCGCAGCAGGGGCGAGCGCGCCCAGCGCGCCAGCGCGCGGCAACCCTGTTCCAGCACGTCCAGGCCGAGCGCGGCGATCAGGCCGTCGGACTCGGCCACGCCGATGAATTCGCCCGGCGCGATCAGCTCGTCGGCGCCGCGGCGCCAGCGCACCAGCGCTTCGGCGCCGACCAGGCGGCCGTCGTGGCCGAATTGCGGCTGGCAGTACAGCACGAACTGGCGCCGCGCGAGCCCGGTGCGCAGCGCGGCTGACAGCGCGGCCTGGCGGTCGACGGCGGCCTGCATGCCGGGGTCGAAGAAGCGCAGCGTGTTGCGGCCCTCGTCCTTGGCGCGGTACATCGCCAGGTCGGCCTGGCGCAGCAGCATGTCGATGTCGGACGGGCCGCCGTCGAACAGCGTGGCGCCGATGCTCGGGCTGCTGGCGCACTGGCGCCCGGCCAGGTCGAACGGTTCGGCCAGCACCTCGATCAGCTTGCGCCCGACGGCCTGCACCTCGGTGGTCGCCTCGGCCGTGCTGGCGCCCAGGTTTTCCAGCACGATCACGAATTCGTCGCCGCCCAGGCGCGCCAGGTGGTCGCCTTCGCGCAGTATGCGGCGCAGCCGCCGCGCCACCTCGCGCAGCAGCAGGTCGCCGACGTCGTGGCCGAGCGTGTCGTTCAGCAGCTTGAAGTTGTCCAGGTCGATGAACAGCAGCGCGCCGTGGCGGCCCGCGCGGCCGTTGCGCGCCAGGATCTGGCTCAGTTCCTCGATCAGGAAGCGGCGGTTCGGCAGGCCGGTGAGCTGGTCGAAGTACGCCAGCTCGTGGATGCGCCGCTCCGACAGCTTGCGCTCGGTGAGGTCGGTGTTGGTGCCGGACAGGCGGATCGCCTTGCCGGCCGCGTCGCGCAGCACGAAGCCGCGCGACAGCACCGGCACGTAGTGGCCGTCGCGGTGGCGCAGCCTGAATTCGAAGCTGTACGCCTGGCGCGCGCCGGGCAGCACCTCGTCGAGCGTCGCGGCGATGCGCGGACGGTCGTCCGGATGCGCCATGCGCAGCCACGTTTCGGCGTCGGACCGTTCCGTGCCCGGCTCGTAACCCAGCATGTCCCACCAGCGCGGCGAGTAATAGATCTCGCCGGTGACGAGGTCCCAGTCCCACGGCGCGTCCGTCGAGCCCTGCAGCGCGAGGCGCATGCGTTCTTCCGACTTGTGCAGCGACTGCTCCGCGTGCTTGAGGGCCGTGCAGTCGGTGAAGCAGACGACGACGCAGCGGATCTCCCCGTGCTCGTCGCGCTCCGGATAGGCGTTGCAGATGGCCCAGCGCACGTCGCCGTCCGCGCTGCGATGCACGCCGACCACGAGATCCGATACCTTGCCCCCGGTGCGCAGCACCGTGTTGACGGGATATTCCGACGGCGGCATGCGGCTGCCGTCCGCGCGCACGAAATGCCAGAGCGGATCCTGGGACGGCGCTTCGCGCACGTCGTCCTCGGACCGCCCGAGCAGCAAAACGGCCTGGCGGTTGGCGGCCACCACGCGGCCGCGGGCGTCATGCATCACGACGCCCGCCGGCAGGTGCGCGAGCAGTTCCTCGAAACGGCGCTGGGCGTCGTCCGGGGCGCCGTGGCCGTGATGGACGCGTGGCAGGTTCGCTGGCATGTAGACTTTTGGTTACGAATTTGGCGAATCCTAGCAGTTCCCGGACGGCCGTGGCGCGCGTACAGCCCGCGCGCATCCCGGGTTGCAAACGGGTCCGGAAAAAATTTAAAGAAATTTCTGTGCGGCATTTAATGCCGGCCGCGATCCGGTCGTCTTGTACTTGTGAGAGCGCGACACGCGCAACATTCAACAGTACGCAAGTACACATGGCACTAGGAGCCGAATCATGCTGAGCCTTCACACCAACGCCGCATCGCTGTCCGCACAAAACTCCCTGACCCGCACCCAGTCGAGCCTGTCGACGTCGATGACCCGCCTGTCGACCGGCTACCGCATCAACTCGTCGATGGACGACTCGGCCGGTCTGCAGATCGCCACCCGCCTGAAAGCACAAAGCAGCGGCATGTCGGTCGCCATGCGCAACACCCAGAACTCGATCTCGCTGATGCAGACCGCCGACGGCGCGCTGAACGAAGTCAACAACATTCTGACCCGCATGAAGGACCTGGCGACCCAGGCCGCCGACGGT
>Ga0308161_1005782_pt1 | contig 10707 bp, 15 predicted proteins | sample PhyFR2_FD_201034 | JGI IMG/M metagenome (GOLD analysis project Ga0308161, IMG submission 201034) | Phyllosphere microbial communities from UC Gill Tract Community Farm, Albany, California, United States - DLSLF.R2 | ecosystem: Host-associated > Plants > Phyllosphere > Unclassified | place: USA...
GCTGTGGACGCTCATCCCCTACGCCTACCTCGTGTGGGCCTTCGCCTACGGAGCTCTCGGTGGAGAGTTCACCCCGGGCCAGAAGTACCCCTATCCGTTCATGGACGTCGACGTCCTCGGAGTGGGCGGCGTCACCCAGTGGATCGTGGCGCTGACCCTGGCGCTCATCGTCGTCGGCCTGGTGTTCGTGGCGATCGATCGCACCCTCGCCGCCCTCGCACGTCGCATTCCCCGCCGCTGACTCAGTTGATGATCTCGCCGTGCTCGTCGTCGCGGATGGCGGCGAGCCGCTCCCGCCATGTCGCGAGCGCCTGCGGTGTCAGGCGGGTCCAGCCGTGCACTTCGCGGATCACTCGCAGCGGTGCACTGCTGCGGTACGAACGGGTCGGGTTGCCCGGGAACTTCTTGTCGGTCACGTTCGGGTCGTCCTCGAACTCGCCGGTCACCTCGACCTCGTAGACACGCGGTTCGCGGTCGCCGGGCGCGAGTTCCGCCGCAAGGCCGGCGCCGTCGGCCACGGCGGTGAAGTAGATGTGGTTCATCACGATCTCGGGGCGATAGTTCGAGCGGAATCCCGCCGTGAGCAGGTCGCCCGGTCGCAGCTCTGCCTTGGTGCCGTGGAAGAAGGGGCCGTCGTCCCGTGCGTCACTCACCGCAGAAGCCTACGACTGCTCCTCGCGCTGCGAAAGGGCTGCCTCGCCCGGGGGCGCGCACGCGCGTCGGGAGGACAGAGCCCGGGGATGCGCGCGCGTCGGGAGGAGAACTGCGTGTGAGGAGGAGGGAATCTCGCCTCCGCTCCTCCCGACGCGCGGGTCTCCTCCCGACGCGCGGTGCTCTCCGCTGTCAGTCCTCCGAGCGACGAGTACCGACGCCCGGCTCGTCGTTGTGCACCGACTCGTCGGGCACGGATGACTCCGACGACGGATCGACGCGCACCGCACCGGACCCACCCGAGTCCGCGCCTGCTCCGCCGGCGGGAGTGTCGGTCACCCGGTCGGCGTCGTCGCCGTCGCGCTCTTCGATGAGCGCGGCGATGCCCTCCTCCGACGGTGCCGCTCCCCCTGCGGCGCCCGTGCCGTCACGGTCGTCGCTCACTCCGTGCCGTCCCGCAGGTCGGTCGGGGCGTCCCCGCTGTGCGCGGATCCCTCGTCCTCGGGCGCGAGGTCGCCCTGACCGTTCTCTCCGATCTCGGCGTCGAGGGGATCATCATCCTGGGTCTGGGGCTGCCCGGTGTCTGTGGGGAACGTGCCATCGCGGAAGTCATCGACAGGCGGAACTCCCGGCATCTCCGGGGGGAAGCTGTTGGCGAAAGCGTCGATGTTCGACATGGTGGCCCTCCTCTTGTGGTCGGATCTCCATGATCGAGCAGACACCGCGGCGAGCGCAGGGCCGTTGACAGGCGCGCTCAGGACGAGGAGGATTCCCGCCCTGATCGCGCCTGATCCGAAGAGTCCAGGCCGAAGGCGTGAAGCACCTCGTCGACCTGCGCGTCGATCGCGGGGGACGTGAGCGGGCCGGCCAGGCCGAGCAGTCGACGTCGGTGCGGCTCGCCGAGAAGCGCGGTGAAGAGCAGCGCCGGTGAGATCCGTGCATCCGTGGGGAGGTGGGCAGCGAGGAACCTCTGGGCGCGCGCGGGTCCTTGCTCGTAGAACTCACGGGCGAGAAGCGGATGCAGGGCGGCGGCGCCGGTGATCGCGCGGTGGACGCCGATCGCCTCGTCCCCGAGCAGATGGCGGAGGATGCCGCGGGCTGCCGATCGCAGGTCGGACGCCCCATCTCCGGCATCCTCGAGGTAGGCGTGCTGTCGGCGGACCGCGGCGCGCACCAGCCCGGCCCTGTCGCCGAACACCGTGTACAGCGTGCGCTTGGCGACGTGGGCCTCGGCGGCGACGCGGTCGAGGGTAAGCGCCTCGAGCCCCTCTCCGGTGAGCACGGCGACGACGACATCGACGACGCGCTCGTCTCTGGCATCCGCCTCTGCCGCGGAGGGCCGCCCGCGCTTTCCCGTCATGGGCATACTCTAGCATTAATGCTACGCAACCGTTTCATTAAGGAGCTGTCATGTCCGATCTGATCCACCACATCGCCATCCAGGACGACTGGGAGATGAGCCGAGGGTTCGGCGAGTACGTCGTGTCGACGCGGGGTGTGCATCTCGACGACGCGGGGTTCATCCATGCCACCACCGCAGAGCGGTTCGACGCGGTGCTCGCCGCCCGATTCGGCGATCTCAGTCTGCCGCTGCTCGACATCGCGATCCGCCCTGAGGGACTGGCCGCCGAAGGGATCGCCGTCGAGTGGGTCGACGGACACCCGCGCATCCTCGGCGCCGTGCCCATGACCGATGAGGTCGTGGCCTCGGAGACTCTCATTCCGCGTTGACCTGCCTCGCGGTACCTGCGGGAGTCGCGCCGGTCGTCTATCGTGTGCGCATGAGCCGTTCTCGCCTCCGCCCGTCGATGTGCGGAGTTCTCGCCCTCGGCGCGATCACGCTTCTCTCGGGCTGCATGAACGCCCCGACCGTCGACGTGCTCGCCAGCGGCGAGTCCGCGGCCCTGCCCGCCTCCGTCGGCGCCGACCAGCGCGACAACGTGATCCCCGATACGGCGCGCCTGCTCGGCGAGGACTCCGAAGGACACTCGTATTACGTGGTCGAGGCGCGGGAGCAGACTGGTCTCGGCAGCATCTGCCTGGTGGTCGACGGCGTCGACCATGGACCGATGATGGGATGCGGGGCGATGCCGATCGAGGTCGGCACCGACGGCGTCCGCGCTCGGCTCAGCGTCGAGGTCACCCCCGAGCAGAGCGGCGAGAAGATCGGCGAGTACCTCCGGGTCTTCCTCTAGCCCTGCGCCGCCTCGGTCTGCGCCCATCACTTCGCGCCCTGCCACCGCCCTCCGTGAGAGCATCGATCCGACATCACGAATTCGAGGGAGATCTCAGATGCTCGACACGGCAGACAGCGTGAGGCTCGGCGACTCCGGGCTGCGGATCTCGAAGGTGGTGCTCGGATGCATGAGCTTCGGCGCACCCGACCGGGGCGCGCACGGCTGGTCGCTCGACGAGGAGACCAGCAGGCCGCTGATCCGACAGGCACTGGAGGCCGGGATCACGACGTTCGACACGGCCGACGTGTACTCCGACGGCACCAGCGAGGAGTTCGTCGGACGGGCGCTGGCCGATTTCGCGCGCCGCGAGGAGATCGTCATCGCCACCAAGGTGCACGGCCGCATGGGACCCGGTGCCAACCAGGCCGGACTCAGCAGGGCTCACATCCTGTCGGGCATCGACGCGAGCCTGAAGCGGCTCGGCACGGACCACGTCGACCTCTACCAGATCCATCGCTGGGATCCCCAGACGCCGATCGAAGAGACGATGGAGGCGCTGAACGACGTCGTCCGCTCGGGCAAGGCCCGGTACATCGGGGCGTCATCGATGTGGGCGTGGCAGTTCGCGAAGGCGCAGCACGTCGGGCAGCGGAACGGCTGGACACGATTCGTCTCGATGCAGGACCAGTACAACCTGCTGCAGCGCGAGGAGGAGCGGGAGATGCACCCGTTCTGCCTCGACTCCGGGGTCGGTGTGCTGCCGTGGTCGCCCCTGGCGCGAGGCAGGCTCACACGCGACTGGGACGAGAAGACGGCGCGCACCGCGACGGATGCGTTCGGTGCGACGCTCTACCGCCGTGAAGAGGAGTCGAACCGAGCCATCGTCGAGGCCGTCGCTCACGTCGCCGAGGAGCGAGGGGTCTCCCGTGCACAGATCGCACTCGCGTGGGTCGCGCAGCAATCCGCGGTGACCGCGCCGATCGTCGGTGCGACGAAGGCATCGCACATCGACGACGCCGTCGCCTCCGCCGGCATCCGGCTCGAAGACTCCGAACTGGAGCAGCTGCAGGCCGCGTACACGCCACGGGAACCCGAAGGGTTCTGAGCCGCGGCCAGACCGCCTACTCGATCTGGCCGATGGGCTCGCGCTTCTCGGCCTGGAACTGGTCTTCGGCGCGGCCTCGCGCCCAGTACGCCGAGATCGACAGCCGCTCTCGCGGCACGTCGCGCTGCGTCAGCAGCGCCCTGACCTGCTTGATCGTGCCGCGCTCACCGTGCGCGAAGACACCCGGGTGCCCCTCGGCCCAGGGCAGGTCGGCGAGCACCGCGAGAAGCTCGTCGTCGGTCTCGGTCCACCGCAGAGTCACACCGGACGGGACGTCGGGAAGGATGCGGTCCGCGGGATCCGCCACCGTCAGGACGACGTGCCCGACCGCATCCGCCGGCATCACCTCGATCGCCGACGAGATCGCCGGAAGTGCCGTGTGGTCGCCGACGATCAGGTGCCAGGGCGACTCGGGGTCGGGCCGGTAGCCGCCACCGGCCCCGCTGACGACGATCGTGTCGCCCGGCTGCGCCTGCCGAGCCCACGGCCCCGCGATCCCCTCGTCGCCGTGCACGACGAAGTCGATGACGAGACGTCGCTGCTCGGGGTCGGACGAGCGGATCGTGTACGTGCGGGGCGTTGGCAGCTTCTCCGGGTTCTGCGCGCGCAGCTGTGCGAGGTCGTACGGCGGGGTGAGCCCGTGTCGCGGATCGGCGAACAGGATCTTGACGTACTTGTCGGTGTAGACGTTGTCGGTGAAGTCCCCGTACCCGTCGCCGCCGGCCGTGATCCTCACCAGTTCAGGGCTGACCTGCTCGACCTTCTCGACGGCGAGGACCGCCTGGCTGGGGGTACGTCGGGTCTGTTCCGGCATGGCATCTCCTGGATCATGAAACTAAGGCTCCCCTAAGTCTGCCCTCTCCCCGCGGTGGCGGGGCCATGTTGACGGTGTCGGACACCCCGCGCATACTTCGAGGATGACCACCTCTGCCACTCTCCGCGCGCTCAGCGGCGCGGTCGATCAGCCCGCGGCTCTCGCGACCTCGACCGTCGTCCTCGTCGACTTCCAGAACACCTACACCCGCGGCGAGATGGAGCTCGAGGGGTGGGATGCCGCGCTCGACGCCGCGGCCGACCTGCTCTCCCGTGCCCGGGCGGCGGGCGCCACGGTCATTCATGTGCAGCACGACGGCGGCGCGGGATCGGCGTACGACATCCGCGACGACATCGGGGCGATCCATGAGCGCGTCGCCCCCATCGACGGCGAGCCCGTCGTCGTCAAGAAGGCGCCGAACTCCTTCGTCGGCACCGAGCTCGGCGAGCTCGTCGACGCCGCGAGTCACGACGATGTCGTGATCGCCGGATTCATGACCCACATGTGCGTCAACTACACGACCGAGGGCGCGTTCCTGCGCGGCAACCGTCCCACCGTCGTCGCCGCAGCGACCGCCACCCGGAGCCTTCCGTCGGTCGCCGGCGACGTGCCCGCCGAGCAGCTGCACCGCGCGGCTCTCGCCGGCATCGCCGATCTCTACGCCACCGTCGTCGCGACGGTCGACGACCTGGGTCGCTGAGAAGGCGACCTGCCTCGCTGAGAAGGCGACGCGAGTTCGAGGCCCTGCGCTATCCGACGCACAGATCGGTGTCGGCGCTGCGACTCACCGCGTCGACGGGCCGCGACGGAGGCGGCGTCGCCCGGGGCTGGGAGGTCAGCTCGGTGTAGTCGGCTCCCAGTAACAGCTGCACGCCGTCGACGTCGCCCGTCTGCACCGTCACGGCGAGTCCGAGCTCCGCGGCCAGCGCCACAGCGGTCTGCTGTGCGTCGGGGGTGTCTGCGGCCGTGATCACCGTGAGGTCCGTGGCGTCGGCGTTCGCGAGCCCTGACACCGCGTAGCCGTAGGCCGTGGCATCCTCCGACACACGAGACGCGAGACCCGCGACGCCGGCACCGTTGAGGATCTGCACCGGGGCGGTGCGCACCGTCGTGTCGGGTGCGACCTCGTCGGTGGTGAGCACGAGCGGCGCATCATCGACGAGCGCGCGGAAGATCACATCGGCATCCGCCGTCGGCACGACGCGGTTGGGATCTTCGGGCGCCGGGACCGTGGGCATCGTCACGAAGGTGACGCTGCTCATCGGCACATTCGCCACCCTGGCCGCGAGACCCGCGAGATCGGTCAACGCCCCGAGCCCTGGGTCGACCGTCATCGAAGAGGTCACCGCGTCGAGGAAGGCGTAGAGGCGGTCGGGGCGCACGAGCACGTCGGACTTGGTCGCCTTCTGCACGATCGCCGAGAGGACCATCTGCTGGTGACCGAGGCGGGCGATGTCGCTCTCCTCGGCGAGCGCGTGCCGTGTGCGGGCCAACGCGAGCGCCTGTTCGCCGTTGACCGACTGGGCGCCGGCGGGCAGGTCGAGGCGTGCGTGACCATCCTGCAGCGGCTCGGGGAGGCACACGTCGATGCCGCCCATCGCGTCGACCATGCCGATGAACCCTTCGAAGTCCATCTGCACGAAGTGATCGATCGTGACGCCGGTGAGCTGCTCGACCGCCGCGACCGAGCATGCCGGTCCGTACTCCAACGCGGAGTTCAGCATCCCGTATCCACCCTCGTACGAGCCACGTCCGGTGTCGTCGCATGCGGGCAGGTCGACGACGGTGTCGCGAGGGAGCTGCACCGCATCGATCCGGGTGCTGTCGTTCGAGACGTGCGCCAGCACCATGGCGTCGCTGCGTTCGCTGCCGTCGTCTTCACCGAACCCGTCGGACGCGAGCGCCCGGGAGTCGGATCCGAGCAGCAGGATGTTGAGGTCGCCCTCTGCCAGCTGCGGCTCACCCGTCGACGTGTCGGGGTCGGAGCGCAGTGGGGCGGTGGTGATGTTCCCCTGCAGCTGGGCGTAGACGACGGCCCCCACAGCGACCACGGCCACGATGACCAGCGCGCTGATGGCGCCGATCAGACGTCCGCGACGCCGACGGGGTCGAGCCTTCGGGACGGACGAGGTGTCCGTCGGGAGATCGCCCTGAGAGGGGTCGTTCAGGGGATCGTTCTGGGGGGAAGCAGGCGGTCGCACTGGATCACACCATCATGACCGGGGCCGGATCTCAAAGCGGCCCGCCGCATTCACAGGTCCTGTGCGGAGTTTTCCGAGGCGGGTTCAGCGGTTCGGAAGACCCCACATGGTGTACCCGACGACCCCGGCCGGGATGAAGTCCATCGGCTCGGTGAGTTCGTTCTCCATGCCGACGATGCGCCCTGTCCGCGCCGAGATCAGCACGGTGTCCTGATACGGCGAATCGTCATCGGACACTCGTAGTCCGACCACGGGGCGGCCTTCTCTGTCTTTGGTCTCGCCGAGCACCGTCACTCCGTCGGCCTCCACGAGCATGTCGATCAGGATGGCATTCTGCTCGTCCGTCAGAGTCCAGAAGCTCAGCAGCTGCCCGATGCCGACCAGGAGCTGGCCGGAGGATGCGTCCTCGGGGACCCCGAGCGATTCGAGCGCCGACGTCAACTGCGCCCTGTCGGCGCCGTCGAGTTCGAGCACGGCGGGGGGCGCGATGAATTGGTCGGGGGGCGTCGAGACATCGCTGATCACCTCGCCCGGCTCGTAGGGACTGTCGGCCACCCCCTCGGGGCGATCGTCGTCGTCCCAGAGGGATTCTCCGGCGACGATCACGGTCGACGCCCCTGCCTCGGGGGACCATGTGAACGTCGCATACTGCGGGACCACCTCGACGCTCTCTTCGGCCATGTCGATGCTCCATCCCCAGGAAAGCGTCTCGACGCGACTCTTCTGCTCGGGACCACCGGGGCGGGCGAGCGCGTCGTGCGCGTCGGAGACGACCTCGGCGAGCGGCCGTGCATTCGAGTACTGGAGCGGAGGCGGCGTGAGCGCGATGGCCTGCTGCGACGGAAGCAGGATGCTGGCGACCACGATCGTCACGACCACGAGAGAGGCGACAGCGGTGGTCGCGCCGGCCCAGGCCCACCTGCGGCGTCGTGCGCGGACGGGCGTGACCGTGCCGCGAATGATGTTCTCGCGCAGCGCGATGTCCTTCGCACGCAACGACGCGAACTCCGCCGGGGGCGCGGGGTTCGCGGCGCGGAACAGCCGGTCGAGATCGTCGTCGGAGACGCTCATGCGTCCGCCTCCTTCGCCTCGAGCTGGCCGCGCAGTTTCTGACGCGCACGGGTGAGGGTCGTCCACACTGCGGCCTCGCTGGAACGGAGAACGTCAGAGACCTCGCCTGCGCTGAGACCGTCCCAGTAGGTGAGGACGACGACCTGGCGCTCTCGCGCGTTGAGGCTCTGGAGCGCCTGACGCAGAGCCAGTGCCTCGAGCGGATGCAGCTCCTCGCTGGCCTGCATCCCGCGCGTCATCGCCTCGATCGCTCGGGTGCGGGACTGGCTCCGGCGCATGACATCGCGCAGCTTGTTGTCGGCGACTCGGAGGAACCAACGCAGCCCCATGGGCTTTGCGGGGTTCAGTTTTCTCCAGGCGACGACGAAGACCTCGGCTGCGATCTCGTCGACCTCCTCGGAGTTGTCGATGAAGCAGGCCACGTGCCGTCGCACGCGTGGCCAGTACTCGTCGAAGAGGGTGCGGTAGAGCACCGCTTTGGTGGGCGCGTCGTCGGTGGGCGCGCCTCTCACCGGTGTGGGAAGCTCCAGGTCGGGAAGATCGGATCCGGCATACGCGATGCGCAGGCTCTCCACCCCCCACAGTTGCAGCACCAGACCACCCATCTCTCTCATTGCCAGGCTACCGATCGCCTAGAGAGTGCAGAGCAGGTTGGCGGTGCCGGGCGAGACGTTCGCCGAGCCGTTCGCGACGGCGGTGCCGAGGACGGTGCCGGACGAGTTCTTGGCATGCACCTTGCCCGAGGTGCGTCCGTTGGCGATCGATGCGACTACGCGGAGGGCGGCAGTGCTGACGTTCGTGCAGATGGCGAAAGCGAGCTTCGTGCCGCTGAGTCCGCTGCCCGTGTAGGCGCAGAACGTGCCTATCGCGCAGGAGCCGACGGATCTCGCCGCCGACGATCCGGCCGTCAGCGTCATTCCGAGGGCCGGCCACACCGCATATCTATCTGAAAGTGCGATGCCGCCGGGCACGACCTCGAGGGCGTACTCGATATCGGAGATTTCGGTGTCGTCGAGGGCCGAGGCGGATGCCGATGCCTGCGCGATCAGCAGCAGACTGACGGCCAGTGCGGCAGCGGTGACGATGCGCTTCTTCATTGGTGCCCCCTCCCACTCCGGGTGCGTCGGCGTCTGCCGGGTGTGCCGCTCGGGTGGCGCGGCGCAGACTCCGAAGAATCAGTATCCGGCGAGGACGACCGCGGTGCTCCCGCGCGCGTTTGCTGCTCCGGCGGATTCCTTACAGAGCTTCTTGCTGATCCGAGATCCATCGCACCACCGGCCTGACGCCGACCTTTTAGACTTGACGGAGGTCGGGACATCGACCGTGACGTGTGAGGTGAAATCGTGTCGGAGGGGCTCACGCTCGACCCGCCCACTGACGGCGAACTCCTCTACCGGCTGTCCCGCGGCGATGAACCGGCGTACCGTCGGCTGCACGACCGGCACCAGATGCTGGTCTTCCGACTGTCGCTCGTGCTCATGCCCACCAGCCGGGATGCGGAGGAGGTTGCGGCGACCGCCTTCTTCGAACTGTGGCGCAAGCGCGCCAAGGTTCGGGTCATCAACGGCTCCGTGCTGCCCTGGTTGCTGGCCACCACATCCGTCATCGCCAAGAACGGCTTGCGGGCCCGGCGGCGATATCACCGTCTACTTCGGCGCGTTCTGCACGACGGCGACGTTGCAGATCACGCGGATGAGGTCGCCCGGGCGATGGACTCCATGGGGATCTCAGAGAGTGTCCGTCAAGAGCTTCTTCGCCTGAACCCGCGCGAAGCAAGCGTCCTCGTCCTCTGCGTCATCCATGAGCTCCCGATCGCCGAAGCCGCGGTCGTTCTGGGGATCCCCGAGGGCACCGTCACGTCTCGGCTGTCTCGAGTGAAGAATCGGGTGCGCGGGGAACTCCATGAGTATTCGCCGACGGCAGAGGAGGCGAACGCATGAGTGAGCGGATGCCTCACCACCGGGAAGTGCAGGACCTCCTCGTCGAGCAGATGCGCCGCGATCTGTCGCGCCCGAAGTGGTGGACGACCATCTGGGGCCGTCTGTCCATCGCGGGCGGCGTCCTGGCGGTCGCCGGCGCCGGCGTTGCCGGCGTCGTGCTGCTCGACGAGCGCCCCGTGACTGAGACGACCATCGTTCATTGCCTCGAAGGCCCGTACCGAAACTCCGACGGGACGCTGTCGGGTGCATCGGCGAGTGTTGCCACCCCGGACGGCGTCGTCGCGATCACGGATGCGGAAGCGATGTGCATCCAGATGTGGGAGGGCGGTGCCTTCGAAGACAACGACCCGCTCTCGGCGACCCCGGTACCTGGAGTCGCGCCCGAGGAGTTCACGACGTGCGTCACCGACGAGGGCGAGGCCGCGGTCGTGCCGGGGGTCATCGAATGCTCGGTGCTCCGACTGCATCCGTTCCAGAGCTAGCCGCATCGGTCGCGTCGTCACCGCGGGACCTGACGCCGAGCGGAGCCTGGCGACATGACCTCTGTCTTCCGCAGCGCTACCGAGGACGGAGGTCGTGCCCGACATCCGGGCACGACCTCTGTCACTCCTGAGTCAGAGGTGGTGTCGACGGGCTCGGCGCCGCGACGTCACGGCGAGGATGATGGCCACGACGAAGCACAGAGCGCTTCCCGCACCGAGCGCGATGTCCTGGGTTCGAAGCGTCCCGATACCGGCGGAGGCGTCGA
>Ga0308161_1005783_pt1 | contig 10705 bp, 11 predicted proteins | sample PhyFR2_FD_201034 | JGI IMG/M metagenome (GOLD analysis project Ga0308161, IMG submission 201034) | Phyllosphere microbial communities from UC Gill Tract Community Farm, Albany, California, United States - DLSLF.R2 | ecosystem: Host-associated > Plants > Phyllosphere > Unclassified | place: USA...
AAGAAAATAATACCATGCATTCTTTTCTCATCTGGCATAAAATTAAGAGATACATCTGTGCCTGTCGGTTCGGTCCAGGATACTTTGTAGACGCCTTCGGTCAGTTTTACCAGATCTACTTCCTGATCGCGTACCCAGCGTCCTGCGACCATACCGGAGTGAATACGGTAATCGATCGTGTGGTCATTCTTGATATAAATCTCGTATTCCCAGCCGTTCTCATACGTATAAATCATGTGACTACCAACAAATTTGTCCATGTTCAAAGCACCTTCCTCAAGTTAGTATAATGTGTCCAGCTCCAGGCATTTCTGCGAACATGCAGGTTCTGAAATGCCAAAACTTTATTGAATGTAATCAAAACGTGTAACTATTTACATGTTTATATTAACACTATTCATTATACACCGTCAAATTGTTCAAGGGGGATTATTGCCTTATGCGAGTATTAAAATATGCTATTCTCGGGCTGCTGAATCGCCACGAATGCAGCGGCTATGATATTACAAGTCAATTCAAGGAAGAGATCGGGCAGTTCTGGAGCGCCAAGCACAGCCAGATTTACCCGGAACTCAAAAAGCTGGTCGATGAAGAACTGGTCCAGTTCCGCACCGTGATTCAGGGAGAGAAATTAGAGAAAAAAATGTATACCATTACCCCGGAGGGGCAGCGGGAACTGCTGGAATGGGTGAGTGCTTCGGCTCCCCTGCCAGAGACGGAAAAAGATACATTCATGCTGAAAATGTACTTTATCGGCAATCTGCCGAAGGAAGAAGCACGCGCCCTGTTCGCAGATCAGCTACGTCTGCGCCGCGAAAAGCTGCAGGATCTACAGCAGCGATATGAAGGACTAAAACCGACATTTGGAGCGGAGGGTGCAGAGGTGACATTTGCCAATCCTCATCTGGGACATTATCTGGTACTGACCAAAGCGCTGGTACGTGAGCAGAGTTACGTAGACTGGCTGGAACAGCATTTGCAGATATTCGGGTAGTGAGGTGCTTTTACTGGCAGCTTTTGCTGAAGGATTGGAGTTACTTGCGAAGAGTAGAAAAAGTGCAGCAATATGGAAAACTAGAAATACCAAAAAGGCATCCTGATCAGGGATGCCTTTTGCGTGTACCTATATGAATAGTGTAGAAGTACAGCCTGTTTTCATTTGCCAAGGTGTTCTTTACAGAAGCTGAGTCTCTGTTGGCTGTTTTCTTGTTAGCATTGGCCTACAGCTATCCTTCATACAGCTACCTGGGCAGATAAAACGGGAGTAGCCTCTGTTCCTGTTCAGAACTCTTCATACTCCGCCGGGTCCTGATCCCACAGGCGTTTGTTATCTTTGCTGAATGCAGAGATCGTCTTCATCTGCTCCTCGGTCAGTTCAAAATCGAAGATATTCAGGTTCTCCTGCTGGTGCTCCAGCGAACCTGCTTTGGGGATCGGTACAGCGCCCAGCTGGGTATGCCAGCGCAGAATCACCTGGGTTGGCGTTTTGCCATGCGTCTCGGCAATCTGCTTGATACCGGCATCTTCCAGTACACTTTCGCCGCGACCACGACCGAGCGGACTCCATGATTCGGTGATGATACCATGCTTGCTGTGGGCAGCGCGCTGCTCTGCTTGTTCAAAATACGGATGCAGTTCTACCTGATTGAGCACCGGCGCTACGCCTGTTTCTCCGATAATACGCTCCAGATGCTCCGGCAGGAAGTTGCTGACTCCAATGGAGCGGACATAGCCGCGCTTTTGAGCTTCGATCATCGCCTGCCAGGCTTCTACATACTTGTCCTGCTTGGGATTCGGCCAGTGGATAATATACAGGTCAAAGTAATCCAGACCCGTACGCAGCAGCGATTCTTCGATCGTCACGAGCGCTTTGTCATAGGCATGATGCCGTCCCGGCAGCTTGGAACAGATGCGTAATTGCTCGCGCGGTACCGCACTTTCACGGACAGCTCTGCCTACTGCACCTTCATTCTCATAGTTAAATGCCGAGTCGATCAGCCGGTAGCCAGCTTCGATTCCCTGTTTGATCGATTCGACGCCCTTGTAACCGTTAAGCGAGTAAGTACCCAGCCCAATTGCTGGAATGTCCAGTCCGTCATTCAGCTGGATAGTTGGAATATGGATTGACATGTATAATGTCCTCCTTTCTTATTTACCATACATACCCAATTAAACCAACGGCCTGCACAAAGAAACCCGCCTTCCTGTGAAGAAGACGGGTGTACATGTATTGAAGCACCTTTTAGATAGGCTACTTGAATAGATCATTTGCCTGAAGCTGATCCCTCTGTTGCAAGCAGTGTATGCTGTTCAGATCGTAGCGCTCTGCTGCACCATACTATTCCTGTTGGGCAACCGGCACGGTTATCGCTTGATCGCCTTGGTCCAGAATCCGCCATGGAATTCACGCGGCTCGACCATGATCACAAAAGCTTTGGGATCGACAGCCAGAATACTTTTGTACAGATTATCCTGATTTTTGCGCTTCGCCAGAATCTCCATCATGATCCGCTCGCCATCACGGCCCTGTCCGATCCAGGAAGTGACACCATATCCTTTGTCCCGCAGCACTTCAACCAAATGATAATTCGGTGCATCGCTGATGACTTTGACCGTAATATAACCCAGTGCAATCTTCTCCTCAATCCATGAACCGAGCAGAATCCCCATCCCATAACCAATCGCGTACACGATCAGACTCACTACCTGATCCAGATAACTCAGCACCATATTGAGTCCCATTACATAAATAACGACTTCAACCGTCCCGATGCTGGCGGCTACATACTTTTGCCCTTTCAGCGTCAGAATCGTTCGTAGTGTATACGCCGTAACATACACAATCTGAATCAGAAAAATAAACAGCAAAATTTTAAGCATAATGAGGTAAAACACCTTTCCGGGATAATCCCTTCGACTTGGAATTCTTTTCTGCCAACCTGAACCTCGTTACAACATCAAACAGCCCAAAAACATCCTTTTTTCGGCTGCATCTCCGGTGTAGAACCTCCGCCGACTATCTGAATCACTGATAGAATAAGAACATAAGTTCCCTTAACTGGAAAATATAACACAAAGGAGTGGAATACAATGTCCGTTATTTTACCACTGAGCGAACAGTATAGACAGCGGTTGCGGCAAGCCTCCTGGCGGATGCAGTACCGCGCCAAGACCAGATTATATCACGAACATTTACCCTTGAACGAGCAAGTTAGTCATCTTTCTGTACAATCCGATGACATCGATGTTATTTTGCTGCGGGAGTGGATCGATACGCTGCCTTCCGAGCAGGGCCGGTTGATCATCACCGGTCTATATCTGGAAGGACGAAGCGAGCAGGAACTGGCAGCCCGGCTGCAAATCAGTCAACAGGCGGTGAACCGATGGAAGCGCAAAAGCCTGGAACACCTCTCCCGGACGAACAATTTGTAACCCTTCTGGAACTGGCGCGCGGTCCGAATGGACAGTCGTCTATGCTGGAACTGCTGGCTTATTATGAGCCAGAGATGCGCCAGCTCAGCCGTTATATGCCGATGGAACGAGAAGATGCAATGCAGGCGCTGCGACTGGAATTGATTGAACTGTTGCAAGAAAATAACTAGCAACAAGGTTAGAGCAGTAGCCTAGTGGATTTCTGCCCGCTTGCAAGTAAAACCTCCTGCGTACAGAGAACAGAGAGTATAATAGACATACTTTCAAATCCCGGAATGCGCAGGAGGAGGAATATACAGATGAGATTGAATAGATCGAACTTACTGCGATTGATACTTTTGCTGGCTATATGGATCGTACTCGCTAGAATGTTCGGGCTGTTTACGCACTTTTCATTGGCAGGATTATGTCTGTTTGCCCAAACGTTATGTATTCTGCTGCATGACGAATTCAAATTCAGATATCCGGAAAAATGGGCGGCTCGTTTACTACTCGCCTGCCTGGCTCTCGGTATTACCGGACTCAGCATGTTTAATGCCTGGCAGCTGGAGGATACCGAAATCTGGTTCAAAGCATTTGCATTTCTATTTTCCCTTGTTGTCGCCTACGTATGCATCAAAATGCTGCTAGAGACGATTCGGGACAGGCACAGTGATACATAATGACATCATAGAAGCTCGTTTATCGCGTATCAAGTAAGCCTGAGGCTGATTAATTGGAAGCTTGCCTGTCATTCCCGATTGAATGATCATTTGCCAATTGGGAAGATCTCTGCTCGATGATTGCACATATACGGAGCATCATATTCGTCGTTTTGTCTTTTTCCGTAGCATTCTCGGGCAGATGTAGTTCCCATGTGACATAGTCTTGCCCTTTATTTACATAACCAGCCACATGGGCGCCGTGTTCTCCAACAACATCATTTAGCTCAAAGTTATCATCTGTAAATAGGGGGACCGTCAATCTCTCCGCACCAAAAAAGAAAACAGGCGTCTTCGTGTGCATAAAGAAATCCCTATGATTTTTCTTCGCAGCCTCTGCCAGATAATCTGCTGTTACGATAATACCGTCAAACGCTTTGCAATCCTGAACCGACAGATGATCCAGATCGACTTTGGTGTAGGCAACGTTCGTAATCGGCTCCAGTGTTCCGTTTCCGATGATCGCAATAGAGAGGTGACGAGACGGCGTTGTATATCTTTCCCCATCCGGATCATATTCTGTAATCTCTGTGCTGTTACTGCATCCAACCATAAAGAGCAGCATGAGCAGAATCCAACGTTTCATGTCTTTCCCTCCCTGGAAGTAGTGACGGATCATAGATCCGAAGGATACAAGCCTGCATTTATACAGCCAAGCACCTTATAAATAGTGAAAAGAGAGCATTCCGGGAATGCTCTCTTTTTGTGTTCTTATCATTCGTTCCTCTATCTACCACTTACTGCTTCGGTGGCTGTAACACTTCCTTCTCTACTTCTTCCGGCCAGTGCAGCTGCACACCACCTTCGGTTAGCATCTCCTGATAGCGGCTCACATACTCACTGGATGCGTACACTTCCTGCGGGGTCAGATCATGCTGAATCGCATAGGCTGCCAGATAACCGGCTGCTTCCCCGATATTCCATTCCACGGGATGCAGACGATAACAGCCGCCGGCGATCTGGGTCATGCTGATATTTTTGCAGGCTGGCAGCAGGTTTTTCATCCGTACCGGAATCAGCGAACCGAGCGGAATCTCGAATGGATAGTTGGGAATATAGAACGTCCGGTGTGTCTTGACCGTTGGATGCAGATCGAGCGAGTAGCTGCCGATGCCTACACTGTCCTCGTAGCGCTTGATCCCCTGCTCACCGCGCAGCTCCTTGCTCACATCATGCTCGGTGATTGTGTACATACCCTTGATCCGGCGGGATTCGCGGATATATGGCGCTTTGGCGAGTCCATCTGCTGTACCGACAATATCGCCGCGTAGCCGGATACCCGGGTAGCCTTTGCCGCCATCCAGACGAGGAGCTTCGGTCTGCAACCAGTAGACGAGCGACAGGGTGAGCTGACGGGCACTCTCCAGATTCGGCATCCGTTCCTGCAGCGGCACACCGGTGACCGGACCGGCATAATAATCGTTCATCGCCCAGTTGAGCAGGGATACCTCGGCACTCAGCTTCTCGGTCCAGATCGACGGATCGACGATACGGCGGTAATCCCACAGCGACGTCACACCCTGTTCATTCGGCAGCAGGGTGAATTCCTTGAGCTTGGTCGTATCATTCGCATCGGTCGCATACCAGCTCAGAATCGGATACTCGGAAAAGGACGGTGTGTACTGACGCCAGAACTCGTACTCTTCCGGCTTATCGATTGTAAAGTTGCCGCCTTCGATATAATCAACTGCCGCCACATGCGTAATCGACTGCATATCCAGTGGATCGGCTTCTTCCAGTGCATGGGGTTCATCGGTCTGGGATCTGGATTCGGCGCCGCTCACGTACTCTGTGCCGGACATCGGCAGCAGATCGCCTTCATCGGTACCATCCAGATAATATTGACCGATCAGGGTGGTATATTTCGGACGATAATGACCCAGCCGGTTTACAGTTATGGAACGGATCATATCATGCTCCACATCTACTTCAACCGGTACCGTCTGGTACAGCACTTCGATACGCTGCGTATTTACATAGACTGCGAGCATATCTTCAAGCACCTGCAGCGCGATTTTCGGCTCATGTGCCAATCGGCTGACCCAGCCGTTGCCGGGGTTGAGGATCGGATTGGTCAATGCTTCCTCGGTAAGCGGATAGTTGTTGCGGTAATATTCCCTTACCCGCTCCCGGAACTCGATAAAGGTCCCCGGTGCACCGATTCCTTGCTCAATCCAGCGATGTTCATCCGGTGGAACCGCCTGGGAAGTGAGCTGTCCGCCGAGCCAGTCTGTCGGTTCAGTGAGGATAACATGCAGTCCCTGCTTGGCGGCAGCAAGTGCAGCGAGCGTGCCTCCGAGACTTCCTCCAATAACGATAACGTCGGCTTGCATGGTATGTGGGTTCATGGCTGAGATCTCCTTTGGGTACGATTTGGCATGATGATTGGGGCATGACTGCCATCTTTTGGATCATTGGTAACGTTTTTATTTTCCATCTTTGTATCATTTATACCAGTTACAGGATATGAAGTTCAAGTTTACAGCTATCTATGCAGCAGACATGGATGGAGGCTTTGTATTGAGTATTCCTTGCCTTAGTAAAAAGCAGACAATAGGTCTTAATCTGCATGTACATTCAACCCAACCTCGAACATCCGATTCCAAGGCATATAACAATCCAGAATACGCACGGAGTGCCCTTCCTGCTCCAGATGATCACGGATAAATTGCTCCAGTCCTTCGCGAACCATCTGCGAGACCTGTCCGCGCGGACCATCGAGCAGGAATTTATCCAGGCCGAGTTCCTGAATCGGTCCACTACTGAGTGCTTTGCGGACAATCGAATCATAGCCCAGATCTTCTACATATCGCAGTGCCAGGAAATTCAGATGCTCCCGGGTCCGGCCGTAATGCAGATAGATCATTGACTGGGCGATCACGGTACCCAGCGTATTGGAGCTGGTATTCCAGCCGGCATATCCTGCCAGACGATACAGAATTCCGCGCTGACGCAGCAGGCTGAGCAGTTCCAGATCGCCGCCATTGGCATAAGCGATATCTGCAATCGCTACAGCAGGCCGACTGGTCTGTAAGGGTACGATGTTACCGTCAGCTTCTTCCTGCACTACCGTATCAGTATGCTCTGCTGTAAGGATGTCAGAAGAAGATCGATCCAGCAGATATCCCGCATATTCGACCAGTTCAACGAGGGTACGCTCGGTATCGTAGCCAGCCGAAGGGTTGCCCTGATTGACCGCTTCGCCCATCTTTTCCCCCGGTGTGTTCAGCAGCAGCACCAGATCCGCTTCGGACTGCGAGGAGACAACCATACCTCCGGCTGCGATAATCTGGTATTTGAGTGTCTCATACAGACGACGGTCTTCATATGCCGGTATAATACGCGGTCCCTCGATTGATCCAAATCGCAGATATACCGAAGGCACCGCTTCCTGGAAATGGTTCACCATACGTGCCAGCAGCGTACAGCCCACCTCGTCCGCTCCCGGATACATGTATGCACGCAGACCCAGATGTTTCTCGCGAATCGCTTCCCGAACCAGCCGTTGGTCTCTGGCTGTATATCCATACGGAGCCGAATCATCCTGCGGGAAAATCAGAAAATCAATAATCCCTTCCTCCACATACTGGAGAGCGAGCCGGTTGGCTTCGCGGTTCACCGCACGGCGTCCCAGATAATCGATTAGCACTTCCTGCGGCAGCCGGGCATTAATATCTCTTAATTCTTCCTGTTCTGCGGGATCAAGCCCCTGCTCCTCATCCAGATGCTCCAGATAGCCTTTACGAAAAATTTCCCGGCCCCAGTCGGCATAATAGTCCGGTTCTTCATCCGAAGAAGAATACTGCGGACAGCGCATAATCAGCTGAAAAGCATAAATGATCAGATTCGGGTTCTGTTCCTTGAGATGACGCAGCTGATCCATCCGCCGGGCAATCTCTGCCTGATCCAGTTCATGCAGACGAGAAGGCACAATGCCTCCATACAGCAGAGTATCCAGTGACAGGACAGCGCCCTGGGCACGCAGGCATTCCAGTTCGGTCCACGTCCATAGACGTGCCGTATCGGCAGACTGCTTTTTGCACCCCATCCATTCCAGCGGAGGACGAACGACTTTATAATCCGTACTTTTGCCCAGCTTATAGGGGAAATTATAATTGCAGGGACGCTCATCCAGTGGGAGAATCACGATCTTACCGTTTTTGCCATGCGAAGAATTCATGATGATCCATGCTCCTTTGAACTATGTATTGATCGGTATGCGGCTATCCATAACCTTGATTGCGGCATACCGACCGGTTACTGTTTTTATCCATCTGCATCTTTGTCTGTGTCTGTTTGCGGAATCCTGCGAGATGTTATCAATTGACGACCATACCTCGCAGCTCGATATACAATTATAACCATAGATAAAAATATCTGTATTTACATCCAATCATATCGAACGGAAAAAGTAAAATTCTGCATCAGCATGCAGCTGATCTGGCTGCGCTGCAAAAATACAAATTTATGATGCATCGCATTTGTTCACTGGATGTACGTATCTCCGATCACAGTTCCCTGCTGTCCATACGTATCACCGGTTACACTTGATGGAGCCTGATTATTGCCATAGATCAATTTGATATCATTCAGATCAATACTGCCCCAATTTCCATCCTGATCCACCTCACCGACCACCAGAATGCCTTCGTATTTGCCCGGTTTGACTGTGATCGGGTCCTGAAGCAGATCATATGGATCACTTTTGAATCGGTACATTGGAGTAATGGTTCCTTGACCGATCTTGATCCAGCGCTTGCCCTGCAGTCCGTAGATCGTATAGTTATGCATAGATGGAGCCATAGAGAAGCTGGAGATCTGCACACCTTTCAGACTGACCGGTGATGGGAAGGATAGACCAAATGTGCCACCTGACCATAATGAATAGCCGGTAGTCATATAACTGTCGATAACCGAGTATGGATTATAAGCCGGTATCGGTTCTGCGCTGCCGCTGGCAATCGTTCCGGCAGGAACAACTCTGCTGATATTCGGCGCGGTTGCACTGCCTATAACTTTTCCGGTTGGATTAACCAGCTGTCCGTTAACGCTGGCATTGACCCGGAACGTATACTCTTGTCCATTGACCAATCCGGTGACAGGATATCCTTTGTATGCTTCGGCGCTCACCTGCATGGTTCCACTAACCGGGTAGATCACCGATTCATAGGTAACCGTATAATAATCGGCGTTCGGTACCGGATTCCAATGCAGTGTCACCTGATGATCTCCACGCTCGGTCCATAATCCTCCTACGGTAGCCATATCCGAATCCCACAGAATCTCATACGTCTCGACCGCTGTATTGGTCGAATTCACGTGTATGGAGATGCGATCGTACCAGTCCGGGGTAATCGGGATCGGGTCTAGCACATATGGGCCAATCCGTGCAGCCAGATCATAGGATTTGTGTCCGATCTCGGTAGCTACTCCATTTTTCCAGCCATAGGCAGTATACGTAAGCGTCGTATCTGCAGGCACGGCAGGCAGCACCTGCAGAGAAGTCATATAGGTCGTCGATGGCATCTGGATATAATAATTAAGATCTTTTACATATCCATAAGCCATCGATCCCCAGGTACTGTTCATATTGCCATCACCCATTTTGTTGTACAGCCAGCTGTTGTCCCATTCATTAATTCCAAATCCGGTTCCACCCGGGAAAAAGCGGGAGCTTGGAATAATGATCGACATATCGACCGACCGGTTGCCCTCACGTCCGTTCACAACCGGTACAACAATAGCATGGTAGACCCTGTCCTTTTCCAGCCCCGGGATAATAAAATAATTGCCTGGCTGCCGGTCGGATGGCTTGAGCTCTATCTGATCGGTATACTCTCCAAACTCCGGTCCGTATTTGACAATATATTTCTCGGCACCTGGCACTTCATCCCACTGCAAAGCCCCCTGCGTGTTCTGCCCTGGCAGTACATTGGCATTGCTTACCCGTGACAACTCCGACATCAGATAGATGGTCGTTACATTGACAGCCTTGTTTGGATCTTTATTGAAAAAGTTGATTCGGATACTCTTATACCATCCTGGTGTCATCGCCCGCATATAGTAGGCATAACCCGAAGGATCTTCCCAGGCAGACTGCATCTCATCGATATCACGCCATTCTCCGTCAACCAGCCCTTCCAGTCTGAAATCCGTCGTATTGCTCCCACGATTCAGAAACGTCTTGAATCCATTCAGATAAAGGGGATAAGGAAACTCCAGTGTCATCGTGGCCTTGTTGGTATCTACATCCCAGCCGCCGCCAGCTGTGATCCGTTCCCAGTCATCGCCATGTAATTCACCGGTAGGTGTAATAATTCGGGTAACTGCCGGAATCGGCATCACGTCCATTTTGCTAAAGTCCTGCTGCTGTTCTGCTGCATGGATCACTCCTGCAGGAATCATACTGCCGAGCATCGCCCAAATCATCAATACGGATATAGAACGCCATAACCCCTTGTTTCGCTTCATGTGATAGCCTCCTGGCTCATAATGGTATAGGTGTGTCTGTGCTGCCTTACACCAATGCGCAATTTGTAGATTCTGCGATACGCGATACAACCCGTTTCTGC
>Ga0308161_1005784_pt1 | contig 10703 bp, 10 predicted proteins | sample PhyFR2_FD_201034 | JGI IMG/M metagenome (GOLD analysis project Ga0308161, IMG submission 201034) | Phyllosphere microbial communities from UC Gill Tract Community Farm, Albany, California, United States - DLSLF.R2 | ecosystem: Host-associated > Plants > Phyllosphere > Unclassified | place: USA...
CCGGGATAAAATATCCGGGTAGTGACAAAGAAATTCGGTGGAGCGGTAGTTCAGTCGGTTAGAATACCTGCCTGTCACGCAGGGGGTCGCGGGTTCGAGTCCCGTCCGTTCCGCCACTTATTTAAGAAGCCGTATCTCTCACGAGATACGGTTTTTTTTTGCCTGCTATTTACAGCGAAACCGCCGATTTCACGGCTGCTGACGCTGCTTCACGTATTCGCTGAGAAAGTCGACGAAGGCACGGATACGCGTGCTGACTGCTCGGTCGCTGTAGTAAACCGCGCTGAACGGCATCTCTACCGGCAGGCGCTTATCCGCCAGCACTTCGACCAGCTCGCCGCTGGCAATCTCCTTATCCGTCATATAGTCAGACAGACAGGCAATACCATTCCCGGAAAGACAAAGATATTTCAGCGTTTCGCCGCTGTTAGAGGTAATGCCGCTACTAATTTCATATAGCTGTCCATCTTCACAGGCAATCGGCCAGGTATTAAGCGAAACAGGCTCGGTAAAACCCATGCAGATATGATGTTCAAGATCCTCAACGGTCTTTGGCGTACCGTATTTAGCCAGATAGGCAGGGGAGGCGATCATCCTGCGAGAGCTTTTAAACAGTGGCCGGGCGCGCAGGCTGGAGTCGGTCAGCGTGCCAACGCGAATAGCAACGTCCACTTTCCGCTCGATCAGATTAATAAAGGTTTCTGACGAAACCAGCGAGAGCGTCACTTCCGGATAACGCTCTCGAAACGGCTTAATCATCGGCATGAGAAAATGCAGCACAACGGGCGTCGCGGCGTCGATGCGTAGCAGACCGCGCGGGATTTGCTGATGCTCCATCACCTCGTTTTCTGCTGCCGCCATCTCCTGAAGAATAAGCTGCACGCGGCGGAAATAGCGCTCGCCTTCCTCGGTCAGGCTCAGCTGGCGCGTCGTGCGGTTAAGCAAGCTCACGCCCAGCTTGGTCTCCAGCTTCTTTACCGCCCGGCTAACGGCCGAATTGGCTTGCCCAAGCTGCTCAGCGGCACGGCTAAAGCTTCCGCTCTCCACCACCGCGACAAATATAGCCAGCTCTTCTGATGTTGCCTTCATTTTTGCACCTGTAGCAAAATTTTATCCGCATTTTATCGATTTTTGTTATTTAACCACGCGCCAGCATGAAGTGTCACTCCCTTAGCAAAACATCTGTTTTTACATGCAGCGTTGAAAGTGTGCGCTAAAATCCCTATAACAGAGAGAGTGGCCCTGGTATCCAGGGTAAACAGGTTACAGAGGTAAGAAGCCCAAAGTGCGAAAACATACCCATGCCATGCGCTATATCGCGGGACAACCCGCCGAGCGGATCCTGCCGCCCGGGTCATTCGCGACCATTGGCCAGGCATCGCCCCCAGGCGCGCCGCTGAGTCAGGAAGAGAACATCCGCGTCCTGGTGTGGAACATCTTCAAGCAGCAGCGTGCAGAGTGGCAGTCGGTGTTGCAGAACTTCGGTAAAGATGCCCACCTCGTGCTGCTGCAGGAGGCGCAAACCACGCCTGAGCTTATCCGCTTTGCGACTACCAACTATCTGGCAGCGGATCAGGTACCGGCCTTTGTACTGCCTCAGCATCCGTCAGGAGTCATGACGCTGGCGTCGGCCCATCCGGTTTACTGCTGCCCGTTACGCGAACGTGAGCCGATCCTGCGGCTGGCAAAGTCGGCCCTGGTGACGGTCTATCCTCTTCCTGACGGACGGCTGCTGATGGTCGTCAACGTCCACGCGGTTAACTTTAGTCTGGGGGTTGATGTCTATAGTAAGCAGCTGCTGCCTATTGGGGATCAGATCGCTCAGCATAATGGCCCAGTGATCATGGCTGGTGATTTCAATGCCTGGAGTCGCCCGCGCATGAATGCGCTCTATCGCTTCTCCCGGGAAATGTCCCTGCGTCAGGTACGTTTTACTGATGACAACCGCCGCCGGGCGTTTGGTCGTCCGCTCGACTTTATCTTCTATCGTGGTCTGAACGTGAGCGAAGCTTCAGTGCTGGTCACGCGCGCCTCCGATCACAACCCGCTACTCGTTGAATTCAGTCCCGGCAAGCCTGATAAATAGTGGTGCGTCAGGTCTGCCGTAGGGCAGGCCTAAACGGGTGCTGCCCTCTTTTTCACTTAACCTAAAAGGACAGCACAATGGCAGCAAAATCCCATCATGATAACGTCGAAGATCAGTTTGGCTCCCAGGCAAGCGCCTACTTAACCAGCGCCGTACATGCCGTAGGCCGCGATTTAGAGCGGCTGCGCGATCGTCTCCAGCGCTTCCCACAGGCTCACGTATTAGATGTCGGCTGTGGCGGAGGGCACGCCAGCTTTACCGCCGCGACTGTAGTAGGGCAGGTAACGGCATACGACCTCTCCAGCGATATGCTGGGGGTGGTAGCCTCTGCGGCACAAGAGAAAGGCTTGAGCAATATCAGCACTCAGCAGGGCTATGCGGAGCAGTTACCCTTCGCCGATGAGACCTTTGATGTAGTCATTAGCCGCTATTCAGCGCACCACTGGCAGGATCTCGGCCAGGCCCTGCGCGAGATTAAGCGCGTCCTGAAACCTGGCGGAACGGTATTCCTGATGGATGTAATGTCGCCTGGCGAGCCGGTACGTGATATCTGGTTGCAAACGGTTGAAGCGCTGCGCGATACCTCTCACGTGCGCAACTACTCTAGCGGCCAGTGGCTGGCGCAGATTAACGAGGTGGGGCTCACTACTTGCGATTTGGTTACCGATCGGCTGGTGCTGGAGTTCTCCTCCTGGATCGCCCGTATGCGGACGCCTGATGCGCTGAGCAAGGCAATTCGGCTCTATCAGGACAGCGCATCGCAGGCGGTAAAAGCCTACTTCGAGCTGCAAGAGGACGGCTCTTTTACCAGCGATACGGTGTTTATTGAGGCGAAAAAACGCTAACTTACGCAAACAGCAATAAAAAAAGCACCGGGGGAAACGGTGCTTTTTTATGTGAAACGGTTCGATGATCAGGAGTCTGGCGTGGCGCTATCTTTCACAAACAGCGTGAGCTGATCGCCCGGCTGCAGGTTATCCGTACCGTCATTCCAGCGCATAACATCCTTAATATTTACGCCGTAATCTTTCGCAATGCTGGAGAGCGAATCACCTTTACGCACGCGATATTTAACGCTATCGCTGTTGCTGGCAAGACGCTGCGCGCTGCTGCCTGCGCCAACGGTCAGGCTCTGGCCAACCTTCAGGGTTGAACCGCGCAGGCTATTCCACTGCTGGAGATCCTTAGCGCTCACGCCGAGGCGTGAAGCAATACCGGAAAGCGTATCGCCAGAACGTACCTTATAGCTGCGGCTGGTCAGCGGGGTGTTATCCGCCATCAGCGTCGGCTGTACAGCAGCGATTTCACCCGAGGCCAGCGATTCACGCAGCTGATCGGCGTGCTTCTGCGGCACCATCACATACTGCGGTCCACCGGAGCCCAGCGTCGAGCCCTTAACGCCAGCGTTAAAGGTTTTCAGCTTGCTTACCGGCATGCCAGCCATATCCGCCAGCTGGTTCATGCCAACCGGACTGTTTAGCCGAACGCGAGCCAGGGCGCGGCTGTCGTCAGGCGTAGGCAGACGAACACCGTAGCGCTTGCTGTTCTTGAGAATATCGCTCAAGGCCAGCATTTTTGGCACGTAAATTTTCGTTTCCTGAGGCAGTGACAGCGACCAGAAATCGGTAGGTTTCCCGCGCGATTTATTCGCTTTTATTGCCTTCATGACACGCCCTTCGCCGCTGTTATAGGCAGCCACCGTCAACAGCCAGTCGCCGTCAAACATGCGGTTAAGACGCTGCATCATGTCGAGTGCGGCCGTAGTCGATGCCACAACGTCACGACGCGCATCGTAAGTGCGAGTCTGTTTCAAACCGTAGTTGCGCCCCGTGCTCGGAATGATCTGCCAAATGCCTGCGGCATTGGCACCAGACGTCGCGTGCGGGTTAAAAGCGCTCTCCACTATGGGTAGTAGTACCAGTTCCATGGGCATGTTACGTTTCTTAACTTGCCCTGCTATCCAGTACATATACGGCTCTGCCCGTAAAGTTACATCGTGGAGATAGCTCTTGTTGCTTAAATACTTCTGTTTCTGTTCGCGAATCCGGTCATTTTCCGGAATTCCCATCTTTAGCTCGTCGCCAATGGAAGCCCACAAGTCCTGATCCTGCGCGAGGGATGTTCCATCGTCCATCCATCGCGCCTGACTTGTAAACGTCCCTGCTTCCCCTTGACTAGCTGCAGAAAGGCTCTGTGCGTGCTGTTGTACGTTGCCGTCGTGATTAGACGCCTGGCAACCCACAAGCAGGACAGAGGCGAGTAATATCGCTTGTGCCTTCATGTGTGTGAGTCAATAGTTGCTTAAAAGACGAGCAATCATAACGGCGAAGGATCCAGATGACAAGTATGAAATTTCAGAAAGCGTCTTTCTTTGACCTCAACCATGCAAAACGCGTATTAGGCTGTTGCAAATTTGTTTCTTTGTCGATAACGCTAATCAAATCAGGATCTTCAGTGCGTAGAAAAACATTAATCCGGCGCTCATTTTGCAGCGAAACGGGCAGCGTTGGATGGTTTTTTGCCCGTAACTGCTTCACTTTATTAAGATAATCCTCAATAGCCGCATCACCGGGCAGAATATGCTGGGCAAACTTCATATTCGCTAATGTATATTCGTGTGCGCAACATATAACCGTTTCGTCGGGAAGCGCGTTAATTTTCTGAAAAGATTGATACATCTGATCCGCAGTACCTTCGAAAAGTCTGCCACAGCCGCCTGAGAACAGCGTGTCGCCGCAAAAAAGGTAAGGAATTGTGTAGTAAGAGATGTGGCCTAATGTATGACCCGGTGTCGCAAAAACAGAAAATTCGTAGCCCAGAAGAGTGAGCTTATCACCCTCGACTACGCATTTCGTTGCCCCTTTATCTCGTGTCTCTTCCGGCCCATATACCACTACGTCCGGGAAGTGCTGGCGGAGTTCTTTCACGCCGCCAACGTGATCGTGGTGGTGGTGAGTGAGCAGAATTGCTGTAGGCTGCCACTGGTTTTCTGTAATCGCCTTAAGCACCGGAGCCGCTTCGCCCGGATCGACAATCACACAGTGACCTTGGTCATTGCTTAACACCCAGATGTAGTTATCCTGAAATGCGGGAATACTGTTAAGATTCATATAATACCTCTCAAAGCGTAGCGGAAGGTTGTGATGAAACCGGCAAGGATATCTCGAACGTTCTCAGCGCCCGCCCACTGGGCTGAGTTTTACCGTGGCGAATACTACCGCGAGGCGCTGGAACAGCAGCTTAAGCCCTGGTTCGCAAAGATCTATGGATTTCACCTGCTTAAGATTGGCAATCTCAGCGCGGAAATCAATGCCGAAAGCTGCGCTATCTCGCATCAGGTTAATGTCTCATTGCAGGGCGAGCCTGCGCAGGTCAGAGCCGATCCGCTGCATCTTCCCTTTGAGAATAAATCCGTGGATGCCTGTCTGCTGGCCCATACCTTGAGCTGGTGCCAGGATCCCCATCGCCTGTTAAATGAGGCCGATCGCGTGTTGATTGACGATGGCTGGCTGATACTGAGCGGGTTTAATACCGCAGCCGGATGTTTACCATGATGCGCCAGCTCGACTGGCTATCGCTGCTCAACTTCGAAGTCGTGCACCATAGCGGTTTTCAGGTGCTGCCCTGGACCCGGCAGGGGGGAAAAGTGCTCACTACCCATCTGCCGGCGCTGGGCTGTATGCAGCTTATTGTTGCCCGCAAGCGGACTATCCCTCTGACGCTCAACCCGATGAAGCAGAGCAAAGCAAAAGCACGCGTGCCTCAGGCGGTTGGCGCAACGCGCCAGTACCGCAAACCCTAATTAGCTCTCGGGCTGATAGCCTACGTCTTCCTGGGTTGGATTCATCGCTGCGCTGCGGGCCAGCTCGTCGCAGCGTTCGTTTTCCGGATGACCCGCGTGGCCTTTAACCCACTCCCAGCGGATCTGGTGCTGGCTGAGTGCCGCATCCAGCCGCTTCCAGAGATCGACATTCTTTACCGGTTTTTTCTCGGCTGTTTTCCAGCCGCGCTTTTTCCAGTTGTGGATCCACTGGGTGATCCCCTGGCGGACGTACTGGCTATCGGTGCTTAACACCACTTCGCAGTGCTCTTTCAGCGCCTCAAGAGAGACGATGGCCGCCATCAGCTCCATCCGGTTGTTGGTCGTAAGACGATATCCTTCACTGAAGGTTCTTTCATGCTGTTGATAGCGTAAAATAGCGCCGTAGCCGCCTGGTCCTGGGTTACCTAAGCAAGATCCATCGGTGAAAATTTCTACCTGTTTGAGCATCTCTGGTAGACTTCCTGTAGTTGAAATCGACGTAAAACGACAAGTCTGACATAAATGACCGCTATGAGCACTGCAATTACACGACAGATCGTCCTTGATACGGAAACCACCGGTATGAACCAGATCGGTGCCCACTATGAAGGACATAAGATTATTGAAATCGGCGCGGTAGAGGTGATTAACCGTCGCCTGACCGGCAATAACTTCCACGTCTACCTCAAGCCGGATCGGCTGGTAGATCCGGAAGCCTTTGGCGTGCACGGGATTGCAGATGAGTTTTTGCTGGATAAGCCGCTGTTCAGCGACGTCGCCGATGAGTTTATCGACTATATTCGCGGCGCTGAGCTGGTGATCCACAATGCCTCGTTTGATATTGGCTTTATGGACTATGAGTTCAGCAAGCTGAACCGGGGCATTCCTAAAACGGACACTTTCTGTAAGGTGACCGATAGCCTGGCGATGGCAAGGAAGATGTTCCCCGGCAAGCGTAACAGTCTGGATGCGCTCTGCTCACGCTATGAGATAGATAACAGCAAGCGAACGCTGCACGGGGCGCTGCTCGATGCCCAGATCCTCGCCGACGTCTTCTTAATGATGACGGGTGGGCAGACCGCAATGGCGTTCTCCGTTGAGGGTGAAAACCAGCAGGCGCAGGGTGAGGCCACTATTCAGCGCGTTGTGCGCCGGGCCAATTCGCTCCGCGTGGTGCTAGCCAGCGATGAAGAAGTGATGGCGCATGAGTCGCGTCTTGATCTGGTGCAGAAGAAGGGCGGTTCGTGCCTGTGGCGGGCCTGAAACCTCTTGTTTTGTGGATAAAAACAGCGCCCGGGCGATTTTTGCAGCAAACGATTCAAAAGCCGTGAAAAAGCGTTGACGGCGTGCGAGGCAATACGTAATATTCGCCTCGTTCCCCAGGGAACACAACGCGGAGCGGTAGTTCAGTCGGTTAGAATACCTGCCTGTCACGCAGGGGGTCGCGGGTTCGAGTCCCGTCCGTTCCGCCACTATTCAGAAGGCCTGAGTCAGCAATGATTCAGGCCTTCGTCGTTTTTGCTTTTCAAACGGGCGATTTCGCACCCGTGAGTGACATCACTTCTCCAGCGTAAAGGGATCGGCATCCTGCCAGGCCGGGAACTTTTCGCGATAATCGTTCAGCGCGGCCAGCGACAGCTCGGCATCGATACGCGTGGCCTGATGCGGCTCGGCGGTCGCGAGGATTTCACCCTGCGGGCTAATAATGCGACTGTCGCCACGATAGTGATGCCCGTTACCGTCAGTGCCGACGCGGTTACAGCCTGCAACGTAGGCCTGGTTCTCAATGGCGCGTGCCACCAGCAGCGCCTGCCAGTGCAACGAACGCGGCGCAGGCCAGTTGGCGACGTACAGGGCCAGGTCGTAGTCGTTGCGGTTGCGTGACCAGACCGGGAAGCGCAGGTCATAGCAGACCAGAGGCAGAATGCGCCAGCCGCGCCACTCAAAGACCACGCGCTCGGTACCGGCTTCGTAGTGGTGATGCTCGTCGGCCATGCGGAACAGGTGACGCTTATCATAGCTGTGCACCTTGCCCTCCGGCTCAACCAGCAGGAAGCGGTTTACCGGCCCGCGCTCGCTCTGCAGCGCTGCGCTACCGGCCACCAGGGCATTTGTTTGCTGCGCTTTGGCCTGCATCCATGCAACGACTTCACTCTGCGGCAGCGACTGCTGTGCGGCCTGCATAGCAAAACCCGTCGTGAACATCTCCGGTAGAACGATAACGTCGCGCCCGATAATCGTTTCCAGTTGGCGATCGAAGTGCCGCAGATTAGCCGGACCATCCATCCAGACCAGCGGCTGTTGCAACAGCGTAATTTTAAAACCAGGCACGATGAGTCTCCCCATTTTTGTAGCGTCCGAACACTCTACCACGGCAAAACGTGAATGTGTGGCAATAAAAAACCCTGCCCGGAGGCAGGGTCGGTTGCAGCAAAGATAAGGTTACGCGGCTTCGATTTTACGCACTTTTTCCGGCAGCATAGGGAGCAGGGGCTTGACCGGCTGGGTTGCCAGCGCGTCTGCCTCAAAATCATCCACGTTGATACTGCGCAGGCGGCTCTCTTCGGCTTTGGTCAGGATCCGCGCTTCGTCAGCACTGATGATCCCTTTATCCAGCGCCTCGTTGGCCAGCGCGTCAAGACGGGTAAACGGCAGGTTCTTACCGAACTCTTTACAGATGCGCTGGTGGATCGGATCTGCAGCCATCACGTCCAGCAGGGCGTCTTCCAGCAAGCCAACCGGGTTATGCTCGCTGGCGGTCAGGTACTGACCACGGCCAATGCGGGAGCGGGTGGCACACGGCGTTTGCAGGATCTTCGCCACGGCATGGTCCAGCTTGTCCGACGGGGCAAGGTAGTGACGCCCGGTAGGGAAGATGGTCGCGCGGAGCAGGGCAGCAACGCCACGGTTCGGGAAGTTTGCCAGCAGGTCGTCCATCGCCTGCTCTGCTTTATAGATCGCATCCTGCACGCCCCAGTGAACCAGCGGCAGATCGGCTTCGTGGCGGCCTTCGTCGTCGTAGCGTTTCAGCGTCGCGCTGGCGAGGAAAATCTGGCTCAGAATATCCCCCAGACGTGCCGAGATACGCTCCCGACGTTTCAGGCTGCCGCCCAGCACCGCCATCGAGATATCCGACAGCATCGCCAGGTTGGCGCTCAAGCGGTTAAGATGCTGATAGTAGCGGCGGGTTGCATCTCCGGTTGGTGTGCTGCTGGTCAGGCCGCGAGTCAGGCCAAGCCAGAAGCTGCGCACCGTGTTGCTGCCCACGTGGCCGATGTGTTTGAACAGCAGCTTATCGAAGGCATTAAGATCGTTGCTCTGTGCAGCGGCCATCTCATCCAGCACGTAAGGGTGGCAGCGGATCGCCCCCTGGCCGAAGATCATCATGCTGCGGGTAAGGATGTTGGCCCCTTCCACGGTAATCGCGATCGGTGCGCCCTGATAGTTACGGGCAAGGAAGTTGCCCTCGCCGAGCATAATGCCTTTGCCGCCAGCGATATCCATAGCATCAATAATCGACTGCTGACCACGGTGGGTACAGTGATATTTGACGATAGCTGAAAGCACTGCCGGTTTTTCACCGAGCACGATAGCGTAGGTGATCAGCGACGCAGCGGCATCCATCACATAGGCGTTACCGGCAATGCGTGCCAGCGGCTCCTCGATCCCTTCCATCTTGCCGATAGCAATGCGGAACTGGCGGCGAATATGGGCGTAAGCGCCGATGCCCATCGCCGCAGACTTCAGGCCACCGGTAGAGTTAGACGGCAGGGTAATGCCGCGACCCACTGACAGACATTCCACCAGCATCCGCCAGCCCTGGCCGGCCATTTTTGGCCCGCCGATGATGTAGTCAATCGGCACAAAGATATCCTGACCACGGGTCGGACCGTTCTGGAACGGAACGTTAAGCGGGAAGTGACGACGGCCAATCTCCACGCCAGGCGTGCTGGTAGGGATCAGCGCACAGGTAATGCCCAGCTCTTTGTCGCCGCCCAGCAGTTTTTCCGGGTCGGAGAGTTTAAATGCCAGACCCAGTACGGTCGCGATAGGGGCCAGCGTGATATAGCGTTTGTTCCAGGTCAGGCGCATACCGAGCACCTGCTCGCCCTGCCACTCGCCCATGCACACCACGCCGGTATCCGGGATAGCACCGGCATCGGAACCCGCTTCCGGGCTGGTCAGCGCAAAGCAAGGGATCTCGTCCCCGCGGGCCAGGCGCGGCAGGTAATGGTTTTTCTGCTCTTCGGTGCCGTAGTGTTGCAGCAGTTCGCCCGGGCCTAAAGAGTTAGGCACGCCGACGGTGATGGCCAGAATACCGGAGACGCCAGAGAGCTTCTGCAGCACGCGAGACTGGGCATAGGCCGAGAACTCAAGGCCGCCGTACTCTTTTTTGATGATCATCGCAAAGAAGCGATGCTCTTTCAGATACGCCCACAGTTCGGGAGGCAGGTCGGCCATTTCATGGGTGATCTGAAAATCATTTGCCATGCGGCAGGCCTCTTCCACCGGCCCGTCGATAAACGCCTGCTCTTCGGCCGTCAGGCGCGGCTGCGGGTAGCTATGCAGCTTTTTCCAGTCCGGATTACCACGGAACAGATCGCCTTCCCACCAGGTTGTCCCGGCGTCAATGGCCTCTTTCTCGGTGCGTGACATTGGCGGCATCACTTTGCGGAAGCCGCGAAACGCCGGGGCGGAGATCATCGATTTACGCATGGCGGGCAGATTAAACGGTACGAGGATAATGGCGAGCGGGACCAGCACCCAGATGGACCACAGGCCAGAAACGCCAAGCGCGGCGGTCCAGGCCAGTAG
>Ga0308161_1005785_pt1 | contig 10701 bp, 16 predicted proteins | sample PhyFR2_FD_201034 | JGI IMG/M metagenome (GOLD analysis project Ga0308161, IMG submission 201034) | Phyllosphere microbial communities from UC Gill Tract Community Farm, Albany, California, United States - DLSLF.R2 | ecosystem: Host-associated > Plants > Phyllosphere > Unclassified | place: USA...
TGTCGGTCGCGAATCGGAAAGTTCGATCTTGATCCTTTTGAGAGAGGTGCGAAGGGAGAGTGAGGCATTTCGGATAGCTCAAGAAATGATGCGGAGTCAGAGTGAAGTGAGGGTATGAAGCGGAAGGGTTCGGCAGTAGACCGTTGGGGCCGAGCACGAGAGGATGAGGATCTGGTCCGAGAGGGAAGCGGGTGAGGCGGAAAGAGGCGGGAGTCGAAGGGAGAGAAGAAAGGAGAGCGAAGAGGGGATCAGGCGACGAATCGGTCAAGATAGGCTCGGAGGGGAAAGCGGGAAGTAGCGAAGGAGTGTAATCGGAGAAAGGTGGTGGTGGTGGTGGTGCAGGAGGAGGAGTTGGAGAGTAAATTCGTGGGGAAGGTTCCGGAGGAAGTTGAGGGACAGGTTCAGGATCGCTGATTGTCGTGTTCGCAAGTTCCTGCATCTTTTGTCGAGTTTCCCTCAGCGCAACTATAGCAGCTTCGCACTCGTCGACAGCTCCGTAAAATTCTTCATCCGCTTGATGTTCGAGAGGCGGAAGTTTTCTTTTGTGGTACGCAACTTGACGTGGTTGACCGTATCGATTAAGACCGAGAGAGGGAGCAGGACGAGCTGATGGAGGCTGTTGAACATCATCTTCGACGGCTTTGCGTTTACCGAGAGCTTTGTCGGACGAGTTGGTAGAGACCGAGGGACGTTGAGGTAAGAAAGTGCTCGGTAGATTCACGGTCGATGCTGAAGTCGAGGCGACAGAAGGAATCGAAGGCGCAGATCTAGCATTGACATCATATTGTTAGCCCTGTGGTAGAGTGTGCGAGCAAGAAAGAGGAGACTTACGACCTGGCTGCCGAAGGAGGTGGAGCGGGAGGAGCCAATTCTTCAATAACCTTCCAATCTCCTAACTTGATCCTCGACAACTCGACGAACCTCTCCCATTCGAGCCATTCCACGTCTCCCCAACCCCTTTCCATCTTCTTCCTCCAATCGGGATCCTTGCTCAAGTCTGAGAAAGCAGCAATCGTCGCTTTCCTGTATTGTTCGAGAATCCAGACCATCTTGGGTCGATGTCCATCAGCGAGCTTCGTTTCGGTGATGAGGAAAGCGGCGACAGCGGGACCGCAGATGGGGAAAGTGACGAGTTGAGATTTGAGGGTGTAAGCATGCCAGAGTTGAAAAGTGTAGAGGTAATCTTGAGCGGCGATGCCGGGCATGAGGAGATGTTTCATGTGCGGTATGAGTTGTGGGAGTGCAGTCGAGTTCGTCGGAAGTCTGAATTCGGTCAAGCGTCGAAGAGTGATCTTTTCTAGGTCCGATTCAATTTCTGTTTGATCGAGTTCAGTTCTAGTCAGCATTCCTAGATAGTGTTTCTCGACGATAGTGAAGAATCGCAGCGTACTGAGAGCTCCGACAGCCGCCAACTCTCGAATCCTGTGCCTCACTTCGACCAATAAATCCCTATCTCCATCTCTCATCGCTTTCGTGACAGTGAACAATGCAGATCTTCCCGCTGTACTCGCCTGAGCCGTATTCACCCTCGCTTGTGACGCGGTCGGAGTTGAGGTTGCGCTGTTGAGATTGAGATCGGGGATTTGTCTAGCTCGAGCGGCTGTTCTGTTGAACGGAGGGATCTGCTGGAGAACAGAAGCGCTATGAGGCTGAGGTGCTGAAGATGTACGAGGTCGAATGTTGTTGGCAAGCGTTTGGTTCTGAGGTGTAGCAGTCGAAGATTGGTGAGATTGAACTCGGAGATGGGAGGATGAGGAAGAAGGAGGGAGTTGAGGAGTCGGGAAGGCTGAAAGAGGAACGTTTGGGGGGTACAGCACGCTCATAGGAGGTGTTGGGCGGGGAGCAGCTGAGCCATTGGGCGGACGATGCGGGAAAGTCGAGGAAGAGGCAGAAGAGGGATTCGAATTTGAGGGAATTGAAGCGGATTTGAGAGAGGAAGAGGGGGAGCCGGAAGACAGGGACGATCGAGGGATAGATGAGGATGAAGCTGTTGAGAGAATGCGGGAGGAAGTGGAAGCGGTAGAGTTGGATGAGGAAGAGTTTCTTCGTTCAGTCGTTTGATGAGCACTCTGCTTTCCTCCTCCCAACATTCTCTCTTCTGCAAGATACCTATTCGATTCCTGTCCTGATCCTACTCCTCCGTTGAACGCTTGTACCCCTTTTTGACTCGATGTTGATCCTATTTCCCTAAATGTTACCGATTCTTCATTCCCTCTCGAGTTGATGACATTCTTTCCAAGCTCTGTACCTTGCATATACACCTAATAAATCTCTTTGCTATTCCCTTTCACGCTGTCGAGTTGAGGGCGGAAGGGGTGTGGGGTTGAGCTTTTTAAAGAGAGATTGTTGTGCTTGAGTCGAAGGGGAAGAAGAGGAGAAAGGGAAGAGGGAAAGGGACGAGACTACCAGCTAAGGTGTACCGTTCCTATACTGCTGCTATCTTGAGGATCTGTATGATGGTTGAGTTGACTGAGCTATGTTGGATGGGGAGAGGAGGAGTGGAGAGGGCAATCTGAGATTTGACTTCTTCGAGGCACTTTTTGCGCGCAGAAAAAACGTGTTCCGATACTGTAGAAAAGGTTCTCGCCCTTTCTCGTGATAAGCTTTTTCTCAACTCGAGTGATTCCTAAGAATTACTGATACATCCTAGGCCACAAGTCCAGATCAAACCAGCAACGATTTGAAAGTGGTTCAATGGTTTCAAAGTGAATTAGTCAAAATGAACGCCCGTTGAGTGATCTCCTACTGATCTACCACCTCCGCCGAGAAAAGCTGAACTCCTTCGATAACCTCCTCGACGGTCTTTAGGGTTGCGCAGTGTCGAAGTGAAGCAGCGACCGCGATTTCGAAGGCAATAACGACGAGCGAGTCGTTCCACTCGTTCGAATGACCTCAAGTCTCATCCCCTTCCCTTTCCCATAGCGTCTCCATCTCGTCTTCGAGACTCCCAGTTTCTGCATAAGCAGCTGGGATCAGTACACCTCATTTTGAGCGTAAAAGGGAGGGAGGAGCAGCGTACAGTGTCGTCGAATCGAGTCGTCGGGTCTCGAGGTCAGTCAACCCGCTAGATGCCCTGAAAGACTGTCTGTAGACACCCGTAGCGATGAATCACCTCGTACTGATATCAAGCTTCATCCCTTGATCTCCCATCTACCCAAAAGGATCCCGCAATCCTTCTCTGCCCGATTCCTCAGTCCTCTCAAACCCTTCTCAGCTAATTGCGCCAGTACACCCTCCCCCTTCTCCTCCCTGTCCTTCACACGTTTCAGATGATTCTTCATTGCTTTCCCAGGGTCCTGAGGGTCCCATTCGATAGGCTTCGGCGTATGAGAATAGAGTCGGGAAGCATTCGAGGTGAGGGGGAGATAGTGTGGGTGGTGATGATAGGAGAGGGAGGAGAGGTTCGTTACGAGACGCTGGGAGGATTCAAGGATCGAAAGAGTCGAGTTCACTATCGATTGCGAAGGGACAAAATCAGCGAGTGAGCAGGACGACGGACAGTCAAAAGTCAAGGAACGCACTCTTTGCTTCTACGGCTTGGACAGCCTGATCTCCCTGGTCGCTCTGTCTAGCTCTGAGTAGCTCCATCTCCCATTGCGGCCTGTAAGATCGCCTCAGATTGATCAACTTTGACTTGTCCCCTCTTGCGACTGATCGGATACCTCTGAGGAAGGCTCTGTATAAGACCAGAGATTGAATATTGAGTGTAGTCATCGTCTGAGCATAACTTGCGATCAAAGTGAGAGGAAGGAGGAGAGACTTCCAAACAAGCCAACTTTTGATTCCCTACCATTCACTTGCTCGGGCATCTATCGATCTAGAAACACGCAAGGATCACTCTCGAGAGCTATCGGCTCATCCTCAAGCGCGCAGTATATCACCCGACGACATTCTCCTCAATCTCACCTCTCGGATCTCACCCCCTCTCTCGACCCTCGGGAAGCGCTGTGAACAGGCAGGCAAGCTTCGAGACAGTACATGTACGTCTAGGATTGGTTCCTTCTTTATCGCTGTGAGCTTGAAGCCAGTTTTGACCCACTTTCACCCTTAGAATCGTCTCTTCCTAGATCCTTCTCCCTCGCAATGCCTTCCTCCCTCTCTTCCATCCCCCCGAAGCGTTCTTTACCTACATCTACAACCTCAGCAACGTCGACCAAAGGTAGTGCTGCGAATGCGCCGACATCAGAGAGGAAGAAGAGTGTCGTGAAGAAGCGACCGAGAATTGAAGACAGTGAGGAGGAAGAGGAAGCCTGGAGTAGCGATGAGGTTCGGCTGTCAAAGACGGTCAAGAGTAGTACGGCGGAGAAAGGAAAGGGAAAGGAGAAGGAGAAGCTACAGAAACCTAACAAGGAGAAAGTCAAAGTCAAGAAACGCAAATCTACCGGGACGAACGATTCGACCTCTACCGCGGCGTCTTCGACCTCAAACACAGCTCCCGATGCTTCCGCCTCGAGGAAGAACGGCTCAGTCACGCAGTCAGATGTAGCGCAAACGAGGAAGAAAAGTCAAAGAGATCCATACGCTGTCTCGGACATCGACGAGCTAGAATCAGGAGCTGAAGACGCTGGGGAGGAGGAAACGGAGGAAGCGAAAGCTGCGAGACTGAAGAAGGAAAGGAAGGAAAGAAAAGCGAGGAAAAGAGCAAAGAGGGAAGCGAGGGAGAGTCGGGCGGAAGAAGCTCGATTGCAGGCAGAAGCAGATGAGAAGAAGAGGATTCAAGAGGAGGAGGATGAGATGGTGACCGATGAGAACGGAGGGAGGAACGAAGAAACAGCAGCAAGACAGGGCGAGAGCGAAACGCCTTCGAATGGTGAATCGGCACAACAGGAGATTGCCAAAGAAACGGTGGTGAAAGGTTTTGCAGACGATTCAGATTACGAAGAGGAGCAAGAACAACAAGAGCCTCCCGCATCGACTATTGTCGTCCTACCAGCTCAGTCGACGTTCAAAATCCCTAATCCAGCTACCAACGCTCGAACAGTATCGCCTTCCACTCAACCTGATCCCGCCTCCTCGTCAGCTAACCTTCGGCAAGGCATTCCTATCCTCCCTTCCGATCCGACCCAGCCTCGACGAAGTGTTCCTCCTCCTCCGCCTCCACCGCCCGCTGCCGCTGCAGCAGTTGCCTCTGCGTCATCTTCGCCGAACCCCTTTGCCATGCCACTTTCATCCTCACCTCCCCCGGTTCGAGAAGCGGTTAAACTTTCTGATCTGAGTCGATCACGCTCTCGCACTTCCTCCCTCGTCGAATCCAATGGTGCGATCCCTGTGTCTCCAGTCGTCTCTCCCGTCATCGCTGGACAGCATCTCTCACCTCAGCCGAGCAGACAAGAATCTGCCACTCTCTCGATCGAAACGAATCAACCGCAATTCCGGAACGACTTCCCTCCCTCTCCTGCTCAATCCGCTCCTTCTCCTGACTTCATAGCGAGAGCTACTCCGACTCCCGTCGCCTCCGCTTCAGCCGGATCTATCCCGCCACAAGGAGCAATGGACGTCGATCCTCCTTCACGGAACAATTCTCCTCGACCCGACTCCATCCTCTCTTCCCGCTTCCCCTCCGTCCCACTCAAAGCGTCCCCGATTCCTCTCGGTCATGGTCGACGTTCAGCTTCTCCTCTCGCTCAAACTCGTACTTCTCAACCACCGACCCCCTCAACTTCAACATCGACTTTCCGACCTCCACCTCGCGATAAACAACCTCATCAGCTCTCGAGATCAGTATCGGCAGCTCCACAAGATTCGGATACTAGACAAAGGGAGTTGCCGTTCATCAGGGATGATTGGTCGCGACACCCGAGAGATGGATTGAACGTTTTCGAAGAGAAGGAAAAGGCTGAGATCGAGAAGATGTGTCGAGTGCATAAAGGAGTCGTTCTCGAACAAAAGTTTGCGTTCAGCACTGAGTCGGAACTGGTCAGCAAGGTAGAGTTTGAAGTTGGGTTCCGAAATTTCCGAAATCAACTATCGCAGTGAGTTCTCTTCCGAATGCTTTCATTCGTTTGGCGGCGCTGATGCTCTTTCTCCGCCAGACCTGTCGTGGGTACGTTAACGCGCGGCGCAGGCGCTCTACCGGTTCGCGCTCGACTCGTGTTCCGATCCCTCGAGAGAGAAGCGAGAACTTCGAAATGGCCAATCTTGTTCCAGGTCCACCTCAACGACAGGACTGTCCGAACTTACAACCGGGTAAGCGCATTGCTCCAGTTCCTCTTGACGTCCGGTTCCTCGCTGACGCAAGTTTGGAACGGTTGAATAGCTCGCCGGCAAGCCAATTCTGTCGTATCAAGCTTTAGACATCACGTCGCTGCTTGACTTGACAGGTGAGCACACGCCGATCCAGCTCTCGTTCAATGCTTGACGCTGACCACTTGCCTTCGATCGACAGGCTCAAACACTTTGACCCTCGCTCGCTGGCCTCAAGACTCCCTTCCTCCCTCGCTTTCCATCTCGATCGAGCTCTACTCCGTCTTCACTCGACAAGCGGCTTCAGCGTGGATACAAGCAGCTCAGGCTGGAGCACGAGACAGCAAACTCGAGCCAGATGCCGAGCCGCTATACACCGGTCATGATGCACACCTTCACGTGAGCTTCACTTCATAGCCCTATCTCACATCAGTAGTACCAAAGCTAACTATGTGTACTTTTGTCGTGTAGCATCTCTCGGTCGACACGGTTATTCGCGATAACTTTCCTGAAGGTTGCTGGAAATGTCCTTCTTGCGACGAACACTTGCTCGACGAAGCCTTACCCATGACCAAAGACGGAGCGATGGTCTTTGACCTCTTTTGAACTACCCGAATCGAGTACGCCTTTTTTTTCATGCTTGACAGTATTTTACCCCTTTCCCTTCAGCTATACCTCGCAATCTAATACCCTCGTCATTCTCGCAACCACGCGATCACTTTCTTTTTCGCATGAGGAATTCGTTGACTCGATTGAGTACCGCTCGTGAAGGGTTGATCGTGGGAAACGCTTCGAGAATCCATTGGAGTCGAGAGCGAATCAGATCCTTCGATACTGTCGCGGACGAGAGACGGTTCGTGAGCTACCCTTGGCTTGGCGTATGGATTCAGGGACATACGCACCTGAAGTCGGAGGAGAATCGAGTAAAGAGGCCGAATCGTTGTAAAGGCGAACTGTTTGATCTCAGCGGTGTCGTCAGTTCGGCGCTTCCTGCAGAACCAAAACAAGAGGCGTACCGAGTAAGATTAGCGCGACTGCTAAACCGAGATCGTTGGCTTCACTTTGAGAATCGCTCGGCTTCGTGAGGACCACGACGTCTTCCTTTCCTCTGATGGTCTTCGTCGCTGCCTCCAACGTTGGCTCCAATTTGCCAAAGAACGTGTTATACCCAGCCTTTCCCGGTTTGGAGGAGAGATGGAGAGGGTTAGGCTCTTCATTTGGTGGAGGCGTCGAGTTTTTCGACGCTTCGACCGCGATTTGAAGCGTAGACTGCGGAAGTTCTCCTGGAGATTCGACAGCGAACGCTAGGCGAAGATCTGTTTCCCTGATGCGTGTTGAATTAGATGGGAAAGATAGCGTTGTTCTGGCGAGGTTCGAGGAAAGGGACGAATCGTCGAGAATCCGAGAGATGACTGAATCGATGTCGTCTCGAGAAGCTGCGAGAATCTCGTCTGCATTCTCCCAAAAGACTTTCGCTGTCAGCCCCTTCGACCAGGCTTCGTGACTATTAGTTGAGGACAAGTCAGCGAGTGAGCGAGTGAAGAGATCGGACGGTGAAGACAAAGTTGGCTCACTCGTCGCCGCTTCCCTGAACATAAGTGAAGCCTCGCTCCCGTTCCATCCCATCAGCTTCTTCTGCAAGTTTGCTTGCGCTAGCGCAAATGATTGGATAACATGTTGTGAATTCAGATGCTGGATGATGTGAAAGGGTCGAAGCAGGCGAGACGAAGAATGGTCGTAAGGGTCGGTCGAGCGACTTCAAGGCTTCGAGGTCGTATGCGGAAGACTGCAAGCAGCATTCAGAGGTGAGTCGAAGAGACTGTTCGACGCCGTGCGAGAGTCGAAGAAAACGTACCGCTAGACTTTCTGCCCATTCATCTATTCGGACTTGAATTTGAGCGTGTTCTGACGGTCCCACTGACTGAGGAGCCGTATAGAGACTACCTTCCGTCTTCCAATCCTCCACGGAAACGCTCGAATTCGAAGGCTCTATTGGAAGTAGCTTTTGACGAGCAGCATTGAGCGTTGCGCACCAAAGCGGGACCGTCTTCGAGAGTGCATCCGGGAACCTCTGCAGTACTTGTCTATCTCGATCAGCACCGGATCAGATCCGAAAGGATCGATTCCAACACACCTTGCCTCTTCTTGTCGAATCGACGAGGATGATTCTACGAAGCGAGCGAGTCACTCACGCTGTACATCAGATGCAAGCACGAGTATGACTCACCCTTTCTTCTCCTTGATGAGTGGAAGTAGAGCGAGGTTTGCGCCTGTCAAGCTCGCGTTAGTTTGAAAAGATCGAAAGAGTTAGGAAAATGAGCACCCTCACGTCGTAGGTTGAACTTATGCTCGTTCGTGTGACCGTCAGTAGACCTGACAAGTAAGATGTCAGAGCAGTCAAGAATGCATTAGAGAAGCAGGACGTACTTGAAATAGGCATGAGGAGTTTCTTTCGTCGGTTTGACATACCAAGCTCCGGCCCGTTGATTCGCTGCGATCAAAGGCGGTCAGGTTGAGTCATGGCGTTGTAATGAAGGTACTCACGAATCACGGGGAAGTCAGGATACGCTGGAGCAACTTCTTCTGAGATGAATTCAGCGTCTGCTTGAATGGAGTGGAGTCGATTATAGCTATCACGAGCGAGGTCAGTGAGTTTACCATACGTCTATAGGTACATCAGAGGGAGCTCACGTGTTCCGTAGCTGGCCACGAATGAGTCCTCGATCTTCTTGAAGATTTCCGACCGCTGAAGGAAAGACGAGCGTAGAGGTCGACATGATGTGAAGCGAGAGTCTCAGATAGAGTCACAGAAGCGATACAGAGTGCAAGCCAAAGATGCGATCGTTTGAGTCGGAAAGCAAGAGACGAATTTTCGAATTCACTGAAATCGTTTCGAGCTCTCTTGAGGATCACCGACTCACTCAGCCTCGAAGACGGTCACACAAGCTCGACGATACTCGTGAAGCTCCCGGCTTAGAAGCGTGCTAGACCGCTTACTTTCAAGTCTCGAAGCGAGGTTTCTCTGAATTTCGTCGAATCGTTTCGAACAGCGCTTCATGAGTAAGGGATTGCTGTGGTAAGATGACATAGCCTCGCGAGACATAATATACTCAAGCGAGATCAGCAGTCGAGATCCTATCCTTTTTCCAGTTCCCTTGAACCTCTGGTCGATTTCCTCCTCCAAACCCAAAACCACTTCCTCCTCCTCGGCCACCTCCATCCCTTCGATCATCCCTTCGATCGTCTCTTCTCCTATCATCACGAGGATCCCTGTCCCTTCCGCCAGATCCGCCTTGATATCGACCCCCTCTGTCTCCTCTTTCTTCCCTTCCTCCTCGATCTGTTCCGCTTCGACCGCCCCTTCGATCCCCATCATCCTTCTCTCTGTCTCCGCCATACCTTCGAGAGCTCGAGTTCGATGCTTTGACTTTCATCTCGTCGAGTGTGCGAGTCTCTTTCGAGAGAGGATCGACAACAGAGTATTCGTCGATGTTGTCTGCAAAACAGAGGTCTTATCAGTACGACGAATAGAAGACAGAGAGCATCACTGTTCACGTTGGTCTAAGGTAGCATCTTTGCGGAATTTGAGCGAGTGCGCCGATGCAGCTGCCCAAAGATCGATCTGAAGAACGCAGAGTGAGGAGTCAGTTCGGCTGAGTAAGACCTCAATAAATTTGAGAGCTCACATCGTCGTCTTCGAGTTCATCATCGTTCAGATCGATTCCGTGCAGTTTCTCCCGCTTCTCCTCCTCATCGACTTTCGGTTCAGGAACCGCTTTCTTCGAAGCCTGATCCAATTTCTTCCTGAATCCGTCCAGAGCGCTCAACACATCCTCGTCATCATCCCCCGCCTTTCTCTTGCCTCGCGACACCTTCGAAGCTGCCGATGAAGCTGCTCCTGCTTTGAGATACTTCTCTCGCTCGAGTTGGAGTAGCGAAGGACCGGTTCGTTTCGCTTTCTTCGGCTTGTCTTCTTCATCAGATTCGGCAGATTTTGACATTTTCCTAGATGGTTCTGTCAAGTCAGTCGATTTGGCTTGAGGTGAAAAGGGAAAGTCGGACAAACTTGAGTTCGGCTTGTACTTTCGCAATCTCTTCCTTTCGACGTTCACTGTGAACGATGAATGTCAGTACACGGAAGATGGTGAGGACTAGACGGGCAAGGGCCTTACGCGTCGCTCTTAGGAGCTTTGGCTTTGAGAGCGCGAGCTTCCTCCAGTTTCGAGGCAGACTTCGCTGTTGCTTCAGATCTCAGTCGCTTCTGTTGCCATTGCATGTGTCAGTATCAGCAGCGAGCGACATGGCAGGATCGAAGCGTACCTCTTCGCTTCGCCGAGTATCGTCCTCGTCGCCCTTTCTCTTTTTCGGTGGAGGAGCTCTCATCTCTTCTCCCATAAAGTCGGCTGGTAGAGTCGCTGAGGTACCTCGGTCGTCGATCACTTGAGCGCTGAGCCTGCCATCGGTAGCAACGTCGTGGGCAGACTTGAACTTCGTCTTTGGCGCAGAATCGTCGATGGG
>Ga0308161_1005789_pt1 | contig 10691 bp, 8 predicted proteins | sample PhyFR2_FD_201034 | JGI IMG/M metagenome (GOLD analysis project Ga0308161, IMG submission 201034) | Phyllosphere microbial communities from UC Gill Tract Community Farm, Albany, California, United States - DLSLF.R2 | ecosystem: Host-associated > Plants > Phyllosphere > Unclassified | place: USA...
TTTCCACTCTCCTTAAAATAATGTAGGATCAATTGCATACTGTTCAATTAAGAACAGGTATTACGTAAAAGGATACGCTTACTTTGGAGCAGTGGATCATATTTCTGCGTAAACATGAAAAAGATTTAACTGATTTGTAACCCCTTTGTGACGCAATTCTCAGAAGTATAGCAATTAAACTGTCTACTCTACTTAATAAGCCATTGACTTAGAATTGAATCAAGATTTCCAAAATAAACTTAAATTGTAAATTTGAGAATGACAAAATAATATTTTTTGAAAAGTCATCCGTAGCAAAATTTCTTGCGAAGGTTATAATATAAGGGAACGGGAAAGGAGCCCTTGGATGAACGATATAGCAGAAGACAGAGAACTTATGCGACGGATTTCTCAAAAAGACGCCGAAGCACTTGAATGCGTATATGACCGTTATGAACGGGCAGTGTATTCGTTCGCCTATCGGATCGTACAAGATACGATGGCAGCAGAAGAAGTTGTACAGGAATTATTTCTGCGTGTGTGGAATCATGCAGAACGATATGACCAAAGTCAGGGGAAGCTGTCTACATGGATGTTCACGATTACGCGCAATATTGCTGTAGATATGCTGCGTCGTAAATCATCACGGGCGCCTGTTGACCCTACCAAAGATGAAACGCTTCGCGGTATCCCTGATCTGAAGGCGAACACGGAAGAACAAGTTACGCTGAACTGGGAGCGGCAGCGTATTAAAGAAGCGATGAATGAACTTAGAGAAGATCAGAAGCAAGTTATTGAATCTATATATTTTCAAGGATTGACTCAGCATGAAGTCTCCGAGCGATACAGTATTCCGTTAGGGACAGTCAAGAGCAGAGTAAGACTTGCCATAAGGCAGCTTCATAAGAAGCTTGCTGGAGCGGTGAGGGGGGAAAACTATTTATGAATAATGATAATCAATATAAGAAAAGTGATATGCACGATATGATTGAAATGTATGTACTGGGTGGTCTGAACCAAGAAGAACAGCAACGCTTTGAAGCGTATCTGCAAGAAGACGAACAATGCCGTCTGGCGGTTGAAGAACTTCGGGAGGTGATGGATACTTTGCCATTCGCCGTTGAAGACGTTGCGCCACCAAAAGGTATGAAAAATCGTGTGTTGAGTCATATACTTACACCTAGCCATACAGAACAAACGATATCAGATGATCGGGGAACCACTCCTATCGTAGTGGAAAAATCATCGGATGATCAGACTGTGAAGCCATCAGTAGTATACAGCACTCAAGAAGACAAAGCTTGGGTTCAACATAAAGGTAAAAATAGATTCTGGCGTGTTGCTACAACATTGGTTGCTGCTGCCGCTGTGATTATAGGTGTGTACGCTTCTAATTTGCGAGGGGAAATTGATAGTCTACAACAGCAATTAGCGATTTCGAGTACACAAGTGAACAGTTTACAAGGCAAATTAGCAACTGTTTCTATGCCTACACAAGGTCTTAAAGTAGATAAAGCCGTTAAGCTGAATCCAGCTACAGCTGATATTGTAGCTCAAGGTTTGGCTACGATCGTAATTGATGATAAAGGAACACATTTACTCGTTCAAGCCGATAATTTGCCGAAGTTAAAAGGTAAAGAAGCTTTTCAAGTCTGGCTGATCAAAGGTGATGTGAAACAAAGTGCAGGAACGTTCCTTACTCAAGACGGAACAGGAGCGATGTATTATACATTCCAACCCGAAGATTATGACACCATTGCGATTACACTTGAACCGGACAAACAGGGCGATCAACCACGAGGACCTATTGTGCTTGCCGCTGAAATTCAAGGTTAAGCAAGTCCGTTCTTTACAATATTTAAGAATAGATGTACACCCATAGCAAGCGCCCTCCCTTTATCGGAAGAGCGCTTGTTTTGCGTATATAGACTAAGACATACGCTCACCTGTTAGATTAGCGGTGGAGAAGTAGGATCTATCTCGCCTGTAAATAATTTGCGAATATGTTCACGCTTGGCTTTGGGTCCTAATAGATAGACTTTATCGCCAGCCATCAATACTGTATTACCGCGCGGAGTCAGTATTTCTTCATTGCGAATCAGTGCAGTAATCAATACACTTTCCGGTAAATGAATATCTTGAATTTCTCGATTGATCATACAGCTACGCTTATCGAGAGTCAGATGACTGATCTCTGATGTGGTACGACCGGTCGCTACAAGTTCAATAATCGAAGGTTGTTGATCCGGTACATTCTCGGTTAAGCCTAACTTTTCAGCAAGGGGTGAAATGGTCGTTCCTTGAATCAGTGCAGAAGATAAAACGATAAAGAAAACAACATTAAAAAATAAATGTCCGTTAGGAACGCCAGCTAAGAGCGGATAGGTGGCGAGTACAATCGGTACTGCTCCACGAAGCCCTGCCCAAGACAATAACGTTTTTTCCCGAAAAGAGAACTTGCTGACCAAAAGACTCAAAAATACACCAACGGGTCTGGCTACGAGAATGAGTAGCACGGATAAGATGATTCCTTGCCAGGCGACAGCAGGTAATTGAGAAGGAAAAACAAGTAATCCAAGTAAAACAAACATCAATATCTGCATAATCCAGCCGAAACCTTGATTAAATTGTAAAATCGAACGTCGATAGGTGAGATCTGAATTACCCATTACCAGTGCCATCACGTATACGCCAAGAAAACCGCTGGCATGAGTTAGTGAACTCACCCCATATGTAAATAGAGCAGCTGAAATAGCAAGTACCGGATAAAGACTGGCTGTCTCGAAATTGATTTTGTTAATCAGCATCACAGCGAGCTTACCGCAAATAATACCGAGTACGAGTCCAAAACCCATTTCCCAGAAAAAAGAAAGAATTTTGCTCCAAATACTGATCGAAGGATCTTGAATCAATTCGATAAACATAATCGTTAAAAAGACTGCCATAGGATCGTTACTACCGGATTCGGCTTCAAGAGTAGACGTGAGTTTTTTGCTGACATTTTTGCTACCCAGTACAGAGAATACAGCGGCCGCATCGGTTGAACCTACAATCGCCCCGAATAATAATCCTTCTATCAGACTAACACCCAGAATTAAATGAGCAAAATAACCGATAATAAATGTAGTTAATAACACACCGATCGTTGCTAACGATAAGGCAGGACGAATAACAGGCTTTACCATCTCCATCCGTGTCTGCATCCCACCTTCAAACAAAATAATAACGAGTGCTAATACACCAAACCATTGGGTGATAAAAGCATTATCATAATAAATAAAACGCCCGAGTCCCATTCCCGCCAGTATAAAAAAGACTAACGCTGGCATCCCGAAGCGAGAAGAAAATTTGGTCGAAAGCACACCGATCAGTAGGAGGCTTCCAAGAAGTAAGATCAAATTACTGGTCATTTCTGTTGTATGCATAGGCAAGCCCCTTTTTATCATAAAGTATATCTATAGTTATATATTAAGCTTTTATATATAAACGAAATCATCTTTCTAAAAACATCAACTTTTAAAGTGTAAGAACCGAAATAAATAAAGATAAGAAAAAATGATCATGTTAACAAGTACTGTATTTAAGAAAAGAGGAGACTACTTTGAAGTCATATCGAGCATTCCTCAAGCAAATTTTATTGAATTATATAATCGGATCGGTGATTGCAGTCGCTGTCGTTGGTGGATTATTTGTTTTAACAACGGTTGATGCACCACTCTTGCAAAATATAAGAATGGTCGGCATTATGATGTTTTCATTTCTAATCATGTTAAGTATTGAAAGTCTTGTATTCTGGCATCATATTCGTCCGATTCGTGAAGTATGTGCGATTGATCTGCCTTCTGAAGAAATGCTAGAGCGTGCTTATGTCCAGCTACATAAATTCCCTAAATTATCGGTGTATCGTATCATGTTGCCGCATTTCTTAGGATTAACGGTACCTGCATTGATATTGATGCTGATCTGTATGGGAAAAGGTTGGATTACGTTACCCACCTATTATTTGTGGATTGGTGGCGCAGGTGCATTAATGGTGGCAAGTATGCATGCTTTTATTGAGTTTTTTCTCACAGCAACAGCTATTCGTCCGATGTTAATCGTCATGAAAGAACGTCTGCATCGTCTGTATGACAAAGAAATTTGGTTGTTAGGACAAGTGCATGTATCGGTTCGTCGTAAATTTCAACTCAGTATTTTTTTGATCGGCGTGTTTCCATTGGTGTTATTTAGCTTAGCCGCACAGATTCGTTTGCAAGAAATAACCGGTGTGCAGACCAGTGAATATTGGAGCTGGGCAGGAGCTGTGATTGTGGTTAGTATTGCTTTTAGTATAGTGGGTGCGCAATTATTGGCAAGAGATGTAGAACATCCGATCAGCAATCTATACAGTGAAATGGCACATGTCAAAAATGGTGATTTTAACGGAGAAGCGGAAGATTATTATTCAGATGACTTCTCATTGTTGATCTCAGGCTTTAATCATATGATCAAAGGATTGCAATTACGGGATCAACGTAATGCTCAATTACAAGATAGTTACTTTGCTACACTGGCGGCGGCGCTGGATGCGCGTGATCCCTATACAGCTGGGCATTCGTTACGAGTCGCTGAATATGCCGTCATTATTGGTGAAAATGCTGGGCTTGGTGCTTATGAATTGGATCGCTTACGCAAAACAGCATTGCTTCATGATATTGGAAAGATCGGTATTACTGATTCTGTATTATTAAAAGATGGCAAGCTGACGGATGAAGAATTCGATCAGATCAAAAAGCATCCTGCGCTGGGTGAAAGTATTCTAAAACAGGTTGAGCCTAAAGATGCGATGCAACCTTATCTACCGGGTGTACGTTCTCATCATGAACGTTATGATGGTAAAGGGTATCCTGACGGACTACAAGGAAATGATATTCCATTGTTCGGTCGAATTATCGCTGTAGCTGATGCGTATGATGCGATGACTTCAAATCGTCCTTACCGTAAAGGAATGCCTTCTGAAAAAGCGATTATGATTTTGGAAGAAGGACGGGGAACACAGTGGGACCCTCAATTTGCTTCCATTTTTATTGATAATTATCGTAAGAAAAAAGAGCTAATCTCTTAAAAGATTAGCTCTTTTTTTAATTCAAGTAGAAGAAGTCGCGCTTATGGTGCCAAGCGCTGGATGTAAGATATTTTGCTGTGAAAAAATCAGGTTTGATTGAAGTAGAAGAAGTCGCGCTTATAGTGCCAAGCGCTGGATGTAAGATATTTTGCTATGCAAAAATCAGGTTTGATTGAAGTAGAAGAAGTCGCGCTTATAGTGCCAAGCGCTTAAGGAATTAGTTTTGTCTTTTTCGCTTTTTCTGCCATTTTCTCGGTTAACGGTCCAAGTGGTTTTTTGAATATGACTGCAAAGAGCATAAACAATATCATAAATCCAACCAGATACATGACATCTCGATAGACCGTCTCCATCAGCATACCGCCGACAGCTTCACGTAGCACTTCAACCGCATACGTAAATGGGAACCACGGATGTAAGGCTTGGAAAAAAGTACCGGTCATACTGACAGGGAATGTACCGCCTGAACTTGAAAATTGCAGTACAAGCAGTATAATCGCAAGCCCTTTACCAATATTACCGAATACCGATACAAGGGTGTACGTTAACGTGACAAATACCATACTGATTAATACACTTAATCCGACAAACCAGACTTTATCGACGACATAGGCACCTAAAATAAAGATATCACCGAGTGAAATAATCAGCGCTTGTACCATACCAATCGTCATAAAGGTGAACATTCGACCAAAGTAAATCTGGTATGGACGATACCTTTTCTCAATATCCTCTACTTCCACTTTGAACATGGAGACTAACAACATCGCTCCTACCCAAATCGAGAGTGTAGTGTAGAAAGGAGACATGGCTGATCCATAGTTAGGGATAGGATATGTGCGATTAGCTTCTAATTCAACAGGGCTAGATAAAAAGTCACTTTCTTGTTGAATATCGCCTTTAAGCCATTTGATAATCTGGGATAGCTCACTATCACTATTTTTGAGCAAACGAACTTTATTGGCTGCACTATGCACTGATTTTTCGAGTCCAGGCAGATCATTACGGATAAAGTCTCCTACTTTGTGCACCGCATTTTCAGCTTCAGGTAGTTTATTTTGAATCAAATCGGTAATTTTATCTAATTCTTTCTCTGCTTTGGGTAGATCATTGCGTACAAAGTCAGCAGCATCATGAATTTTAGTCTCTATGCCAGGCAGATCATTATTTACAAAATCAGCAGCATTGTTGATCAGCTTGGTAAACTCGACCATTTTGCTTTGTAGTAATTGATCGGCATCATGTAATTTTTTCTCAATATTCGGTAGATCGGTCTGTAATTGCTTTAACTCTTCTTGACCGAAAGCCACACCACTTTGAGCATCGTTTAGTACAGCTTCGACATCAGGAAGCTTCTGTTGAGCCGTTTGTAGAACACTGGCTGCGTCTTTGGCGACAGTTTTGAGATTATCTAATCCTTGATTAATATTAGGTACAATCTCTGAATCGTATCTTGAAATAAGATCTCCTAAAGCATCACTTGCATCAGTAGACAATTGACGAAGATTGTTCAAAATATCTTCAGCTGGTTGTTGTCCATTGGTTATCGCTTGATGAATACTGCGTACCAGATCCAATTGACGTTCAAATTTGTCATGTACGGTATTCAGACGACTAATCGGATTATCGAGTGGATGGTTAGGTAGTACATTATTTAAGCGAGTTAATAGATCAGTTGTACGTTCTATAATGCCGATAGCACGAGATAATCGTGTATCGAGAAACGACAGAGCATCCAATGCTGCTTGTGGATCAATATCGGCTCCTTGAATCGCATCTACCAGTTGAGTGGTTGCATCCGCTGTTTGTTGTAAAAGGACTAGATTTTGACGAACAATAGGCGCTACTGAATCAAAAGCACCATCGTTTTCATCTAAAAATGTATTCACTCGATTAGTAAAATCAGCACTGATATCGGTGATTTCTTTGACTTTAGGTAATGCTTCTTGAGCGGCTGTGATAATGCCGGATAATTTGTCAGCATCATCAATCGCTTGATTCAGCGCATCTTCGACTTTGTAAAAGTTTTTGTCCAGTTCACTGACTTTATCTGCGGCCGCTTGAATTTCAGGCAGACGCTTTTGGAGTAAAAGAATCTGGTTGCCTGCTTCTTTGATCTTCGGAAGATTATCTTCTACCTTGAGAATCATATCGCCAGCGGCTTCGATTTCAGGAATACGTTTTTGCAAAGCAACTATTTTTTGAGCTTGAGCATCAATCTGAGGAAGCTTTTTCTCAAGTTCTAACGCTTTATCTGCAAATTCATCAATCTCTGGCAATCGAGCTTCTAATGTCAAAATTTTATTCTCAATATTACGAATCGTTGGCAATTCTTCTTCTAATTTGATGCCTGCATCTTGCATCTTGGTAAGTACGGCTTCACTTGCAGTCGCTATAAATTCGTCGCTGATCTGTTGAGTGATTGTAGATGCACCTTTATCTGTAATCTTAGGAGCAACTGCACTGATTTTTTCGTTAACCGTATAAATGATTTTGGGTTTGACAGGATCATCGGTTAAGATACTTGCGATTTTGTCAGAAAAGTCGGATGGGATTAACAGGCTAGCATAATACTCTCCTGTATCTACGCCATGTTTGGCTGTCTGTTCATCCACAAATGTCCAGCCGAGTGTCGTATTCTTTTTTAAATTTTGCAGTACTTGATCCCCGACATTGATCTCTTTGCCTTCAATCTTGGTGCCTTTATCTTGAGAAGTGATCGCAATCTTGATGCCTGATGTATTGCTGTAGGGGTCCCACATCGCTTTGAGGTTAAACCACGCATATACAGAAGGTAATAACATGATCGCAATGACCAATAGAATACCTGTAGAGACACCGAAAATGTTTTTCCAATCACTTTTATAAATAGTCCAAATATTTCTCATAACTTTGTTATACCACCTAATCGCCTATAGTCAATTCAATAGTCTATGATATCATTTAACCTCTAATTCTTAACATTACCCTAAAGATTCAGAAGCAAAAGGTCAGGTTAAATACAAAATAAGATAGCTTCTATTCGTACCTTAAGGTTACACACCTTGAGTATGGATAATAAACGCTATATGCCTAACAAGCAAGTGAATATTATCTTTTTATTTAGGTAGGCTATCTAATTAATGTATTATATCATAATTTTCATAATGAGAATGCTTTGAATCAAAGTAAGTCGGTATGAATATCAGATAAAGTTATCATCATTAATCTGATACTGATCCTATCCAAAATGATAAAGGAGCGAATAACCATGAATGATGATATTATCAAAGGTAAATGGACTCAATTTAAAGGTGAAGCGAAAAAACAGTGGGGTAAACTAACTGATGATGATCTTGATGTGATCAACGGTGAGAAAGAGAAGTTTATCGGAAAACTGCAAGAGCGTTATGGACATAGTAAAGAAGCAGCAGAAGAAGAGTACAATACGTGGAGTAAGCGTCACTATGAAAATAGTGCAAATAACACGTTGTTATAAGCTGTATCGAAATAGAATTGAAATTTAGACTTGCCAGAATGGTCAAAGTATCGTAAAATTGATCTTGCATGTGACTAACAACGACATAGATGGCACATAACATAAAGGGCGATTGTAATATCCTTAATCGGGGATATCACAATCGCCTTATTCATTTGTAATGGGAAAAATAATGGAATGCTGGGCGCGTGGAGAGGCGCTGCGAGAAGGGGATCTTCTTGGCGTCGCTGGTGAACAATGATCCCTTGAATAACCGCTTTGCGGTAGGGATCACCGTTCAAAGGCGACTTTCAGAAGATTCCCCTTCTCTCCGCTTACTACGTGCTCAGGCATAGAATAATGATTTTTCTTGCGGCTCCGCCGTGGGTGTGGGCAGGGTAGAAAAGAAAGTTAAGAGAGTAGGGTTGGTTTATAAGGATTTTAAGATTTTGGTGTTAAAGAAATTTTGGTGTTAAAGAATTTTGTTTGTTTTATATATTATATATACGGGTGAAATGATGGAATAGTTTACAGTTATTGAAAAAAATGTGTGGTACTTTAAATATATTGAATATATCAAATACATATGATTATAAATGGGGATGTAAAAAGGCTGATGCTAGGGAATTGTTTCTCGCTGGCATCAGCTTTTTGGTATGATTTTTTTATTTTAGAGTGGGAGTAGAGAGACTTGGGAGCGTTGGCCGACTTGGGTGACCATTTGTTCCCATGCTTCTGGTTTTTGAGCTAGGACGGCGTAGTAACGACGTAGGAACTTTTCGATCAGTGATCCGGGTAGAGAATGAGTTGCAGGATCGTAGGCTAAAAAGCAGAAATCGAGTTCGGATACGGCTTCACCGTCATTGTTCCATGAAGGGTGAATATAAGGGAAGTCTAATTTACGATAGCCTAGATGAGACAGAACTTCGCGGCGTACAAATGGGTCCATGGGTTTGATGCCACCAAACTCATGATGTTCGATACGATAGGGATCGTAGATTTCAGCGAACATGCCGAATAGTTCTTTGCCTGCTTCACTAGCGACTTGTTGTAGATCGAGCTGGCGTTGTTGGGCTAGAAAAGCGCCGATCCCAAGTCCGGGTTCACCGATAATTGTAAAGTCAGTCATCGCTACATTATCATCTTCGTAATAACGATATTCTGTTGCACCTACGACTTTGCCTTCATGTACAGCTACAAACACGCGGATACCCGGATCTTCTAACGGTTCTTTCCATAGGTCAAATGATAGTACTTCCTCTGCGGGGAAAATCCGTCCCATTAAGCCGTGCATATCTGCAAATAACGGATCTTCGATATGATTGATACGTACAAATTCCATTGATAAGGTCATCCTTTCAAGTTACGTTTAATAAGAAGCGGATTTTGCCATTCCATCAGAACAGCATAATGGAGTGATTCTTCATCATCTAAATAATTTTCAATAATCGTCAGTGGTGTTCGTCCGCATCGCAGTAGAAAAGAAATGACCGGATCGTATTGTGTGCCCTGTGTAATCGCTTCGACATATTGCTGTGGCGTGTAGTCCTGAGCGACTTTGTGATAACCGGGCATACGACCTGCACCAAGCAATCGGGTCAGTCCCATCGCTGTGACCACTTCATACATCGACTGCATCATTAATTTACCCAAGCCCCATTGCCGATAATGAGGGTGTACACATAGATCAGCGACATACAGTGTATCTCCTGACGGTTGATGATTGCGAATATACCCGTTATCTGTGACTTCTTCCCATGTATGCTGAGGATGTGCAGGATCGAAATGAATCAATAATGAAGTCATCGAACCTGCTAGCACACCATCGATTTCGATACAAAGAGCTCCTTGCGAAAAGCGAGAAATATGTTCATGCAGTTGCTCGGCATTCCACCACAACTCCGAAGGATAGGGTGGAGGGAACGCCGCACGTTGAATTTCGATCAAGTCTGCAAAATCTTTTTCGGTATAAGAACGCACAATAGCAGGATATGGCATTTGGTTATGGAATACATAACAAGATTTATAATATGATGGAAGAGTACCTTCGAAAGTGCTCATGACTTAAGACCAATCGGTGTAGAGATCGGTACGGCGATCACGCCATGTGGTAACAGAACCTTTTTCACGGACTTGATATAATAGTTCTAG
>Ga0308161_1005791_pt1 | contig 10690 bp, 15 predicted proteins | sample PhyFR2_FD_201034 | JGI IMG/M metagenome (GOLD analysis project Ga0308161, IMG submission 201034) | Phyllosphere microbial communities from UC Gill Tract Community Farm, Albany, California, United States - DLSLF.R2 | ecosystem: Host-associated > Plants > Phyllosphere > Unclassified | place: USA...
GAATAACCCGATCACAGGTTAAGGTTTCACTGAGAAGGATAAGGTCATGCGCCATCGTAAGAGTGGTCGTCAACTGAACCGCAACAGCAGCCATCGTCAGGCTATGTTCCGCAACATGGCTGGCTCTCTGGTTCGTCATGAGATCATCAAGACGACTCTGCCGAAAGCCAAAGAGTTGCGCCGCGTAGTTGAGCCGCTGATTACTCTTGCCAAGACCGACAGCGTAGCTAATCGTCGTCTGGCATTCGCCCGCACTCGTGATAACGAGATCGTGGCAAAACTGTTTAATGAGTTAGGCCCGCGTTTCGCGAGCCGTGCAGGTGGTTACACTCGCATTCTGAAGTGTGGCTTCCGCGCTGGTGACAACGCTCCGATGGCATACATCGAGCTGGTTGATCGTCCAGAAGCTCAAGCAGAGGCTGCAGCAGAGTAATCTGTTGCAACGTGAAAAACCCGCTTCGGCGGGTTTTTTATTGCCTGCTATTTGCCCTCTGCTACGCTTGTGGTGTAACAAAGGAGGCTAACAATGTGGTTAATCGATCAGCTGGCTGAACAGCATATTAAAGCGGCGCAGGAGAAAGGCGAACTCAGCAACCTTACCGGAGAAGGTGCGCCATTAGTGCTGGACGATGACAGCCATGTTCCACCTGAATTACGCGCGGGCTATCGTTTACTCAAGAATGCGGGGTTTCTTCCCCCTGAGCTTGAATTACGTCGTGAAGCGCTGGAAGTAAACGATCTTTTACGCCAACTGGACCCGGGCGATCCTGCAGCAGAAATGCATGCGCGCAAATTGCAGCACCTGACCGTGAAACTGCGTCAGGCGGGCATGAGCACAGCGTTCCTTGAGGGCGAATACGGTCCGGCCATTACCCATAAGCTCACGGTTGAATAGCGACTATTTTTATCTGGCGTCAAGGCGAGTATAATTTCTTTCACTGCGGCAAGGTTTCGCGCAGTTGGATGTTCGGGCCACCTAAACTGATGGAGGAGATATGTCCCGTTATCGTCATACCAAAGGGCAAATATGTGATAATGCGATTGAGGCACTACTGCACGACCCTTTATTTAGACAGCGTGTTGAACAGAACCAAAAAGGGAAAGGCAGCTTTAAACGTAAAGAGAAACATGCAAAAGGTCGGGGATGGGAGGGCAGTGATAAGTGCAGGACTTATCACTGCCCTTCTGCTTTTAATGACAAAAAAGCCGCAATGTCTGCGGCTTTAACGTTTTAGATTTTTGTATTCTGCTGTTTGAGCAAGTCACGAATTTCCGTTAACAGAACTTCCTCATTAGAGGGTTTCGGCGCAGGCTTTTCGACTTCTTTTTTCTGGTAGAGTTTATTCATCAGTTTAATCGCCATGAAAATGGCAAACGCAACGATGATAAAGTCGAAAACGGTCTGCAGAAAAATGCCGTATTGCATTACAACCGCTGGCGCATCACCCACAGCAGGTTTAAGTACCCAGCCGAATGATTTGAAATCAACGCCGCCGATCAATAAGCCCAGCGGTGGCATGATGATATTTGCCACTAATGATGAAACAATTTTACCAAATGCCGCACCAATAATGACACCCACGGCCAGATCAACAACATTGCCGCGCATCGCAAAATCACGAAACTCTTTGAATAAACTCATACTTCTCTCCTTGCCTTAGCCAATGCCATAAAGTTTAACAAAGCTTGCCATATTTGCCATCGCTGCGAGCAATTAGCCGGATTATGCCAGACAACGCGCGACCTTTTATTACAGGAAGAACGGACTTGGCTGGAACAGGCGCTCGACGTCTGGTACAAATTTCTTATCGGTTAAAAACATCACCACGTGGTCGCCCTGTTCGATGCGCAAATTGTCATTCGCTATCATCACATCATCGCCCCGGACCACTGCGCCAATAATTGTGCCCGGTGGCAGCTTGATATCATCAATGGAACGGCCCACAACCCGTGACGTAGTTTCATCACCATGCGCAATCGCCTCAATGGCTTCGGCGATACCACGACGTAATGACGAGACGCCAACAATATCCGCTTTACGTACATGTCCCAGCAATGCCGAGATCGTCGCCTGCTGTGGCGAGATGGCAATATCGATAACGCTGCCCTGAACCAGATCAACATAAGCCCGTCGTTGAATCAGTACCATCGCTTTCTTGGCACCCATTTTTTTCGCCAGCATGGCGGACATAATATTGGCTTCGTCATCATTGGTAACGGCGATAAATAAATCGACCTGCTCAATGTGTTCTTCTGCCAGCAATTCCTGATCGGACGCATCGCCATAGAACACCACAGTATCGTGCAACTGTTCAGCCAGCTCGGCAGCGCGCTGCGGATTGCGCTCAATGAGTTTTACGCTGTAATTTTTTTCGAGTTGCTGTGCCAGACCAAATCCAATATTCCCGCCGCCCACTAACATGATGCGCTTATAGGGTTTCTCCAGACGCTGCATTTCGCTCATTACCGCGCGAATATGTTGGCTGGCGGCAATGAAAAAGACTTCATCGCCGGCCTCAATAATGGTCGAGCCTTGCGGACGGATAGGACGATCCTGTCGAAAGATCGCCGCAACCCGCGTATCAATATGCGGCATGTGGTCGCGCAGAATCGACAGCGGATTACCCACGAGCGGGCCACCGTAATACGCTTTTACAACGGCCAGACTGACCTTGCCTTCGGCAAAGTTGACCACCTGTAGCGCACCGGGATACTGAATCAGACGATAAATATTGTCGATAACCAGTTGCTCAGGCGAAATCAAATGATCAATGGGCACGGCCTCGGGGATAAAAAGCTTATCGGCATCACGCAAATAGTCTGCCGCACGAATACGGGCAATGCGATTCGGTGTATTGAAAAGCGAATAGGCGATCTGACAGGCAATCATATTGGTTTCATCAGAACTGGTGACGGCGACCAGCATATCGGCATCTTCTGCACCGGCTTCGCGTAAAATACGCGGATGAGAACCATGACCCTGTACAACGCGTAAATCAAACTTATCCTGCAGTTGGCGTAAACGCGTGGAGTCCGTATCGACAACGGTAATGTCGTTGTTTTCGCCAACCAGGTTTTCAGCCAGGGTACCGCCGACCTGACCGGCACCAAGAATTATGATTTTCATCGCTTTTCAATGCCTTCTCAGTGTGGACTCGCGAGCTTCACAAGCTTAGCGTAGAAAAAACCGTCTCCGCCTTCTGCTTCAGGAAAGACCTGCCAGCCATTAAGGGGAGCACCAGACAGCGACACAGCCTGAGCATCCGGGTGGCGCTGTACAAAGTCGCTGATTTGCTGCTGATTCTCATCTGGCAGCACAGAGCAGGTTGCATAGATCATCGTACCGCCCGGTTTAAGCAGTGGCCATGTCGCATCCAGAATGTCACGCTGTAAGGCTGCCAGCTCAGTAATATCACGATCGCGACGTAACCATTTGATATCAGGATGACGGCGGATAACGCCGGTTGCTGAGCAGGGCGCATCCAGCAGTATGCGATCAAACTGACGTTGGTCACACCATTGCTGCGGGGTACGTCCATCTCCCTGTTTCACTTCTGCGGTCATACCAAGACGGCCCAGATTTTCATGCACGCGTTTCAGGCGCTGGGCATCAACATCGACAGCAAGCACCTGCGCCTCAGGGGCGATTTCGAGGATATGGGTCGTTTTACCTCCCGGCGCCGCGCAGAGATCCAGAATTTGCTCACCATTTTTGGGCTCAAGCAGAAGCGCACAACGCTGGGCGGAGAGATCCTGTACGGTAATCCAGCCTTGTTCAAAGCCGGGTAACACATTAACGGATGCCGGCGATTCAAGACGCAAAGCTTCAGGCACATCGTTAGCAACAGCTGCGTTCCTTTCATCCGCCGTCAGCAGGGCCAGCCAGCTGTCACGCGAATGGTGCTGACGGTTAACCCTTAACCACATTGGCGGACGCTGGTTGTTCGCCTCAACAATTTGCTGCCAGTGCGCTGGCCAGGCCTGTTGAAGCCGGTTCAGTAACCAGCCTGGATGCAGGTGACGCTGTGGGCCATCCTGAATACTGGCAAGCAGTTCTTCCTGACGACGCTGGAACTGACGTAATACGCCATTAATTAACCCTTTCAGGTTTGCTCGTTTCAGCACTTCAGCACCGGCAACTGTCTCATCTAATGCCGCATGAGCAGGTACACGTGTATAGAGCAGCTGATATAAGCCCACCATAATCAGGAAGTGCAGTGTACGCTGCTTACCCGTTAACGGGCGTTCCATCAATTTGCCGATAAGCGCTTCCAACTGCGGTAAGGTGCGCAACACACCAAAGCAGATCTCCTGGACCAGCGCGGCATCTTTGTCTGAGAGCTTTTTCTGTGCCGCAGGCAAGACGGTATTCAGGGACTCGCCTTTATCGACAACGCGCTCGATCAGTTGAGCAGACAGGCTACGAAGATTGGTTGGTTTAGTCATAAGATAGTGCCATCAAGCAAAAGGCCCGGTTTTTGCCGGGCCTGAGGGTCAGTCCAGAAGAGTGCCGGCTTCAAACCATTCTCGGCGCGAGTTAAGCAGATCCTGTGCCGACATCGGTTTTTTACCGGCGGGTTGAAGCTGAAGCAAATTCAGCACGCCGTCGGCCGTGGCAATTTGAATGCCTTGTTTGTCAGCCTGGATAATCTCTCCTGGCTGTTTGTTCACATGAGGTAAGACGCAGGCCTGCCAGACTTTAACCGGCTGATCATTCACCATAAAAAAGCTTATCGGCCAGGGATTGAAGGCACGGATGCAGCGTTCCAGCTGTTCGGCCGACAGCGTCCAGTTAAGGCGCGCTTCCTCTTTATTGAGCTTCTCCGCATAGTTGGCCTGGCTTTCGTCTTGCTGAATGGCCTGCGCTTGACCATCACGTAACTGAGCTAAGGTTGTCAGCAGTCCTGCCGGGCCCAGATCTGCCAGCTTGTCATAAAGCGTGGCACTGGTATCTTCCGCGCTAATTGGACAGGCCAGTTTCAACAGCATATCACCGGTATCCAGCCCAACATCCATCTGCATGATGGTCACACCGGTTTCACTGTCACCCGCCCAGAGCGCGCGCTGAATGGGCGCGGCGCCACGCCAGCGTGGCAGCAGGGAACCGTGTACGTTGATACAGCCCAGTCGGGGCATATCAAGCACGGCTTTTGGCAGAATGAGCCCATAAGCGACCACCACCATTACGTCAGCCTGCAAATCTGCAATCAGCTGTTGGTTTTCTGCAGGGCGCAAGGATTTGGGTTGAAATACCGGAATGTTTTGGGCCAGGGCTAAGGATTTAACCGGGCCGGCGGTCAACTTATTGCCGCGACCTGCGGGACGATCCGGTTGGGTAAAGACGCCAACCACCTGATGCTCAGAAGCAAGCAGCGCGTCAAGGTGACGCGCTGCAAAGTCTGGCGTGCCAGCAAAAATAATTTTAAGCGGAGCAGACACGTTTATCCCTTTTTCAGATCTCAGGAAGCCTGGGCGTTTTGTCGCGCCAGTTTTTCTAACTTAGTTTTGATGCGCTGACGCTTTAAAGGCGAAAGATAATCAATAAACAGTTTGCCATCGAGATGGTCGATTTCGTGTTGAATACAGATAGCCAGCAGATCACCGGTTTCAAGTTCGAAACTTTTACCGTCACGATCTAACGCACGGACTTTTACTCGCTCAGCACGTGGCACAAAAGCGCGTTGCTCAGGAATGGACAGACAGCCTTCTTCAATACCTGTTTCACCGCTTTTTTCCAGAAGCTCAGGATTAATTAATACCAGACGCTCATCGCGGTTCTCTGATACATCAATCACAATGATGCGCTGGTGAATGTCCACCTGCGTGGCAGCCAGGCCGATACCTTCTTCGGAATACATGGTTTCGAACATATCATCAACGATACGCTGAACGTCCGCGTTAACTTCTTTAACAGGCGCGGCAATTTTGCGCAGGCGCTCGTCAGGAAAATGTAATACCTGTAAAACTGACATAAATATCCAGATATATATTCTAAAAGGGAAAGATTACTGCCCCATATTGTAGACTTTTTAGCACCTGATTGACAGCATTCTGCGGAGGGAAGCAACGGTTATCAGGAGGCTGTAAAGATGCAAAAAAGGGAGCAGTTACTGCGGCTGGCCGCCATTCCGGGCATAACGGGCAGGCGCTGGTTAAGCGCGGCACAGCAACTGTCTGAAGGCAAAGATGTTGATGATGTGTTAACTCTGAACGGGTTTGAGGCTTCACAACGCCACTATTACCATCATATCTCCCCCCGTTGGCTGGCGACAGTTAAGACGTGGCTGGCAACGAGTCCGTTGCACCATCTGATTACCGCACTTGATCCGCTTTATCCCGCTCAACTGGCTGAAACGGCCTGTTTTCCTCCGCTGCTGTATGTGAAAGGCGACCCCGCCGTGTTGGGGGCACCGCAGTTAGCGGTGGTCGGCAGCCGTCAATGTTCCCACTCTGGCCGCTACTGGTGTGACTGGTTTACTCAACAGTTATCGCTAAGTGGCTTTACTATCACCAGCGGCCTGGCGCTTGGCATCGATGGCGTTGCGCATCGCGCCGCGCTGAGGGTTAAGGGGAAAACCGTTGCGGTGCTGGGCAGCGGACTGGAGCATCTGTATCCCAAAAAGCATGGTGCATTGGCGCAGGAGATTGTCGGGCAGGGCGGCGCCGTGGTATCTGAGTTTCCGCTGGATGCCGTACCGCTGGCACATCGTTTTCCACGCAGAAACCGTATTATCAGTGGGCTGAGCCAGGGCGTTTTAGTCATAGAAGCGTCATTAAAGAGTGGTTCATTAGTCACAGCCCGTTATGCATTAGAGCAAAATCGCGCGGTTTATGCCTTGCCCGGCGCATTAGGAAACAGCGGCAGTGAGGGAACAAACTGGCTGATTCAACAGGGCGCGATGCTGGTGGCACATCCTAATAACATCATTGAAGATTTACGCGCTATGCTTAACTGGTTACCTGTTACACAATCAGACGAAATTTATTCTGATGCCAGTGACGATGCTCCATTGCCATTTGCCGAGCTGTTGGCTAACGTAGGTGATGAGGTTACACCTGTTGACGTTGTCGCTGAACGTGCCGGCCAACCTGTGCCAGTTATTACAGCTCAATTGCTGGAACTGGAGTTAGCAGGATGGATCGCAGCTGTACCCGGCGGCTATGTCCGATTGAGGAGGGCATGCCATGTTCGACGTACTCATGTACTTGTTTGAGACCTATATCCACAACGAAGCAGAAATGGGTGTTGATCAGGACAGATTGACAGATGACTTGACGGATGCCGGTTTTCATCGCGAAGATATCTATAACGCGTTGAACTGGTTAGAAAAATTGGCAGACTACCAGGAAGGTCTGGTCGCCCCAATTTTACTGGCAAATGATCCGCTCTCCATGCGCATCTATACAGATGAAGAGAGCAAGCGTTTAGATGCCGAAAGCCGCGGTTTCCTGCTTTTCCTAGAGCAAATCCAGGTCTTGAGTCTGGAAACACGAGAAATGGTCATTGAACGTGTCATGGCGCTTGATACTCTTGATTTCGATCTTGAGGATCTTAAATGGGTGGTGTTGATGGTGTTGTTTAACATCCCAGGATGTGAAAACGCCTATCAACAAATGGAAGAACTGTTATTCGACGTCAACGAAGGTATGCTGCATTAAATTTTCACTGATGCATTATCGTTATGAGTAAAACCGCACTCTTTACTGCGCGTAAACAGGACCCCTGCCCCGCTTGCGGGGCAGAACTTGTTATACGTTCAGGAAAACACGGCCCTTTTTTGGGCTGTGCAAACTACCCTGCCTGCGACTACATCCGGCCCCTGGGAAACCAGGCTGACGGACATGTAGTAAAAGTTCTGGAAGGTCATGCTTGCCCGCAATGTGGTGCTGATAAAGTGTTACGTCAGGGCCGTTTTGGCATGTTTATTGGCTGTAGCGACTATCCAGCGTGTGATTACACGGAAACGATCGATAAACCTGATGAGACAACCATCGACTGCCCGCAGTGTCAGCAAGGTAAACTGGTACAGCGGCGATCGCGTTTTGGCAAAACCTTCCATTCCTGTGACCGCTATCCAGCCTGCCAGTTTGCCGTTAATCTGACGCCAGTCGCTGGACGCTGTCCGCATTGTGAATTTCCGCTTTTAGTTGAAAAAAAGACGGCGCAGGGCACCCGGCTTTTTTGCGCCAGTAAAAGTTGTGGCAAAGCTATCACTGAAGAGACGTAAGACATAACCATGCAAAATCAACCAGTTTCCGGCTCACTACAGGATTGTGTGAACCATCTGAAGCAACATGCCGTGATTGCTTATCCCACTGAAGCGGTATTCGGCCTGGGCTGCGACCCCGACGATGAATCGGCAGTGATGGCTCTGCTGGCATTGAAAAGACGCCCAGTGGAAAAAGGGTTGATTCTGATAGCGGCCGATTACGGCCAGCTTATGCCCTACGTCTCCGATCATGTCTTAACGGCGATGCAGCGTGAACGTATGTTTGCCTGCTGGCCAGGCCCGGTCACCTTTGTTGTGCCAGCAGCACCGCAAACGCCACGTTGGTTAACCGGACAGTTTGATTCCCTGGCTATTCGCGTCAGCGACCATCCTGACGTTCAGGCGTTGTGCCGGGCGTTTGGTAAACCTCTGGTTTCAACCAGCGCGAATCTTTCTGGTCAGCCACCTTGCCGTTCAGTAGAAGAGGTTAAACTGCAGTTTGGTGCTGCGTTTCCCGTACTCAATGGAGAGACGGGAGGAAGGCTAAACCCTTCTGAGATCCGTGACGTGGTTAGCGGCAACCAGATACGGCAGGGCTAGCAGATGGCATATTTTGCAGTTTTCGGACATCCGATCAGTCACAGCAAATCCCCGCAAATTCATCAGGCCTTTGCCAGGCAAACGGGTATTACGCTTCAATACGATCGTATTGAAGCGCCTGTCGATGCCTTTCCCCAGGCTATCACCACTTTTTTCTCTCAGGGTGGGGCAGGCGCCAATATAACGTTACCTTTTAAACAACAGGCCTGGGAATATGCAGACCAGCTCACCGAACGTGCCTCTCTCTCTGGTGCCGTCAACACGTTGAAGAAATGCCAGGATGGTCAGATTCTTGGCGATAATACGGATGGCATCGGTTTAGTCAGCGATCTGCAGCGTCTGTCGATGATCAAACCTGGCGATCATATTTTGCTGGTGGGGGCGGGAGGTGCGGCGCGTGGCGTCATCCTTCCTCTGCTTTCGCTGGGCACGTCAATTACGGTGGTAAACCGTACGGCTGCTAATGCCCAGAGCATGGCAAAGACGTTTGCGCACCGTGGGGCGGTGAGTGCCCTTTCTTTTGAGGAGCTTGAAGGTAAACATTTTGATTTGCTGATTAACGCAACGTCGAGCGGCATCAATGGCGATGTGCCACCGTTATCGTCTTCATTAATTCATGCGGATTTACGCTGTTATGACATGTTCTACCAGAATGGATTGACCGCTTTTTTGCGCTGGTGTCACCAGCAGGGTTCATCTCATCTGGCTGATGGGTTAGGCATGCTGGTGGGTCAGGCCGCGCATGCCTTTCATCTGTGGCATGGCATCATGCCGGAGATTGCGCCTGTCATTGCGTCCTTAAAAGCCGAGATACAGTCATGAATCAGGCTATCCAGTTTCCAGACCGTGAAACGCTGGATGTCACATTAAAGGCTGTCTGTTTTCCCGTTTTGGTTAATGGCATGGGACTGACCTGTGCTATCAGCGTGGATGCGTTACACCAGCAGTTCGGGGAGGGAGACGCGATGGCCCTGTTTCGTGACCATCGCTGGGATCTGGAAGATGTGGCTGAAGACTGTATCCGTAACGATCAGGTAGATAATGAAGGATGGGTCTGGCTGTCGCCTGCCAGATAGTCGTTCTTCCAGCTAACATAGTTGCGGGCAGAGTAGAGCAATCCTTCAATTTCTTTTTCATTCAGCGGTCGAATTTGTTTTACCGGGCTGCCTACATAAAGATAACCGCTTTCCAGTCTCTTACCCGGCGGGACCAGACTCCCGGCACCAATCAGAACATCATCTTCAACAATCACGCCATCCAGCACGATTGAACCCATCCCAACCAGCACGCGATTACCGATGGTGCAGCCATGCAGCATCGCCTTATGCCCAACGGTAACATCCTGACCGATAACCAGTGGGAAACCTGCTGGATTGGCATCAGACTTATGGGTTACATGAAGTACGCTGCCATCCTGTATATTGGTACGGGCACCGATGCGAACCTGATTCACATCACCACGAATAGCCACTAAAGGCCAGATACCTACATCATCTTCGATAATGACGTCGCCCACCACCACGCTTGTGGAATCAACCATGACGCGCAGACCCAACTGCGGGAAAAGATGTTTATAAGGGCGTAATGCTACAGTCATTGTATTCTCCTTTACTGAGTTTACCGGCAGCCTGCTGTGATTCTGACCTGCTGGCAAGGGGATTTTGCCCCGGATCGTTGGCGATCTAACCAATATGAATGTTTTCTCGACAGTCAGAAAAAAGATCCAAAAAAAGGGTTGTGCAATTTATTCGGATCCCTATAATGCGCCTCCACTGACACGGCACAACGGCTTACGGAATGCGGTGTTGAGAGGTTCAGGAAACTGAGCCGCCGGAGAAAAACTTCTGAAAAAGAGGTTGACTCTGAAGGAGGAAAGCGTA
>Ga0308161_1005792_pt1 | contig 10690 bp, 9 predicted proteins | sample PhyFR2_FD_201034 | JGI IMG/M metagenome (GOLD analysis project Ga0308161, IMG submission 201034) | Phyllosphere microbial communities from UC Gill Tract Community Farm, Albany, California, United States - DLSLF.R2 | ecosystem: Host-associated > Plants > Phyllosphere > Unclassified | place: USA...
CTACGAACGCCTCGACGAGCTGAAGGCCGACGCCCGCGTCCGTCTCGAACGGACCCGCCGCGAGACCGTCGGCGGCAACCACCAGAGCCGCAGCGAGCGCGACGCCTACGCGCGCCTGTACGAAGACACCATCGTCCAGCTCGGCTCGGTCGACGAACGGCTCGCGTTCGGTCGCCTCGAGCTCGAGACTCCCGACCTGCTCGGCCAGACCGGCGACGTCGACCGCCCGGCCGAACCGGGCGAGGGCGGGCGCTACCGCTACATCGGCCGCATCGGCCTGCGCGACGAGGCCCACCACCCGATCCTGCTCGACTGGCGCGTCCCCGGGGCCAGCGCGTTCTACCAGGCGACGGCCGCGACGCCCATGGGCGCCCGGGCCCGTCGTCACCTGACCCTCGACGGCCGCACGGTCACCCGCCTCGAGGACGAGGTCTTCGACCCCGACCTGCTCGATCGCGACGACGTGCAGCTGCAGGGCGAGGGGGCGCTCATGGCCGCCCTGACCGCCCAGCGCACCGGCCGCATGACCGACATCGTCGCCACCATCCAGGGCGAGCAGGACCGGATCATCCGCTCTCAGCTCGACGGCGTGCTCGTCGTCCAGGGCGGCCCCGGCACGGGCAAGACGGCCGTCGCGCTGCACCGGGCCGCGTACCTGCTCTACTCGCACCGCGACCGGCTCAAGGGTTCGGGCGTGCTCGTCGTCGGGCCGTCGCGGTCGTTCCTGCGCTACATCGAACAGGTGCTCCCGTCCCTCGGCGAGAGCGGCGTCGTCCTGTCGAGCCTCGGCGGCCTGTACCCGGGCGTCGAGGCCCAGACCGACGACGCGCCCGACGTCGCCGCCCTCAAGGGGTCGGCCGAGATGGCCGAGCTCATGCGTCGCGCCGTCCGGTCGCGGCAGGTCCGCCCGGCCGAGCCGACGACCATCGACATCAACGGCGAACGACTCGTGGTGCGACCGGAGCTCGTCGGCGAGGCCATGCGCAAGGCCCAGGAGCGCGGCAAGCCCCACAACGTGGCCCGGGTCACCTTCAACAAGGCGGCCCTCTCGGCCCTGACGCGCCAGCTGGTCGACCAGATGCGCGAGCACGGCACGACCGTCGACGAGTCCGACGAGGCCGTCCTCCGGGAAGACATCCGGCAGTCCCACGACGTGCGCGTGCTGCTCAACACGGCCTGGCTGCCGCTCAGTGCCGAGAAGCTCGTCGAGGACCTCTTCGCCCGGCCGAACTGGCTCGCGTCGATCACCCCGCGCTGGACGCCCGAGCAGCGCGCCCTGTTGCGGCGTGAACGCGGAGCGGGCTTCACGGTGTCCGACGTGCCGCTGCTCGACGAGGCCGCCGAGTTGCTCGGCGAGTTCCAGACCGGTGTCGACCCCGAGCGCCTGGCCCGCAAGGCCCAGCGCAAGCGCGACATCGAGAACGCCGAGCGGGCGATCGAGAACATGGGCGTCGAGGGCATGGTCAGCGCCGAACAGATCGCCGGCGGCTTCGCCGAGCGGGCGGCGTCGATGACCACGGCCGAGCGGGCCGCGGGCGACCGTGCCTGGGCGTTCGGCCACGTGGTGGTCGACGAGGCGCAAGAACTCTCGCCCATGCAGTGGCGACTGCTCTCCCGGCGCTGCCCGCTGCGGTCGTTCACCGTCGTCGGCGACATCGCCCAGGCGTCGAGCCCGGCGTCGGCGACCTCGTGGGACCGCGCCCTCCAGGCCCTGCTCGGCCGTCGTCGCGGCGGAGGCGCCCAGGGCACGTCGGCTCCGTGGCGGCTCGAAGAACTGACCGTCAACTACCGCACGCCGGCGCAGATCGTCACCTACGCCGAGGGCGTCGCGACGGCGAGCGGTCTGCAGATCACCCCGAGCCGATCGGTGCGCTCGAGCGAATGGCCGGTGCGCGAGGTGACCGGCGCCTCCTCGAAGGACGACTTCGTCCGTGCCACCGTCGACGCCGTCCGGGCCGACCGGGCGATCGACTCCGAGGGCACGCTCGCGGTGATCGCCCCCGAGCAGGCCGTCTCGACGCTCGTCGAGGCCCTGTCGGCCGAGTTCGACGGTCTCGTGGCCGCCGGCACGGCGTCGTTGACCAAGCCGATCTCGGTGCTGAGCCCGGCGACGTCGAAGGGTCTCGAGTTCGACTCGGTCGTCGTGGTCGACCCCGAGCGCGTCCGACTGGCGAGCCGACGCGGCAACGCCAGTCTCTACGTGGCGATGACCCGGCCCACGCAACGCCTCACGGTCGTCTCGTAGGCCGGGTCGTCTCGCAGGCCGGGTCGGGGCGCCGGGGCCGGCCGGCTCGGCCTGTGCCGACTCGGCCTGTGCCGGCTCGGTCCCCGCGCCGGCTCGGCCCCTGACCCGGTCAGGCCCCGGCCACCCCGAACTCGTCGTCGAGGGCCGCCAACTCCCGGTCGACGCGTGCCCTCAGGGCGTCTTTCTCGACGGCGGGCAGCCAGCTGGCGTCGACGCCAGCGGAGGCCATCGAGCGCACCTGGTCGGCGGTGGCCCCGATCTTTTCGTGCACGATGCGGTACTCGGCGGCGAGGGTCGTCGGGAACATGCCCGGGTCGTCGGAGGCCGGCACGACGTTCAGGCCCGCCTCGAGCATGGCCTCGATGGAGGCGCGGCGCCAGGGACGCCACGACCGTCGCGAGGTCGTCGACACGACGGTGAACGCCACCTGCTCGTCGCGCACGCGCGCGACGACCTCGTCGTCCTCGAGCACGTAGTACCCGTGGTCGATGCGGTCGCAGCCGAGCTGGTCGAGGCACGTGATCGTGTTGACCGCCGTGGGGGAGTGCTCGGACGAGTGCGCCGTCCGGCCCAGCCCGGCCTCGCCCGCGAGTCGGTAGGCGTCGACGAACCGCTCGGGTGGCCCGCTCGTCTCGAGGTTGTCGAGACCGATCCCGGCCACGTACTCGTGCGGGTGGTCCACCACCTGACGGACGAGCTCGAGGGCGTGCTCGCCGCTCCTGCTGCGGTCGATGCCCTGGATCATGCGCCCGGTCATGCCGAAGTCGCGCTCGGCGAGCCGGATGCCCTCGGCGTAGGCCTCCACCGAGCCGGTGTAGCCGAGCGACGCGAGGTGCGGCGGGACGGCGTCGAAGAACAGCTCGAGATGCCGCGTCGCACTCGCGTGGTGCGCGTCCTCGAAGGCCTCGTAGACGATCCGGGTGAGGTCGTCCGCGTCGCGGAGCACCTCGACGACCCAGTTCGAGGCCTGGAACAGCGAGTACGACACCTCGGGCTCGTCGACGCTGCGCCCCTGCGGCACGGGGATGCGCGTGTCGCGGTAGAGAGCCGGGTCGGGCGGGAGCGAGTTGATGTCGGCGAAGATCCGCTCGGGCTCGTCGGGCAGGTCGAGACCCTCGCGGCGGGCCAACTCGGCGAAGGTGCTCGCGCGGACCGTCCCGATCAGGTGGCAGTGCAGGTCCACCTTGGGCATGCGGTCCAGGTAGGCCGGGGGCAGGGTGGTGTCCGTCACCGCGAGGTCACCTCGCGGGCGAAGCGGTCGACCCAGTCCGAGCGGGTGGGGACGAGTTCGGTCGGGTCGAGGGTCGAGTAGCCCGCCGCGACCGGGTCGGCGGCGATGTCGCCCACGACGGCCTCGATCGTGTCGGGCACGGTGGCGCCCGGGGCGACCGGCAGGTCGCCGACGATCTCGGCGGACGAGGTCTGCGCCTCGACCGAGAGCAGGTAGTCGATGAACTGGTTCGCACCGTCGACGTTCTCGGCGCCGGTCGGGATCATCGCGCGGTTGGTGGCCATGTAGCGGCCGGTCGCGGGGGCCGTCCAGGCGATCGGTTCGCCGGACTCGACGAGGTCGGTCGCGAAGCCGCTCAGGGAGTCCGCGGCGACGATCTCGCCCTGCGTCAGCAGGTTGGTCACCTCGGTGGAGGAGCTGTAGAACTGCAGCACGCCGGGGGCCCACTCGCTGAGCCGGTCGAGGGCCGCGTCGATGTCGTAGGGTCCGTCGCCGTACTCCTCCGCGACGCCCGAGACCATCAGCTGGCCGGCCGTCACCGAGATGTCCGGCAGGGCGACCTTGCCCGAGAGCTCCTCCTCGCCGTACAGGCTCCACTGCGCGGCCTCGTCGGCGGTCAGCTCGTCGGTCGAGTACATCGTCCCGTTGAGCTGGTAGCTGTAGGCCGGGCCGAGGTACGAGTCCTCCTTCGCGAAGTCGGCGATCTCGTCGAGCGACGGCACGGCCGAGGCGTCCACCTGCTGGAAGAGGTCGTCCTCCTGGCCGAGTGCCGCGTAGTAGTCCGAGATCAGCATGACGTCCACGTCGGGCTGCCCGCCCGCGACCTGCAGCTGGGACAGGCGGTCGGAGTTCGATCCGGTGTCGACGACCACCTCGATGCCGGTCTTCTCGGTGAACGGGTCGATGACGGCTTCCTGGAACTCCTCGACGCCGAACGGGAACGTGCTCACGGTGATCGTGTCGGCGTCGGGCTCGCCGCCGCCGTCGGCGGAGCAGCCGGCGAGCACGAGGGTCGTCGCGGCGACGCCGGCGACGATCGCCAGGCGGGTGCGGAGGGTGGAGGTCATGGTCGTGTCCTTTCGGGGCGGTCTCGGCGAGACCGGGCGGTGTGGAACGCGGGTGGGTGGGACGGTGGAGGGAAGACCCGAGGAGGCGCGCGCGGCTCCGCGCACCGGGCGGGTCAGTCGGCGAGGGCCACGAGTCGCGACGCCGGCGCCGAGACGGTCACCCGGTCGCCGATCGCGACCGTCTCGGAGCCCGTGCTGCGGACGTCCGACAGCAGGCGCACCTCCGCACCGGCGGCGTCGACGGCCTGCACGGTGACGAGCAGGTCGACCCCGCGGTACGCGACGTCGGTGACGACCCCGGCGAGCTGCAGGCCGTCGGGCACCGCGCCTCCTGCGGGGGGCTCGGGGACGACCCCGAGGTGCTCGGGGCGGATCGCGAGCAGCGTGCCGTCGGCCGCCGTGACGAAGTTCTCGTAGCCGAGGAAGTCGGCGACGAAGCGGTTCGCCGGGTTCGGGAACACGTGCTGGGGCGAGCCCTGCTGCATGATCCGGCCGGCCCGCATGAGGACCATGTCGTCGCTCATCTCGAGCGCTTCGTCCTGGTCGTGCGTGACCAACACGACGGTGAGGCCCGTCTCGCCCTGGATGCGGCGGATCTCGGCGCGCATCTGGACGCGAAGGCGCGCGTCGAGGTTCGACAGGGGTTCGTCGAGCAGCAACAGCTTCGGCCGGATGGCGATGGCGCGGGCCAGCGCGACGCGCTGTTGCTGGCCGCCCGAGAGCTTCTTCGGCTTGCTGCCGGCGAGGTGGGCCAGGCCGACCAGGTCGAGGGTCTCCATCACGCGACGGCGGCGCTCGGCGGTGTCGACGCCGCGCAGCTTCAGTCCGTAGCCGACGTTGTCGGCGACGCTCAGGTGCGGGAACAGCGCGTAGGACTGGAACACCATGCCCAGGTCGCGCTTCTCGGGTGGGGTGCGCGTGCTGTCGACGCCGGCGATGCGGATCGTCCCCGACGTCGGGGCGGCGTAGCCGGCGAGCATGCGCAGGCTCGTCGTCTTGCCACATCCGCTCGGGCCGAGCAGCGTCGTGAGCTTGCCCTCGGCGATCGACAGGTCGATCGAGTCGACGGCGGTGAAGTCGCCGAAGACCTGGCTGACGGCGACGAATTCTGCTGCGGTGCTCATCTGTTGATGCCTCCGAAGATCTTGGCGAAGCCGACGGTGCGTTCGGCGATGACGGCGATGACGACGGTGCCCGCGAGGATCAGCGTGGCCATCGCCGCGACCATGGGGTCGTAGCTCTGCTGCACGTAGTCGAGCATCGTGACGGGCAGGGTGCGGAAGTCGCGGCTCTGCAGCAGCAGCGACAGGGGCACGTTGTTGAACGAGGTGACGAAGCTGAGCAGCGCCGCCGAGAAGATGCCCGGGCGCAGCAGCGGCAGGGTCACCGTGACGAAGGCCCGCAGGGGAGAGGCGCCGAGCCCACGGGCGGCCTCTTCGAGCGCGGGGTCGGCCAGGGCCAGGGAAGCACCGGTCACGCGGACCGCGTAGGGAAGCATCAAGACGGTGTGTCCGATCAGCAGTACGGGGAAGGCGTCGAGCCGGAACCCGATGACGAGCTGCTGGTAGAGCGCGAGCCCCACCACGAGCTCGGGGACGATCAACGGCGAGAGGAACAGCGCCTCGACGAGCCCCTTGCCCGGCAGCCTGCCGCGATGGATCGCCAGGGTCGCGGGGATGCCGACGAGCAGGGCGAGCACGGTGGCGATCAGGGCGAGCTGGAGGCTCGAGACGAGGGCCTGGGTGAAGGGGTCGTAGCCGAGTGCGGCCTCGAACCAGCGCAGCGAGAACCCCTGGGGCGGGAAGCGCAGCGTGCGTTCACTCGTGAACGCGGTGGCGACGACGAAGAGGATCGGGACGATCATCACGACGTAGCCGGCGACGGCGAGGGTTCCGGCGACCGGGCGGCGGGTGGTCACGAGGTGGCTCCCTTCCGGGCGACGAGCGACGACAGGCCCGACACGACGAAGACCAGGACGGTCATGATCAACGCGGTGGCCGAGGCTCCGGCCCAGTCGATCGTCACGCTCGAGTACGAGAAGAGCTGGGTGGCGAGCATGCGTTGGCCCGAGCCGCCGAGCAGGTACGGGGTCGTGTAGGCGGTGACCGAGCCCGCGAAGACGAGGGGCACGACGATGCTCCAGAAGGTGCGGGTGCGGCTCGCGCCGAGTCCGCGGGCGGCGTCGTCGAGGCCCGGGTCGACCTGGGCCACGGCCGAGTAGCACGAGATGATCGCGAGCGGCAGGAACAACTGGGTCAGGCCGAGGACGATCGCCAGCTCGGTGTAGAGCAGCTGTGGGGCCTCGTCGACCAGGCCGAGCGTGGTGAGCAGCTGACCGATGGCACCGTTCTTGCCGAGCACCACGAGCCAGCCGAAGGTGCGCACGACGTTGCTGAGCAGCAGCGGGAAGATCGCCAGGGCGAGCAGGACGCCCGACCAGCGTGAGGTCGAGCGGGCGAGCAGGTAGGCGACGGGGAAGCCGAGGGCCACGCAGATCACGGTCACGACCAGGCCGAGCCCGACCGTGCGTCCGATGATGCGCAGGTCGAAGGGGTCGGTGAGCATCTGGCCGAGCCGGCCGACGATCTCGCCGGCGGTCACGCCGGGTGGGGCGAAGAGCATCGCGAGCGATGGCACCGCGAACCCGATCAGCAGGAAGGCGAGGCCCGGCAGCAGCAACAGCAGCGCGGGTTTGCGGGACGTCACGAGTGTCCTCCGATGGGTTCTGCCTCAGGGGGATGTCGGCTCCACGTCGGGTGAAACCGGTTACATCGACCCTAAGGGCGTAGATCGCCCGCATCGGCCCTGCCGTGTAAACACCTTGTTACAAGCCTCGGACCGCCGCGCGGGACCGGTTTCACGGAGGCCCTAGGGTGGTGGGCATGACTGGGGCAGGGCGGCTCGCGACGCTGGCGGACGTGGCGACGCTCGCGGGCGTCTCGAAGGCCACCGCCTCACGCGTGCTCAGTCGCCCCGAGCTGGTGTCGCCCGACACGGCCGGTCGCGTGCTCGCCGCCGCCGCGAAGCTCGGCTTCGTGCCGAACCGTGCGGCGCGGCAGCTGGCCCGCGGGCGCACGGGCGTCGTCGCCCTCGTCGTGCCGACCCTCGACAACGCGTTCTTCACGCCGATCATCGCCGGGGCCCAGGCCGCGGCGGGCGAGGCCGATCTGCAGCTGACGGTCGCCGTGCACCCCTTGGCCGAGGCGGGCGAACTGGCCGCGTTCGAGCGGCTGTCACACCAGGTCGACGGGTTCATCGTCGTGGCCCCCCGCGGGGCCGACGACGTCGTGCGGGCCGCGACGGGCCACAAGCCGACCGTCCTCGTCGACCGTGAGGTGGCCGGGGCGTCGTCGGTCGTGGCCGACACGGCGACCGCGTTCGGTTCGCTCGTGTCGCGCTTCGTCGCCGAGGGGCACGAGCGCGTCGTCTACCTCGGCGGGCCCGACGGCTCGTGGCAGAACGTCCAGCGCACGGCCGCGGTGGTCGAGGCCGCCGCCGGACGGGCCGAACTCACGGTGCTGGGGCCGTACCCGTCCACCTTCGAGGCCGGGGTGCGGGCGAGCGACGACGTCCTCGCCTCCGGGGCGACGGCCGTCGTTCCCTACGCCACGGCCATCGGGCTCGGCCTGATGTTCGTCCTCCGGGCCGACGAACACCGTGACCGCTCCGTGACGGTCAGCTCGGAACGCATGGTCGTCGACGCCCTGGGGCTGGTCGGGGTCCCGGCGATCGACGTCGACGGCGAGCACCTGGGGCGGGTCGCAGCCGGTCGCCTGCTCGAGCTGCTGGCACCGGGCGGCCCGTCCGAGCCGACGACCACGCGCCTCCCGGTCCCGGTCCGCTGGCCGTGACCTGGTCGGCGGGCTCCGGCGACCTGGGCCGAGCGGTCGGGGCGGCTCAGCGGTAGTCCGCGGGCCAGGCGAAGGCCGGAGGCGCGGTGACCGTCTCGCCGATCGGCGCGAGCACGAGGTCGATGCGTTCGAAGTCCCGCAGCGGGATGCCGGCCGGGTCGGCCGTGTAGGGGCTGCCCCCGACGAAGGTGTGCAGCTCGAGCCCGTCGTCGTGCCCGAGCGACCCCACGCCCTGTCCGTCGAGCGCGACGTCCCACTCGCTGAACAGCTGTCCCAGGACGAACGTCTCGCGCGTGGGCGACTCGACGTGCACGATGCCGCTCGTGTCGTGCGTGTGGATCTCGGCGGCGAACTTCGTGTCGGAGTCGTGCCCGATGTCACCGGGCACCGTGACCGCCTGCCCGTCGACGGTGATCGAGAGGTGCGTGTGCACGTGCATGGCGAGGTCCTGCCCCCAGACGTTCTCGAGGCCGGCGGCGGCCGCCCTTGTCTCGAGCTGGTCGGTCGCAGGGCGAGCCCACGGAGGCGCGGTGGCGGCCCCGCGGACGTTCAGCGGGTTGCCGCTCTGCACCACGGCCACACCGATCCCGCCCGCCACGAGGACGACGAGGGCGAGCAGCCCGGCCAGCACCTCGCCCGAGAGCCGTCGGCGAGGTCGGCGCACTCCGTCGCTCATCGCGTCGGACCGGCCTCGGCCTCGGACGTGCTGCGGACACGGTCCACGAGCTCGCGCCACGGGCCGGTGACCTGCTGCTCGGGCAGCTTGGCCTTGCGGGTCGGGCGGGTCTCCGCCGTGATGACCCAGACGAAGCGGTCGGGCTGCACCGCCTGCGCGGCCGCCGGGGCCTGCGACCAGGGCACCTGGTCGATGAGCACGAGCCACGACTCGGTGTCGGGCTCGGAGTCGACGTCGACCGACCAGCTGCGGGTGAGGCCGGCGAAACCACCGGAGCGCGACACGGTGACCTTCATGGGCGCGATGCTACCCCGGCGGTGTCCGCGGCAGCAGGGTCTCGCGCCGACCGGTCTCAGGCCGCCGGGGGGACCCCGACGCCCTCCCACCCGGCCGAGGTCGCCCGGGTCTCGTCGGAGTCCGCTCCGTACCGTGCCGTGGCGGCTTCGACCGTCGCCGCCGCGAACTGGGCGAAGGAGGCCTCGGTCGACAGGGTGCCGCCGGTGAGCGTGTCGTACCAGATCTGACCCGCTCGCAGCCAGGCCTCGCCGCCCAGGGCCTCGGCGACGAGGTAGAAGGCCCGGTTGGGGATGCCCGAGTTGAGGTGCACCCCGCCGTTGTCGTCGGTGGTCTCGACGTAGTCGTCCAGGTGGGCGGGTTGGGGGTCCTTCCCGAGGACGTCGTCGTCGTACGCGGTGCCCGGGGCCTTCATCGACCGCAGCGCCCGCCCCTGCACCTCGGCGGTGAAGAGCCCTTCGCCGATGAGCCACGTCGCGTCGTCGGCGGTCTGCCCGAACAGGTGCTGCTCGACGAGCGCCCCGAACACGTCGCTGACCGACTCGTTGAGCGCACCCGACTGCCCCTGGTAGGTGAGGTTCGCGGTGTACTGCGTGACGCCGTGGGTGAGCTCGTGCCCGATGACGCTGACCGAGGCCGTGAAGCGCCCGAAGACTTCGCCGTCGCCGTCGCCGAACACCATCCGCTCGCCGTTCCAGAAGGCGTTGTCGTAGTCCTGGCCGTAGTGGACGGTCGCGTCGAGCGGCAGCCCGGCGCCGTCGATCGACGAGCGCCCGTAGACCTCGTGGAACAGCGCGTAGGTCGCGTCGAGAGCGTCGTACGCCTCGGTGGCGGCGACGTCGTCGGTGGCGGGTTCACCCTCGCCGCGGACGCGGACGCCCGGCAGCTCTTCGGTGCCCTGCGCGTCGAACACCGTGCGCTCGAGCACGGACTCTGCGCCGAGCGCCCCCCGGACGACCGGGGGAGTCGCGTTGCGGTCGACGGCCTCCATCGCGAGCAGGCCGTTGCGCGCCGCCCGAGGTGCCCGGTGCAGGCGGGGCGAATCGGCTTCGGCGAGGTGGGCGAGCAGGTACGGGGGGACGATGAACCGCGACATGCGTGCACTCTCGCACGCGCCTCCGACATCGGGCCCGACTGTTCACACGATCGTGACGTACCGGTCGGTCGCGCGTCGCGGGGACGGACGCAGCAGGCCTCGAGGGGCGGGGAGCGCCGTCCGCCCGACTACCGTTGAGGGCATGACCGTCACCGATGCCTCCTCGTTCGTCGACAGCAAGATCGCCGTCGTCCCCGACTTCCCGAAGCCCGGCATCCTCTTCCGCGACG
>Ga0308161_1005803_pt1 | contig 10675 bp, 11 predicted proteins | sample PhyFR2_FD_201034 | JGI IMG/M metagenome (GOLD analysis project Ga0308161, IMG submission 201034) | Phyllosphere microbial communities from UC Gill Tract Community Farm, Albany, California, United States - DLSLF.R2 | ecosystem: Host-associated > Plants > Phyllosphere > Unclassified | place: USA...
CGACGGTGCGCTCCATGCCTTCTTCGAGCGAGATGGATGCCGTCCACCCCGCCTCAGCGAGCTTGGAGACGTCCAGCAACTTCTGCGGGGTCCCGTCGGGCTTCGACGTGTCCCATTTGGTTTCGCCGGCGTACCCGGTGACGCGCGCGATCGTCTCGGCAATCTCGCGGATTGTCACGTCGCTACCGGTGCCGACGTTGACCTGGTCCGGGCCGTCGTAGTGCTCCATGAGATGCAAGCAGGCATCCGCCATGTCGTCCGCGTGCAGGAACTCGCGGCGAGGCGTGCCGGTCCCCCAGTTCGTGACGCTCGTGGCGCCGGAGTGCGCGGCCTCGTCGTAGCGGCGGATGAGCGCCGGCAGCACGTGCGACCCCTTCGGCGAGAAGTTGTCGTTGGGACCGTACAGGTTGGTCGGCATTGCGCTGATCCACGGCAGGCCGTACTGGCGGCGCACAGCCTGGGTCTGCAGGATGCCGGCAATCTTCGCGATGGCGTACGCGTCGTTTGTGGGCTCGAGGTGCCCCGTCAGCAGCGAGTCCTCGCGGATCGGCTGCTCGGCGAACTTCGGGTAGATGCAGGACGAGCCGAGGAACAGCACTCGCTCCACGTCGTTCGCGAGAGCGGCGTCGAGCACGTTGACCTGGATGCGCATGTTGTCACTCAAGAAGTCCACGGGATAGGTGGAGTTCGCCAGGATGCCGCCCACCTTGGCCGCAGCCAGCACGACGTACTTCGGCTTCGTTTCTCCCATGTAGGCGAAGACCGCGGCACGGTCCTTCAGGTCGAGTTCTGCCGAGGGCTTTCCCACGACGTTCTCGAATCCCGAGGCCTCGAGCTTGCGCACGATCGCCGACCCAACAAGCCCGCGATGACCCGCAACGTAGAAGGTCGCGTCTCGGTCGAGCTCGCCCGGGGTGTACTGGACTCCGTCGACGGCAGTGCTCACGCGCGCGCTCCGAGCATGTCGCGGTTGCTCCAGGTCGGGAGCGACACCGTGTCGATCCACTCGGAGCCGCGCTCGAGGAGCGTGACGTCGGCGTCGACCATGAGCTTCGCCAGTTCGTCACCGTGCACCGAGGGCACCCAGCCGAGCTTGTCGGCTGCCTTCGTCGGATCGCCGATGAGGGCGTCGACCTCGGTCGGACGCAGGTAGCGCTCGTCGAACTTCACGAACTCTGCCCAATCGAGGCCGACGTGGCCGAACGAGACCTCGAGGAAGTCCTTGATCGTGTACCCCACGCCGGTGGCGAGCACGAAGTCTTCGGGTGTGTCGGCCTGAAGCATGCGCCACATACCTTCGACGTACTCCGCCGCGTATCCCCAGTCGCGGATCGAGTCGAGGTTGCCGAGGTAGAGGTCTTTCTGCACGCCGGCCTTGATGCGGGCGACCGCCCGCGTGATCTTGCGCGTCACGAACGTCTCACCGCGACGCGGCGACTCGTGGTTGAAGAGGATGCCGTTGACCGCGAACATGTCGTACGCCTCGCGGTAGTTCTTGGTGATCCAGTAGCTGTACAGCTTGGCCGCCGCGTACGGCGAACGGGGGTAAAACGGAGTTTCTTCGTTCTGCGGCGGCGGTGTCGCACCGTAGAGCTCCGACGTCGACGCCTGGTAGAACTTCGTCTGGATACCGGAGAGGCGAACGGCCTCGAGAAGGCGGATGGTTCCGGTTCCGGTGGTGTCAGCCGTGTGCTCGGGCTCGTCGAACGAGACACGCACGTGCGACTGGGCTGCCAAGTTGTAGACCTCGTCCGGGTTGATCTCGGACATGAGCGTCACAAGACGCGCACCGTCGGACAGGTCCCCGTAGTGAAGGAAGAGCTTCGCCTCCGGGTCGTGAGAGTCGACGTACAGGTGGTCGATGCGGTGGGTGTTGAAGGTCGACGCTCGACGGATGAGTCCGTGAACCTCGTACCCCTTCGACAGGAGCAGTTCGGCTAGATAGGAACCATCCTGACCGGTGATTCCAGTGATCAACGCTTTTCTAGACATGAAAACCTCTCTTAGGGGTAGGCCGGGCTTTACAAAAACGGATGCGAGACGCGAGTCTGTTCAATAATGTCGATCGATAATACTTATCGAGAATTGCCGCCAGGAGAAGAACTCCCAAACGTATAGGCCACTGCCACGGGGACGATAACAGCGAGGAGTACTTCCTCAACTTCAGAGATACCGAAAGCCGAGAAGACAGAACACCCACGGTGGCGCCAGAAACGTTCGAGTAATGAGCACGAATATCCTGCGCAGCGGCAATACTTCTTTCGGGGTGCCTGGCCGACTTCCCGCCGACGCGGCTATATCTGCAGACCACCTCAGCGAGTGTGGACACCTTGCCGACAATCACTGCCCGAAGAAGCAATTCATAGTCTTCGGCATATCGTGGCCACAGCCCTGGTGGGTCGTCGAGGTAAACGCGCTTCAGCGCCTCCGTGCGCCAGACGATCGCAGCAGGAGGCGCCGGTGAGTGACCTCGCCCGTACATCGAAGCGACAGAAATCCCCTCCTCCCAAACACGTGTGGGACTCGCGTCACCTTGAGGAGTAAAGTCGATCGACATACCGACTATCGCAATATGCTCGACGCTCAGATCCGCCATTCTACGCATTGCAAGACGGCAGCCCCGTGCGACCAGTTCGTCATCAGCATCCAACATGATCGTGAATTCCGACTCAACAACTGCAAGACCGGCTCGACGCGCGCTCGCGGCACCCCCATTTTCTTGTCTGACGACGGTGCAACCGAGATCCGCCGCGATGGACGAGGTGTCATCCGTCGAACCGTCGTCCACCACCACCACATTGTCGGCGCCCGCGGCGACCGCACTCCGGACCGCGCGTTCGAGCGTTCTCGATGCGTTAAAAGCGGGTATTACAACGCCAAGACTCATAGAATCCTCGTCCAATCAGACCGGAAGCGATCGAGCGTGAACCGTTCCTCGAATACACGACGGGCCGAGTCTCGCATAGCCGCGGTGCCGGATCCGCTCGAAAGAATTTCGGTGACGGCCGAAGTGAGCCCATCGACGGCGCCCGCTTCGACGACAATTCCTCCACCGCCCGAGAGAAGATCGGGGATTCCCCCAACCGAATACGCAACCACTGGGATCCCGTAGCTGAGCGCTTCCACAATCACCAAAGGTTGAGCCTCATATTTGTAACGACTAGGAACGACCAGGACATCACAACCGCGCAATATTGCGGTCTTCTCGTCCCCGTAAACTCCCGGAAGCATAGTGAGGTTAGGTGGCACGTTCGCGTTCAATTGTGCAAACTGCGCGCGCGACTCAGGTGCTCCGACAGCGAGGAAGTCTGCGCTCGAATTCGGAAACGCTCGGGCGAGTGAAATGAAGTCGCGAACGCCCTTCGCTTCTATGAAGTTGCCGAGAAAAAGAACAACGGGACGGTCGCTCGTGGTCGGCTGCAGCGGACCCGGATCAGGCACCGCGTTTGCAATAACTTTTACTTGCTGATCTGCAGCTATCAGCGAGGACAGGTCGGCAGTCATCCAATCGCCAAGCGTCACAAGCGTCTCGCAAGAACCAAGCAAGCGTCGAGCGACGAAAGAGTACAGCGAACGCTGCTGAGCGCCGTCTGACCACCCCAGGGTGTGTACGTATCCAAAGATTTTCGCGCGAGCGAGGCGTAGGTACTCCGAGAGAATCCAGTCAACGATCAGAGAGAAGGAACGGTTGGTCACAAAGAACACAATTGGCGCGTCCGGAAAATTGCGCACTGTCCCGCGTACGTCTATAAGGAGTTTGATGGCCTGCCAGACCTTTCGGATTGAGAAGCGACCCACCTCTGCAATCGAACGGCTGAACTTGCGCTCCACCATCGTTACCGCAACACCCGACTCCTCAAGCTGCTCGACAAGATTCTGGGTCATTATCGAGGAACCGTGAACTGGTGGAGGGAGCTGACTTATCACGATGACGTTCTTCACCTTCGCCATGAACGAACCACCGCTTTCAGAAACACAAGATTCCCGAACAAGTATCGCCGCCACAACCTGCGCGGCTCACTACAGAGTCGAAAGAACCACTCCAATCCCGCGCGCGACATCCATTCTGGCGCTGTGCGTACAGTACCGGCCACAAAATCGAAAGCCGCGCCAATAGCCACAGTGGAAACGCCGATTGATCGCGTCAAACGCTGACACTCCCAGTCCTGTTTGGGTGTCCCTAGGCTGACCCACACTATATCCGCGCCGGACCGACTGATTCGGTCGTCCTGATCCTGGATTTCCGCAGGGGACAGAGCGCGAAACGGCGGACTCCAGGTGCCACATATGATGGCATTTGCATACTTTTGCGAGATGACGCTCGTCAACTTCATAAGCGTCTCGGGCGAGCTTCCGAGCAAAAAATGCCGCACGCCGTTGGGATGCTTCGAACCCTCGGAAAGTGCCAGCTCGAAGAGTGTCGGGCCGCGAACTTGAGATATCTTATGCGCATCTCGCCGAAGGTGAGAAACCCACTGAATCGGCCGCCCATCCGCGAATACCGTACCTTCGCGCAGAACGGCTCTATAGTCCACATCTCGCTCAGCGAGGGCTACGCAGTACGCGTTTGAGAGGTGGAAATGCTGAGCCCGATGCTCGCGACTGTCGATAATTGCAGAGACGGCCTCGGGAAATGTCGCGGTTGTAAAGTCGATGTAGCCGACTCTCGACAGCGCCCGGGGATCGAATTCAGATTCGGTCATCGCCTACGACTCCGAACACTGAAGCGACTTCGGTTTTTGTCGAAGTAAGCAGAAGTCGTCGAAACGAACCTCGCTGGCGCGCCAGCGACAACAGAATCGGAGTCGACGTTTCGCGTAACGAGAGCATTAGCAGCAACGACGGCCCCATCCCCAATTCTGACTCCTGGCATGACGGTGACACCGAGACCCAGGAAAACGTGGGAGCCGATATGAACGTTGGCGGCGCGATACAACTCCATCCCTTCGCCAGGGCTATTTCCAAGACGTTCAGCTACTCGGTCGAGGCTGAAGTCGTGGGTGAGAATCCGAACGTAGTGACTTATCACGGTTCGATCACCGATTGTAATTGAACCAGGACCGGAGACATCCAGAAACGTGCGCGGACTAATCCACAGTGGAAGCCCGTCGATGTGGACTCCGCCGCGCCGTAACAAAAACCGAGACACACGTCTGTACGTGAGCTGGTCAACTGAGCTAATCGCACCGGCCAGCGGCAGTAATCTCAACCACATCACGGGTTCCCTTCTGTTCTTCGTTTGAGCAAGCGCTTGATCCAAACTGTGTCCGGAACAAACTGGCAGAGTAAGACTGAAACGCCAGACGCGACCGCCGCACCTGACGAACCGACCACTGGAACGAGGGCGAAGGCCAGAATGACGCTGGCGGATCCCATTGCGATGACACACCCGGCCTGCCAGCGAAGCTCGGACGGAAATGTCAGAGCCGCCCCGGCGGGTAAATGGGCCGCCTGCGCGAGAAGGAGAACAGCGAAGCCAAGGAAGAACCGCCAGTCCACAGAAGTCTGACCACCAGAGATAAGCCCAATCACCCACGGTCCGCCGAACACAAGTGCGGTCGCAAACAGCACGGCGAGCGAAGTGAGCTGTGCGGTCGAGCGACGCCATAGCACTAGCGTTCGCGCCGGGTCACCCCTGAGACCCACGAAAGCTGACCAGAGCGCCGACGAAGCTACCGCTAATATCCCCCACGCTGCTGTGTAGATCTGCATAGCGAGTGCATACGCCGCCAGCTCCTCAGAACCTGTTCCATGGGCCACGATGTAGCGCCCAGATTGAAGCCCCAGCGGGAGGCCGATATTTATCAACAGGAGCCAGACAGCACCGGAGAGAAGTGGGCGCGGCGCTGCGTGAGCGAAGCTGGAGAGACGAGGGCGGATAGCCGTCCGATGCTTGCCCGCCAGGTAGATGAACAGACCAATATTGACGACCAGCGGGCCAAGCACCGCCGGCAGGGCAAATTCCATACCAGACGACCCAAGCGCGTAAAACAACGCGGTCACACCCAGTATGACTAGCGAACTTACAGCATTCGCCGCGACCACCAGCTCATTTTTACCCAAACCCGTTACGACGCGAGAAGTCAAACTAATCGGGATATTGACAGCGAATATAGCGACCGCCAACAACGTCCACCACTGATCAGAAGGTGACAGCGGAAAGGAGAATAACCACTTCCAAGCGCCCGAAAGAGTAGCGAAAATCCCAAGAAGGATGAGGGTCGTCGCAACAAGATTGAGGATGGTCACGGCTCGCAGTACGGTTGCCCGAGCTTCGTTTGCAGACGCTGCGTTCAACCGGTGACGAGCAACCGCGGTAGTAACAATCCCGCCGATTCCCAAATCGGCAAACGGCAGTTGTTGCGCAAGGGTGGAGACGAGGGTTATCACCCCGAACATGGGAGACCCAGTTGCTGCGACGATCACAGCCGAGTTCAGCACCCCCAAGAGAGCCGAGAATGGAGCCGAACCGGCCCGGATGATAAGGCTCCGCCGCAGGACACGGCCACCCTCGTCTGATGCAGGAGTCACGGGTGATGTCCGGAGTGGCCGCGCACAATCTTTTCCACTCTAGACCGGGCCATTGCGCTCAGGTACAGGACGAACGTGGCCAACTTGTCCAACTTCGACGAACGAAGTACGACAACGCCTGCCCGCCTTCGAGCAGTATTCATGTCGCGATAGTAATGCCAAAGCCGTCGAGTCGAGCCGATGCCACTAGCGTCAAAATCCGCCAGTATTTCGGGGATGGAATGTGGCGCCTGTATAGCTGCGCACTCCAGCATGTACAACTGATCAGCAGCGCTACCGTGGCTCAGGCTGAAGAGCCCCACCTTTGCAATCAAGTCTCTACCAAATACGGCCGCCTGGTGCGGTACCGCCTGTCCGCCCAGTGCGAATCGATCCATCCTGAAGGGCAGATGCCCAAAAAGTCCTAGATATTCACCTCTCGCGCCCCTGAAGCGGGCGTAACCGTAGCCCCAATCACAGGGTTCCGTCACGTATGTCAAGGCTTTCTGTATCGCATCCGGAGAGCTGAAGGTGTCTCCGGAATTCATGAACCAGACAAACTTCCCACGGGCGAGTTTGATGCCCTTGTTCATGCCGTCGTACCGACCTGCGTCGGGCTCGCTGATCCATTGAACCGCGGGTGGCAGATCCTCGAGGAATCCGTCCACATCTCCGCCGCTGCCGGCGTCCACGATAACGTGGTCGATCGATTCGAAACACGTCTGCGCCACGACGCTAGCGCGCGTGCGCCGCAGACCTTCGAGATCGTTGTACGAGATCGTAACCACCGAAATTGCGTAATTTGGTTCAAACAACGCTCTGATCTCCGTTCACCGCACCAGCGGTCCACGCGCGCGAGAACGACTCGCGGGAAAACATGATGACACCCAAAAGCAACCATGTCACGGGGCCCGTGGCAGTTAGGGAGGAGAAGTTGAGCGGCACCTCCTGGATGCTGAGAGCGACGGTGGCAACGATGACGAGGATGGGCCAAAATATGCCGTTCCGCGCCAGACCGGACGCCCGTACCGAAACGCTGAGCACCGCTATCGCTGCGAGCACTCCAAATACCGGCGAAGTCGTCCATGCGCGCAGGCTGCCGGCCCAAATCTGTCCCCGGTACGAGAATGCTGTCAGGTCGGTAGTGAAAAGTGGCACTAGAGCCACCGTCAACGCCGATAGAACCGTGACGGTTATGGAGAGCAACTGCCGAAGCGCTCGCGATTGAGCCAACTTCAAACCCAGCGCCAATCCCGCCACCAGAACAGCGACAATCAGCGCGGTGCGAGAACCAGTCCATAGCAAGGCAATAAGCGACGCGGTGAAGTACAAGATCCGGACCCGCACATTTGGTATAGCGAGTACTGCCCAGACCCCGATTGTTAACACCTGACCAAGAGTGTTGGGATGAGAGTATACGCCTCGCAAAAGAGTTGGAAAAGGGGACCATTTGTCGAGCGCTATACTTGCACCAAATTGGTCAACGAATATACCAACTGTTGGCATGAAGACGCCGGCGGCAATGCTTGAAATGGCGACCATTCCAATCGAGTGCCCCACCGTTGCCGCCACGTGGAGGCTAGGGCGCAAGGCCCAGATAGCCAACAGAGCGATCGACATTGCAACGAATGAACCCGTCGCATCTGAGGACACGTACAGCGACCTCAAAAACACGTAGACGACTGGAGCGGTGATGACTGCCAGCGCCAGTGGGCTGGAGGCGCGCCGACGAGAGAGCGCGGCCCAGCCGAGCGCGGACAGGCTCAGAGCGACAAGGCCCAGCCGAAGGGCATCGCTCGCTCCAGCAGCTTGCGTGGTGTTCACTGCATTAGCAACGAGCTGGAACCCACCTGCGCCCAGGAAGCCGTTAAGCAGCGGAGGCACCGTTACCTGCAGCAGAGCCACCAAGAAAATTGTCGCACTGAACCTGTTTGCAATGCGGTCCGCTCGCGCAGACGCTCCCGGATCGTCAACCTTCCCCAATACGCCTTCATGGGAGGCAGCCACCAGCGACCCTGTCCCGCTGCCGAGCCCATGAGACTGGACTAGATGATCTCGCATCGCACCGCACGCATTTCCGGTTCGCAGTTGCGGGCGACCCTTAGCTGAGGACCCAAATCGCCTGAGAAGGTTGTCAGGCGGGGCGCTAGCACTCGACCCACGCAGCGAGCTAGCGTGCGAGCGCTTCGGTCGACCACGCCACAGCGCATTCCATCGACGCCTCGGCCGAGCGTTGCCCGCGGATTGGCGCGAAAGCCGAGTATCACGGCGGTGGTTCCCTCCCTGGCGCTCTTGGCGCTCCACGAGTCGAACAGTAACAGGTGTCGTCGCCTGCCTATGTCACGCTCACATGAACGTCCTGTTGCGTACCGGGTCGATGCTTTGTGCATGCGCCTCTGCTTAATGGAACCTCTTGGCAATGCATGTCCGTTGGGTTTTACGTCACGCGAACGCGACCGGAGGTGGAAAGACCTACATTGTCGCTGCCCCGATAAGTCCCAGCAATACAAATGTGACGTTATAGGTCACATGCATTAATATTGCCCCCCAGATGCGGCCGGTTAAGAGCAAAACCAGAGCGCAGGAGAGGCCAAGGGCGAAAAGCTGCAGGCAGTCAGCAAGCGTGAGATTCGCGAACAGCGTGTGAAGACACACAAAGGCTCCTGCTGAGACCAAGGCGGCTGTGATTCCCCCTGCGATTGCGCCTACGCTCCTCCGTAAGGCTTGATAAATTGCGACCACCAGTAGCGCTCGAAAAAGTGCCTCCTCCAGCATCGGCCCCGCGATACAGATCAGGACGATGTCGCTAATACTCATGGACGAGGAGGATGGGAACGGATGCATGTCCGATTGGCTCAGCAGGCCCTGCGCCAGGCGTAGAAGCAGCCCTAGTCCAACTCCCCACAACATGTCGGTCGGTTGGAATCGAAGCAATCTCGCTGGGCGAGATCGGATAAAGGCAAACGCCACGGCCCCGGCTAGACCACTCCAGAGCCCGACTAACGAGAAAGCTGAGCCGGGCGCCGCGCCTAACCGCGTGAGGCCAAGCGCAGCAAGGACCCCAAACCCCACGCCCACCAGCGATGCCACCAGAACGGTCCAATCCCACCGGGACACAGCGCGTCCGCCGAGGCGCCAGTCAGTACGCTTTCGGCGTCGCAGTCCGACAGGCGCGATCGGCGAGTCCCCTCCGCCTCCGCTATGGCGCGTCGCTTGGCGGACGGCCCGGTCCGCAGTTTCGCTAGGCTTTTCCTGCACGTCCCGAACCTACCGGTGCGTTTGGCAGGGGCGTTGGCCACCAAGAAGAGACTGGATCCAAATGGTCGGCATAGTCTGCGTTTGTACAGGCAATATCTGTCGCTCCCCCCTCGCGGCGCACCTTCTGGCGACACGCCTGGCTGATCTCGACGTGCGGGTCACGAGCGCGGGAACGCGCGCGCGGCCTGGAATGGGCGTTACGCAGGAGACCTTAAAAGTGGCCGTTCGTCTCGGAGGCATGAACGAAAGCCTGCAGCTTCATTCTGCTTCATTCTTGAACGACTCCCATCTGTCCTCCGCTGACCTTGCCTTGGCGATGGGTCGCGAACACCGACGTGCCATCGTGGAGCTCGACCCTCCGTCCGTTCGCAAAGCCTTCACGTTGAGGGAGCTGAGCAGGCTTGTGACCGCGGTGGGCGAAGACGGCCTGGTTGCGGCCACAAACAAGTTGACTCCAAGCGAGCGACTATCAGACATGTTGGCGCTTCTCTCCTCCGGACGAGGAGTGCTCGCTCCACCCGTGAGCCTCGATGATGATGACGTGGTCGATCCATACCGCCGCTCCGAACGGACATATGCGTTGTCCGCTTCCCAGGTGACCTTGGCTCTTCCGGCGGTCGAGACCCTCATCCGCCTAGCTTTCGCGACGGGAACCCGCTCCTGAGCGCTGACCTCGTCAACGGCGTGAACGAGCATCAACTCCCGCGGCGGCACCGGGTCAGAAACAATCTGTGTGCCAGACTTGTGCAGACTTCCCCCTACCGCGATCCAGACCGGCTCGCGCGTCCACGAGAGGCACCATGGACCTCAGCGATTACATCCGCATCCTCCGGAAGAACTGGTTGGTCATCATCGTGCTGACCGTCGTCGGTGTTGGCGCAGCGGGTGCATTCACCCTGACCCGTAC